>Ga0302274_10001662_pt1 | contig 21105 bp, 16 predicted proteins | sample III_Bog_N2_1_FD_198755 | JGI IMG/M metagenome (GOLD analysis project Ga0302274, IMG submission 198755) | Peat permafrost microbial communities from Stordalen Mire near Abisko, Sweden - III_Bog_N2_1 | ecosystem: Environmental > Terrestrial > Soil > Wetlands > Peat | place: Sweden: Abisko...
TGTACTTGCCTACCATTCTACAGAAAATCACCACCTTGGAATGGAGTCAGCCATCTTATACTGACATTTTGTAGACGTGGTATGGCTATTCCTTTTTATATCGATATATTATTGGGGTTCTTAATAAACTTTTTTTCTAAAATTTCCAGACATTCCTTTTTATCATCAGCTAATACTATAGATCCACCTGCTAGTTACGTCACTGTTACTCTAAATAGCGGTATATCTATAGATTTAATGGATATTTTAAATATTTTATATAATAAAATACAACATGAAAATATTATGTCAAGTTTAGCAAACACTTATTATTATTGTAAAGTATATGGTTTAAAAACTATAACATTAATCGATAATTCTTATGTTTTATCTAACTTAAAACCTATAATTCCTTTTGATTTAAATAATATACCTACCTTTACCTTTAAGCCCCAAAATATTAATATATATTTTCCTATTGTGAATATGTTTAATATTTGTCTGCAAAATATTTATATTGTAATTCCGGCTTTATTTTTTACATTGAAGCCTCTATTTGACACTTTTGCAAACAAATTTGATATTTTATTAGAAAAATTGTTAAACTTAAGTAAAATTAGTTGATATTTTATATTAGATAATATCATTAGACATATTAATAGTATGATGAAATATAAATTAATTTTACTTCTCTTAGATTATTTAATAAAAGAATTCGAAGTCAGAATAAAACAATATAAAGAATTAGCTGCTAAGTATAAGGTAAATTTAGATATTTCTATTGATTTTCCATTATTTACTGATGATAACAGTGAATGGGAACTTATGTGTGAGGAAATAGTATTAGCTAATGAAAAAAAGGAATGTCTAAAAATTTTAGAAACAATACGTATATTAGATAATATTATTAAAACATTTTTTGATAGTAAACATGTTGAATATCCTGATCAGGATTTCAACTTTCAATAGTATTATATTAATAAACATAAAATTAATATAGAGACCTTAGTTTAATGGTAAAATACGAGACTTTTAATCTTTGTTATGTCGGTTCGAATCCGACAGGTCTTACATGTTAATTTATTCAATATTATTTTTATTACTATCTAATGCCGTCGCTTTAAGACGAGATAAGCCCATACTGTTTAGTAGGGTTACAATAATTGTACTCATTTATTGCTGCTTAGTTCCTTTGCAAAATTTAATAATACAAAATTCATTTAAAGAATTCGAGCCATATGATGGTTTGTTTCAAATATTTATTTTTTTTACTAGTGGTATTATAATACAAATAATATATAGTTGTCCTTTATTTATTTCTCCATATAAAAATATGGTTATAAAAAATGCTATTTTTATAGATATATGTAAGGCTTTTAATGTAACAAAAGTTATGTTTAAACCGTGTAATATATTTAAAGTTTTCGTATATTTAATATTTATTGGTATATTATGCGATGTATTTGTTTATTTCCCCTTTAAATTACAAATAGGTATTTTTATTATATCATTAGGTATGGTAATAGAAATTTATGATAATAAAAAATCTGATATAGGTTTATTTATTTTATGATTAGGTAAAAATAAAAGGTATTTCTTTATTTTTTTAATATTAAGATCCTTAAGTTTCTATTTAATTATAAGTACTATATTTTTTTTATTACCTGTAGACATTTTGTTTTTTAATGTATATATATTACCTTATTTACAAGAGTCTGCTCTAAAAAAATTAGCTTTTTATTTTTTAGATGAATTTATAGAGATTTCTTCATATTTTACAGTTAAGTGTGATTCTTCAGATGTCTGGGATGGTTTTATACGTAGAAATCCTACAGTAATTATGCCCCCTAAATATGTATCGTTATGAGTTTTGGGTCCTGACATTAACAGAAGTCGTTCACTTTTATGGTATATAGGTACAGGAGGTAACTTCAATCCTTATTATTGAGCTTCTTTTCATCCCAATAGTTTGGAAGTTTTTGGACAGCCAGACCTAAGTTCACAATCTACAGTATTAGGGGCTTGACCTTTACCTGATTGTAAAGGCTTATATCATAAAATAGAGGAAAGGACAGGTGGAGCGACTTATTGACAGGTAGATCCTAAAAATACGTATTATACTAATAAACCTTTGTATGCTAAGACCACTGAAGGTAGATATGTTGAAACGCCGTTTAAAATACAACCTAATATAAAAAGAATAAGAAATTAAATTTTTTTTATTAGCGCAGTAATATTACAGCTAACCGCTTTTTATCCTAGAAGAGTTTGGTTGGCTAAATATTCATCTTTAAATAAATTATTGTATTATAAGTTATTATATTATAAAACCAAAATTGTAAATAAAATGGGTGAACAATTTAAAATTATTGAATACCCGTTAATCTTATTATTTATAATTACCGGTGCTACTTTTTTAGTCTCTACTAGTGATTTAGTTTCTATTTTCATTAGCATCGAACTACAAAGTTATGGCTTATATTTACTTAGTACATTATATAGAAATTCAGAGTTAGCTACTTCAGGTGGTCTTACGTATTTTTTACTAGGTGGTTTAAGTTCCTGTTTTATATTATTAGGTACAGGTTTATTATATGCAAACTCAGGTACAACTAATTTAGATGGAATGTACGTAATTACTAGCTTAAGTGATCTGGCGAACGATATTACTAATAATGTTTTATATTGATATAAATCGTATTATATAAATTTTTCTTTGTTAATATTAAGTGTGGGATTCTTATTTAAGGTAAGCGCAGCACCTTTTCATTTCTGATCTCCTGATGTCTACGATGCTATACCTACTATAGTTACAACCTTTGTAGCTATAGTGGCTAAAATATCTATATTTATATTCTTATTAGAATTAGTGCATTATACAAGTAATTCCTTATTTAACTTCCAGTTTAGTTGAACAAGTAGTTTATTAGTTAGTTCACTACTTTCTTTAATTATAGGTACAGTTGTAGGTCTAACTCAAGTCAGAATAAAAAGATTATTTGCTTATAGTACAATAAGTCATGTAGGATTTATTTTACTAGCATTAAGTATTAATAGTATAGAGTCTATACAAGCCTTTATATTTTATTTAATGCAATATTCTATAAGCAATTTAAATGCCTTTATTATATTAATTAGCATAGGGTTTTCTTTATATTTTTATATAAATGATAACAAAGAGTATAAAGAATTACCAGATAAAAATAATTCACCAATACAGTTGATAAGTCAATTGAAAGGATATTTTTATATAAACCCCGTGCTAGCTTTAAGTTTATCTGTTACAATTTTTTCTTTTGTAGGTATCCCCCCCCTAATAGGATTTTTTGCCAAACAGATGGTACTAAGTGCTGCTTTAGATAGTGGTTATATTTTCCTTGCTTTAGTTGCAATATTAACTAGTGTTATTAGTGCAGTTTATTATTTAAATATTATTAGACAAGTATTTTTTGATAAATCTGATTACAAAATAAACCCAGAACTAGTAGATATTAATTTACATGGAACTATTCTTAAAAATAATGTTTTAGTAGAAGAGCTAACATTTAAAACAAAAAATATTATATTATCCAGTTCTTTAACTATTACTATATCCATACTTACTTTAATAATACTTTTATTTATATTTATACCTAATGAATGATTAAGCATGGCTAATATATTATCATTAATATTATTTAATTCTTAAATGACAAGTACTACTTTTTTCTTCGTATTTATACCTATATTAGCTATTATATTATTAGCCGTAAATTTAATTTTCGCTCCACATAATCCATACCAAGAAAAAAATAGTGCATTTGAATGTGGTTTTCACTCTTTTTTAGGTCAAAATAGAACACAATTCAGTATTTCTTTTTTTATATTTGCACTTTTATTTTTATTATTTGATTTAGAAATTCTTTTAGTTTATCCTTATGTAGTAAGTGCATATGCAAATGGTATATATGGTCTAGTTATTATGTTAATTTTTTTTTTAGCTTTAACATTAGGATTTGCCTTTGAATTAGGTAAAAATGCTTTAAAAATAGATAGTAGACAAATGATTAATCTTTATAGTAAAAAAGATAAATCAATGTTTTCTATGATATCTGCATTTTCATTTTTTAGTTTACATTTTTTGCCGGTTTTGCCTTTTTTGCGAGTGATAATATAACTATGCCTTTTCCACCTGTTGGACCAGGTATAGAAGGTATTTTGGATGATTTTGATATAGTCATTCCTATAGGTATTACCGCATTAATAGCATTATTACTGGCTTTATGATTAACTATACGAGAATATGTTCGAGATAATAGAGATTTAATAACAATTCGTATTGCATTTAAAAGAATAGAATTTGCGGATGGTTTTTACTGATGTATATATGATTATAACGATCTTAATTCCTTTTTGTTAAGAATTTTATATTGTTATAATGATGTTACAGTATATACTATTGTAACTGATGAGCTAACTAGAAAAGTTTTAAGGTTTAACAAAAGTAGGCATATTAATAGTCAACAAATAGTTACTTCTATATTCATACTTATGCATACAACTAATATTGTATATTCTTATCTTTTAGTTATTGAGGCTCCTAATTATTATATTTGACAATTATTTGAAGAAATATTAGGTTTAGAAATATGGGATATTAAAGCAACTAAACTACGTCCATCATTATCTACATTATTTTCGGGTATAATTGCTATACATGGCAAAGATATGTCAGTTAATGCCTTATATCTATCCGATTATACTTCAATTTAGAAGCCTTTTGTATTTTATTACTAATGAATGCTTTATATCTTAAATATACTGTAAATATTTTTATATTACAGTATAAGCTGTTTACTGGTTTCTACAAATTTAGTTTTAGAAAAAATAAAAAAAGTATATGTGTTAAATATATTATATTTAAGTTTCCTTAATAGTTGTGATGCTCCTAGTCCTTGGGGTTTATATTTTCAAGATAGTGCTACACCACAAATGGAAGGATTAGTAGAATTACACGACAATATAATGTTTTATTTAGTAATTATATTATTTAGTGTAGGTTGAATAATGATATCTATAGTTAGAAATTATAATAATGTTAAATCACCTATATCTCATAAATATTTAAATCATGGTACATTAATAGAATTAATATGAACAATTACACCCGCTTTAATATTAATATTGATAGCTTTCCCTTCTTTTAAATTATTATATTTAATGGATGAAGTTAGTGATCCTGCTATGTCTGTATTAGCAGAGGGTCACCAATGATATTGAAGTTACCAATACCCTGATTTCTTAAATGCAGATGAAGAATTTATAGAATTTGATTCATATTTAGTACCAGAATCTGATTTAGATGATGGAGCTTTAAGAATGCTAGAAGTAGATAACAGAGTTATCCTTCCGGAATTAACACACGTTAGATTTATTGTTACAGCGGCAGATGTTATTCATTCTTTTGCTTGTCCTGCTTTAGGTATTAAGTGTGATGCTTATCCTGGTAGATTAAATCAAGTTTCAGTTCTTATTAATAGAGAAGGAACTTTTTATGGGCAATGTTCGGAAATATGTGGTATCTTACACAGTTCAATGCCTATAGTTATAGAATCAGTAAGTATCGAAAAATTTTTATCTTGATTAGAAGAACAATAATATTTAAATTAATATTATTAGGGTTCGAGTACTGACACACAATATATTTAATAAAAATATATGAAAGAGGGTAAGAAGTGAAGGAGTCTATAAATTTATACCGTTAAATTTTAAGTTTACAATAAAGCTATTTATGGTAAATCGATATGTTGGCTGGCTAAAAATGATTATATTATATAATATTTTATTATTATATTGTTGAGCGTAACATAACTTTAGTTAGTAAACATAACTTTAGTTAGTAAACATGCCTATAAACTTTTTTTAATTTTAACTACTTTTTCCTCAATATTGTTAAGGGCTTATTTATTTACATAAAATAAATAAATTCTTAACATTCGTGGTTAAATAATCAAATTTTCTTAACATGAAAATTTGATGAGGTTAAAACTTATATATTTTTTATGTCTATCTTAAAAATAAATATTCTTTCATCAGTGGCTGTTTTAGGTAGTAAATTGGGTATTATTAATTCAATTTTTGTTTCTGGGTTATTTTTAATTGGTTTAGGTGCCATATTAAGCTTTACGATAGCTTCCATTTTAAATAGACGAGCACAATCTCATAACATGAGAAGGCTTGAGAGAAGGCGTGACAATATTGAGATATCCAGACGTTTGGATGTACAAGGTATTATGAATCGTGCTGCTGGTCGACGTCGTAGTTATTTAAGCCCACTTTATCCTCCTAGTTGTTCTCTTATAACTCGTCCCGATTTGTTACGCAGATTAAACGCTACTATCTCATCGTTAAATGATCCAATATACGGGGTTAGAGGCGGAAGAGTTGTTACTCGTGGTAATAACCACGTGGCCCGTTCAAGTAATGTTTTGGTTTATTTAGTACGTAACAGCGGACAATAAACCTTTTTCGTATTATTTTTTATATAAAAAATAATATAAAAAATAATATTACGCAGTTTATTATTGGCATAAAAAAAATCCGATTAAAAGGGTGATTTTTTTTTTTTTACGGCCCTTTTTTATAATTATGAAAATAAAAATATATAATGAATTTATCCTTAATACTTTTTTTGATCGGAATTTTAGGTTTCGTTCTAAATAGAAAAAATATAATATTGATGCTTATTTCAATTGAAATAATGCTATTAGCTATTACATTCTTAATATTGATAAGTTCACTTAGCTTTGATGATATATTAGGCCAAACATATGCTATATATATAATAGCAATAGCTGGTGCAGAATCAGCAATTGGTTTAGGTATTCTAGTTGCATTTTATAGATTAAGAGGAAGTATCGCAATAGAATATAAATAATGTATTTAGCTATAATTACTTTACCTTTATTAGGATCAATAGTATCCGGGTTTTTTGGTAGAAAAGTCGGTGTTAGCGGGGCACAATTAATTACATGTACAAGTGTAATTGTAACAACTTTATTAGCAATAGTTGCTTTTTTTGAAGTAGGTTTAAATGGCGTACCTGTCTCAATAAATCTTTTTAGATGAATAGATAGTGAATCACTTAACGTATTATGAGGTTTCCATTTTGATAGTTTAACAGTATCTATGTTAATACCTGTCTTAATCGTTAGTTCTTTAGTACATATATATTCTATTGGTTATATGAGTCATGACCCACATAACCAAAGGTTCTTTAGCTATTTAAGTTTATTTACTTTTATGATGATTATACTTGTTACAGCTAACAATTTTTTATTAATGTTTGTAGGATGAGAGGGTGTAGGTATTTGTTCATATCTTTTAGTAAGTTTCTGATTTACTAGAATAGCGGCAAATCAAAGTTCTATGTCTGCTTTCTTAACTAACAGAGTAGGTGATTGTTTTTTAACTATTGGTATGTTTGCTATATTATGATCATTTGGTAACATTGATTATAGTACAGTATTTTCATTAGCACCTTTTATTAATGAAAACATAGTTACAATTATTGGTATATGTTTATTAATTGGAGCCATGGCTAAAAGTTCTCAAGTTGGTTTACACGTATGGTTACCTATGGCAATGGAGGGTTTTTTAAGTAGGGCTCTCTTTAAACTTCACTATATGCGGGAATATCCTGTTATAATCTCTTGGTCCACTGTTTATTTAAACTACGGAAAAATTCAAGAAGAGGGACAATCCGCAGGAAACTTTTTAGGATCCTCAGAGACTACACGTGAAGAAATTAATATTGATGAAAAGTTTAAATGATGATTTATAGGATTTAGTGAGGGAGATGGTTCATTTATTTTAAATAAAGATGGATATTTAGAGTTTAAAGTAACGCAATCTAGTGTAGATGCTCAAATATTGTTCTTTATAAAAAAAGAATTAGGATTTGGATCCGTATCTTTGCAAGATATAAAAAATAAAACTCATCATTTTAGAGTAAGGGATAAAAAAAATATACTAAAGCTAATCCATATATTTAATGGAAATATTATTACTAATTATAAATTTAATCAATTTAAGTATTGAGTAATTGGTTTTAATAAAAAGTATAATATGAATATTAAATGGCTAGAGCCACATCATACATTAAATTTAAATAATGGCTGATTAGCTGGATTTACAGATGCTGAAGGTTGTTTTACTTCTACCGTCTTCACTTCTAAGACTACAGGTAAAACTATAGTTACAGTAAGATATATTGTATCCCAAAAAGATGATATGCAATTTAGCAAAAATTTAGCTACATTATTAAACGGTTATGTAACTCAAATTAAAAGTTATAATGGTTATAATACTGTAGTTAACTTTGGGAAATTAAATATCATACTTAAATATTTAAAGAATTATTCTTTAAAAACAAAGAAACTAATATCTTATCATAGATGATTAAAAATTTATTTTTTAGTGAAAGACAAAGAAGATTTGACTCCTCAAGGTTTAGCTGTTATTAAATTTTTAACTAAACTTATTAATCAATAATTTAATTTAAGATATAGTCCGACCAATAATGTAAGTTATTGAGTATTTTCATCGTATTCGTACTATTAAGTACATAATGAAAATCAACACTTTTGCCTACACCTGTGAGTGCTTTAATACACGCGGCTACTATGGTTACTGCCGGTGTATACTTATTAATGCGTACAAGTCCTTTAATAGAATATAGTTCTACTGTATTAATATTATCTTTATGATTAGGGGCAATAACTACTGTTTTTAGTTCTCTTATAGGTCTATTCCAACAAGATATAAAAAAAGTTATTGCCTACTCTACCATGAGCCAATTAGGTATGATGGTGATAGCTGTTGGATTATCATCATATAACATAGCTTTATTTCATTTAGTTAATCATGCTTTTTATAAAGGACTACTGTTCTTAGGTGCAGGAGCTGTAATTCATGCAGTAGCTGATAATCAAGATTTTAGAAAATATGGTGGTTTAAGGCCTTTTTTACCTCTAACTTATTCTGTAATGTTAATAGCAAGTCTTAGTTTAGTAGCTTTCCCTTTTATGACAGGATTCTATAGTAAAGATTTTATATTAGAATCTGCATATGGACAATTCTATTTTAGTGGTACAGTTGTATATTTTATTGCTACCATAGGTGCTATGTTTACCACTCTATACTCAGTTAAAGTTTTATACTTAACTTTTTTAACTAATCCTAACGGACCAGTTGTTAACTATAAAAATGCTCATGAAGGTGATATATTTATGAGTTTACCTTTAATCATACTAGCTATATTCTCTATATTCTTTGGTTATATAACTAAAGATATATTTATAGGATTAGGTTCTGCTTTTTTTTCTGATAATAGTTTATTTATTCATCCTACACATGAAATAATGTTAGATACTGAGTTTGCCGTACCTACTTTATTTAAATTATTACCTTTAATATTTACTGTATCTCTTAGTATTATAGCTATAATATTTTCAGAGTTTTTACCTAAAGTTATTCTTCAATTTAAATTTTCTAGATTAGGTTATAATGTATTCGGATTTTTTAATCAACGTTTCTTAATTGAATTGTTTTATAATAAGTATATAACAGGACTTGTCTTAAAATTAGGAGGTCAAACCACTAAAGTTATAGATAAAGGTAGTGTAGAGTTATTAGGACCTTTTGGTTTAGAAAAAGGATTAATTCTTTTAAGTAGAAATATAGCCAGTTTAGATACAGGTGTTATTACAAGTTATGCTTTATATATATTAATAGGTCTAATTTTCTATCTATTAATACCTTATTTAAGTATAGTTGATAATAGTTTATTATTATTACTATTATTGTCACTTTATAGTATTAGTATAGATTTAAAAAATTAGATTAATTATTAATATATATACTTAAAATAATTTAGGTATATTAATATAACTTTAATTATAGGTTTAGATACAAAAAAAAGTTATAGCCATTTTTTAAGGTTATTTAGTAATGTGTAATATATACACCAGCAGAAATATTATAATATTCCCTTAACTAATTTATATAGTTTAATTTAACTACTAGAGTACTTTTTTTTCCTTTATAACTTCTAGAATAAAAAAGAAAACAATATTTTAATTTAACCATGAGAATTTTCAAGAGTCATCCTTTATTAAAATTGATTAATTCATATATGATTGATTCACCACAACCCTCTAATATAAGCTATTTATGAAATTTTGGTTCTTTATTAGCTGTTTGTTTAGTTATACAAATAATTACAGGTGTAACTTTAGCTATGCATTATAATCCTAGCGTATTAGAAGCTTTTAATTCAATAGAACACATTATGCGTGATGTTAATAATGGATGATTAATACGTTATTTACACAGTAATACTGCTTCAGCTTTCTTCTTTTTAGTTTATTTACATATGGGTAGAGGTTTATACTATGGATCGTACAGAGCACCTAGAACATTAGTATGAGTTTTAGGTGTAGTTATATTTTTATTAATGATAGTTACAGCTTTTTTAGGTTATGTTTTACCATATGGTCAAATGAGCCTATGAGGTGCAACAGTTATTACTAACCTTATGAGTGCTATACCTTGAATAGGACAAGATATAGTTGAATTTTTATGAGGTGGATTTAGTGTTAATAATGCTACTTTAAATAGATTTTTTGCTTTACATTTTGTGTTACCTTTTGTATTAGCTGCTTTTGCATTAATGCACTTAATAGCACTTCACGATAGTGCAGGATCAGGGAATCCTTTAGGTGTTTCAGGTAATTATGATAGATTACCTTTTGCTCCTTATTTCTTATTTAAAGATTTAATCACTATATTTTTATTTATAATAGTATTAAGTATATTAGTATTCTTTATGCCTAATGCATTAGGAGATAGTGAAAACTATGTTATGGCTAACCCTATGCAAACTCCTCCTGCTATAGTTCCTGAATGATATTTACTACCTTTTTATGCGATATTAAGATCTATACCTAATAAATTATTAGGTGTTATAGCTATGCTTACTGCTATTTTAGCTTTATTAGTTATGCCATTTACTGATTTAAGTAGAAGTAGAGGTATCCAATTTAGACCTTTAAGTAAAATAGTTTTTTATATATTTGTGGCTAATTTTTTAGTATTAATGGTTTTAGGTGCCAAACATGTAGAATCACCATTTATAGAATTTGGTCAAATAAGTACAGTAATATATTTCGCTCATTTTTTAATTATAGTTCCTTTAGTAAGTATAATAGAAAATAGTTTAATGGATTTACGTAATTAATTTAAATCTTAATTAATCCACATTTATAATGTATATCTATATAAAGTATATATAAAGCGGTATATGTTTTATTGAGAACCTATAAAAGTACTAAAAATTACTGCTTGTTATTTTAGTGCAACATAACCCGAAACTAAAAATTTTAATCTGGTTATAGTTATAAGTTATTTTTCTCATTATAAATAAAAATAATTTAAATTTATTATACGTAATTATTTTTCTAAGCAAATAATTCTCCATTATAAATTTATGTAATTAATTTCCATAAATAGTATAAGTCCCGTTAAATTAAAAATAAAATATAAACTTTTAAATATGTATACCACCTATTGCTAGTAATAAATTGTATTACGTTTACGAATAGTGTTGTGGGGTTATGGATTGCCTGATCCTGCTTCCCCTACCGAGCCCGCTCAGGTTTTACTTAATAGAAACTTAATAGGTGAGCAACCTAATGATATAGAAAGCGAACGGTCTAAGATATCCATATTAAAATCTAATATATCTTTATGAACCGAACGTTGATTCTTATCTTCAAATGCGAAGGATATAGGAACATTATATTTAATATTTGCTTTATTCTCTGGGTTATTGGGTACTGCTTTTTCAGTTTTAATAAGATTAGAATTAAGTGGACCTGGTGTTCAATATATTGCAGATAATCAACTATATAATAGTATCATTACTGCTCATGCTATATTAATGATATTTTTTATGGTTATGCCTGCCTTAATAGGAGGTTTTGGTAATTTTTTATTACCTTTATTAGTTGGTGGCCCTGATATGGCATTTCCTAGACTTAATAACATAAGTTTTTGATTGTTACCTCCTGCTTTACTATTATTTTTATTTGCTAGTGGTATAGAAAATGGGGTAGGTACTGGTTGAACTGTTTATCCACCATTAAGTGGAATACAAAGTCACAGTGGACCTAGTGTAGATTTAGCTATATTTGGTTTACATTTATCTGGTATAAGTAGTTTATTAGGTGCAATAAACTTTATAACTACTATATTAAATATGAGAAGTCCTGGTATAAGATTACACAAACTAGCTTTATTCGGATGAGCTGTCGTAGTTACAGCAGTATTATTATTACTATCATTACCTGTATTAGCTGGTGCTATTACAATGCTATTAACTGATAGAAATTTTAATACATCATTCTTTGAAGCTGCTGGAGGTGGTGATCCTATACTTTACCAACATCTTTTCTGATTCTTCGGTCATCCAGAAGTTTATATTTTAATTATACCTGGGTTTGGTATAATAAGTACTACAATATCCGCTAACTCTAACAAGAGTGTGTTTGGATATTTAGGTATGGTTTATGCCATGATGTCTATAGGTGTATTAGGTTTTGTTGTTTGAAGTCATCACATGTATACTGTTGGTTTAGACGTGGATACAAGAGCATATTTCACGGCTGCTACATTGATTATTGCTGTACCTACGGGTATTAAAATATTCAGTTGATTAGCTACATGTTATGGGGGATCTTTACAATTAACACCTTCAATGTTATTTGCTTTAGGTTTCGTTTTCATGTTTACAATTGGAGGATTATCAGGTGTTGTTTTAGCTAATGCATCACTTGATATTGCTTTCCATGATACTTACTACGTAGTTGCTCACTTCCACTACGTTTTAAGTATGGGAGCTGTTTTTGCATTATTTAGTGCTTGATATTTCTGAATCCCTAAAATATTAGGATTAGATTATAATAGAATGCTAGGTAAAGTACATTTCTGAATATTATTTATTGGAGTTAATGTTACATTCTTCCCTCAACATTTCTTAGGTCTACAAGGAATGCCTAGAAGAATTAGTGATTATCCTGATGCATTTGCAGGATGAAATTTAATTAGTAGTTTCGGAAGTATTATTAGTGTGGTAGCTACATGATTATTCTTATATATAGTTTATATACAGTTAGTTGAAGGTAAAGCTACTAGCAGATATCCTTGATTAACTCCTCAATTCTATAGCGATAGTTTACAAACACTATTAAATAGAAGTTATAATTCTCTTGAATGAGCATTAACTAGTCCTCCTAAACCTCATGCATTTGTAAGTTTACCTTTACAAAGTGTTATTTGTACTAAGGCTAATTACTCTTTTTTATTTAAATAAAAAAAAAATAATTTAATCGTGTTAATTTTTTTAAGGTTATTAGCAATGGTATATATAAAAAAAAAAAGAATATATCAAGAGAATAATACCCATTAGCTTAATGGTAAAGCGAAATATTCCTAACATTTATATCTAAGTTCAAATCTTAGATGGGTAGCAGTCTTGATGTATTTAAAGTATATGTTTGTTAGATTTATACTTATTTAGTTAATTTTTCAATGTATATCAAAAAGCATTAAGACTATGGTTGAATTACAAATAAAGATATAATAAATATATTTTTATTTGTGATTATAATAATCATAAGTATATTTATTTATGATTGCACTACATAAATGTGATAATTGTTACATTTATTATTGCGTTATAATTGAAAATTTTGTTAGTTCCCGTACATGTATAGGGTTCTTTGAGCGCTTTAATTGTTGGGGCTGTCTCACTGGTGTTTGTATGTGACTCGCTGGACTCTAGATTAACTCTAGGGATAAGGATAATAGGACCTAATAGAAGAAGTATTTTATGTAAAGACGTTTATTTCATTTAAGAGATGTACAACTTGACCGCTTAAAAAGTACCGTGGCAATAACTGCGTTAATGTTATGATAAAAACAAACAAAACCATGAAAAACTTTATACATACAACAAAAAAAACGATTAACATTTTACTAGTGAATTTTACTTTCGCTAAATTCGCTGCTGCTTTAATTACCATTATAATGGTAGCATTAATTAAGTTAATGGTTTCAGGGGATTTACATATAGAATATTGTGAATTCGGAAATAATGTCGCTTTAGGATTACTTGGTTGAACGATTAATACAGCTGCTTTAGGTTGATTAACAGAATATTTAGGTTTAAAAGGTATTAACTTTAATTTAAATGAATTCCTTTATGGTTATGATAAAATGGGTGGTAATAGTTCTTCATCTACATATTTTAAGCCAAAGTTATACAATGCTATGGAATCTGATGATAGAATTGATCCAAGCCAACAAACAGATAAAGGAAAGGGTAAAGGTAATACTGAGGGTAATGCAGAAAATGAATCTAAACCTCTGGATAAAGGAAAGGGTATTGATAAGAGATTGCATCCTGTAGAACTTGGACCTGGTCATTGTACAGAACCACCTTTTGTTACATGATGTCGAGTTTTCCCTGGTGTTGATCCGGCATCAGTATTCTTCCCTAAAACAATAAACCCTGGACCTGGTTTTAATGTACCTGGAGGTGAAGTACCGATACGTGATGAAATATGTAAACATATTGATTATAACTCTCATATTTTAAATCAGTTTAAAAAAATGGATTTAAAAACTGCTATAGAACAAAGAGATAATTACTTAAGATACATACAAGTCCTAAATGAAAAAACAGCATTTGCACAAGAAACATTATCAAAAGTGCCAGAAATACCTACAAGTAATTATGAACATAGATTAAAAAATACGATTTTTAGAGATTTGCATGAGTTAAACGAAAAAAAAATACGTGCAGAAGCTAAAGCTACTTTACTTAACTCTAGAATTGAATTTATACAAATTAATAGAAAACCCGATGAATAATATTAATTATATAGTTTATGTTTAAACTTAACTAAAGGGTAATTGGTACATATGTTATTTATAGAGTAAGAGGAGTACTTTGTAAGTAAAATAATTGGTACATATATTATATATAGAGTAAGAGGAGTACTTTATATAAACATATATGTACTAGGGATATGTTGTAGATGGTTCTACGTTTTGATTGCAGATCTTAAATAAGGGGTTCGATTCCTCCATAACCCTATATAAAAATAACTAATTTCCAAACCAATAATTCCTAACTATTATATACGAATTAATAACAATAAATGTTTTCAATATTTTTAATAAAAATAAAAATGTTTAACAAATAAAAATTATAAAGGTTCCCTTTGTACGATATTTACTATAAATAAATAAATGATACAAGCAGCAAAAATTATAGGTACAGGATTAGCTACTACAGGTTTAATAGGTGCAGGTGTGGGTATTGGTGTAGTTTTTGGTGCATTAATATTAGGTGTAGCTAGAAACCCCTCATTAAGAGGTCAATTATTTTCATACGCTATATTAGGTTTCGCTTTTGCGGAAGCTACAGGTTTATTTGCTTTAATGATGGCTTTCTTATTATTATACGTTGCCTAATTTAAATTTATAAATTATTCAATCTTATGAAAAAAAAATATGAATACTAAAAAAAGTAATTTAATGCTATATTCATAAAAATATAACTCTCATTAGCTCAATGGTAGAGCAGGATACTTCTAATATTTAGATCTAAGTTCGAATCTTAGATGAGAATTAGTCTCAATATTATTTATTATATCACGTCTAACTTTACATTATATTAAATAATAAATAACTTATAGTAGACTAATTAAATTATTTACTATTAAAAAGTTATTTTTAACCTAAAATAAAAATTCAAAAATAAATATTATTTTTTATTTTGAAAAATAATTTAGAAAAAAAAAACACAAATATGTTATATATACCCACTTTAATTTCTGTTCTAGAAGTTTTATTAGTAACTGTGCCTGTCTTATTAACTGTAGCTTATGTAACAGTAGCCGAAAGAAAAACAATGGCTAGTATGCAAAGAAGATTAGGGCCTAATATAGTAGGATATTATGGTCTTTTACAAGCATTTGCCGATGCTTTAAAACTTCTTTTAAAAGAATATGTTTCACCTACACAAGCTAATTTAGGTTTATTTTTCCTTGGTCCTATTATAACTTTAATTTTTTCATTATTAGGTTATTTAGTTGTACCCTATGGACCTGGTTTAGCTCTAAATGATTTAAATTTAGGTATACTATACATGTTAGCAGTTTCTTCTTTATCTACATATGGTATATTATTAGCAGGTTGAAGTGCAAATAGTAAATATGCTTTTTTAGGTTCACTTAGAAGTACAGCTCAATTAATAAGTTATGAATTAATCTTAAGTTCTGCTATATTACTTGTTGTAATGTTAACAGGAAGTTTAAATCTTACTGTTAATATAGAAGCTCAAAGAGCTATATGATTTATAGTACCATTATTCCCTGTATTTATTATATTTTTTATAGGATCTATAGCAGAAACTAATAGAGCTCCTTTTGATTTGGCGGAGGCTGAGTCAGAGCTTGTTAGTGGTTTTATGACAGAACACGCTGCTGTTATATTCGTTTTCTTCTTCTTAGCTGAATATGCAAGTATTGTTTTAATATGTATATTAACTAGTATATTATTTTTAGGGGGTTATTTATATGATTATTTACCTTCTTTATTTTTTTTAATGGAATATATTAACTTTGATTACTATATAAACAACTTAAATAAAGAAAGTATATTTTCAGATCCTATAATAGAAGGATTAATTTACGGTTTAACATTAGGTGTAAAATCTTGTATTATGATATTTGTATTTATATGAGCAAGAGCATCTTTCCCTAGAATTCGTTTTGACCAATTAATGTCCTTTTGTTGAACTGTCTTATTGCCAATAGTTATCGCATTTGTTATTTTGGTTCCTTGTATATTATATAGTTTTGAAATAATACCTAGTAATATTTCATTATTATAATTTTTATTTATCTAAGTCCAATATTATGGATATAAATAACATAATTAATCGTTAGTTTATTAATTATTAAAAATTTATTAGCCTAATTTTAGGTACAAAGGATTATATAATAAAATAAAAATAATTTATATTCATGTTATTTTTATATAATGTGTTTTTTGTACGCTAAACGTAAATTTATTCTTATAAAATAAATTTAATTTTACTATGCAGTTGTGTATGGTACTAGTAAAGGTTAAATTAACTGTTTAACCCTGAGGGAAATTAGTTTTTTGTTATGTTTTTGTTATGTTACTTACTTCTTTACTATTAACTCCTATATTAGGTATATTTACTATATCGACAGGTATGTCTTATGAGTTAACATCTTTGGATATTAGACGTATAAAAACAATAGCTTTAAGTACATCTATAATTAATCTGTTTATATCTTTAATTGTTTTTATATTGTTTGATTTTAGTAGTAATCAATTTCAATTTGTTCAAGAATATCATGAAGTTAGTTATTTTGATTTTTATTTAGGTTTAGATGGGTTATCTATATATTTTGTTATGTTGACAACTATAATAACTCCTATTGCATTATTAAGTAATTGAAATTCCATTACCGAAAATGTAAGATCATATGTAATAATAATTTTATTATTAGAAACATTACTATTGGCAGTCTTTTTAGTGTTAGATATTTTATTGTTTTATATTTTTTTTGAGAGTATATTACCCCCTCTATTTATATTAATAGGGTTATTTGGATCTAGTAATAAAGTAAGAGCCAGTTTTTATTTATTTTTATATACATTATTTGGATCTTTATTCTTATTATTATCAATATTAGCTATGTCTTCTATAATGGGAACAACTGATTTCGATGCTTTATATAAAACTAACTTTAATTATTCCACACAGTTATTTTTATTTTATGGTATATTTATAGCATTTGCTGTAAAAACACCTACTATATTTTTAAATACTTGATTATTAAAAGCTCACGTGGAATCTCCTTTAGGTGGTAGTATTATATTAGCCGCTATAGTATTAAAATTAAGCTTATATGGTATATTCAGACTAATATTACCTTTATTACCTAAAGCTTCATTAGATTATACATATATTATATATTTAATTGGTGTTATAACTATTATATATGCTAGTTTTAGTACTTTAAGAACAATAGATGTTAAAGAACTTATTGCTTATAGTTCCGTATCACATGCTGCTGTTTATCTTATAGGTGTGTTTAGTAATACTATTCAAGGTATAGAAGGTGGTATAGCTTTAGGTTTAGCCCACGGGTTTGTTTCAAGTGGTTTATTTATTTGTGCTGGTGGTGTATTATATGATAGATCTGGTACTAGATTAATTAGTTACTATAGAGGTATTGCTCAAGTAATGCCTTTATTTTCTATTTTATTCTTTATATTATCTTTAGGTAATTGTGGGGTGCCTCTTACTTTAAATTTTGTTGGAGAGTTTATGTCTCTTTACGGTGTATTTGAAAGATTACCTTTATTAGGTGTTTTTGCTAGTTCATCTATAGTTTTCTCCGCTGCATATACTATATATATGTTCAATAGAATAGCTTTTGGTGGATCCTTTAGTAAATTTTTTGAAGCTAATATAAGTGATGTAAATAAACGTGAGTTCTTTATTTTATTTACACTAGTTATATTTACTGTAATATTAGGTATATACCCTGCACCTATCTTAGATGGTTTACACTATTCAGTTTCGTCATTAATATATAATAACTAAAATTAACTTTATGAATATATTGTTATTAAAACCCTAATAAAATTTACAATTATAATTACTCTTAACAAGGACCATAAAGTTTTTATTCTTTTAATAAATAATAATGTAAAAATAATTATAACATTGAAACTATAATTAAAAAAAAAAATGCCACAATTAGTTCCCTTTTATTTTATAAATCAAGTAACTTTTGCTTTCATACTACTTGTAATAATGATATACGTATTTTCAAAATACATTTTACCTAGATTTGTTCGTTTATTTATTTCTCGTATATTTATAAGCAAATTATAATATAATAATGAAAATTAGTATATACTTTTTTATATTGCTATATTATAATAGCTTTAGGTCATATTTCAATAAAAATTAAAAATAAAAATATAAACAAAAATGGTTAACTTTTTATACACAACAATACCAAGTCCTTTAGATCAATTTGAAATTAGGAATTTATTAAGTTTGGATGCGCCTATATTAGCCAACTTACACATATCATTAACTAATATAGGATTATATTTAACTATAGGTGCTATTTTAGTCTTAACATTAAATGTTTTAGCAACTAATTACAATAAAGTTGTAAGTAATAACTGATCAATAAGTCAAGAAACAATATATGCTACTATACATAGTATAGTAACAAATCAAATAAATCCTACAAAAGGACAAATATACTTCCCATTTATCTATACTTTATTTATATTCATTTTAGTTAATAATTTAATAGGTATGGTTCCTTATAGTTTTGCCTCAACAAGTCATTTTATTTTTACATTTTCTCTTAGTTTTACTGTAGTTTTAGGTGCAACTATATTAGGATTCCAGAAACATGGTTTAGAATTTTTTTCTTTATTAGTACCAGCTGGTTGTCCTTTAGCCTTATTACCTTTATTAGTATTAATAGAGTTTATATCATACTTATCTCGAAATGTTTCTTTAGGTCTTAGATTAGGTGCTAATATATTAAGTGGTCATATGTTATTAAATATCTTAGCAGGTTTTACTTATAATATTATGACTTCGGGATTTATTTTTTTCTTTTTAGGTTTAGTACCTTTAGCATTTATAATAGCATTCTCTGGTTTAGAGTTAGGAATAGCTTTTATACAAGCCCAAGTTTTTGTTGTTTTAACTAGTAGTTATATTAAAGATGCTTTAGATTTACATTAGTAATCTAAATTATAAAAATAATATTGTTTATAAATATTTTGTTTAATAGTTTTCAATTGAAAATTATTAAAAATTATTTTATATTTTTGTGTTACTAAGAGTATAATGTTAGATTAAATTCTAGTATAGGAAAGTCAGGTGCTTATTAAGCCGAAACATATAATAAATGTTTGTTAAGTTAAAATTTGAGTATTAAACAGAAAATAATAAACTTATTTCTATAATAATTATAGCTAAATGTATATAAATATTTATTTTTATACAGTATGATAATGTTAACGAACTTTCAAGCTCTAGGTTAAGCCTTAATATAGACTAATAACTAATACAGGACCCCGCTTAATTGTATCCAAAAAACAAAAAAGATAATTTAAATAAAAAAAATATACATAATTTATAAAGTTTAAGGTATATTAGTAATGGTATAGATAAAAAATATAACGTATATTTGTATTTATACCAATAAATGAATTGAGTTTGATGATGGCTCTGAATGAACGCTGTCCAAGTGCTTGACACATGCTAATCGAACGTCTAATTTAATAAATAGCATATACTATCAATTTCATTAGAAGTGGTGTACAGGTGAGTATATAATGTTTTGGCTGCCTTAAAGTAGGGTTAATAAATACCTTATAATTTAAAAAAATAAATATAAGAACAAAGGAAAGAAATTTCCGCTTTAAGAGGACAATAAACATTTCGGATAGGTAGTAGTTAAAGTAATGGTTTAACTAGCCTTATATTCCGTAGTCGAGGCTGAGAGGTCGATCGATCACATTGGGTCTGAAAAAACCCCAATACGTATAGTACAGCAGTGGGGAATATTGGTCAATAGCCTAACGGCTGAACCAGCAACTTGGGGGAATGTATAGCTTCGGCTAATTATACTTGGCTGTTTAATTAATTATAAATAACTAAAGTTATTTATGAAAGATTAATCAATTTATCCGTAATAGGTTTATGCTACTAAACATAGCGTAGTAAAATTAATTTGCTACTTTTATATTAAGAGAAATTATTCTCGTAGACAGGTATAAGATCGATTTTATCGAGTAAAGTTCTAGAGAAGAAACATTTGATGATGACATACTTCTTTTCTATATGTCTTGACCAAATTACGTGCCAGCAGTCGCGGTAATACGTAAAAGACTAGTGTTATTCATCTTTAGTAGGTTTAAAGGGTACCTAGACGGTAT
>Ga0302274_10001664_pt1 | contig 21078 bp, 20 predicted proteins | sample III_Bog_N2_1_FD_198755 | JGI IMG/M metagenome (GOLD analysis project Ga0302274, IMG submission 198755) | Peat permafrost microbial communities from Stordalen Mire near Abisko, Sweden - III_Bog_N2_1 | ecosystem: Environmental > Terrestrial > Soil > Wetlands > Peat | place: Sweden: Abisko...
GTTCGAGAGCGAGATGCCGAATCCAATAATGAGCGTTCTTTGCCATGGAGGATTAGCGCTTACTTTTCGCACCCAATTAGAACCGCCCGGGAACGCGGGTAACATCGACCTACTGGATAAAGCCCACTCGCCGCAGAAGATTCTGGAACCGAGGGTCGTCGCGCAGTGGATCGTAGGCGGGATCCACCTTAAGTGCGGTCAAGCCGTTGGAATGCTGCGCATATGCCTTTTCCAGCCAGGCGATGGCCTGATCATTGTTCCCCATCCCGACATAGGCTGGCACAATTACCATCGGATCCACGAGTTGCCGCTGGTTCAAATCCAGCAATTTCCTCAGTTCTCTCTCCGCCTGTCCCTGCTTTCCGGCGCGACCGTAGGTGTAAGCCCGATTCGATATGCACCAGGGACTGTCGTTGGGGCATCGCGTTTCCAGGTAAGCCACGGCCTCGGCGAACATTCCTTTTTCTACATAAGATTCAAAAATGATCCCGGCGCGCGGGAAGCCGGGGTCCAGTTCGTGAACTGCCTTGAACTGCGCTATGGCCCGGTCGTATTGCCGGGAGTAATAAAGAATCGCTCCGTTGTCCGCAGCGATAATCAGCGACAATGGGTCCAATTGCCGCGCGCGCTCACTTTCGCGGAGAGCCTCATCGAAACGGCCCAGCCATGCCAGGTGCTCGGCGTACCAATGATGACCAGTAGCATAGTTCGGGTTCAATTCAATCGCCCTTTTGAATTCCTTCTCGGCGGTTTGCCAGTCATAATCGTGATTTTGGACAATCAATGCCAGCGCCGCATGGGCTTCCGGCAGTTTGTCATCGAGTTGTAAAGCCCGCAGTGCTGCGGCTCGTGCCTGCGGCGCAGATTCGGCGGCCGGAGTTCCCGTGTAACTGCCGATCAGCGCATAGCTGTCGGCTAAACCGGCATAGGCCCGCGCATAGTTGGGATCTTTCTCCGCTGCTTGATGGAAATATCCGATTGCCTCCTGAAGTCCCTTCGCCGTTCTCTGGTTCCAGAAGTACTGGCCCTTCAAATAAAGGTTATATGCCTGAAAAGCCTCCGGAGAGAGAGTCGGTTGAGTAACTGAAGCAATCGGTCTCTGCTCTCCAAGAGCGCTTTGAATCTCGCCGGAGATTTCTTTCGCAATTTCGCTTTGCACCGCCAACACGTCCTTAGGTTCACGATCATATTGTCGTGCCCAAAGGTGAGTCTGGTCTTTCATTTGGATGAGCTGCGCGGTGATTCTTACCCTCTCGGCATCGCGTCTTACGCTCCCCTCCAACACGTACTGCACTCCAAGTTCTCGGGCGATTTGCTGCAGCGGTTCTTGGCTTCTCTTGTAGTGCATCACTGAAGTGCGGGCGATGACGCCCATGCGCTCCGGATCGAGGCTCCCCAACTGCGTGATCATCTCCTCCGTCATGCCGTCGCTGAAGTATTCCTGACCTGCGTCGCCGGTAAGATTTTCGAAGGGCATTACTGCCAGCATGACTCGTCCCCCAGACCCGAAGGGCTGGACTTGGTAACCGAACCATTGACGGTATCCCGCCCATCCGGCAACCAGGATGATCACTGTCGCAAGAATCGAAATCGCGAGCACTCGCCTTCGTCGAAACCATGCAGCCGACTCCCCGCCGGTGGGCCGGTCGCCTAAAGGTTGCGTCATCGCAGCCACCGCCTTCGGCTCCCTATCGGGACCGGTAACTGGCGAGCTCACGGGCCCAATGAAACGATAGCCCTTCCCGGTTATCGTTTGAATGAAACGAGGCTGCTCGGGGTCGTCTTTCAGAACCTGCCGGATCTTTCGTATCGCGCCATTGATGCTGTTGTCCGTGTCAAGATGGACGTCCTTGCCCCAAATCTTTTCTACCAGCTGTTCACGGGTCACCAGTTCTCCCCGCTGCTGCACCAGGAACAGCAAAACCTCCATTGGGATGCGCTCGACTTTGAGAATCCGACCGGAGCGGCGCAATTGGCCAGCCACGCAGTCGATTTCGAAATCGTCCCCAAACTTGAGTGAATCTTCGATCCTGGCCCGCTCCAGCGACACACCTCTCCCCTGTTAGTTCGCGCAACATTCTAACCTGCTTTTCAATCCTCAAAACATCGTCATTGTTTCCAGTAGCTTACAGAAACATGAAAATTAAGACGTCCGACAGCCGCCCGCTATTGAGCGCACATCGCATTTGCGGCAGGATGGCCCGCGTTTCAATTTTCTTCGTTTCAACTTCGTCCAGGAGCCCTTATGTCTGACAAACCGGTCACCAGAGCTTTCATTCGCAAATTGCGTCAGCAACTCCGTAGTTCTATCGGCGGCGGCCTCCGAAGGCGAATTGTCCTCTCTGCAGTCGCCCTCGTGACCATCGTCTCAGGCTCTGCCATCGCTGACGTATACCTTCGCAACCTTTTTCCTTTTCTCGATCTCACTGGCTTCTCCGGCACCTACAGCAACACAGGAAGCGTCGATCTGAGTGGCCCGTTCTTTCAAAGTCTCGGAACAAACGGTCGAACCTGCGAAACCTGCCATGCACCGAGCGACGCATTCGGGCTAAGTGCCATCGACGCGCAGTTACGCTACTTCATCAGTCAAGGTAAGGATCCCCTGTTCGCCCAAGTCGATGGCTCGACTTGTCCTACCGGACCCGTCAATAACAGTTTGGTCGTGAACAACGGACTGATTCGGATCGGCCTAACCGTCCCACCCAATACGACGGATCCATCACCCCCGCAATACACCATCACCGCCGTGCAAGACCCTTACGGTTGCGCCCTCACCACGAATCCCCAGGGGCAGCAGATCGCTTCGGTCTATCGCCGGCCTTTGCCAACCACTAACCTCGGATTCTTAAGTGCGGTCATGTTCGATGGCCGGGAATCGTTGTCATATCCCCTGAACAAAGAACAAACCTTTTCTGACAATCTGAATACGGACCTGACGCAGCAGGCGACCGACGCGATCTTGATCCACGCTCAGGCTGATCAGACCCCGACGGCTGCGCAACTCAGCCAAATAGTTAATTTCGAACTCGCCCTCAACTCCGCGCAGCTCTCGGACTTCTTTGCCGGCAGTTTGTCAAAAGGAGCAAACGGCGGAGCGCAATTCCTTTCCACCCAGAACTACTACCCGGGAATCAACGATTCCCTCGGCGGAGATCCTGAAGGAAAACAGTTCACTCCCAACGTATTCACGATCTACTCGTCTTTCCAAAACTCATGGGATCCGCAGCGCGCCTCCATTGCCCGCGGCGAGCAGATCTTCAACACCCAACCCCTGACCATCAGCGATGTTCCAGGGTTAACGACCGGCACTCAGCAAATTATGGGAACTTGCACCACCTGCCACGACACCTTCAACGTGGGAAATCACTCGTTCCCCTTGCCGCTGGACATCGGGACCGGTCACTCGCTCGCCTATGAGACTGACCCGAATATCATTGCTGCGCTAAAACAACTGCAGCCCCCGACCTTGCCTGTGTTCGAGTTGCTCTGCACGCAAGGGCCTCTTGCCGGCAACACCTACTACACCTCTGATCCGGGGAAAGCCCTGATCACCGGTCAATGTAGTGATATCGGCAGAGGCAAGGGTCTTATCCTGCGGGGCTTGCCAGCCCGCGCCCCATATTTCCATAACGGAGTTGCAGCCGATCTCCGGCAGTTGGTCAATTTTTATAACCAGCGCTTTCAGATTGGTCTCTCGCAACCGCAGATGCAGGACTTGATCAACTTCCTGCAGACGCTGTGACCGGCCGGAAACCGGATGTATTACTCTCAATCGACGCGGAGGACTCTCAGACCGCCTGGCCAAACGCCTGGGTCATCTTTGACGCGTGACGCATCGCCGCAAGGATTACTTACCCTTATCTTTCTTCTCCTCGGCTTCGGCGGTCTTCACGAGTTCGGCCACGTGGTGAAACTGCTCGCTGTCTTTCTTGAGTTTGGAATAATCCACGTCCGAGTAGTTGTTCCTCAGTTCGGCCATTAGGTAGGATCTGCGCGTCGTGAGAGTGTCGTGATCGTCCCAGAAGGGATTCAACGGACGGTCACCCTTCTTCATCGACACCGCCTTCCATGATGCCGGCGCCTCGCGAATATCGTAGCCCGTCGCCAGCATCCATTCCAGCCCGACGCGATCTGCCTGATTCTCCAGCGACCGCGCAAACTGGCTCTGAATGCCGTCGGCGGCCAGACCAGTCACGAGACCGCCGCCAAACGGAATAAAGGCGCCTCCGGCCCGGAGTGCGATCAACTCGCCACGGTGATAGTGCAAGGCCTGCCACTGATGTTTCTCGACAGCATGCGAAATCTCGTGGGCCAGTACAAAGGCGAGTTGAGCCTCGTTTTGGAGGAAATCGAAAACGGCCGTATGCACAATCACGACGCCATTGGGGTAGGCGGTAGCATTGAAACTTTTGTCGTCTACCAAATAAAACCGGAACGGAATCTTCAGCGGATCACTGGACGGAAGATCCTTCTGATGCGCCGGAACAAGGCTTTCCCCGAGCTTGACGATGTATTCTTGGGCCTCGCGGTCGGGAACGATCCGGTATTTCTTCCAATGCATTTTGAGCTGGCCGGGAGCAAAGGACGAATAGTCCGGCTCCTTGACCTTGGGCTCCAGGTGCCGCCAGAGTTTTGCCTCGCCGGGTTCGACTTCGCCGTGACGAAACTCGATTTTGTGCGCCTTGATTGACCCGTCGGGTTCCTGTGTGCCCTCGTATCGCAGGAAGGTGTCGAGATCCAATCCATCGAGCGAGGTCAACGGCTCACTCTTGGCGCTCTCTTCGTCTTTATCTTTAGCTTTATCTTTGTCGCCCGAGTTATCCCTTTCTGACTTATTGAGCCTGATCGTGAGCGATGTCTCCGGTGACACGGAGATTTTCTGCCCATCAGCGCGAATTTCTCCTTCCCATCCCGAGCCGTTTCTAGTCAGAGCGGGAAGCTGTTCGAGCAGGGCGCTGCGCCTGAGTTTCCGCTCATCCTCGAAAAGCACTTTGATCGACTTGGCCCTCAGTTCTCCAGAAGCCTCGTCATACTCTCCCTTAACCTCTAACTCGGTTCCTATGCGGATGTCCTCTGGTTTGAACGCTGTCTTCGATTGATCCTCTTCTGCCATGCTGATATCGAGCGCAAGGGAGCGGTCACGAGTGATCTTGTAGTCGTCGATTTCAAAAACGGCAGGCGATTTCACTTCGGTGACGAACCCGTGAATCGTCACCTCCTTCGCGAAGAGCGTCCCCGCGAAGCACAGAAAGACACTTACCAGGGCGAAGAATCGGCGCATGAAAGACCTTACTGCTCATGAATTTTGAGAGCGGCAAGATGATAGCACGGACTATGGCGAGCAATTCCGTTACACCGTGTCGTATAGCGCGTGGAAACTACCGTCCCTCTGGAACCGCCGCCACTTCGCTGCCGTCGGGGACGATGAAGGCGTCCACGCGCAGCCCATCGGGTAGTTGCGTGCCGGGTTCGAGTTCCACCAGCGTCTCGAGAATTTTCGTATCCACTCTCTCTGTCGGCTCGTCGGTGCGGACGTTCTTCGGGCCCAGCTGCTGACCTACGCGTACCACATATCCCCAGAACTTCTGTTTCCCGAATGCGTCGGCAGTTACATAGGCCTTTTGTCCCGCCCGTACTTTGCTGACATCGGTCTCGTCCACATCCATCCGCACCCGCAACGTTTTCCGGTCGCCGATGGTCAGAACCGGATCGGGAACGGTGGAAGAATTCGAAACACTCTCTCCATTCCTATGATGTTTGCGCAACACGCTGCCGTCGATCGGTGAGCGGATGAAAGTCTTCTCGTAGCGCGCTTGCGCTTCTGCCAGCTGCGACTTCGCCAGTTGCAAGTCGGCTTCGGCCAGTGAGCGATCTTCCTCTCTCGCGTGATCGTCGACCAGGGAATGTTGCTCAACTGCAGCCTGATATTTTGCCCGCGCAACATCGGCCTCCCGCGCGTAACGATCCAGATCCTCCCGCGAAATAACTCCGGCGGCGAAAAGTTGCTGGCGACGGTGCCACTCGGATTGCGCATTCTCCATCACCGCACGGTTTTCGTCCACCGACGACCACGCTTCATCGCGCTCCTGCCGCCGGGCGCCGTTGACCACCTTGCGCAGGGCCGCTTCCTTTGCCAGCACCGTCGCTTTTGCCGACTCCACCTCGGCTCGGTAGTCGGTATTCTCTAGTTCAGCCAGAACCTGGCCGCGACGAATCCTATCCCCTTCTTCGACGAGAACAGATTTCAGCCGCCCGCTCAGTTCCGAGCCGATCTTAATATCTTCCGAGTACGGCTCAACCCGTCCCGGCACAGCAATCAGCGCGGCGCCTTCGACGGAGACGCCGGTACCGATTCCCGCTGCCGCGACAGAACCTTCCCGCGCGGGATGGAACCAGATGGCCAGCGACACAGTGATCAAAAATACGAATAGCCCCACTAAGACAGTGGTGCGCCTCTTCGTCAGAGGCTGGGTGAGAGACTTGATCGCCAGATTTCCAATAGAAAAATTGTCGCCCATAAACTTCTCCGTACAACTATTCTTGCGAAACTGCAGGCGCTTCACTCAGCGTCGCTTCGCTCACCTGAATAGCCACTATGCCGCTTGTTGTGTCCAACGCACCCTCGGCCAAGCCCGCGCGCTGACTCGTATCTGCCAGTTGCTGAAGCGCCCGTATCCGCGCGTCGACCACCTTTTCGATGTTGCACTCCAGAAGCATCGAACACTCGCGATCGGAATATCGCTCCAGTACCGATAACACGTATACAAAACGGTCAAACGGCTGGAGACGCATGATCGCCGCGCACCGGGCCTCAACTTTAGACAGCCTTTTCGAGATGCCGTCTGCGGTCACGCTGTCGTCCGGCAGAAGCATGGTCGACTTGGAAATCCGCGACGGCCTGATCACCCGTATCGCACTCTTGACCACCATGCGCCTTCCCCAGGATTGCGCCCACTCGCGAAACACTGGGTTTCCTCGCGTACAGTCTTCCAGCCCTGATACAAAGCACTGTTCGGCTTTAACCGGATCGCCTGTCAACAACAATGACAGCGTGTAGAAATCGTCCAGATGATCTTCGAATACTCGACAGAAGTCGGCCGGTATCGCGTGTCCCACCTTCGCGTATCCCTCGTTAGACGTCCCATCTTTCTTGCCAGCACGATCTTCCTTATTCCGATCTGGAGCTCTTCCCACAGAAAAACTCGCTTCCAAATTTCGGCAATGCGTCGACAAAAAACAATTCATAAAGTTGCCTCGAAACCCGTTCCCCTCAGGTTGTGGACTGGAAGGCTCTCCAGTCGCAAGTTGTGCGCCGGAATAGCGCACGCCGAAGCACCGTGCGCCCGAACGCCGTGAGATGTCTCTGCGATCGCCGCATCCGCGTCTCCGGCAATCACTCCGTCTTCAATCTTGACGATGCGGTCGGCGAAAGCGAGAATCCGCGAGTCGTGTGTGACGATCACCACCGCGCGGCCACGCTTATGCGCCAGCTCGCTCATCATCTCCATTACTGTCTTGCCAGTCTGGGAGTCGAGCGCCGCAGTCGGCTCATCCGCTAGAATAATTTTTGGATCTCCCGCCAGCGCGCGGGCAATCGCAACCCGCTGCTTCTGCCCTCCACTCAAGTCGGATGGGAAGCTGTCGCGCTTCTCGCCCAGGCCCACTTGATCCAGCAATTCTGCCGCACGTCTTTTCGCCGATTTCGCGGTCACCCCCTTGAGGTCGAGCATCAACTCCACATTCTCGCTCGCACTCAAAGTAGGAAACAGATTGAATCCCTGAAAGATGAAGCCGATGTGCTCCAACCGGATCGCCGGCAACTGCTTTTCGGTCAGCTGCGTAATCTCTTTCCCCGCCACCTGCACGCTTCCCGAACTTGCCGTGAGAATGCATCCCATGATCGACAACAACGTGGTCTTGCCGCTTCCGGAAGGTCCCATCAGCATGAGCAATTCCCCGGCGTCGACATCCAGATCCACGCTTCGCAGAGCCAGCGTTCCCGCATTGCCCTCAATAAAGGTCTTTGTAAGCTCCCGGACCGCGATCGCAGGTTGCATCTCGCCTCTCTCCCGTTTCGTGCTCTTGATTCGTGCCTCTCCGACCCCAATCACCCCTTGAACACCATCGCCGGATCGATATTCGTCAGCTTGTTGATCGAAACCAGCGCCGCTCCAATGCACATCGCCAGCGTCAGAAAAAACATTCCCACTGCCATCGGCATCGGCATCAGGATCGCCGCGCCACCGGCCTGACTGCCACGCACCACAAAGACGCTGACCATCATCCCCAGCACATACCCGATCACCGCGCTGATGGCAGCCTGCTTCATGATTACTTTGTAGACGTAACTATTCGGCGCGCCCATCGCCTTGAGCGTCCCAAATTCCCGGACGTGGTCCATCGTCGTCGCATAAATGGTCTGCGCAACCACAACAAATCCCACCACCAGCCCGAGTACCGCTGCAATCAGCACCGCCACGCCCGCGCCCGTCGTGAACATCCAATAGAAGCGTGTCATGTGGCTGAATTCCCCGGTTGTAAAAACCTCAACATCCTTCACACGATCGAGAAGCTCCCGCCGCACGCGCTCCAGATCCGCTCCCGGAGCCAGTTTCGCCAAAATGAAATAAGTCTGGTCTTCCCGCAATCCTGTAAAAGTCTGCGCGTTCTTGAACGTCGTGAACACGTAAGGAGAAGTCGTGAACGACCGTATGCCGCGCGTAAAGCCAACGACCCGTGCCCGGTGTCCGCCAATTTCGAAGACCTCACCCACTCCCGTAACGCCCAGCTTCTTCTTATAAAGTTCGTCCACGATGATCGCGTCCGGCGACTTCAAATCCTCCACCCGTCCCTCAATCACGTTCCACGGTTGCTCCAGCGTGTCGTCGACGTTGAACCCTACAATCTGTACGGAATCCTCTCCACCGTCACGCCGCTTCCACTGCGTCCAGTGCGCAACAACTTTCTGCGCGTCGGCGATGCCCGCCACCGCTCGCACCTGATTCAATTTGCGCTCGCTAAAAGCCACTCCCTGTTCCACATAAGGAACGTTCTTCGACGTAATCCACAAGTCTGCTCCCGAATGATCGATAAGCCCCGAAGTAGTCACCGTGAACCCGACGAATAATCCCAGCTCCACTACGATCAGCACCACCGCGAATACGATTCCCGTCAGCGTCACCGCGAGCCGGACTTTGTCATGAAACAGATTTCTTTGCGCCAGAGGAGGCATATCTATTTCACCTCGCCCGGCTTACCGGCCAGCGGATCTCGCGCCAGTCCGCGCAAAGTCACATCAAGCATCAGACGCACTCGCTCTTCCAGAGAACGCCACTCGACCCACGGGTCGGAACACTTCGCAATCTGCAGCGCAATCACTCCATGCACGGCCGCCCACAGCGTCTGCGAAACCAGTTCCGCATCCTGCAACTCCTCGCGCAAGCGCCCCGCATCGATCGCCTGTTGCACCGCCCATTTCAAAAAGGCGTAGGAATCGAGCTCGGGATTGCCCATCGCCTCGCGGTCTTCCTCATCCGGTTCATGCTCTGGATGCGGCGTCATGAACATGAACTTGTAGTGATTGGGATAGCGCGCGCCAAACTCGGTATACGTACTCCCGATCTGTCGCAGCCGCTCCATCGGATCGGTCGACATCGCCGAACTCTGAAAAACCTCGGCCAGTCGACCGTAGTCCTGCTGGCAAAGCTCGTGAAAGAGCTGCTGCTTGTCTGCGAAGTGTACGTAAATAGCGGTCGGCGAATACTCGATCTTCTCCGCAACCCGGCGCATGGACACGCCCTCGTACCCCTCAGTCACGAACAGCTCCCGCGCCGCATCCAGGATCTTGTCCCGTGTGTCCGACCTCTCCCGCGCCCGTCTCTCTTTCACGCCCATAGCAATCGTCCCATAACATAACAACAATCTTTAAGTTAACATCGTTAAGTGAACACCGTTAACTTACCGCACTCTGGTTTTGTTGTCAAGAAAGAGTCGAATTATTGGCGGGATTCCAACGCAGCTACATGAAACTAAGAGTCTTAGCGGGATCGACTCACGGCAGACCTTGACGAGGGTTTCTTTGCAGCGGTGTTTCTCTCTCGCGGTAAACAAGTCCAACAAGAGCAACGCGGAACCCAAGATTCTCCGTTTGTGGTGAAGGTTCTCTCAAACCCTAAAAATGTGCAGGAAACCCAACAAGAAGTCGATCACCGTAAAGAGAAAGCGGCCAACGAAAGGAATCTTGTCATTGCTACGTACTCGCTGGAATTGGAGTTTTGTAACTTATCGTATTCGGCGCTCAAGCCATTATGCTGAAGCAAACCGTAGATGCCGGCGCTGGACAAAGTAAGGCCATGCGAGAACATATCGACGAAGCATCGCGCTCCGCTCACGCAATGGAAACCATTGCGAACAAAATTGAGGATGGTAACAAGATGATTATGCGCGCCTGCACCACCCAGTAATTAGAGCTGCTGTATACCAAGAACGACGGGAGGGACAATCCGATCTCAAGTTCGAGGGGAAGGTTCAGGTCTTCAATACCGGTAATACTCCCGCGCGAAAGTTCGCATACAAAAAAGCCGGCATTCTGCACATTTCCGCTCTCAAAACTTTCGCCTTTCCACTCCCAGAAGAAGATAAGCAACCTAGCTACGCCTCTAGCAGGCTGCGGAAAAAGTCAGTTTCAGAAATGCGATTATCCTCGCTCCGGGCTCTGCGTCCGGCTCGTGACTGCGAGGCTGCGAAGACAGACATATATGGTAACCGCTAGGGTGAGTACTCCCGCTATAGGCCATCTTTCCCAGTGGAAGCCTCCGCTCGGTTGAACCTTAAACTGATGCCCAAAGCCGAAGATCTGGTTGAAGGTAACTGGAGCTATAAAGAAGAGATAAAGCGGCAAACAGAGCAGCGATGACGCGAGACCAATCGCCCCAGCAATTCGTGGGTACATAAAGGTCACGATAAGAGCCAGCACAAACAGAACGGTTCCGATGTCGATCATCGAAAGCAGGGGGCCAGTGAGCCACCCTCCGCTAAATTCCGTTCCTTCAAGACCGTTTGTGTTGCGCAATGCCACGATCACACACACGAGGCAACCGGCGGCCAGCCAAAGCTGCTGCTTTCCGGGTTTCTTCATCCACAAGCCTCCAATATGCGGTAGGTGATTAGACTCCCTCACTTTCCCTCAAGCACGCGACAGCTGATTTAAGGGTATCTCAATCGGTATCAGAAAACTCTCTTGTTTGCACAACAGAAGCTGCTAAGAAATGAAGATGTGCGCGGAAAAGACGAGCAGCAATTAGACGTGTTCAGCTACATCAGCCCTGAGCAGCGGGTTCCGCAAGACCATCCGTTCCGCTTGCTGCGGGCCATAACCGATCAGGCGCTCCAGCAGCTGCAACCTCGGTTTAACCGCTTGTACGCTGAGACCGGGCGGCCCTCGATTGCGCCGGAAAAGTTGTTGCGGGCGCTGCTGCTGCAAGCGCTGTACTCGGTGCGCAGCGAACGAATGCTGATGGAACAGCTCGACTACCCGGGATGCCGCGCTGGTGATGCTGGAACAGATTCCGGGCTTGAAGCAGGTGACCGTGGGCGGCGACAAGGGGTATGACACTGCGGATTTCGTGGCCGAGTGCAGAAACTTAAAGGTCACGCCGCACTTGGCTCAAAACCTGGAGCGGCCCGGTGGGAGCGCGATTGACGCTCGCACGACGCAACACGTCGGATATGCGATCAGTCAGAGGAAGAGGAAGCGCATTGAAGAGTGCTTCGGGTCGCTCAAGACCATTGCGTTGCGGAAAGTTCGGCACCGCGGAATCTTCAGGGTGGGATGGGTCTTTACCTTTGCATCTGCCGCCTATAACCTGGTCCGAATGCGAAATCTGGCGATTCTAAAGACGTAAACCTAGGCCGAGTGTGTAGTGCGCCGAGCCCGAAAGAGACTCTCTGGCTAATAACGGATGCTGCTAAACCTCTGCTTCAGTCACAAAATCGCGATACCTGGAGAGAATCTAAGCCGTGCTGTCCATTTTTCCGCAGCCTGCTAGTGGTGCGCGCCAAAATTGTCTGGTCGAGTCCGTCGTCCCGGATTCGTGTCCGACATCGAAGTTGCGACTATAAAAAAAGGAGTCAACAGAGCGCTTTGCCTATGGGGAGAATCAGGTACGAAGACGTCTGTGGCGTCACCCATCGTACCAAGTTCGGCCACTGGCTTTATTGGTGGCGCTAACGGCAGCCCTGTCAATGCAATTAAGAGTATTGCAAAGTTCGTGACTTTCGATGCGGGTGATGCTCGAACACAGGACCACCAGTCGACATCGGCGGTATTTGTACTGTCATTGCGGCCGATCGAATGAGGGAATCGCACTCAGGTCGGGATGCCGGTCGGTAGGTCTTTGGGATTACGTTTACTGCAATTCCTCCAAGAGTTCCAGCGCCAATCTTTGATGAATAAGGCCGGTTGCATATGCCTGACTACGCGGGGAGCTCTACGCGCATTCCATTCACGATGTCGAAACACTTCGGGTTAAGGATGGTTGGGATATTGCTTGCCGGCTATCTGGCTGCCCTGTGTTCGCGAAGTAAGCGCAAGCCACAACCTCACGCCCATCGCACGAGCAACGAAGAACGAAGCATGAGAAATAAGCATGAACATTGCCGTAGCAGTGCGTCGCGGATGTTTGCCTTCGCGTGCCTTGCGAGCTTGCGAAAAAACTCAACTCCGCGCGCTTTTGGGAAGGGCCCGAGCTCTACTGGGGTCTCAACTATCGTGTAATCAAAGCGGCTTCTGGACGCTAGGGGAAAGGCCCGCTCGAAAGGACTTTTTCCGCAGCCTCTTCCAGTCGTGCCGCCATTAGCTGGAATTAAGTGGCGTTCCGAGCACCTGAGGGAAACTCGCCCAACGATCCTGGTTTTCCCGCAACCTCTTACGCCGCGTGGCCGCGCCAGTCTGCGATCTCGCGCAGACCTTCTCCGCGAGCATGCTCGAACAGTCTCACTTTATGGCGAGTATGTTCGAATTCGTGGATGTCGGCCCAGACCTCTGCTTGCCAGGCTCGATCGTGAGAGGCCGCCTCCCCGCAACTGGCACAGCGTGTGTGGAAAATCAGACCTTGCCGCAATGGCGATTGCACGTCCTGCAACTCTAGAAAGACGCAACGAACTTCTTCAATCTCTTCGTCGGGACCAAGAATGTGCTCGTAGCGTAGAAGATACCCAAAGCCCAGTTTGCGGGCTTCGATCTCCGCCTCATCCCGCGTGTGAAAGGGACCGTACTCCGCTCGCAGTTGCTCGGTCGAGTCGCAAGCCATCCAGAAAATGTCTTTGTAAGCCATACCTTCGCCCACCCGCCCCTGTCACTGGATGAAACACCGGACCTAACATCAAATGGTTGAATCGGAACACGAGACAACAATCCTCCCAAGCTAGAGCAATTCAATCGCCGAGATCGGCGCGGAATGGGCTTCTCGCGCCGCACAAACGTCGAATGAACGAGAGTAGCCAATCCCAACAAAGGAAGCGAGTTAACAACAGAGCCGTGGGTTGCAAGCGAACGACGGTCGCTCACGGTACCGACTTCGCTGTGCAATGTGTTTCGCTCGCGGATGGCAAAAGGGAAGCATTCGATCAGCAGTTTTCCGTCATTCTTCCGTCATTCTTCCCACCATTCCTCTTTAGTGGACGTTTCCCGCCCGACGATAGCGAGCCCTGCCATCGGGAACCTGCGAACCCGTACTCCCATCCGGCCTTAATAACGACGGCAGTCCGGACGCCGTGCACGCGCGTGAATCCTCATCGTGAATGGTTCACTGAATGGCGAACCATTCACCCGAATCGTCGACCACTCATCGGAGCCAAGAGCCTGAGCCAGCAACCCGAGCGCGTCCGCCCGCACTGCTTGCAACGATGCCGCGTAAACAAACAAGGGTAGACCGCGGGTGATGCTGAGCTCCAACCCTGAGCCCCGGGAAAAGAGTGGCAGGCGCTCTGCAGCCCATGCTTCACCGTCTTCTACACCACGCCTCCCGTCGCCGAAGACTGTGCCCGATTCACGGAGCCGGAGACCTTCGATTCTTCATTGACCGCGACGCCCCAACCTGCAGTCGTCGGCAGCAATCCGTTGCCTAACTGCACGTGCCAATTGGCGCCACCATGTCCGGCGACGTAGAGGGCAAGCTCGAGCCGTGTCCATACTCCTAGTTTGTCAAAGGCGGTTCTCAGGTAGTTCTTGACGACCTGTTCACTGGTCCTGAGAATGCCCGCGATGTCCTTGTTGGTTAGGCCCTGCCACACCAGGGTCGCGACTTGAATTTCCTTTGGGGTTAGCCGATCACGGGGTTGCATGGTGGCATCTGCTCCTTGATGAACATCGCGGTCGCGAGTTTCACTCGCTTCCGGCCTTCCTTGATTCCGGCACGCAAGAACAATGTGCGCAAGTGTTGTTTGACCGTACGAGGGCTTATGTTTAAATGGCCCGCGATCTCTTTGTTGCTGCATCCCTGCACCAGCAGACGCAGCACCTCCTGATCTCGCGGAGTAATCTTGATATCGTTTAGGTTAATCATCGGCGTTTCGTCTGCTCCTTCAGTTCAGTCTTGGGGTCGCGACCCACTCCACTCCTAGCATCTCGTTCGCCAAACCTTCGCCTTCTCCTTCTTCTACTGAATCCCTGTACTTAGCGGCAGCGTCGCAACCGGGCTCGGCTAAACTTAAAGAGTTCTTATGACCTTGTTCCATATCCGAACCCTCTTTCAGGAATCCTTCCCGGAACCGCGCGTCCTAACTTTCGTTTGCACATGCCCAGAATTGCTCTACAATACTGTGAGTCTCACGAACGACTCCCCCCAGTGGCGATGCCCTTGAGTCAGCCCAATGTGAATCGGCCGCAGCCTATCTTGGACGAGCAGTCCTTTCAGGGCCTGCTAGCAGCGGCGTTTACCATTCAGGAGCACAACGACCGTCGCAACAACGACCGTCGCAATCACGATCATCGCAATAACGACCGCCGCAACAACGATCAGCCTGGCGACCCGGAACCGTCCCCTCCGCTTCTTTCCGTATGCGAACATTGCGGCGCATTGAAGACCGCCGACTCCTCGCATTGCGAAGGCTGTGGCCTCGAAGAGTTCCGCCTCGGCGAGCGCCTGCAACGCAATTGGGCCTCGATGTGGCTGCTGAGTCAGGAGCAGGGACTGCTTCCAGATCGTGAGTCGGATCCTGCTAATTCCGATCGCGGTAAGCCGCCTCGTAATCCAACGCGTCATGCTGCGACGGAGCAGGTGCCAACTCGATTCGAGCAGCCATTGCCGCCCGAACGTCAGGCCCAGGCAGAGCCGGCATTTGCCGCCTCCAACCATTTAGCTCGGCCGGTCGCCAAAAAGGCAGCGAGCGATATGCGAATGATTGGCGCGGCGAAGACACGCGAAAGCCTGCCGCTTGATGAGGTCGAAGTCATCCAAGCCCCCGAAACGGGCACGAAGGCAAATCGGATCGAGTCGGAGCCGGCCGAAGAGGAACTGCTGCTACCGGGCACTGGATTTGAAACGTCCGACGAGGTCGTGGTCGATCCTTCGACTGACTCGTCGCGAGACGCCGCGGCAAGCGACCCCGCTTCTTTGTTGCAGCGCCTCGCGGATCTTCGCATCACTCTGCGCTTTCATCGCGCCAACCTCTACTTAGGACTGGCCATCGTGACCGCAGCGTTCGCCCTTCTCTGGCCCGCCGCCACAGTTCCGACGCGGCGCCCAATCCTGGGCGTTTGGGAGCGCGCGCTCATAAAACTAGGCGTCGCCGAGCCTCCCGTGCATGCCCTCCACTTCCAGGGAGACCCCTCGGTTCAGGTCTGGCTCGACACTCATAGCGCTCTTTATTATTGTCCCGGCGAAGATCAGTATGGAAAGACCGCCGACGGCCGCTTTACCACGCAACGCGAGGCCCAGATCGATCGTTTCGATCCCGCCAATCGAAGCGCCTGCGAATAAATTCCAACCGGCTGACGCTCCGCATCTGTCCACTCGAAGCCGGGGACTTCTATCCGTTACAACCCCTTATGAGACGCCGAACCACTAGCGCAACGGGTACAATATCGAGTTGCAAACATACTGCTTTCGAAGGTGACGATTCATGTCTTCCCGCTCATCGTTTTTACGCTCTTCCCGCCAGCCACAGCTTTTTATCGGACTCCTCACCTGCCTCACGATCACGCTCCTGACGTTTGGAACAAGAAGCGTGAAGGGCCAGACTCCGGCGGCGAAAAGCGGTGGCGCTAAGCCCGCGAGCGCAACACGTTCCGCGGAGAAGACGGCCTCCGGGTCGGACGTCGCACGCGGAAAGTATCTGGTGGAGGGAGTGGCCATGTGCGGACAATGCCACACGCCGCGCGACGCTCACGGAAATCCCGATCGGTCGCAGTGGCTGCAAGGGACGTCCGTCCCGTACCAGCCATCACAGCCCAGTTCCAACTGGCCCATCATGGCGCCGCGCATTGGAGGGACGCCTCCGGCGAGTGATGCGGACATGGTCAAGTTACTGACTACGGGGATTTGGACTACGGGGACATACTTGCGCCAGCCCATGCCCCAGTTTCGCATGGATCGCGGCGATGCCGAGGCCGTGGTCGCCTACCTGAAAACGGTGACGCCGGCACCGTAAGAAAAAAGCCTAAGTGTTCCACGTGGAACATTGTAAGTTCGTTTGTGTACGTACAACGGTGTACGTATAGGCGGGATCTATAACTTCGCAAACGAGTTAGTCTGCCTGGAGCGCTGTCGCTGCGGTTGCGGCGTCCGACATGAAAACATGTGCGAGCCCAGTTCTTCCATGTCGACCGTCAAATATCAAAAGGGGTTTTATTCGTGGCCACCTGCATGAAAGTATCTCCCAACGCGGCTCTGCGCACGACGGAGACCATGAGCCCGAGGAACGCTAAGGGGATAGTGGCACCCACGGTAATCAGGGGTCAATTTATCTTCGTAACGAGGATCTCGCGGGTCGCAAGACCGTGCTTGCGAATGGTGTCTATTCTCTGATTTGCTTCGACGACCTCCGCCGGGGAAGGCGAAAAAGGCGGGAAAGGGGCGCGCTAGGCCCCTCCCGCCAGGTAAAGCGACGAACGCGAGCTCAGGCAAGGTCGTAGCGATCAAGGTTCATTACCTTGTTCCATGCAGCCGCGAAGTCTTTCACGAACGCCTCCTTCGAGTCGTTACAGGCATAGACTTCCGCGAGTGCGCGAAGCTGGGAGTTCGAACCGAAGACAAGGTCGACACGCGTGGCGGTCCACTTGACTTTGTCCGTTGCGCGATCGCGCCCTTCGTACACGCCTTCGGAAATGCCTTCAACCGTATTCGAAGGCTGCCACTTCGTGTTCATGTCGAGCAGGTTGACGAAGAAATCATTCGTCAGTGTCTCGGGCCGGTTCGTGAACACGCCGTGTTTGGTGTGCCCGAAGTTCGCATTCAGGGCGCGCAGGCCGCCGACGAGAACGGTCATCTCGGGTGCAGTCAAGCGCAGCAACTGCGCCCGATCCACCAGCAACTCCTCAGCCGACATAACCTGTCCGCTGCGAAGATAGTTGCGGAAGCCATCCGCGACCGGCTCCATTACGGCAAAGGAGTGCACGTCGGTTTGCTCCTGCGAGGCATCGGTGCGTCCCGGCGAGAAAGGAATCGTCACGTCGTGCCCAGCGTTTTTCGCAGCTTTCTCGACGGCTGCGCAGCCGCCGAGAACGATCAGGTCAGCGAGCGACACCTTCTTCCCTTGGTTGCCGCCTTTGTTCCCATTGGACGGCGCGCCGTTGAACTCCTTCTGGATCGTTTCCAGCTTCTGCAGAACTTTCGCCAGTTCAGCCGGTTGGTTGACCGCCCAATCCTTTTGCGGCGCGAGTCGAATGCGCGCTCCATTCGCTCCGCCCCGCTTGTCGGAGCCGCGGAAAGACGCCGCCGATGCCCATGCGGTCGCGACCAACTGGGAAATCGACAGGCCGGATTCGAGGATCTTCGCCTTGAGCGCCGCAATATCCTGCTCCCCGATCAATGGATGATCGACGGCGGGCACCGGGTCTTGCCAAATCTGAGGCTCCTTCGGAACGAGCGGGCCGAGGTAGCGCGGGATCGGCCCCATGTCGCGGTGCGTCAGCTTGAACCACGCCCGCGCGAACGCGTCCGCCAACTGATCGGGATGCTCGTAGAAGCGCCGCGAGATTTTTTCGTAAGCAGGGTCGAAGCGCAACGCGAGATCGGTCGTCAGCATGGATGGTGCATGACGCTTTGAGGGATCGTGCGCATCCGGCACCGTACCGTTGCCTGCGCCGTTTTTCGGCGTCCACTGATGCGCCCCGGCTGGACTCTTCGTCAGTTCCCATTCGTAGGTGAACAGGTTGGTGAAGAAGTTGTTGCTCCACTTGGTCGGCGTCTGGGTCCAGATGACTTCCAGGCCGCTGCCAATGGTGTCAGCACCGAAGCCTTTGCCAAATTTATTCTTCCACCCAAAGCCTTGGTCCTCGATGGCGGCACCCTCTGGTTCGTTGCCCACATATTGAGCGGGAACAGCAGCGCCGTGGGTCTTGCCGAAAGTGTGGCCGCCGGCAATGAGCGCAACCGTCTCCTCATCGTTCATCGCCATGCGAGCGAAAGTCTCTCGGATATCGCGCGCCGCGGCGAGGGGGTCGGGTTTTCCATTCGGCCCTTCCGGATTCACATAAATCAGGCCCATCTGCACCGCGCCCAGCGGATTTTCGAGGTCCCGATCCCCGGAGTAACGCTCATCCGCCAGCCACGTGCCTTCAGGTCCCCAATAAATCTCCTCTTCTGGTTCCCAGACGTCCTCACGCCCGCCGCCGAAACCGAATGTCTTAAAGCCCATCGACTCGAGTGCGACGTTCCCGGTGAGAATCATAAGGTCGGCCCAGGAGATTTTCTTTCCGTATTTCTGCTTGATGGGCCAGAGCAGCCGGCGTGCTTTGTCGAGGTTCACGTTGTCCGGCCAGCTATTGAGCGGCGCGAAGCGCTGCTGCCCAGACCCGGCACCGCCGCGCCCGTCACCGATCCGGTAGGTGCCCGCACTGTGCCATGCCATACGAATGAACAGCGGCCCGTAGTGCCCGAAGTCGGCCGGCCACCACGCCTGTGAATCCGTCATCAAGGCATGCAGATCTTTAATCACGGCATTCAGGTCGAGGGTCTTGAACTCTTCTGCGTAATTGAATTCCTTGCCCATCGGGTCGGACAGCGGCGAATGCTGGTGCAGGACCTTCAGATTCACCTGATTCGGCCACCAATCAACGTTCGCATGGGATTTGCGAACGCCGCGGGCTACCGGGCACTTCGATTCGGCTATGGTGCTTTTGTCTTTAGCTTCGGGGGAAACGCTCCCCGATGAAGTCGCGAGTGTGTTTTCCATAATATTTTCCGTCCTTCGAATATTGATTGCGTACAGCCTGAGAAAACTACTTTTTTGTGCTGCAGCGGCGACAGAGGCCAAAGACCTCGATCAACGGCTGCGTCAGATCAAAGCCGTCCGGCACGTGCCGGGACAGCCGTTTGAAATCGACGAACTCTCCTTCGATATCCTGCACCGACTTGCAGCGCGAGCAAACCAGGTGGTGATGAGGTTTGAGATTGCCGTCCACGCGCAACGTGGACGCATGGGGAGTGACCTCTCGCAGCAGCCCGCACTCGATGAAAAGCCGCAGATTGTTGTAGACCGTGGCGAGAGAAATGGATGGAATGCGGCGCCTTACTGTGGCGTAAATGTCTTCCGGTGAGTAGTGACCATGGGAGGCAATCACGGCCTCGTAGACCACCTGACGCTGATGCGTCACGGCCAGGCCATGCTTCTCGGCCAGCTCACGGAAGTGTTCGTGGGAGGGACGCATAATTATTGAATGAGAATAATTATAAAACGACCGGAAGCCGTGTCAACGAAATCTTTCCCGCGAGTTCGCAGCTTGAACTCGAACTCGAATCTCGAACTCGAACTCGAACTCGAACCTCGACCTCGAATCTTGACCGCGAATCTGGACCTCGAAGAGTGCGACCGTGACCCGGCCATGCGCGTAGTTTGGCAACCTTCCGCACGCTTTAGTCCTCGTAATACAGGCCCACTCGTCTGACTCGCCTTAACCGCGTCCCTCAGCCTCGAGCCTAGGGACCTCATTTTTCAGGAGTTTCTGTATGCAGTACCCTCTCCTTCAATTCCGCCGCCACAGCCAGATCTCGGTTGCCTTGCTGGCCCTTGCGATTGTTTCGCTGGCTCTTTTCGCATCTCCCGCTCGGGCGCAAACCTACACCCTGATGTACAACTTTCCCGGAGGATCAAAAGGCCTCCAGCCGGGCAGTTTCGTTGTTACCCCGAGTGGCTCCATCGTGGGAGAAGCGTCTTACAACAGTTGCTCCTGCGCTCTTCTCTACAACTATAGCGATGGCAAAGAAACCGTCCTACACCGCTTTTCCGAGCCTCAGGGTTACCAGGAGGAAGTCCCGCAAGGTTTGCTGCTCAGCAGCAACGGTGACACGCTCTACGGAACCACAATGTACGGTGGAAGCCGTAGCGATACGTGCGATCCCAGTCTCGGCTGCGGCATCGCATTCTCATATGACCTGACCACCAGCAAATACAAGTTGATGCATGAATTCAAGAACCTGCCGAAAGATGGCGCCGGCCCGGTCGGAACGCAGGCGCTCGACTCCGCGGGCAATCTTTACGGCCTCACCTTCGGAGGAGGAACGAACGGCAACGGCGCCCTCTATGAGATCACCGCCGCCGGCGCCGAGAAGGTTCTCTATTCCTTCGGCAATGCTCCCGACGGCGCGCACCCGGGTTCGGGACCAATCAGCTACGGCGGCAATTACTATGGCGTCACCATCGACGGCGGTGCCAATACTTGCTATAACGGCAGCTGCGGTACGGTCTTCAAAATCACTCCTTCAGGACAAGAAACCGTGCTCTACAACTTTACTGGCGGCAGTGACGGGCTCAATCCGTATGAGTTGATCGGAGACTCGCAGGGTAATTTCTACGGTATCTCGAAAACTCAAGACAACACGACGGCGGCGATCTTTGAGATCAACTCCGCCGGAGATT
>Ga0302274_10001671_pt1 | contig 21048 bp, 22 predicted proteins | sample III_Bog_N2_1_FD_198755 | JGI IMG/M metagenome (GOLD analysis project Ga0302274, IMG submission 198755) | Peat permafrost microbial communities from Stordalen Mire near Abisko, Sweden - III_Bog_N2_1 | ecosystem: Environmental > Terrestrial > Soil > Wetlands > Peat | place: Sweden: Abisko...
ACGGCGGGAACAGCTCCCAACACGGGCACGTTCAATACGGCGCAGATTCTGGGCAACCAGATCCTCTTCCAGAACAACCCCGTCAGCTCTCCTAACAACCCGCCACCCGTGGTCGTGGGCCAACAGATCGCCTTGACCACTCCTCCGCTGCCCGACGGCATCAAGGCCACAAGCACTACCTGGACGGTGGACGGAACAAGAATTGCCGGATACTCGGCTACAAGAAGGGGCGACAAGATCAGAGAAATGAAAGACGATGATTTCAAAAAGAGCGCCATTACTTTCTATTGGGTCAATTCTGGTGACAGCATCCCGGTCACCTATACTTACTGCGTCGACATACCAGGTGTTGGCAACGAAGATGGCAAATGCAGCATCGTTGCGAATGCAGCTTTCGAAGTAGATGGCGGCGGAACGATGACCAGCAACCCGCAAAGCCAACTCTCCATAAGTCCACTTACAAAGTGCGTGGACGGCAAACCGCCCACCGGGGAGGGCCCGTTCCCCAAGGACTGGTGGATAAACTACGGAAGCGTAACAGGCTATAGCTGTTTGTTGGATCCTGGAGGAAGCTACGGGATGGTGTTCACGCCATCGGGAGCTCCTGACGGGGGGACTTATTCGTACGTGCAACTGATCAACAGTTACCAAACAAGATCGGCTGACGGGCCCATATCGACGGGGGTTTGTAACTACACGCAAGGAATTGATGGAAACTATCCGTATAGAGGAATTGTACCCGGCACAGACCCCCCGCAAGCCGAGGACGCGCCCGGCGATTCGTTGACGTCCGGCTACGTCGAAACCATTTCTTTCAATGCGACAATGTTCTTGATGTGGACTTCGAGTCTGCCCAATTCGATTGCAGTTCCAATCGGCTACCAGAGTTGGGGGTTCTCCGGCGGAGCAAGCCAGGATCTCACAGGAACGTGGCAGGAAACGACGGATCCATCGCTTCAGAATCCGTATGCACCAGCGCCGGGCCCAATCGGCTCCTTCGTGCAAAGCGCAGATTCTCCAACAACCGACGGATACACGTCGCTTCAAGATGGATATCCACTCTGGAGCAAGCCAACATCCTGCAACTAGAGGCAAGAAAGGAAGGCTTATGCGAAATCTCCTTGTACTTTTCGTAATCGGAATCAGCGGCGCGGCTTACTCGCAAACCGCACGGCAGCCGTTCACAATTACACTCAGTACCGATATGCCAACGATAAAGGCGGGCGAACCTGTTTACGTTGATGTGGTTATGAGAAACACCTCGGATCACGACGTAGATTGCACAACTTGGCAAAACAATGCGCTGGATAAAAACTATCAATACGATGTTACCTTCGAGGACGGGAAACCCGCGCGTAACATCGACAAGCATACAACCTCATCAAGTACCTGGCCATGCATACTCAAGCCGGGTAAATCCGATACACCGTCAGGTGGCATGCTGAGTACCATCTTCGACTTCAGCCGTCCGGGAAAATACACCATCCAGGTCACACGAAAGATATGGGGCGATGAAAACCGTCCGGAAACCTCTCACAGTGACTACCACCAACCAGACGTGAAGTCCAACACCATCGTGATAACTGTGGTTCCCGCGGCTGACCCGCCACCCGCCCAGCGATGAGTACGCTGTCAATCCCGCGTCGACTTAATCCCAAAATGCTTGTCCCATGGCGGTCCACTCCCATGAGGCAACCATGTATCTACTCTGGACATCGAGCGTTGCGGCCTCAATCCCCGTCCCGATCGGCTCGCAGAGTTGGACAATTGATCAGGCAAGCACCACAAACACTGGCTATCCAACAAGTCAGAGTTGGACTCAGCCAGTATGGAACGCGCTCGGCACCGATGATGGTCCCGTCAACTACGTTGATACGGCACCGAGTCAGTCGCCCTACGGATATCCAACCTGGAAGGGACTTGCAGCGACTGCACCAAAGCCTCACTGCCCCACCGACAATACACGGGATGATGAAGCGCAAGAGGAGGAGGAACAATGATGAAATCCACGAAAATGCTCCCATCCGCACTACTGGCTTCAGTCGTCTTGGCTGTCGCACTGAGCGCGCAGACGAATCCGGATAACCCGAAGTTCTCGCTCACCATCAAGGCGGACAAGCCAGAAGTTTCCTTGGGGTCGGAAATCGTATTTGGAATCACAACGACGAACCTCTCCGATGGGCCCCTTGTCTTCGATTTTGGGCACCAGGGGGAATACCAATCGGATACCAATACGACGTGCGATATGAACAGGGTGCTCAGGTGGCTAGATACGAAAAGGAGCGAACCGTACAGCTTCCCAATGGGGGGACCTGGCACATACCCTCACCCAACGTAAGTAAGCGTATCGGCGGAATTCAGCCTGGGAAGAGCATAGAGCAAGGTGCCATAATTAGCGAAATATACCCGTTCGATCGTCCCGGCAGGTACACGATCCAGGTTTATCGAAAGGAATCGTGGATGCCGAGCCCAATCTACTCCAACATCATCACCATCACAGTACTTCCAGCCGCAAATGAGCCGTCGGCGGAGGAACCGCCGCCTGCGCAATAGGGCGGGTGGCCCCGGTCCCAGCGACTTTTTCCAAACACAATGAGTGTGCCCCCAGTCCCACGCCTTTGAATAGGGGTGAATAGGGGGACATGATACCTATTCCCCCACCTTCAGCTTGCGCCAAACCGCCGATGCGCTCAAAGGGGGTAATTGGGGGACATGATACATATACCCCCAATTTCCCGGATTCCCAGCCGTTGATCAGCTAACATTGCGGTGAATCGGTATCATGTCCCCGTATTACCCCAAAAGGCGAAAGACACGCCACCTTGGTCACTTGTATCGAGCGGGCCTACAACAGCCGTTTTCAATGCTAGTTCCGATACGGGCAATGCGCATGGATTTCCTACCTGGAGCGGAATAGCCATGAACGTCCAATCAAATGGCAATGAAAATGGTGATGAAGGCGAAGAACTGGAGGAGCAACAATGAAAACGGTTAATAGGTTTGGATTGAATCTAATCGCGTTAATGCTTCTGTCGTCTACCGCGACACTATTCGCACAGACACCGGAAAAACTAACGCCGACATTTGCTTTGGCCATTGATGTTAAGCCGCTTGAGGCAGAGAATACTCCAGGCACACTCATACTCTTGGTGAAATACACCAATATCTCCGATGTTATTCAGAAAGACCACTGTGCTGTAACTTCGAGAGCATACAAGATGGTGGTCCTGCGCGACGGTTTGCCGGCCGAAAAGAGAAAGACCCAAACTGAGAATACTGACAAATCACAGGATTCGGGAAAGACAGGCACCTATCGGATCAAGACACTTTTGACCGAGGAGGATTCATGCCACGGGGTTGACAAAGGGATCAAACCTGGAGAAAGCGTGAAGTTTCCCTTGTGGGTAAGTTCCGAATATGACATGACCGTGCCGGGCACCTACGACATAACCGTGACGCGGGAAGCGGATCGGTGGAATCCCGAAAAGAGCGTAACAGTCAAGTCCAACACCATCACCATCGTTGTTCCTGAGCCGGGAGTCGTCGCGACGCAATAACCTGTATTGCAAATAAATGCCCCGCCTCAGACGCGCAACTGCTGCCGGGGCGGGGCTTCATTTTCCAAAGCAGCCGGCGAACCCGCCAATTACTTTGATACAGCACCGAGTTGGGATACCACAGCCGTATTCAATGCCAGTTCCGATAAAGGCAATGCGTATGGCTATCCCACATGGAATGGGTTGGCTGGGAATAGCCAATCAAATGCCAACCAAGATGATGATGACCAAGGATTGGAGGAACAATAATGAGGGCAGTGAATAAACTTGGAACGGGTGTGCTCGCGCTACTGTACCTAGCGTCTTCCGCGGTTCTAATTGCGCAGACGTCGGAAAAACTAGCGCCGACATTTGCTTTGGCCATCGAAGAAGGGCAACTCAGCGCACAAGCGGGCTATCAACCGACAGATCACGAATTGTTAGTGAAATACACCAATATCTCTGACGTCGTTCAGAAAGACGATTGTGTCGTAACTCCGGCAGCATACAAGATGGTGGTGCTGCGCGACGGTTTGCCGGCCGAGAAGAGAAAGACTCGCAGCAAGAATACGGACGAATCTCAGGATTCAGGAAAGACGAACGGATATCGAATCAAAACAGACTACACCGAGGCGGATATGTGCAATGGGATAACACGAGGAATCGACCCCGGAAAAGTTGTGAAATTCACCTTGTGGGTCAGCTCGGAGTACGACATGACCGTGCCAGGCACTTACGAGATTACCGTGACGCGGGAAACGGATCGGTGGAATCCCAATAAGAGCGTGACGATCAGGTCCAACACCATCACCATCGTCGTGCCGCCCCCTCCGGCTTCCGCGCAGCAATAAACCTGAGGTAATAGGGAACATGATCCCAATCCCCGCGGTTAGTGCTATCCTCCACCAATGTTTGGGGGCGCAAGATCGCTTTTCGTGCTCCGGGCGACAGACCTGCTACAAAAGTGCTTGCCGCCTTGCAGTTAAGACCGCGGTGAATCGGTATGATTTGCCTTTCAATTCTGCAGGAGATCATCGAATGAAGGTCACAGTAATTCGCAACCTGATTCTCGCCAGTCTTCTAGCGATTATGACACCCACCTTGCGCAGCCAGGACGCGGAGAAGCCCAAAGACTCCTCGTGCCCCAGCCAGGAGTGCGACTGGCTCACTCGCGACGCGGAGAGGCTCCAGGCACTGGCTGCAAAGGACACATCCCCAACCTTCTCGCTGACGCTGACCTCCAAGTCGCCGGAATATCGCATCGGCTCCGTCCTGTGGATCAAAATCGCGCAAACCAACCTGACGAATCACGACATCGATTGCTCGTCAGTTTGGGATGGTATCGACCGATCATACGAATATCAAGCGACTGATGAAGACGGAAAAGCTGTTGAGAAGCGTCACCGCGGAACGGAGTCGTATGATCATGGCTGCAGCATGGCCATCGGAGAAAATGTGCCGAGCGAGATCCAGCTCGAACGAGTTTTCAAATTCGATCGTCCCGGCAAATATGTTATCCGCGTGTCACGGCCGGAACCGTTCGTGAAGGACGAGAAAGGCGAACCTGCCGTGATCTGGTCCAACCCCATTACCATCAACATCACGGGTTAGCCATTGCCCAATTCAGTCTCGGAGGCCTAAACCGTCTCCCGCGCAGCGGTGATTCCGCCACTTGAGTGCCGTATATGGAGCATTGGGTTTTTCGATGCATACTCTTCGTCGGTACGTTTAGTCTTGCGGCCTGCCTTTCACAGGCTCAGGAATCCGGGCCAGCGGATCCGCACGTCAGGGACGGCAAACCGTATGTCGGTCCAATCCTGCATCCCGGAGCAACAAAGCCGTCATTCACGCTCACGCTTAGTCCAGGCACGCGTAGCAAGAATATTTCAGAGTTTCGTGTGGGATCGAGGGTGCGGGTCACCGTCAAAATGACGAATGTAACAGATCATGCTATCGACCATTCCGGAAGCTATTCAGATGCCGGAGATATGGCCTATTCTTATGACGTGAGAGATGAGGATGGAAAGCCGGCCGAAAAAATTGTGTACGAGCACCCGGAGCGGGTCATGCTGGATCCCTTTTGGAGTGACATTCCGGCAGGCGACAATGATCTCGATGAGCTGCGGTTGACTAACGTATACAAGTTCGACCGTCCCGGAACATATACCATTCAGGTCTCTCGCCACGATCCCGATTTCCTGGACGACAATGGCAAGCCGGTGGTAGTGAAGTCGAACATAATCACCATCACGATTACCGGCTAGCCATTGCCCAATTCACCCCCGAAGCCTAACCCGCCTTCGGGGCAAACCTTCTTTCGCTGGAAGGGTACGATGAGAGATTTCCGAGCAGCCCTCCGAAGCCTCCTTGTCGCCGGTGCGCTAACCGCCTTGTCGTCCTCTACCTCATTGGCGCAGAACGCGGCTCCGTCCTTCACGCTCACCCTGAGTGGGGGACTGCGTGACAAGAGTATCACCGAGTTTCGTGCTGGATCGACGGTATGGATTACGATCATTCAGAAGAACCTGACAAGTCACCCCATTGATTGCACTGAGATTACAAAAAACGGTGTTGACTCTTCTTATCGGTATGACGTCAGAGATGAGGATGGCAATGTCACGGAGAAGTTGGTAAGGTCGCACATGGAATTGGATCCGGCTGATATTCATCCGTGCAATCTTGCAGCAGGAGAGAGCCTCACGGGTGAGACTCAGATCAGCAGGGTTTACAAGTTCGATCGGCCTGGCAAGTATGTGATTCAGGTGTCTCGCTTTGATCCGGACGTCAAAGACGATGAGGGTAATCCTCTCAAAGTATTGTCCAACACCGTCACGATTACCATAGCCGGCTGAAATAACCTTCTCCGCCCCGGACACAAAGCGCGCCGGTGTGGCAAAATCCTTGAAACCTGGGAAACCTGGAAACCTGGGGACAGACGGGATGTTTCCCGCAAATTCTCAGCCATTCATTCGCCGCTGAATGGATTCGCGCTTTCCGGCTTTCGCAGTGTTGGATCGAGCGCAGGTGCTGCTTGCGTCGCCCGCCCGCCAGTTGCGTCTTGTTCGCCAAATGCATGAAAAACGCGGTTGGGGTCTCCGGGCAGCAGGTGATGTTCTTCCAGCGCCAGGCGAACCCGGCGGCGGAACTCGCGCACTGGCGCATACTGCTGGGTTGCCAGGGTCTTGAACACCACCGGGAAAATGATCTCCGAGCCTTTTACCGCGTCCACGCCAAGAACCTGCGGATCGCCTACAAATACTTTGCGGAATTCCTCGCTTGACCGAACCTCCATCGCGATCCCGCGCAAGAGTCCCATCACCTCGTCGGGATTGGCGGAGAAGTCCACGCTCACGTTTACCGTCGCCACCGAGTATCCAATGCTCTGGTTGGCAACGGTGGTGATCTGCGAGTTGGGCACGATATATACCGTTCCATCCCCGTCGCGGATGGTGGTTTTGCGCAGGGTCATTGCTTCCACTGTCCCTTGCAGCCCGGCCAGATGGACGGTATCTCCCACATCGAACTGGTCTTCGATGAGGATCAGAATGCCATTCAGCATGTCCTTGACTATGCTTTGCGCTGCCAGGCCAATGGCCACTCCGGCTATCCCGGCGGAGGCCAGCAACGGAGCGAGATTCACGCCCAGCGCGTCAAGAAACTGCATTCCGGTGATCAGCCAGATGACGGTCATTCCGGTGGCGCGAATGACTCCGGCGAGCGTTTTCACCTGGGAGATGCGACCCGGTGAAACCGAGTGCCGCTCGGCTACACGGGTCATGTGGAACGTGACAAGGCTCAGTAATCGAATGAGCACAAAGGCGATAGCCGCAATTACCAGCAGATGCGGCAGCTTCAGGCGGACGAACTCCTGGGCATCGACGATCCATTCGTCCAGCACCTTGCCCAGAAACCGGCCCTCCGCAAACAAACCCGTCCGCAGTGCCAGAAATCTTTCCGAGATCAGAAATGGATGCATCCAAAGCTCCTCGTACTAGACTAGACTGTCGGCAGGGAACTACGGCAAGGCCGACGGCTTTCTACTGCCTCCAACCGGAATTTCCCGTGTAAGCCATGCATGACTGTCACTCTCGATGCTTTGATGAGGTTAATGGCATGATTCCGCAAAACTTCGCCACAGAGGTATCGATCTCATGATCACAGAAATAGAGCAGTTGGATTACAAGAGGAAACCCGCGGATTACTTTCAGTGCCCGCGCCCCGAAATGCTGCCTTTCGTCCCAGTTGGTTGCAGGCGCGTTCTGGATGTTGGATGCGCTGAAGGGGCGTTTGGAGAATCCCTTAAGAGGTCTCGCGGAATCGAAGTCTGGGGGGTCGAACCAACCGCGTCCGCCGCGGCAATTGCAAAGGGAAGACTGGATAACGTGATTGAGGGCGTATTTGGCCCGGAAATCAACCTTCCCAAAGGCATCTTTGACTGCATTCTGTTCAACGATGTGCTGGAACATATGCTCGCTCCGGAGATGGCCTTGCGTTATGCGTGGGAATTGTTGGCGCCTGGAGGCGTCATTGTGGCGTCGATCCCAAACATCCGAAGCTTTCCAACATTCTGGCTATTGCTGTTTCATGCTCGCTGGGAATATCGAGATTCAGGTGTACTGGACAAAACACACCTGCGCTTTTTCACCAAGTCGAGCATTATCGCCATGTTTGAGCGCGAAGGGTTCAAGTTGGAGACTGTGTGTGGGATCAATGCCAATTGCGGAACTCCTGAAGCCAGCAGAAAGGCTTGGCGATTGTATCGGATTGTAAATGCTCTCTGCTTTAAGATGTTTGACGATATGAAGTTCCTGCAGTTTGCGGTTGTAGCCAGTGCGGAGGCACAACCACTTCAAGTGAAAAATGTGGCGTACTGACGGGCATCGGGAAGGCGGCCCAGGAAGACTGTCATGATATTTCCGCGATTCGGCACAACACGGAGATTGAGTCCGCTACGGGTGGGGACGCTGTTTATTTGCGTCCTTGCCGCTGTGGATGCCATTGCCTTTGCATCGGTTGCCGGCGAGGGATCGCAGCAGGCCGCAACTCCACAATCTTCTCCCCAAGCGGTCCGCGCGCCCGACAGCACCCAACCGAGCAATGTCGACGGCCAACAGCCCAAACCGAATGTCGCCACAGCCAGCGACGAACGCCGGAAGCAGATTTCCGAAGACAGCGCCACCCTGCTCAAGCTGGCCACCGACCTGAAAGCCGAAGTGGACAAGACCTCAAAGGACACACTCTCGCTGAATGTGATTCGCAAAGCCGGCGCAATTGAAAGGCTGGCTCACGACGTCAAGGAAAAGATGAAGCTCAGCGCAGGGGCAAACTAAGGCCGGAAAGAGTGGGCCCGTCGAAAGCTGCCCAATATGTTGAAAATAGCAATGTTGAAAATCGCACCAGTGTTCAGGACCGTTGCCTTTGACGCTGGTCCGCTGGCTGTTTCTCCGCGCCGGAGGACGGTGCTGTCCGCAGGTCGCGTTTTGGTTTGCGCCATGCTGCTGGCGCTGCCTGGACGGGCGCAGAACGGACAGGAGACAAGACCTCCATTAGAGCAGTTGCCGGGCCAGCAGGGGACCAGCATTTTCGACCACCCGGGATACGAAGAAGAGGCGCGCCAGGAAAGACAGTTGCGGGCCCTCAATGCCGAACGCCAGAAGGCGCTGGTCTCAGACACCGTGAAACTGCTCAAGCTGGCCAACGAACTGAATGCCGATGTGAAAAGCGGGAATCCCGACATGCTTACAGTCGACCAGCTTCGCAAACTGGAACAAATTGAGAAGCTGGCACACAGCGTAAAGGAGAAGATGAGTACTTCCGTGCGAGGCACGCCGCCGTTCCAGATGCCGAATGCCGGCATGCCTCGGTAGAGGCTGGATTCTTGTTCAGGTTTTGCGTATAACCATATCGGGCGCGGTTTCGTGTTTGCCGTCGCGCCGGGTTGTTACAATCAAGTTTAGCGGTTTGCGGAATTAGGTATTTTGGGGAGTGACGGGAATGGAATTGGCAGTTTCCAACGCTCGCGAGCCCGAGACGGTTGCCGGCTCAGGGGGCCTGAGCCGGCAGCGAATGATCGATATCTATCGTCTGATGTATCTCTCCCGCCGGGTTGACGACAGGGAGATTCTGCTCAAGCGCCAGCAGAAGATCTACTTCCAGATATCCGCCGCCGGGCATGAAGCGCTGCAGGTGGCCGCGGCATTGGCCATGCGCCCCGGATACGACTGGTTTTTCCCATACTATAGAGATCGCGCACTGTGCCTGACCCTTGGCGTCCCACCCTACGACATGCTTCTACAGGCAGTGGGAGCCGCCACGGACCCGGCCAGCGGCGGCCGGCAAATGCCAACCCACTGGAGCAGCCCGGCGCTTCACATCGTCAGCACCTCCTCTTCCACCACCACGCAACTGCTCCACGCCGTTGGCTGTGCCGAGGCCGGCCGGTACTTCAGCCGCCATCCTGGGGCGGCTGCGAAGGCTGAGAACGACTATCGCGCCTTCCGCGATGTCGAGTTTCACGGCGATGAAGTTGTCCTCACCTGCCTTGGCGAGGGTTCCACCTCCCAGGGCGAGTTCTGGGAGGCGCTCAACACCGCCTCGAACAACAAGCTGCCGGTCGTGTTTTGCGTCGAAGACAACGGTTACGCTATCAGCGTCCCGGTCGAGGTGAATACACCGGGAGGCAACATTTCGCGGTTGGTGGCCAACTTCCCCAACTTCCATTTTGCCGAGGTGGATGGGACCGACCCGGAAGCATGCCTGCGAGCGTTCGAGGTTGCGGTGGCCCACTGCCGCGCCGGCAATGGGCCTGCCTTTGTACACGGCCACGTGGTGCGGCCGTATTCCCACGCATTTTCCGACGACGATAAGCATTACCGCTCGGCGGCCGAGCGCGAAGCCGACGCCCTGCGCGATCCGCTGGCCAAAATGCAGATGCGCCTGCTGCGAGAGGGCATTCTCACCGAGGAAGAAATTAATGCCTTGGAGCAGTCTCTGGACCTTGAGGCGGCACAGAGCGCGGAGCGGGCGATTGAAGCGCCATTGCCGCTGGTAGCGGATATAGAGCGCCATGTTTATTCCGAGAATCTTGACCCGACCAGCCCTACATTCGCCACGGAGAAGATTCAAGCGCAGCCGGAAGGGCCAAGCCTGGCTGGAGAAGCCAGCGCCAGCCTTGCCGGCGGTGGAGTGGCGGGCAGCGCAAAGGGCAGCGGTCCCCGCACGATGGCCGATTTGATCAACGCCTGCCTGCACGACGAGATGCGAAGCGACGAGCGAATCGTGGTGTTTGGCGAAGACGTGGCGGACGCCAGCCGGGAACAGTCGCTTGGCGAGGTCGAGGGCAAGGGTGGAGTTTTCAAACTCACTGCCGGCCTGCAAACCGAGTTCGGCTCGGATCGCGTCTTCAACTCACCGCTGGCTGAAGCCAATATCGTAGGCCGGGGCATCGGCTATGCCGTGCGCGGGATGAAGCCTGTCGTCGAGATTCAGTTCTTCGACTACATCTGGCCGGCCATGCATCAGATTCGCAACGAACTTGCCCTTATGCGCTGGCGATCGAATGGCGCGTGGGCCGCGCCGGTCGTATTGCGCGTCCCCATCGGCGGCTATCTGACCGGCGGCTCAATCTACCACTCGCAATCCGGCGAGAGCATCTTTACCCACATTCCAGGCCTTCGCGTTGTGTTTCCATCCAACGCGCTGGACGCCAACGGCTTGCTGCGGACCGCCATTCGCTGCGACGATCCCGTTCTGTTTCTTGAGCACAAGCGGCTCTATCGCGAGACCTATGGCCGCGCACCCTATCCCGGCCCGGATTTTGCCATCCCATTCGGAAAGGCAAAGGTTGTTCGCCCCGGCAAGCACATCACCCTGGTTACCTATGGCGCAATTGTTCCCCGAGCCTTGCAGGCCGCGCAGAAGGCCCAGCAGCAGGGCATTGATGTGGAAGTGCTGGACCTGCGAACCCTGAGCCCATACGACTGGGAGGCCATCGCAACCTCCATTCGCAAGACCAGCCGCGTCATAGTCGCGCACGAGGATATGCTCAGTTGGGGCTACGGCGCCGAGATCGCGGCGCGGATCGCGGACGAACTCTTCGACTCGCTTGACGCGCCCGTGAAGCGCATCGGTTCCATGGATACCTTTGTCGCCTACCAACCGGTGCTCGAGGATGCCATTCTTCCGCAGCCGGAGAGCATTCTGAAGACGATACTCAACCTGCATGCTTACTAGCAACAACCGTCCATTTCCATCGTGCTATGATGGGCGCGTGGAACGCGAAAAGAAGATACGTCATAACTCATTAGCATAGAAGGAGATCGGTGTGTTTCGACGATTGCGCGATCGATTGAAGTCCGGCCTTCACTTACTTTTTGTTTTGGGGCAGCGACTGGGGTGGGATATCCTTCCGCGCCATTTCTATTCATCCATTCCCGATATCCGCCAATTGCAGCGGACCGAATCGTGGAAGACACCCTCAACAATGACCGGGGTTGCCGGCGCGGATATCGAATCGCAATTATCGTTTCTTCAGGAATGCTGCCCGCCGCCCGTCCAGGACCGGATAAAGCAAGGTGGAATCCATGAGCATGCCTGCAAGGAGAACGGCGCGCAAGGCTACGGTCAAATCGAGGCTGAGTTTCTCTATTGCTTTATTGTCACCAAACGCCCCAGGAAGATTGTGCAGATAGGTTGCGGCGTTTCAACTTCGGTAATCCTTCAGGCGGCCGGCGAGGTAGGTTACAAGCCTCACATTGTATGCGTAGACCCATACCCAACCGCGTATTTGACTCGCCTGGCGGAGCGGAAGCTTATTGAACTCCTACCAACTCCCGCTCAGGAAATAGATCTCGAAGTGCTGACCGCTCTCGACGCGGGAGATCTTCTCTTCGTCGACTCGTGCCACACCGTGCGCGCGGGAAGTGAAGTGAACAGGATCATCCTCGAAGTGCTTCCGCGTCTGCGCGCGGGATGCTTCGTTCACTTCCACGATATCAACTTTCCTTATGACTATCAGGCCAGAGTTCTCACCACGCTGGTCTTCTGGCAGGAGATGTCGTTACTCCACGCGTTTCTTATCAATAACAATCGATGCTCTCTCGCGGTTTCATTGAGCATGTTGCATCACGCCTGCCACGAGCGGGTGCAAGCACTGTTTCCCGGCTATCGGCCCGCTCCAATGCGAGGTGGGCTGCACCTTGAGAGGGAAGGCCGTTGGCATTTCCCAAGCGCGGCTTATCTCTCTGTTGTGTGATGGAATAGCCCGATCCCTCCGGCCAGCGTGCGAAAAAGGATTCACCTTTCGAGGCTGTACTCAACGTTGTTGCCGCAACGCGATGTTTTGAGGAGATTCGAGTTTGCAGGTAGATGCTTCGGTCAAGAAGGTTCTGATGTATCGCCTCGGCAGTCTCGGCGACACGGTGGTCGCGCTGCCGTCCTACCACTTGATCGCGCGCGCCTTTCCCAACGCCGAGCGAGTGCTGCTGACGAACATTCCTGTCCATGCCAAGGCCCCGGCGGCGGCGGCGGTCTTGGGTGACTCCGGCCTGGTTCATGGATACATGCGCTACACCGTGGGTACGCGCAACATTGGCGAGTTGCTGCGTGTCGTCTGGGAGGTCCGCCGCTTCCGTCCCGAAGTGCTTGTGTATCTCATGTCTTCGCGCGGCGAAATCGTCGCCGGTCGCGATGTGCGGTTCTTCCGGTTCTGCGGCATCCGCCGGATCATCGGCCTTCCGTCAGGCGATATGACCGAAAACAGATACGATCCGGAGCGCGATTTATGGGAGAGCGAGGCAGCAAGGCAGCTTCGCAGCCTCCGTGTCCTCGGCGATGTCGATGTCGACGACCTCCGCAATTGGGATTTGCGGCTGACGGATGCCGAGACCGGTAGAGCGGAGAAGTTGCTGGCGCCGTTCGGAAGCCTGCCTATCATCGCCTGCGGGCCTGGGACCAAAATGCAGGCAAAGGATTGGGGCCAGGACAAATGGCGGGCGCTGCTCGAAAGACTTTCTGTCGTGTTGCCAGGCCACGCGCTGGCGCTGATTGGGGCCAGGGAAGACATCGAGGTCAGCATGTATGCGGCTGCGGGCTGGAACGGCCCGGTATTGAACTTCTGCGGCGAACTCACTCCGCGAGAGTCTGCCGCTGTAATTCGCCGCGCGCGGCTGTTTCTGGGGCCGGATAGCGGGCCGATGCATTTGGCCGCGGCCTATGGCGTGCCTTGCGCGATTGCGTTTGCCTCGCTCGATCTTCGTGGAAGATGGTTTCCGGTAGGCGAAGGGCACCGCCCCATCTATCATTCCGTCGAGTGTTCCAATTGCAGGCTTGAGGTTTGCATCGAGAAGAAGAAAATCTGCATCAACTCCATCACCGTCGAAGAGATGCTTCAGGCAGCCCTTCAGGCGATTCGGCACGGGGAGAGTGTGAAGTGAACAGCGAAGCCCAAATCAGGCCGGAGAGCAAGGTTATGAAGCTGGCCGAGCTTCAAAAGTGCGTAAAGCAATGGCGAGACAACGGCCTCACCGTGGTCTTCACCAACGGATGTTTCGACCTGCTGCACATCGGTCACGTGACGCTGCTCGACGATGCGCGCCGTGAGGGCGACCGCCTCATTCTTGGAATTAACAGCGATGCTTCCGTGAGCCGCCTCAAAGGTCCGTCGCGACCCATTGTCCCGGAACATGCCCGCGCCCGCGTGCTGGCGGCGCTTGCCGCGGTGGATGCTGTTGTAGTGTTCGACGAACCGACGCCGCTGGAGCTAATGGTCGCTCTTCGCCCCGATGTGATTGTGAAGGGCGGAGATTATGTAGCCGATGAAATCGTTGGCGCTGCCGAAGTTCGCTCCTGGGGCGGACGCGTCAAGATCGTGCCATTCGTTGAGGGCTTCAGCACCACGCAAATCATCGCCCGCGCGGCTTTGCCCGAACGAACCTGATTTTTGTCTGTGGATGACTACTTGACCGCTGAGCTCTCGCGCTCTTCCAGATAGGTCTCGATGCGCGAACAATCCGCATCGTAATGTACCGACCGGTCGTCGATTACATAGTCGTAGCGCGGCTTTCCCATCCATAGCTCGTGATAGCGAACGCCCCAGCCGGCCAGTTGACGCTCAGTGAATTCGCGTCCAATGCGCTCCGCTTCTTCGCGATTGCTCTTGGTTCGCCCCATGAACCGGCTGGTGTGCAGCACAATCGTGTGGCCGCGATCGTGTAGCCGGTTCAGCAGCGCGATCATCTCGCGGTTGGGCTGTGCGTCAGCGTATTCTTTCGCCACCTGATCGCACAGCACGCCATCGATATCGAAGCAGACACGCATCAGGAAATCCAGCCTGCAAAGTCCTTCAGGAAACCCTGCACGGACTTGTCGGTCTGCGGATGGGACGCCATTCCTTCCACGATCTTGGCTCCCGCGGTGACAATGTGCCCGCCGGCAAGATGAGCTTCGAGAATGTCGCTCTGCCCGCGAATGCTGCCGACAATGATCTCCGCATCGTGACCGGCATCGTCAAAGATTTGTCGCGTATTCTGGATTACCTTCACCGGATCTCCGCCGATATCCTTAAGCCGGCAATGAAAGATGGAAACGTAGCTCGCACCGCTGGACGCGGCCAGCACGCATTGCTCCTCGGTGAAGATGCAGGTGCAGTTCACCTTGATGCCCAGCTTGGCCAGAGCATAAATAACCTTCAGTTCATCCCAGCCGATGGGCACCTTGATATTCAGTTGAGGATAGGCCAGTTCCTGCACAAACTCCTGCGCCTGGGCAATCATGTCGTCCGGCTTGGTGGCGAACACTTCCACGCTCAGCGGCAGGCCGCGGCCATCGGCCTCAATCAGGCTTACGATCTTCTTGATGTGCCCCAGAAAATTCGACTTGGGCTCTTTGGCCAGCAGCGAAGGGTTGGTGGTGATGCCGGTGATGTGGCCGCGCGCCAGTGCGTTCTCCACGTCCTGAAGGTTGGCTGAATCGAGAAATATTTTCACGCAGGTTGCTCCTGTTTTTCGGTTAGGTTTGGTTGGGAATCGACATCGATATGGCGATAGGTCTGGCCGTCTTCCACCAGGTAGGAATCTGAATCCGAGTCGCGCGTCGAGACTTCGATAATAACCGTGTCTTCCAGTCCTTCGCGCAAGTGCATCACGCCGGGCCGCACGTCGTAGCTCTCGCCCGGCTTCATCACAATGCTGTGGTTTTCCGCGCGTCCAATGCGCAGCCCCACCTTCACCAGCCCGGAATGGATGTAGTAAGTCTCGCGCTTCTCGACGTGAAACTCCAGGCTGCCGCGGCCGCCCTTCTGCACAAAAATACGCTTGGCCGCAACGTCCTCGCTGAGGATGGTTTCGATCCGCCCCCAGTACTTCTCGCGCACATCGGCCGTCGGCTGGCCCACACGCGGCAATTCACTCGCATTCAGCACGCTCGCCGCCGACTTGGCAGCTTCTTCCGTCTCGGCATAGAAGGCCTGCAGCGGATCGGCGGTGCGTGGTCCGAACAGATAAATCGTTGCGCCTTGCGAGCTGGAGAATGCATGAACAAAAAAACGCGGAAGCGCCAGCAGCTTGCCTGCGCTTACCACTCCGGCATGTGATGCGCCTGTGTCGTCGAGACTGCGCACAACCACCTCGCCCGCCTCGACAAAGGCCTGATATCCGCTGGGAAAAAAATGCAGTTGCTGCGCGCCCCCGGCGCCGATATCCATGCGATACATGGCATATTCCGCCATCTCGGTCAGGGAGGCGATGCTACCCCAATGCTTGTGGTGGGCTGCAGGCCGGTTGATCTGCCGCACCTGTTCCAGCGTCAATCCATACGCCATTTCAAGACTCCTTTATCGCGTTCATCAAATCGGATTTGTTCGGGGGAATGGTTCCGTGAATCTGTACCGACAGACCCGCCCATCGGTTCGCGAGCCGCAACGCGCCTTCGGGGTTCGCTATACCGGCCAGGCAAAATGCGGATAAGAACGCGTCTCCCGCTCCGGTCGTATCGACTACCGAGACCTTGTTGGCTGGGGCGTGCGTCACTTGCGAGCCGTTTTGAAACATTGCGCCGTCTTCCCCGAGCTTCACCACGATCCGGTCTGTGTCCAGTTCGCGGTTCAGCGTGGCAAATGCTACGGCTGTCCGTTCTGGAGTGAACGCCGGATCGATGCAGCGCGCCTCTTTCAGATTGAGGCAAATCACACAGCCACCACGGTACAGCTTGTGATTGGCCGCGGTTTGCGAAACCTGCGAATCCACATACACGGGCTTGCCGGCCGCATGCAGTTTTGGCAGCAAATCGGCCACCACCTGAGGCGAAAGCAGCCCGTGTCGATAATCGGAGATCACCACAATATCCGTCTCCGGAAGAGCTTGCTCCACCTGGGCAAGAACCTCATTGCCGATCGCCTCTGAAACAGCCTTGTCGTCCCGCTGGTCCAGTTGGAACAGCTTATAACCATCCACCCAAAAACGATGCTTGACGGTTGTGGGTCGTCCGGGGTCGGAGACAGCGTGCATCTTCAGCTTGGGCGAAGCAAACCCGCGGACGTGAGCCGCTTCCTCGTCGCCGCCGACCAGCGTCACGAAGTCAACCGCGGCTCCCAGTTCAAGCAGGTTTCTGCACACCAGCGCAGCGCCGCCCAATGAATGCTTAACTTCCTTGCGGCGCGCCACAATGGTCGGAGTCTCGGCGGAAAGTCCCATCGCCGTGCCATAGGTATAGATATCCAGAATCGTATCCCCCAGCAGCAAAACCCTGGCGGACGCAAATCGGTTCACAATTCCTTCCAAGTCAGTCAAATGGCTTTCCTGTTTGGTGCGCGGTTCTAAAACCTTCTGTTCGCTAAGCTATACGCGTTGCCGGTCCAACCGCCGGCAGGGACGATTCTCCGCCTTTGATCTTGCTGATGATTGTGGTTGACGAGTAGCCCTTCACAATGGGGAAGATCTTGATCTCGACATCCTCGGGAATTGCGTCCTGAACGCGCACTTCCTGGGCCAGCCATTCGCCGCCCTTCACAACAATTGCCGGCTTCAGGATGGAAATCAACTCGGTAGGTTTTGGCTCATCGAAGATAACCACTTCGTCCACGAAGCGGAGGGACTGCAGCACAGCGCGGCGATTGTCCTGCGAGTTTATCGGGCGACCTTCCCCTTTGAGGGCGCGCGCGGATGCGTCGGAATTGATGCCCACAACAAGCCGGTCGCCCAGATTGCGCGACCACTTCAGAAGATCGAGATGCCCCTGGTGAAGGATATCGAAGATGCCGTTGGTAAATACCACCTTGCCGCGCGGATCCGGCGCAATCCGCTCCACCCGGCGCACGTGCCTGCGCTCGCCGAATTTCTCATTCAGCCAAATGTGGCTGATCTCGACATTTTCCTCGTCGCTGAGAATCCACGCCCCAAGGCACAAAACATTGGCGTCGTTATGCTCGCGGCATTTGCCGGCGCTCTCGTAGTTATGCACCACGGCTGCGCGAACCTTGGGAAGCTTGTTGGCGGAAATGCTCATGCCGATGCCCGTGCCGCACATCAGAATCCCTCGGTCGCAGTCTCCATTTTGGACCAGGGTGCCAACCAACTGCGCGTAGTCGATGTAATCCACCGAAGTTCCCGACGTATACGGGCCAAGATCAAGGCAGCGGTACCCCGCTTCCACCAGGGAAGCTTTGATTTTGGCCTTAAGCTCCACGCCGTTGTGGTCGGCCGCCAGGCAAACAATGGTGTCGCTCATTGGTACTCCTCTTGCAAGAACGGGCTGAGTGGTCGTTGGGAAAGCAAGCAAAAAGCCGGCGAAAGGGAAGAACCGATTCACAGAGCAGGTACAAAATGCAGCGTCTCAGCGGGCCGTCAAAAAACGGGGCTTCCCGTCAGTAGCGTACCACAAGGACCACCCGCTTTCCAGATATCCTGTGTGCCTTCAGTACCTTGGTGTTCGGGCCGCCGAATCATCGCGGGGCTGTCTCTCAGCGCCATCGGGCGTCAGGTTTTTCAGCAGCTCATCCACCGCATCAATTAGGGACGGGAACCTCAGGTCCGCCAACTCCCTCGCCGCTTCCGCCCCCGACTTCTGAACATCGGCGTCGCCTTCAAGAAACACCGTGCGCATTCCCAGCCGCCTGCCAAACTCAATATCGGACCACGAATCGCCAATCATCGCGCTGGTCTCCGCTCTGATTTGCGGGAACTCCTTCAGGGCCTGCTCAAACAAGCCGCTTAATGGCTTTCGGCAGCTGCATCGATCCTTCTCGTGCGGGCAAAAGTAGAAGCCATCCACATGCGCGCCGCGAGTCTTCAGATAGCTCTGAAACTCGCTCTGAATGGCCTCCACATCCGCGGCGGTATAGAGTCCCAGAGCGATGCCGCGCTGATTGGATACCACCACCACCCGAATCCCCGCATCGTTGAGCCGGCCAATGGCCTGGGCGACGCCGGGAAGCGGATGAAACTCGCTCCATGAAGTCACATATCGACCCTCCGGCATCTTCTCGTTCACCACGCCGTCGCGATCGAGGAAAACCGTTGACGGAACTGAGGATAAAGCTGTGCTTGCGGAGTTGACCACCCCACTATGATAACAATAGGCGTGCGTGTTTCCATTTGCGCAGGGGTGGTTGGGGCGTCCGAGGCCTGCCAACCTGCTGCCGCGATTCCGACAGAGGTCCCCGGTGATTGAACATCCGGACGAAGTAATTCAGGCGATCGAGCACAAATGGCCCACAAAGCGCTTGCTGGTGGTGGGCGACATCATGCTCGACAAATACATCTGGGGAGAAGTGGGGCGCATTTCCCCTGAGGCGCCGGTGCCGGTGGTGCGCGCCACCCACCAGAGCCAGCAGCCAGGTGGAGCGGCGAACGTGGCCATGAATCTGTCGCGTCTTGGTGCGCAAACCACGGTGATCGGTTTTACCGGCGGCGACGAAAGCGAAGCTTTCCTGTCCGAGAGTCTCAATTCAAATGGAATCTCGCCCCATTTTGTTCTCTCAGAGGGATTTCCCACCATCACCAAGCAGCGCATCCTGGGCGGACGTCAGCAGATGCTGCGCCTTGACAGCGAGCGCACGGACCCCCGGCCACAGGGCGACTATCACCGTCTGATTGAGTGTGTGTTCGCGGAACTGCCGGGCAGCCATGCGCTGGTGCTTTCCGACTACGCCAAGGGTGTGCTTACGCCACAGGTCTGCCAGGCGTTGATCCAGCGCGCCCGAAGCCTTGGAATTCCGGTCCTGGTTGACCCGAAGAGCGCCGATTTTTCACGCTACCGCGGCGCCACCACCGTATGTCCAAACCTGGATGAGTTGGCTGCCGCCGCGCATGTCGATACTCGCGATCTGAAGTCTGTTCTCGACGCGGCCGAGGCCATAATCCCCGCGCTCGATGTTGAGTTTCTTGTTGCAACGCTCAGCGACAAGGGCATTGCCCTGCTGCGGCCGGGTTACAGATTCATTGCTCCAGCATTGGCCCGGCAGGTCTTCGATGTCTCCGGAGCAGGCGACACGGTGATTGCTGTCCTGGCTCTGTCGATGGCTTCCGGGCTTAACCCGGAAATTGCCATCCAGCTCGCCAATGTGGCCGCCGGTATAGTAGTGGCCAAGGTAGGCACTGTGCCGGTGGAGCGATACGAACTGCTGGCTGCTCTTGACTCGGAGGTTGCCCACCACGCCGAAGACAAGGTGATCGGTCGTTCCGAGCTGGTTACTCGCGTCTCGCAGTGGAAAAGCAGGGGCGAGCGCGTCGTCTTTACCAACGGCTGCTTCGACCTGCTGCACATTGGCCACATTACTTTACTGGAACAGGCCCGGCGCTTTGGCGACCGGCTCATTGTGGCCATCAACAGCGATGCCTCGACGCGTGCGGTAAAGGGCCCCAACCGGCCCATTGTTGGCGAGCGCGACCGGGCTCGCGTCCTTGCCGCCCTCGGCACTGTCGATGCCGTTGTGGTCTTCGACGAAACGACGCCGCTGGAAACTGTTCTGGCTATCCATCCCGATGTCATTGTGAAGGGCGGCGACTACCACCTCGAAACCACGGTTGGCGCGCGCGAAGTGCTCTCCTGGGGCGGCCAGGTAAAATTCATCCCCCTCGTCGATGGATTCTCCACCACGAGCCTGATAGCCAGGGGCGCGGGCAAGTAGAGCCGGATACAATACGGGGATGGAGATTTTCACCTCACGCCAGTGGCTCGCCCAAGGGTCACGCGGCCGGCAGGCGGGCCAGCCGGCATGAAGAACTTCCTCCGCCTGCTGCGCTACGGGGTTCCCTACTGGTATCAGTGGATCCCCGGAGTGTTTTTGCTGGCGCTGGTGGGACTGCTCGATAACTTCCGCACCCTCCTCTTTGTCCCCATCTTCGACGACGTGCTTCAGCCCGGTCAGCGGAGTGTCCCCGCAAATCCAGCCGGCAGCATCAATGCGCCCTGGTACCTTGACCTCAAGCAGGTTATGTTCGCGCACCTGCACCTGCACAACGCATGGAATGTGGTCGCCTTCGCCCTGATTGCATCGACCGCCATAAAGGGCATCTGC
>Ga0302274_10001678_pt1 | contig 21016 bp, 15 predicted proteins | sample III_Bog_N2_1_FD_198755 | JGI IMG/M metagenome (GOLD analysis project Ga0302274, IMG submission 198755) | Peat permafrost microbial communities from Stordalen Mire near Abisko, Sweden - III_Bog_N2_1 | ecosystem: Environmental > Terrestrial > Soil > Wetlands > Peat | place: Sweden: Abisko...
CTCCAGTGTTGACGATGATGGTGAGATCTTCCGGGGGAACAAGGTAGCGGAGTCCGTCAACGAATTTCGCGCCGCCGGTACCGCCCGTGAGGACGGTGATCATGCCGCCCTCCGGGCGTATCCATTGACATCAGATGCGGTGCCCAAGCGATCGGCTAGTAGGCCGCTGTGGGATGCGGCGTGATCTGCAAATTCTGGATAGACCGGCAACCTCTGCCGCAACTCAAATCCTTTTGCGTTGGAGCGCTGTTCGAGTTGTGCGAGATGAGGCCACGGTTTTTCAGGATTAATAAAGTCCGGAGTCAGCGGTGAAATGCCGCCCCAATCATTGATTCCACCGTCGAGCAGATCGGCATAGTGGGGGTCGGAGAGATTCGGTGGCGCCTGAATATTCATACTGGGCATCAGAAGGCGTGCTACGGCGAGGGTTCGAAGCATGTCAGCGCGGTCGGGTTCGTGCGCGAGAGCCATGGGCGTTCCAGGCTTTGCGCGGAAGTTTTGCACGATCACTTCCTGAATGTGTCCATATTGTTCGTGCAGATCGCGGATGGCAATCAAAGTATCGACGCGCTCTTCTAATGTTTCACCGATGCCGATCAGGATTCCGGTGGTGAAAGGAATTTTCTGTCGACCGGCGTCTTCGATTACGCGCAGACGCTTCGCTGGCGCTTTGTCGGGAGCATTGTCATGGGCGGCGTTTCTTGCAAGTAGCCGGGTGCTCGTCGATTCCAGCATGAGGCCCATGCTGGGAGATACGCGAGACAGGCGGTTCAGCCACTCGGCGCTCATCAGTCCGGGATTCGGATGCGGGAGCAAGCTGGAGTCCCTTAAAACTTTTTCGCACATCGCTTCCAGATAATGAAGCGTCGACTTGAACCCGAGGTGACGCAAGGTGTCGCGCATCTGAGGAAAGAGAAGCTCAGGTTTGTCTCCCAGACTGAAAAGTGCTTCGGTGCATCCCATATGCTCGCCAGCGCGTACGACCTCCATGACTTCATCGGGAGACATGGTATGGGCGCCGGGCTCGCCGGGATCACGGCGGAAGGTGCAATAGCCGCAGTAGTCGCGGCAAAGGTTGGTCAGGGGGATAAAAACTTTGCGAGAGTAGGTGATAATGGCGGGCTTGAAGCGGTCGCGAGCGAGTTGCGCGGCGGCGAGCAGGGACGGTAGCATTGCGTCGTCCGCTCGCAGCAGCCGACAAGCGGTTTCGCGAGAGAGCGATTTTTCGCCGGCGTAGGAGAACTCAGGTGTAATCGCGGACAGCGCATCTGGGGAAAAAGTCGCCATACGTTCGTACTGCTACTTCGATGATCGTTTAATCCGAATCGACCGCAAATGTTGTGCACAATCTTACAGGCAACGATGATAGCGGACGAGGCGAAATCCTGCCCTGTCAGGATGTTTAAAGGAACAGCTCGGCGGGATGGTAGCTGGCGAGATTGCGTATGAGTGTGACTAGTAGCGATTTCCGCAGGGCAATGGGATCGTTCGCGACGGGCGTCACCGTGATTACCGTTGACCAGCAGGGCGAAGTGCATGGCATGACAGCAAACGCTTTTACGGCAGTTTCGCTCGATCCGGTGCTGGTTCTAGTTTGCGTCGATCAACGGGCGCGCACCCACGCTCATCTTCACGCGCGCAAAAGATTTGGAGTGAACGTGTTGCGCAACGATCAGAAGGCGATTTCGGAATATTATGCGCGGTCGACCGAGACGCCGCAGCATGCCGAAGAAGCGGGGGCCCGGTTTGAGCGGACGGCGCACGGAACACCGGTTTTGCAGGGAGCGCTCGCTTACCTGGAATGCCGGTTGCACACGGCGCAGCCCGCGGGTGATCACACCATCTTCATCGCGGAAGTGGAAGAAGTGATGGTCCGGGACGGAGAACCGTTGTTGTACTTTCGAAGCCAATACAGAGATATCGCACCGGGGCAGGAATAGAAATCCGGTCTTGGCCAACGTGGGAGTCTCCGGGGCGCCTGGGCCGCACTGGGCACGAAGTTAGTTTCGACGCCGGTCCGCAGATGCTACTTCGCCATGACCAGCTTTGCGATGGTGGCAAGTTGCATGTTGGAGGTGCCCTCGTAGATTTTCCCGATCTTTGCGTCGCGCCAGTATTTTTCAACGGGATAGTCTTTGGTGAAGCCGTATCCACCATAGATTTCGATGGCGAGCGAGGTAACGCGTTCAGCGACTTGGGAAGTGAAGAGCTTGGTCATGGCGGCTTCTTTTACGAAATTGACTCCGGCATCTTTCATGCGGGCGGCGTTGTAGACCATGAGGCGCGCGGCTTCAATGTCGGTGGCCATTTGCGCGATTTGAAACTGGATACCCTGAAATTCTGAAATAGGCTTGCCGAATTGAGTACGCTCTTGCGCATATTTCGCGGCATATTCCCAGGCACCGCGAGCGACGCCGAGCATCTGTGCTCCGATTCCGATGCGGCCTTCGTTGAGGGTTTCAATGGCAATTTTGTAGCCTTTGCCAACTTCGCCCAGAACATTTTCTTTGGGGACACGGCAGTCCTCGAGAATCAGTTCGCAGGTTGAAGAAGCCCGAATGCCGAGTTTGTCTTCTTTCTTCCCGACGGCAAATCCGGGAAAATCCTTCTCGATAAGGAATGCCGTGATGCCCTTATATCCCTTCGAAGCGTCGACGGTAGCGAAGAGGATGAATATCCCGGCTTCTTTTCCGTTGGTGATCCAGAGTTTGCGGCCATTCAGAATGAAATCGGAACCTTTAGGTTCGGCCTTCGTTAGCAGGGCGAATGCGTCCGATCCGGATCCCGCTTCACTTAGGGCATAGGCTCCAACCGTGTCCGCGGCCATCTTTGGGAGATAGCGTTTTTTCTGATCTTCATTGGCCCAGCGGAGGATGGCGTTTGCGACCAATGTGTTCTGGACATCGACGATGACGCCAGCGGAGGCGTCGGCACGCGAAAATTCTTCCACAGTCAGGATCGCTTCGAAAAACTTGCCGCCTGCGCCACCGTACTGCTCGGGGATCTCGATACCCATCAGGCCTAACTGAAAAAATTGGTCAAGGAGGCTGTGATCGAAGATGGCTTTCTCGTCCATCTCTTTGGCGAGAGGACGAATTTTGTCGTCGGCGAACTGACGCACGCTATCGCGGAACAGAATCTCATCTTCTGTAAGAGTGGTGAGCGGCGCGGGATTCGCGAGTTGCAAGGCTTCGGGCATACGACACCTCTTTGCAGCGACGCGGCGCGGGCCGAGTCTGGGGCGGGATGGCGAACTGCAAATTGTAGCAGTAGGCGATGGGAGAACAGCGACCAAGCGGTTGGCTTTCGCCTCTGAGTTGGCCCCGCAGATCTGTCGGAGAATGTCCCCTCCGCAGGCGTGGCCATTTTCTTCTTGCATCCTCGGGTAAGGTGGTCCAGCCGAAAATCGCGACTGTGGTGCTTCCGGGACTTTCCTCACGAGTTTCGCAAGCTAAAGTAGATGGTGGCTCCGCGTTCGACGGCGCCTTCGGCCCAGACTTCACCACCATGTCTTTGAATAATTCTCTGCACGGTGGCAAGGCCAATGCCGTCGCCAGGGAACTCGGCGCCAGAGTGGAGGCGCTGAAACGGCTGGAATAAGCGATCGGCCGAGCGCGGATCGAAGCCCGCCCCATCATCCTTAACGAAGTAAACAACGCGGTCAGCTCTGGTTTGCTGTCCGAATTCAATGCGAGCGTGCTCGTGATGCGAAGTGTACTTCCAGGAGTTGCGCAAAAGATTGTCCATCACAATCCGGAGCAGACGCGCGTCCGCGTTTACTTTGGTGGTGGCAGGGGCGACGAATTCCACCTGCCTTAGTGGGGTTTCCACGCGCAGCTCTTCGATGATGGAGCGAGCGAACTCACTGAGGTCCACCTCTTCGCGATGCATCGCGCTGGTCGAAACCCGGGAGAGGTTCAACAAATCTTCGATCAGTTCTGACATGCGTTTAGCGGCGGCGCGGATACTCAGCAACGACTCTCTGCCGGCGTCATCCAGCCGGGCTGAATCGTTCTTCAGCAGCAGATAGCTAAAGCCGTTTATGGCATCGAGGGGACCGCGCAGATCATGAGAGACGGAATAGGAAAAGGTTTCCAACTCTCGATTGGCCGAAAGTAGTTCGCGAGTGCGGTCGGCCACGCGCTGCTCTAATTCATCGTGCGCCTTCTGGAGGGCGCCGTCGCGCAGCTGGATTTCTTTCAACATGTCGTTGAAGGAGTTGATTAGAGTGGCAAGTTCGTCGCGATGAGGGCTGGCGATGGCTCGCACACTGTAATCCTTATCGCGCGAAACGGCGCGGGCGGTTTCAGCGAGGGTCACTATGGGTCCGGCAAGGGATCGTCGAAGGCGGCCCGATACGACCAACGCAAACAGGAGGGAGACGAGAAGCACTGCGAGAGAAATGAGCGCGTAGCGCCAGAGGCGCTCATTGATTTCACGAAGGTCGGCGCGAACGTAGATGGACCCGATGTTCTGACCTTGGAAAACGATCTGGCGCACCAGGATGACATGCGTGCTGCGAAACCAGTAATGTTCGACTTGATCGGGCCGAAGAGTCGGGACGTTAAGAGCTTCACCTCCATCTTGTCTGAGATAAGTGGCAAAAACGTGCCGATCCGGGGTGAGAATGCCAGCCGATTCGACATGGGGAGAGTTGCTGAGAGCGGCGAGAGTGTTGGAGGCGGACTGCGGATCGTTAAAGAGCAGGGCGGAAACGCTGTTGGATCCGATAATCTCAGCTTGCGCCGATAATGTCCTCACCAGGCCATTGCGAAAGGTGATCTGGTCATAAGCAAAAAAGGCGGCACAAGCAAGAATCAGGGCAGTGCCGCTGACCAGGACGTTCATCAGGGTAAGCTTCGTCGAGATGGAACGCGGCCGCGGGCTCATCGTTTTCGCTCCTGCGGTTGCGGCGAGCCCGGTGGAGGAGCGGAGTTAGCGATGACCTGGCTGGCGACTTTGAGCAGCTCCGAACTGAGGGTCAATCGCGATTGTTCGGCGGCCTCGCGATTGACAGCGAAGCGGATTCTCCCTTGTTGCATGACGAATCCGATGATGCCGCCGCGCTCGGCAAAGTTTGGAATGTCGCTGACGGTAAGCGTGCCGTTTTGGCGTGCCACCTTCAGAATCGGAGCGAGTTGGCCCTCCTCTGAAGAACTCACGAACAGAATGTTGCAGGGCGCCGAGTCTTGCAGGTGGACCAGCCTGCGCACGTTGATTTTCCTGCCCTCAATGCTCTCGCCGGCTACAGTGGAATCGAGAAGTTCACCAAACGGATCTTTCCCGAGCACACACATTTCGAGCGAGTCGGAACTTAAGGCGTGATCACTTGGCCAGCGAACAAATTTTCCGAAGTTGAAGAGATACGCGGCTTTGACCTGCTGCTCCGTTGGACGAACTTGCTGGGCGGACGACCTCGGCGGGAAAAACAGGACGATCGCGAACAAAATAGACACCAGTCGCAACCGCCGCACGAGTTCGTTACTGCCGCAAGCGTCAAGACACGAGTAGCACGTGCTCGTGGTGTTTACTGTTTCCACGCGATTTGTCCGTAGACGCTCCGTTTAATTCCGACGAGCGGGCCGGGATCGCCGGCCGACTCGTCGTGATGCGGTTGCAGCAGATTCTGTCCAACAACCGAGAGTTGGAAGTGCTCGGCCAACTGCCATGAGAAATGGGCGTCAGCGCTGGAATAGGCCTCGACCGCCTCTTTGGGCAAGGCGCTAATGAAGCGATAGGTGAGGTCAACGCTGAAGCGTTTTCCGAAATCGAAATTGGAACTCGCGCCGACTTGATGCCGCGGGCTGGAGCCTTCGATGATTGGGCCGGTGCCGACATCCAGAGAGTTGGGCGATCGCTTTAGCTGCATTTGCAGGAAAGAATAGGACGCGGACAGGCGCCACGACTTTGTTGGCTTCCATTCGGGAGCGATCTCGATTCCTCGAGTAGTGCCCAGAAGGCCATTGCCGAAATCGGCGGGCAAGAGATAGTGGGGCGGTTGCGGGTTGTTCTCGAGAAATGGAGCGCCGGTGATGTCTTCGCTCAACAGGTCGCTGTAGTGGTTATAGAAGAGTGCTAAATCGAGATAGACTTTCGCGCCGAGAAGTCGGCGATAGCCCAACTCATAGCCATTCAGTTCTTCGGATCGGAAGTTGGGATTGGGATTGAAACGAGCAAAAAAAGGCAGACCCTGGTTCGTTCCGATATAGCCCAAGAGCGTGAAATTTTCCTCAGCGTCAGAGGGGGTGCGCAGGGCATGCGTGAACGCGGCCCATATGGTCTGCGTGGCCGTGGGCGTCCAGAGCAGGCGGGCGCTAGGTTCGAGTTGGAGCGGAGTGAAATTTGTGCGCAGAAACTTTGAGCCGAGCGAAAGAGTGAGACGATTTTCGATCAGTTCGACATCGTCCTGCAAGAACGCGGTGAGCAGGCGGTCGGTCCTGGTTTCAGGAGTGAAGGTCAGTCCGGAGACTACGACCGGATTCCGGCCGCGGCTGGCGCGGGCTCCCAGACCCCAGGAAACTTGCTGACGCCACGGCAATCGCAAGCGATCGAGGAAATCGAAATCGAAGGTATCGCGAAGATCGGTAAAGTTGGGATCGTGCCGGTTGGTCCGATCGTAGTAAGCCTGAAACTGGAGGTCATTTCCTGCAGAAAAAGTTCTCTGCCAGCGTCCCAAAACATTGCCCCCGGAGAGGCGGGCGGTGGCGTCGACGGTTTGAGTATAGGGCGGGGCATAACTGGTAGCTGTGGCGCTGTCCCCCGCTCCTTCATCGTAGAGGTCGCCTTGGAGAGTGAAGGAGTTATTTGCGCTCTGGGCCCAATCGGTGCGAAAGCCCGCTTGAGCGGCGCGCCAGCGGTCGAAGTTCTCGCCGTCGGGATGGTATTCGGGCCCGCGATCGAAGCCAAGGGCATAAATCCGATAAGTGAGACCATGATCGTTGCCGCCGCCGAAGCGAGTATTGAAAAAACCCTGCTCGAAGTCACCACCTCCAGCGCTCACCAGCGCGCCTTTTGTATCTTTACTGGATTTGGTGATGATGTTAATTACGCCGTTGAGCGAGTTTGGCCCCCAGATCGTTCCGCCTGGTCCCCGAATCACCTCGATGCGGTCAACGTCTTCGAGAAGCACGTTTTGAACGTCCCAATAGGTGCCCGCGACTAGAGTGGTGTAAACGCTGCGGCCATCGATGAGAACGAGCACGTCCCGCGAGTTGCCAGTTCCGAAACCGCGGATTCCTACGGACCATTTATTGCTGTCGATGCGAGCGACTTCTACCCCGGGTGCGAGGCGCAATGCGTCGGGAATTGTGGTCACACCAGAGCGTTGAATGTCTTCCTGAGTGATGACGAAAATGGCAGCCGCAGTTTTGCGGACTTCGGAGGGAGACTTGGAGACGGTGGTAACTTGTATGTTTCCGAGTTCTTCGAGGGACAGTTGCTTTACCGGATTCTCGGTATCCATTTCGCTGGAGGATGCCAGGGCCGGCAGCAGCAGGATGGCTACAGCAACAGCGGGGTACAGTGCCCGCGCGATCGCATTGGAATACTTTGAGGCTGGAGTTCTCATCTAGGAATGTTTGGTTTCTTCCGTATCTTCCTGCGTACCTTTGTTTTCACCGGAGCGAAGATGAATGAGGTGCTCAACGCAGTCCACAATCTCTTCCGGTTCGACCTGCGCTTTACGAAGCCATGTGTCAACCATCATCCCCTCGCCGGGCAGGGCGGAGTAGCCAGACAGCATCACGATCGGGGTGCGAGGGTGCAGAAGCTTCATTTCTTCCGCTACCGAGGTGCCATTTCGATCCGCCAACCAGTAATCCATCACGACCGCATCCACGTGGTGCGATTTGAAGAGTTCCAAGGCAGTGCCGCCGGAGCGCGCCTGTAACACCAGGAAGCCCGCCGATTCGAGCAAAAGTTTTCGCAGGCGAAGCTCTAAGGGATCGTCCTCGACGCAAAGTACTGTCCGCGGAGAAGCAGTTTTATGTCCAGCAGAGTTTTCGGGGAGAGCGAGCAGCTTTGCGATAGCGGCCAAAAGAGTTTCGGGGTCGTGCCCCTTCTGAACCTGACTATCGACGGCTTGCAGAAAAGAAGGAGGGAGCTGACCTACCGCCGACACAGCCATCAGCCGCATAGTGGGATAGGCTTGGCGCAATTTCTGGGCAAGTTCATCGCCGTTCATCCCGGGCATACGATAGTCGAGGAGCGCAAGGGCGAAGTGGCTATCAGCAGCCGCGATGGCCAAGGCCTCTTCCGCGGATGCGGCGGTCGAGACCCCGTAGCCGGCGGACTCAAGGAGGAATCTTCGAAGTTTGAGGGTGGCGGGATCGTCGTCCACACACAGCACGCGTTGGGCCAGAGGACTCACAATGACAGTTAGTCGACGATGTTAGGAACTCAACCCGGACGAAGTGAGTCATCATTTCAAGGTAATCGATACAGAGCCATACAGGATTTACCTGATGTGCAAGGGGCGGGCACCAACTCGGCACAAAATTGCGTTGAAGTCGGCAAAGGTAGATCGCCTGCGGTGAGGTGAGCTGGATGTGAGCTTGGGGACTTGTGGAAGATCGGAGCGATGAAGGTGCCCTTCGAGCTTGGCGGCCGCGCGGGGAGCAGCAATCTGATGGGGCTAGATTTCGGAAGATCGTGGAATGGAGCCGACGACCAGAGTTGAACTGGTGACCTGCCGATTACGAATCGGCTGCTCTACCAACTGAGCTACGTCGGCGTCCCTATCGATAAGGTTCTCAACGATTCTAAGATGCGAGTGCGATTCGCGCAATCGCGGCGGCATCCGAACGTTATTTAGGCGGCTTGCGCCATTGCTCGATACTCTTCGTCGGATCGTTGGGGAAGAAGTACCCACAGAGTGTAGACGCCAATCGCGGTTCCTACCGGGACGCTCAGGAGAGCGATGAAGCCTAACACGAGCGAAAGAGTTCGGGCCCAGTCTTCGCGCTGCAGCAATCCCCAGCCGGCTAAGAATCCCGCGCCAGCTTTTGCCAGGATGAGCCATCCAATGAAACTGATGAGCGGGCGTAGCCAGACTGTGACTTCGGGCGGAGGCATGCTGGGCAGATGGACGGAGCCTCCGAAGACGGTTTGCGCGACAATGATCATGCCGAGGCCGAGAACCACATGCAAGGCGGAATAGGCCATCCATAAAATACCGACCAGGCGCACGTGATCACGAACTCGGCTGCGGCGAAGTTCGATCAGTCCGAGCACGGTCTTGCCACAGCGGGCACAGTTCGTTTGTCCTGCTTGCAACTGCGCACCGCATTGATCGCAAAACATGCACGGCCTCCTAAACAACAATCGTGTCGCTGGAGAATGATACGTGTATAGACACTCAACAGTTCCAGCAACTGTGCTCGGTTGTCAGTTCTCAGCGAAACCTGCGATCTCCAACCTCAAGAACTTAGAACTCGTACCGGGTGACGAAAAGCGTTGAAAAACGAAAAGGCCACCTGGCAACTAAGGCGGCCTTTTCTTTCAAGGGAGAATAGTTCCTACGGAGGTTTAATCCATCAGAACTTTCTGCGGGAATCTTATGAGTCTTAAAACCATAGTGTCAAGCAAAATTTACGACTTAAATACTCTTATTTTCAACAACTTAAGCCGAGCGTCCACAACTCGACAAACTACTCCAAAATGCGCCAAAAGGCCCTATTCCAGTTGCTAACGACATTCGATTGAGTCACTTACCGTTCGGGAGGGAGTGGGGCTCCTTCGTCTTCCAAGTGCAAAGAGATGAAATCCACAGCCTCGGACCGATCGAAGATCGAGTGGGGAAAAAGGCGCCGAATGAGGATTCGGAGGCCCCCAAAAGCGACTCCGGCGACCAGCGCCAGACCGACGACGATACCGCAAAGAATAATCGCGTTGAACAGGAAATTCGCGAGATTATCTTTCTTGCTCACATACGTATTCTCGTTCCAGGTCACTTCGGCGTCGTAGCTGATCGAGGACATGAGCGCGCGCGCCTCGTTCTTGGAGAGCGGCCCACCGGCAATCACGATGATCGGTCCGGTACGAGTATCGAAGAAGGGGCCTACGTCGACAATCGAGGCAACGCCGGGCTTCTGCTCCGCGACTTGATGGGCTGCGTCGATCCTACGCAACTGTTCGGCAGCAATCTGTGGCGTGGGATATTCGACCAGCATCAAGGTGGCGTCCCCCGCGTTGGCGGAGTAATGACTGATGACAACTTCCGCGCCGGACTTGAAATCGACCTCCGACGCAGGCAATGGCGAACCGATCTGATCGAGCGCGACGGGGCCGAGAATGTATTTCGTCGTGTTTTTTTGAAGAGTAGGCGTCGAAGTGCGTTTCGGCAGATAGCTGGGCAGAGAGGGTGGGTTGCCCTTGTTGCCTTCAGCTTGGGGAAGCGACCCGGCGAGAACGCGAAGTTGTGCCGCCGACATGACGCTCATCCGGTCAAAGATGGCATCGACCAAAACATTGCCCTGATAAAAGAGGACGCGGTTGTTCTGGAATGCACCTTGTGCTCCGATTGTTTCCTCGCGCATCTCGTCGGAGTTGTAATAGGTGAAGGCGCCGTAAGCGCCACTGGCATCGGAAAAGGTTGCTGCCTTGATGGTGACGTTGCGCCCGTCGTCGCGCGAGTACGAAGCTTTCTCGATACGCTGGAAGCCATACTCTTTCAAGATTGGAGCGTTGGCCGGATCGGCGGCAGCGGGATCGTCGCTTTTGGCTATGGTGCCTTTCATTTGCCATCCGGCAAAGTCGCTCGGAAGAACCGGAGTGGCCGACGCGGGCGGGGAAGAAGCGGCAGGGCCGGAAGACTTCGCTGGCGTGGGGGCGTCCGCTGCAAAAACAGCGATTGAAATGAAAGCCAGAAGAGCCAAAAAGCGCAAATATTTCATTCGGAAAGGGTGGAACCGCATTACCTACTTAGACTACTGGGAGGCTGAGAAAGTTTCCAGTATGGCGGGAGCGAGAGATTCCATCCCAGGAACAGTGATGTCTACAAGCCCTCGGGGGTGGCCGATTGCTGGCCGTCCCCCCAGGGGCGGATGGGACGAGGATTACTGGGTTGTTTCCGTGAAGGTCGCGACGGGATGGCCCAATCCGAACGGGCCTTCGGCTGTGACCTGCACGGTCCCGGCGCTCCCTGGCAACGTTAGTACAACGGCAGCATTACCCGACGCATCGGTGGTGACGATTCTGTTGGAGAGTGTCCCTGAGCTGGTTGTGAACAGGATATCGGCTCCGGTTCCGGACGTTCCTCCCGACAATCCCGGCTGCAGATTGACGGAGAGGTTGAGGTTTGTCCCGGGCTGTCCAGTTTGGTTGTTTCCGGTTTGGGTGAGGGTTGCTGAGGGATTGCCGACGAAAATGTATCCCTCTTGCTGCTGGGTTACGCCTGCGTTGTCCGTGCCCGGAACCGTGAAGTGATAGAAGCCGGGTTTCTTGCCGGCGGTGACGGTGATCGCTCCATTTTGCGTTGAGCTGATTGTGCCTTGCGTGACGGAGAGTGCGATGCCGGGATCTGATTGCGGAGTTCCGAGGGTTACGGTACCAGAGCCGGAAATTATTTTGGGAGCGAGAGTCACTGTACCATTCGCCGCAACCATGGTTGTGTCGGGATTTAAGTCCCACTCCGCGGCGGGAGGTTGCGCGGTGGATCCGGTAATGACGAGGAGGGTTGCTGTGTAGGGAGCAAATGCCAGGCTCGAACTCCACGCCTGCGGGGACGAAATTATGATCGTGCTGGGATTTTTCGGGCCCAACGTGTAGGAAGTGAACTGAGACGGAGTGAATCCGTTGATGACAAACTGAGCTGTCAGCGTGCTTCCGGGAGCTTTGTTCAACACCATGACGGTCATGGTCGTTCCAACTGAATTGATGGCGGCGAAACTGCTGACCAGATTCTTGCTGCCGTTGTTGGTATCGGAGATCGACCGGGCGGCGAAACCGTGGTGCTGTCCGTCGTAATTGGTATAGAGCTTGAGCCCAAGATAATTGGGATTGCCGGGAACGGGAGCAACCCAGCGCGAGGCAAGATAAGCGCGTTCGCGTCCGAGAATGCCGTAGGCGTCGGCATCGGAGAGAGCGGTCGAATAATCGGACTCGCCCGCGATCGCCGCGTTCCACTCCGTCACACTAAGAGGGGTTCCGGGATAGATGCTGTTGATGATGGCGCGCATGCGAGGGATGCGAAAGGGGATCGTTTTCTTCGGCTGAATGAAGGTTGTCCACTTCTGATTGATGTCGCCCGACTCACTTACATACGTCGGGTCCCAATAATCGCGGAAGATGCGGAGGGCCAAGGCGCGCTTTTGGGCCAGCGTGAAGGACGATGTGTCGGGCGTGTCGGGGTAGGCGTGAAAATCAAAGACATCGAGCGAACGCGTGCCTGCAACTTGATCTTCCCAGTAAACCTCGTTGAGCCACCAGGGAAGGAAGTCGTTCCCGGCGTGTGCGGCCTTGTCGTTGTTGTTGGCGCCATTCCAGTAAAACCACCAGCAACACGAGACCGGTCCGAGGCGAATGGCCGCCGGGTCCCAGCCTTTGAGCGCGCGGCTTTCGGCGATGAAAGTGTCGCGCAGTTCGTTATAGCCGGAGGGTTGGGGATGCACGTCGCGATGGGTGCTGCCCCATATGTCGATTTCGTTGTCCATATCGTAAAGATGGGGTGCGCTGCCAAACGCCGAAGCCAGCGCGGCCGCCCATTGGTTGCGGTACAGCGTGTTCGGAGGATCGCCCGGCTGCGGCGAGTCTTTTAGAGGGAAGTTGGCGTCATTCGGGTCGTTGCCCGTGATATCGGTGGAGCAATCGGTTTCGACGCCGTCGCCATCATCCGAGTTATAGGGATTCACGCCGCACTGGGCGCCATACTTTGCGACTGAAAAACTGTAAGCGCTTCCGTCCGAAACATTCTTCGCGACCCAGTCGAGCATCACCATGGTCATCAAGGGATTGCTGCCGGCGGCTTTAACGTCTTGAATGAATTTCGAAGAGTCGCTATCGCCAATCTCGGTATATCCGTAGTCACCGAAGTACCAATCGGCGGCGGCATTATCGGTGCCGGCCAGCCAGTTATAACGAGAGGTTGCATCGCCTCCCCAGCGCACGACGCTTAGACCGCTGTCGGTGATCGTCGTCGCATCCTGGGGATAGGCCCCGCCGTAGACGTAAGGGCCGATCAAGTGGCGATTCGTCAAGGCATCGATCGTGATATTAACCGTCTTGGCCGGAGCCATCTGCCCTTGCACAATGACAGACGTACTGGTTTGTGCGGCAGAACTTGACGAGGCGGTCGAAGCACGGGCAGCGGAGTTTTCGGATGCCTCGACAGCCATGGGCTCGGAAAAGCGTCCAAGGATCGGTCCTGAAAACGACGGGCTAGAGGTAAGAAGCAGTCCAACTATACTGGCAGAAATTCCGTAGCGGAGGATGCGATGGGAAGTAGGGTGGCTCATGGGGGAGGGCCTCCTGAGCGAACATCTTACTGCCCCGCCACAGGACAGGCGACACTCGTAAGTTCATTGTTGGGGTCGCAATGGGCTTGGCGGTGGATGGGCCAGAAGTACAGTGGCCTAAGTTGGGACGGAAAAGAGAAATTGCAGGTGAGCGGAGTTAGCAAGTCGTAGTTACTTTTTCAACAGGCTGCTATGACTGGCAACGCAGAGCCATTTACCTTCGGAATAAATCCATGTGTCGGTGAAGCGGCCAACGTGCTCGTAGGGCTTAGTTCCGTAAGTGCCCTTGGTGTGATAGGTGCCCGTAACAACGGCAGTTGCGGAGTACATCGCGACTTTGACATCGTCGATGCTCATGAGGCTGGGCTGGAATTTAGGGTCGGCGAAATCCGCCAGGAACTTTCCGCGATCGCTGACTTCCCCGTCCCACTCCGTATTCAGGAACCCATCGCCGATCATGCTCGCGACGGCAGTGGAATCGCGCATGACCTGCGCCTGATTCCACATACGCTCGAGGGCCACGAGTTTGGCCGGTTCGCTCGAGGATTGCGAAAACGCCGAAGGCGCCACCAGAAGACAGCACAATGCCAACTTCATAATGGTCTTTCCGCGATTCATGGTCTAACCTTTCAATGGGGAGCAGTAAGTACAGATCGTGTGAGCTTAGCGCGGGCTTGGTGATATTTGAAATCAAATTACGGTGGGAAGATTACGAATGTCACGTTGGCTGGAAGGTAGATAAAGGCTCTGTGGCCAATGTCTTACAGCCGCGTTTTCCGCAGAAAATTAGCTGCGATTCGCATCGCGGGCCGGTGGAATTACTGTCCTTCGGGTTTGTCGATCTTGCTGGCCACCCGCACGCCGCTCAGTCCGCTACAGTACTTTGAAACTCCGCGGTAGAGCGACTCGGCGATACGCTGGCGGTGCTCGGAGGTTTCCATTTTTCGTTCGTCGGTGGGATTCGAGACGAAGGAGATCTCGGCCAAAATCGACGGCATGTTGGCGCCGATGAGCACGATGAAGGGGGCTTTCTTAATGCCGCGATTGCGGATGCCGGTATTGTTGAGGGACAGGCCGCCGTAGAGCGATTCCTGCACATCGCCGGCAAACTCACGCGATTCTTCGATTTTTTCCTTCAAGGCAATTTTCTTTACGAGATCCTGTAGCTGATGAATCGACTGTTCGGAGACCGCATTTTCTCGGGCCGCAACTTCCAGGGCCTCGGGAGAAGAAGTGAAATTCAAATAGTAGGTTTCGACGCCGCGGGCGTCGGGGTCGTGGCTGGAGTTCGCGTGGATCGAAATGAAGAGGTCAGCCCTTTCGCGGTTCGCGATTGCGGTGCGAGTTTCGAGAGGGATAAAGGTATCGTCCTGACGGGTGTAGACGACCTCAGCGCCGAGCCGGGTTTCGAGCAGACGGCCGAGCCGCTTCGCCACGTCGAGGACGACGTCCTTTTCGAGTAGTCCGTTGGGTCCGATCGTGCCAGCGTCATGCCCGCCATGTCCCGGATCGATCACGATCTTGCCGATCTTGAGACCAAGGGCGCGAATCAAGGAACGGTCGCCTGCGGCGGTGGGACGAGCTTCGCGAGTTTCCAATTGCAAGTCGGAGGCGTCGGCACCGGCCGCTGCGTGATTCTTCCGCCGGCGCGAAGAGGGCTTCGAAGGCGAAGTGCCGACTGAATCTAGTTTTGCGGGTGACGTCTTTTCACCGTTGGACTCGTTGTCGGCGGCGTCCGTCGCGGTCGCTTCGGGATGCAGCTTTTCCGGGTCGAGCCTCGCGATTTTTGTGGGGGCCTTATCGTCCGCCTCAACAATCGTCTTGGGAATTCTGCGGGTTGATCCTTGCACCGAAACCGTCGTCTTGATCACGCCAACGCCGTTTGCTGGATTCGCAGCATCGGGTGGCTTGTTATCGCCGCGAGTGTCGCCGGAGGGTAGATCGGTCTCAACGCCGGACTTTGAAAAATGGACCGGGTTCTTCGCGGGGGTTGAAGTGGCGCGCTGTTTGGGCGGAATCGCGGCTTCGATTTTCGCGTCTGCGTCGGACTCCGCCTCGCGGGCTTCCTCTTCAGTTGGCGATTGGGATGGTGATCCGGGTGAAATGTTCGTAGGGAAGCCGGATTTACCGGGGTCCGTCGAAGCTTTCGCTAGTAGCGCGCCGCGTTTTTTTTTGCCGTGAATGTCGATGATGATGCGATACGGGTCAGGCAGCAGGAAGGCGTCGTAACTGGCGAGGTCGTCGACTTCGAGGACGATACGGGTGCGGCCGGGCTGGAATTCAGCGACGCGAATCTTCTTCAGGAAGCCGTCGTCCACGTCAAAGGTCTTGCCGACTAAGGTTGACGCAAGTTTGGTGTCGCGCAGATCGAAAAAAATGCGGTCAGGATTCGAGATACGCTGCGAACCGAATTTCACTTCCTGCTCGACGTCGATAGCGACCCGAGTGTAGTCGGGCGTAGACCAGTGGCGAACGCCGGTGACGCGTGGCAACCCGCTGCGGCGAAGGATGGGAGCGCTATCGGATTCGGCAGGCTCGTCTGAGTTGGCATTGGTCGGTGCGGCTGCGCTCGCGCTCGACGATGCCGCAGAATTTGATGGATGTTTCTTGCGAGCGACTTGTTGCGGTGCGCGGTCCATTTGGTCGGCCGCGTCATCAATCTCTTTCACCGCGGCGCGGGCATCGTCCGCCAGATGGTTGCGCGGATATCGGCGAGCAAAATCTTCAAAAGTGGAGCGCGCTTCTTCAGGGTCGTTGAGATCGTCTTTGTAAATCTCGGCTATGGTGAAAAGCGCGTCGAAGCGGTATTTGCTGCCGGGATACTCTTTGCGAAGAAAACGATACTCCTCGACCGCTCCGCGCAGAATTTTGTTGTCGTCGAAGCGCCGTCCCATTTCGACCATCAGTTCGGCGGTCGCGACCACGCTGGGATCGGCCTTCGAGGACGCGGGAGAGCCGAAATAGACGCGGCGATAGGAATCGATGACGCGCTGGTATTCGTGCCGAGTGCGTTCCGTAAGTGGACGGCCATTGAGGGCCTCGCGCATCCGTTCAGCTTTGGCAAATTCTTGGCGAGCCCAGGAATCGTCGTGACGGATGCGAGCCGAGGCGGAGGCGAGCGGGAGCAGCAATAAAAAAAGTGCCGCGCCAAGGCGGAAGGCATGCGCGCCTCGAGTTAGGGTCGTAGAAGCCTGGGTCTGCACTTAAATCCTGCTACTGCGCGGCGTTATTCGCGAGGCGCTTAATTCCTTCGCTTCGCTCAGAGGACCATTCGAAACCTTGGATCATCAAATCTTCGCCCAGCTAATGACAACCCGAAATATTCATCGAAGTTGCTGAGCCCAGCCTGATTCCCGGGAAAATTGATTCTGTACTGGCACTTCAAGACCGTTCCCGCTACCACGACGGGAAACGTCTTTTCTGGTTATTCGGTATTGCTGATATATAAAACACCCCGGGCATCCCGTTCCATGCGAACCGGTTCATGGACAGGGAATGCGCCCGAACTTCCGCCAAACGACGGCCCCACGTCGCCGCCGCCATTGTATAAACTTGTGATTCTGCGAACGTAGTTCTGTGTCTCCCTGAAATGCGGTACCCCGGCACTACGCGCCACAGCGCCCGATCCGGCGTTATAGGCAGCGAGGCTGAGACGAACGTTTCCGTTGTAGTTATCCAACAGTTTCCTTAGATGCCGGACCCCGGCATCCACGTTTTGGGCTGGATCAAAAGGATCAGAAACATTGAGTGAACGTGCCGTAGAGGGCATCAGCTGCATCAGGCCCATGGCGCCTTTACGAGACACGGCGTGGGGATTGAAATTCGATTCGACCTTCACAACTGAGCGAACGAGACTGGGATCGATATGGTGGCGGGCGGCAGCCTCGTCGATCGCGGCATCGATATCCTGTTGTGTAAACTCACGGTTCAAGGATAGATGGGACGATCCTCGGACATCCAGGTAAGTATTGACTTCAGAGGCGGCGGAGCGCGCGGCACGCATGACCGCTCCATTCGTCGGAACGGGCTTGAAGCGGTGCTCCGTCACGCTCCAATATTCGAGCGGCGAGCGCGTGGGCGAAGTGCCGCTTAACCTGGAGTCGCTCGGGGCATCCCCATTAACATAGATCTTTCTGCCGGAATCATCCGTGGTTGGCGTAATCGCTCCTAACGACGGATTCGACTGCGCCCGCGAGAATGTGGTGGAACCGAGCATAGTAAGGAAGGAGATCGCGGTTAAGCTGACGGTCAGCGCGAAATGCAGGCGTTTAGACATACGGGTTCAAGATCGGCCAAAGGCACACTTACTTTAGGGCCTACCAACCCAACCACCTGCCAGAGAATCCAGAACCAGAGTAACGATAGTATAGGCGGACCGGGCGGCAGGCGGCAATCTATCCAAAGGGTGTAGAACCACTGAAGTAATCGATGTAAGCGTATGAAAATAATAGCTTTTTTACAATCGCAACATTACTGGAAGAGATACGGAGTAGGGATCTGCGTCTGAACAGTAAACGCGAACCGCTTTTTGGCAACTAAAGGAAGCGAGAACGACACGAGAGTTTCCGAGGTTCCGTCGAAATCATGAATTCTGCCGCGCTTCGCCAGTTGTTTGAGCAAGTCCAAAACAAGAAACTATCGCCGGACGAGGCGGTCGAGCGTCTGCGTCATCTGCCTTTTGAGGATTTGGGGTTTGCCAAGATTGACCACCACCGCGCCCTGCGACAGGGAGCGCCAGAGGTGATTTTTGCCCAGGGCAAGACTCCGGCCCAGGTCGCTGGAATTTTTTCGCGGCTGGCGGCTCACGGAGGAAACGTGCTGGCGACGCGTGCCAACGACGATCAGTTTGCCGCCGTCGTGGCAGTTGAGCCAAAAGCCGAGTATCGCGTGCTGGCGCGGGCGATTGTTCTGCAGCGTGATCGTAAGGTACGAGGCAAAGGAGTGATTGCGGTGGTATCGGCCGGAACCAGCGATATCCCAGTCGCCGAAGAGGCGGTCACCACGGCGGAGGTCATGGGCAACAAGGTTCAGCACATCTATGACGTAGGGGTAGCCGGCATCCATCGCTTGCTGGCACATCGCGAAGAGCTGGGAAAGGCGCGCGTGATTGTGGTTTGCGCTGGCATGGAAGGCGCGCTTCCGAGCGTAGTGGGAGGATTGGTTGGAGTCCCAGTAATTGCAGTGCCGACGAGCGTGGGATACGGCGCGGCATTCGAGGGACTCGCAGCTTTACTAGGCATGATGAACTCGTGCGCCTCCAATGTGAGCGTGGTCAACATCGATAACGGGTTCGGCGCGGGCTACGTGGCATCGCTCATCAATCGTCGCTAATGCATTTCCGTTTTGGCGCGGCGCTGCTTTCAAATCGAAACCTTTCACGAACGAAATCCAGATCGAATGACGATCAACTCGCGGTGAATTGGCAACGACGTAATAAACTAATAACGAAAGAATGCTCACTTCGAAAGATCCTCGCCTTGCCGGGCGGGTGGCGTTTCGGTATCCCAACTTCGTCTCCTACACGTTCGCGCGTTTCTTCATTGTTGTTGCGCTCGAGATGCAATCGGTTGCGGTGGGATGGCAGGTCTATGAAATCACGCGGCGTCCGCTCGATCTGGGATATGTCGGTCTCGCCCAATTTGCTCCGGGCTTCGTTTTATTTCTTTTCGCCGGTCACGCCGCGGATATTCTGAATCGACGCAAACTCTTGATGTGGTGCTACGCCGGCTTCGGATTGTGCTCCGCGCTTCTACTCGCGATCAGTTGGCGGGTGCCGCACTCGGTACACGCGATCTATGTCGTCCTTATTTTGCTGGGAGTGTTTCGCAGCTTTAGTTTCCCAGTAAGCCGCGCCTTGCTACCCCAATTAGTTCCCGAAGAGCATTTTTCCAACGCTGTCGCATGGAATGCCAGCACGTTTCAGATGGCAACGATTGCCGGTCCCGCGATCGGAGGAATCGCATATGCGGCTTTCCATGGTCCGCACGCGGTCTACGCTCTGGCGGTCACCGTGTCGATTATTTCCTGCGCGCTGACCTTCCGGATTCATCCCCTGACTGCGTCTGCAGAGAAACAACTCGCCGAAAAGACGCCGATCAGCCTGCGCACCGTGCTGGCTGGCTTTGGCTTCATATGGGACAAGAAGCTGATTCTCGGTTCCATCTCGCTGGATATGTTTGCCGTGCTACTGGGTGGAGCGGTTGCACTGTTACCGGTCTATGCCAAAGAAATTCTCCACACTGGGCCGTGGGGGCTCGGTTTGCTACGGAGTGCTCCGGGAGTGGGCGCGGCATTGATGGCGATTGTGGTGGCGCACCAGCCGATTCGACGGCGAGCCGGTTTGACGATGCTGCTCGCGGTCGCCTCGTTCGGCGTCTTGACGATCATCTTCGGACTCTCGCACAGCTTGATCGTGTCACTGATCGCATTGTTTTTGTTGGGCGCAAGCGACATGGTGAGCGTGATCATACGCGCCACGCTGGTGCAGGTTGCAACCCCTGACGAAATGCGGGGCCGAGTCAGCGCCGTGGATATGATGTTCATTGGTGTGTCGAACGAACTCGGTGAATTCGAGTCGGGCCTGACCGCACAGTGGCTGGGAACCGTTCCCGCCGTGATTCTAGGCGGAGTGGGTACGCTTCTGGTAATCGCTGCTTGGGCGTGGCTCTTTCCGGAGTTGCGCAACGCGGATCAGCTCACGGTCGCGGAGCTGATGCCGAAATAAATGAGCCGCGTCATTTGCTATGAGATTTTCGCCGCTTCACGTTCGGCATTTGCGCTCACCTTATTTCGAGAATACGTAATGGGAGACAATCCATTCCCGGCCGTTGCGGTATCCCCAAAGCTCTGAGCAAGCCATAAAAAAGACTCGCCAGCGTACCAGCCAGCGCAAAGCTTCGGCGCTCCTTTCAGTGGTGGCGCGACCTTGCGCATATGTTTCCGCAAAGAGATCGAGGATCTGGGTGCGGTGGGCGTCCATGTTTTGGAGCCACGCATCGGCGGTCTTCTGATAATGGGTTCCCTCCAGCTGCCAGTGCTGTTGCAAGCGCAAATCGCGCTGGAAATAGAGGAGCAGAGTATCGCTCGGCATAATACCGCCGGTAAAGAAGTGCTGCGCCATCCAGTCCGCGTTGTCCCGGACCTCGAAGGGATAAGCGAAACGCAGGTGGCTGAAGATGTGAACGAAAAGTTTGGCGTCGGGGCCCATCCACGAGGCGATGCGGCCGAGCAACTGCTCGTAGTTGCGCATATGTTCGAACATTTCGACCGAGACTATGCGATCAAACTTTCCCGGAGCTTGAAAGACATTCATGTCTGCCGTAATGATCTGCAAGTTGTGCAGGCCGCGAGCGCGGGCTCGCCCATCGATAAACTGCTTCTGAGAGGCCGAATTGGAGACGCCAACGAACTGGCTGTGCCGGAAGCGTTCGGCCATGTAGAGGGACAACGATCCCCATCCGCAACCAAGTTCGAGTACGCGCTGGCCGTCGGATAAGTTCGCGCGCTCGGCGGTCAGCGATAACATGGTTTCTTCCGCTTCATTCAAGGTGCGCGTACTTTCAAGC
>Ga0302274_10001684_pt1 | contig 20951 bp, 12 predicted proteins | sample III_Bog_N2_1_FD_198755 | JGI IMG/M metagenome (GOLD analysis project Ga0302274, IMG submission 198755) | Peat permafrost microbial communities from Stordalen Mire near Abisko, Sweden - III_Bog_N2_1 | ecosystem: Environmental > Terrestrial > Soil > Wetlands > Peat | place: Sweden: Abisko...
ATTCGGCCTCTACCGGGTCGCTTGGAACAGTTTTGCCGGGAGTATCTCCATCTCGGAGCTGCTCACGAAATCTGTGAATTGCATGAGTCGCGCAGCCTCCAACGACAATTAGAAGCAGAGTTAGGCCCGCGCCCCACCATGTCGTGTCCTCTGCTAGTTCACCGTGCTTGAAGAGGAGAAGTAGGCTCGATCCAATAGGCAGGCCAATGAGGCAACCATAAGTCACCGCTGCACTGAGTCGGCCCCGAAAACACGCGATCCATGGATAGTCTCTACTCGATTTGACCTCGCCTTCGTCCCATGGCGTTCCGGAGTTCACTTGCCTCAAATGGAGCAAGAAAAAAAGCATCAGTGCGGAAAGTGTCGCTGGCCCCGCCAAGAGAATAAGGTCGCGATCCACGGATACCCCGAACAGACTCAACGAGCCGTGCGTGGTCGCCTCGATGCGTTCTTGCAGGAAGAGGGTCGCGTTTTCAGTCCCCATATCGGCAATTCGTTCCCAAAAGGGCTTGAGCCTGGGAAAGACTACACCGGATTTTGGGCCGACCAGATTCTTTCCGTATTCATCTGACTTGAGCCAATCAAGTGCGAGATGTAGATTGTCGCTCGGCTTGAACGTACAACTCACCGAAAAATTCGCCGACGGGGGCATTGGTAGCCCGTTGAAAAGGAGGAATTGGATGCTCTCTACGTTGGGGCTGTTGTGGAGCACAACAGGATCAGCTATCGGCACATCATTGATCGACATACCGCTGCCGACGTTCGTGTACACACCAGTCACTGTCAGAGGAACAGGTACTGTGGGAACCATCTGTGTCGGTGGAACTGGCTGTTGTGCTTTTTGTTTTAACTGCTCAGTGAGCCGCGCGAAAACCTCTCGCTCATCATTCACCAGATAAACACCCACCGTATGTTGAGCAGTGACAAAGTTCTCGAAATCGCGCAGACGAATATAGGCGCCTAGAGGTGGAGCATCCATTACGAAAGTCTCGGAGAGCACCGTAGAGCTGCGAACGGTTAGATGTGCCTGCTTGGCAGCTTTCAGCAGAAGAGCACGGTTCGCCTCTTCTTGGCTGGCAAACTGTCGCTTCACATACACGGGGTAATTCTTCAGATCGACTTTCCTGAAGACTTCAAGTTCATCGAGCGCGGCTCGATAATCCTTGGATCGATCCGTGGTCACAGCAAACGCCAGCACCGCTGCAGCGGCCACACAGATCAACTGCTGGAGCGATTTGAGTGCCTTGAGTTGCTCGTCCACTGATTTAGACCTTGCGTGCGTGACAGGCATACAACGCCCCTTTCATGTAGCGTCGAGGTGCCACCACATGTAGTCCCTTCGACGATAGCCTGTTGATGTTTCGAAGCTGAAAGCTCATTGGCTTATTGTCCTATCCCTGGCTAAGCACGCAATAAGTGGTTGGCGAAGCCCTAGACCGCTACTGAATCAAACTCCAGTTGTCTGAAAGAAACCGTTGAATGCCAACTCCCGGTTGGTAGGTTGGAAAAATGTGCTCAAACGCCCGCCTAGCGTCTGTATAAGACGAGTTCGGCACGGCGCCGATATGTTTTGCGAGGAACAGTAGCGCAAGACTTGGCGCACGGGACTCGCCTTGATTGCAATGGATCAGTTGTGATGCCCCGGAATCGTACTTCGATCTAGCAAAGGCCATGAATCGCTCAAAGGTTTCGGCTTTGAAAAGCGGTACGGGCGGATCGATGATATTCAAATAAAGATCATGATCCCCTTGCAAAACTAGGTAGTTTGGGTGGTTGTTTGGCAAACTCCCACGATAACCGACAGCCTGCTGATGGCAAGGAGATTTGCAGGCATGAATCACAGCCAACTGCTCAGTGCCCGCTCTGCATTCTTCGACCGCACCGATATAGATTCGATCTTCGATCTTGACCATAGCTCCCTCCACACTTCCAAATTCTTTCGTTCTCAAGGATTTCACCTTGAGGAGGCTTTGCTTCAGACTCCCAATAAATCAACGCAGCGCAGCGGTTCGTCTGCGGACAGATTTTCAATGGCCGTGCGAGCACGGCCGGCGAGTTGAATCGGCCTCAAGTTGCCTGCGAATCTTCCATGCGCGATTCTGTCCAGCCCAGCGCCCACAAGTGGCGATGCGGTGCGCAACGTTGATCTGAGCGCCACGGCCTGGGTTTTCCCGGCGTGGAGGATTAGGTTCCTTTGCCGGTAGAGGCGCGCAAACGTGTCGTTAATATAGTCGCGAATGGCAAACATCGCTTTGTGGGGATCGGCGAGCAGATCGCGCACGCGTTCCACCGCAGCGCGATCCGACCAACTCGGCAGCATGGGAAGAGATCCATTGAGGATTGCTTCTGCGGTCAGCTCAGCCTTTTCCCTATTGGACCCAAGCGCCTTCAAGCGATCTGCAAGGTCGCCGCCGAATTCAATGACAGCGTAGGCCAGATCGGTCAGTTCCGCGCGGGGGAATGAACACGCCACAATGGTTGCCAGGCGTTCTGCCGGATCGGCTCTTTTGGCATGTGGCTCGCTCAAGAGCGACTCAATCGCGGCCCACCCTCCGGCGATTGCGGCGGTTGCCGTTCCGCTCTGGAGAGGGGCTAGAAGTTCGATCGCCGGATCAATAAAGGGGTCTGGTTCGGATTCGAGCCAAATACGGTTTTCGCGGTGCATGGCCCCGATCTTGATCCCACGAAGGCGGCGCTCTAGAGAGAACACCTGCGTCTTGCCTTTGACCCAGGCTACAGGGAGCGGCTGGATGCTCTTGCGCAAACTGAGGAGCACTCGCGCCGCAAACATCTCGGCCCTTTCAGCAGCGAACTGCACTGCGGATTCCGGATCCCGGGCGAGAATGGCCAGGAGAAGCCCTCCATGCTGGCGCATCCCTCCAGGAGTCGTGGAGCTATTCTCCTTGAACCATTTGCTGACTTGGGTGGCATCGATCCAACTCTCCGGCGGCAGTAATCCGGTTGGTGGTTGGAGCGGCGTGGGAAAGGGGATGAGAACTGAGAATGCCGTTTCTGCCCTGTTCGCCATAGTGGCCATCTCAGCCACCACGTCAGAAAGCGGCGTTTCAACATCGCGCGGATTTTTGGTGCGCCACGTCCACCAGCGATGCAAATAGTCCGAATGAAACCCTAGATCCAACAAATGAGAAGCGATAGCGCGAGAAGTCCACTCCTGAGATGGTTGATCCGCTGCAATAGCCCGCGACCAGCGCTCAAGGTATGCCGGAATGCTGCGCTCGACCATTTCCTTGATTGCCTCGAATTCCAGCCCTTGAAAGGGGAGATCGTTGCGGGGTTCACTGTCAAAATGGAGGAGCCCCGCAAGCGTTTTTCTCTCCTGCGGAGTTCCCATTCCCGGATCGTCCTGCAGGAGCCGCAGCGCGGTGACAACCGCGCCTTTGATTGTCTTATCTGTAAGGTGGCCTTGGCTTTGTGCCTCACTTGCTTCCAGAACCTCTTGCAGCGCGAGGACGGTTCCCGCGCCCCAGAGTGCTCGATTCCAGTGCGTTTTGGAGCTGAAATAGTCAAGCAGGCGAGCGCAGATCAATTGCTCATAGTTGTTGACAAGCGAGATCATTTCAACGATTATAGTAGTAGGACATCAGTTCCGACCTATAAACGGGGCACGTCCTTTCAACTCCTTCTTCGGATCGACGCGAAAGCACAAGCCCCTTTTCTATCGAGAGGGCACCTTCGGGTGCCCTCTTTTTGCTTGGCTACGTTGATTGAACTGCAAGGCCGCATAAATTAGCTCGAATCTGCGGGGTGCCTCTCCTTCCGCCGGAGGTGGTCCTTAGCCGCATACGACCTGCATCCAGCGGAGCGGCCCAGTGGATGGAATACCGCGAAACTGGTATTTGGGATCAGGTACAAACGAAGGCTCTTCAAGAGAACCAGCAGAACAGGGCCGACATCAGGAAGATTGTCAAAGCCTATCTGAAGCTGGCCCGACCCCCTTCAGCGGTTCTCCTACCCCGGCGCTAGTTCTCCGCGCAGACTCTATTCCAAAGTTTTTAGCCAATGCTCTCCGGAACGATTGCATGCCACGCAGCTGAGATGCTTCTCAGGTAAATCCGTATCGGCGAGATGCTTACTCGCAATGCCGCCGGGCTCGGTATCTGATCTCTGAGAAAGAGGGATTCTCAAAAGGCTGAGAGAAGCGAGAAAGTATTGAGACTTCTGATCGATATTCCTCCGAACCCTATATAACATAGTTATATTCTGTTTCTTACAAGGATCGCCTTGATCTGACTCACACTTTCTGGCAAACTGAACGTCCAAAGTGAACGAGGCGTTATGCGAATCGCTTTCCTCCCCTCCTTTCGCATTGCTGCCGGTTTGCTGCTGGTCGTCCTGTTGGGTGTGGTCGGATGCCAAGTCCTCCACTGGAGGAATCCTGTCTCTCCCGAGGCGCTCCTGGCGCGAGCCGACGAGATGTCGTGGCTCAATAGCTGGATTGGGGCCGAACCTCTTTACCGACAAGCTGAACTTCAATTCATCCGAAGGCACCAGCTCTCCCAGGCGCTCTATGCGCGTGTCAGCGAGATGCCGGCGCACAGCGAGTCGTCAACCAGCGTCCCCGCGCAGATCGCGTTGTTGACGCATGATCTGGCGCTGCCAGAGGCGCAGGAGCCAGAGACCAGGCTTCGCGTTCTGACCATCCTCGGAATGCTCGAAGTGAACTATGACGCCGGGATGGCGCGTAAGACATGGGCTGATGTGGAGGCACTGGCAATCCGCCGACACCATTATCTGTTGGCGTCCAGGGCAATAGGCGAACAAGGAATTGCCGCCTTTTTGCTCGGCGACATTGCGACAGCTAAGAAGAGCGTGGTCAAGGCATGGTTCATTGCGAAGATCGACGACCCAGGAGCTCACATTCGATACGCCAGCATGTACGGCACGGGCCTGGTGGAAATGCACAAGTACAAGGAAGCTCTTGGGCCGCTCGATGAAGCTATCAAGGTCGCCGGGAAGACCCACGGCGCGGCGTATCCGACGATTGCCATCACAGCCAAGATTGAAGCTCTCAGCGGCCTTGGCAATAACAAGGAAGCTCTGGCGCTCGCCAGTGATGAGATGCAGCGAGTGAGCGGCTACCACCTTGCCGGGCATCTCTATGAGCTTTACCAAACCAGAGCTGGCGTCTACGAGAGAATGGGTCAATGGGACCAAGCAGTGTCCGACTACGGTCAGGCCGTTCAATACGCCAAACAACTTTCCTATTGGCGCGGATTGACGCAGGTTGACGGTTCACTTGCAGAGGCATACCTGCATCAAGGAGCGTTGCAACCGGCATTGATTGCAATCAACGAGGCCATAGCATCCAACGAACAAATCCCTGATGAGCTGTATTTTGTCCCACGCGATCTCGCAGTCAAAGCAGAAATCATGGCTCGACTTGGGGACAGCAAGTCCTCAATCATTCTGTATGAGAAGAGCGCCGATATGCTGGACGCACTGCTCAGCAGAGTGCCGACGCCGACCGTCGAACGCCAACTGCTTGCCGATCTCAGCAAGGTTTACTCAGGGTATTTCGAGTTCTTATGCGATCAGGGCAGGATGGCGAACGCCTTTCGCGTGATCGAGCGCGCCCGCGGGCGAGTCGAGGCGCAATCCCTGGCGCATCACGAAATCCTCGCACCTCACGAATCGGATCCCGCCGAGCTGCGATTGACGAAGTTGAACATTGACTTGCTCAATGCCGACGAATCGACAGCCAGAGCGCACATCCTTGCCTCCATCTATGAGACAGAACTACAGCTTGATGCGGATTCAACTGCGGGGGACAAAGCACCGGAGCCGGTCGATCTTCGCCAACTCCAGCGCGAACTCCGTCCATCGGAACTTTTCGTCGAGTATGTTCTGGACAATCCTCACTCCTACGCGCTCGCGATAACGCATAACACCGTTCACCGATACACGTTGGCGTCCAAGGATGAGCTGGAGCAGGCAGCAACCCAGTATCGTTCTGAGATTCTAAAGCAGAAGACGGACCTGGCTCTTGCTCAACAACTTTTCAATGGACTCCTGGGCGGCGTTCCTGAATTCAAAGAAAAGCAGGCGCTGATTGTGGTGCCGGATGGAAAGCTGCACCTGCTTCCATTCGCTGCCTTGGCGGACAATGGCCAATACATCCTGACCTCGCATCTTGTGTCCGTGGTCCCGTCTGGAACCGTGCTTCACATTCTGGAGCAACGCGCGCGGCAGACAGAAGAGGCGAACCTGCCATATGTCGGGGTGGCGGCGTGGACGACTGATACGCCGCCGCACACACTGCTGGCCAGCATCCATCGAGCGGTCTCCGGGCCGGAGCGCCGCGAACTTGTTGCGCTGCCGGAGAGCAGTCATGAAGTGGAAGCGATTGCGGCGGACCTGCCCAAACCAAGCACCATTCTCCTGGGGGCCAACGCGACGGAGACGAACTTCAAGCAACTTCCACTCGGCCATTACGGCGTGATCCACCTGGCCCTTCACGGCTATCTCGATCCTGAGATTCCAGATCGTTCCGCTCTCGTCTTCGCTCCGCAGCCACAGCCCACGGACGACGGTCTGCTCCAGATACGCGAGATCAGGAATCTTCATCTCAACGCCAACCTCGTGACGCTCTCTGCCTGCAATACCGGCGTGGGGCCAGTCGGCGAAGAGGGCGTCGCGAGTATCGTCAACGCATTCATCGAGGCCGGCTCGCAGAGCGTTGTCTCCACACTCTGGGAACTTGAAGATCACGCAACGGCGCATTTGATGACCAACTTCTACGATCACCTCGGCCGCCACGAGGAGAAAACTGCGGCGTTGCGGCAGGCGCAACTTGAAATGCTGAATTCAGGAGCGGTGCCGTACTACTGGGCGGGCTTCGTGCTCGCTGGCAATCCTCGCGGCAGCCTCTTCCCAGCGCCAGCGCTCAATCTCACTTCAAGGAGTTCCAGATGACGGTGGATCAATCTGCTCAAGCCGCGCCTCCACAACTTTCCCAGCACGACCGCCGCGCCATTCTCGACAAGGTGCTGGCTACCCTGGACAAGCGTTTCTATAGGCCTGAAAAGCTGAATGGCGATTGGCGCGCCGCTGTAGACCACCACCGGTCCTTGATCGAAGCGGCCGATACGGCGGACGGCTTTGAAAAATCCATGAGCGATCTTCTGGCCGAGTTGCATACGTCGCATCTCGGCTTCTTTCACGGCAGCGCCCGCAGAGCTTCCGGCCGAGCCGCGCTGAGTGCAACCTACCTTGCCGACGAAACGCCTTTCGGCAAGCGTTGGATATTTCAGGATGTCCATTCAGGCGGCGCCGCATCCAATGCCGGAATCGAGCCAGGGGATATTCTCCTCGCCGTGGATGGCCGGGAGATTATCCCGCCAGACCATCCCGTCTTCCCTATGGGCAAGCAAACTGCCGTGGAGATTGTCGGCAGAGACGATCACCGGCGCACCGTCGCAGTCGATGTCGCACGGCCCAAAGGAAAGAAGCTCCATTTTGTCGAGCCTAAGCTGGTTGAGGCGCGGCATCTCGAAAACGGATTGGGCTATCTGAAGGTTGCCATGTTCCCTGGGATGGTTGGGGTCGAAGTGGCCAACGAAATCTCTCGCGCGGTCGAGGGGTTGGGAAAGATCGACAGCCTCATCATCGATCTCCGCGGGAATACAGGAGGAGGGATCGGAGCCCTTCGCGTGATGAGCCTGCTGACGCCCGACAGGATCCCCGTAGGATTCGCCTTAGACAGAAAGAGCGTCACACCCCATCTTGATTCGGAGAAGCAGAGATTTCGGCGATTCCATGCCATTCCCGCTTCCAAGAAGGCGCTCTGGTTGCTCGCATTGAAGTTTGCGCCGGCAATGCTGGCCAAGACGCCCATCATGCTTGAGACCGAGGGACTGGGCCGCAAGGAGTTCCACGGAAGGGTGACTCTCCTAGTAAACCGCCATACCGCGAGTGCAGCAGAAATGATCGTCGCGTTTGCGCGAGAAAACAATCTGGCCAGGATCGTCGGTGAGAAGACTGCCGGAAAGTTGCTCTCTGCCACCTCCGTCAAGGTTGGTGGGGGATTCCGACTGGCGCTGCCCACCGGAGCCTACTACACATGGAATGGTTCAGTACTTGAAGGGACGCCTATCGAGCCAGACGCACTGGTTAGTTTCGATTGGCAAACAGCACGAGCAGACAAGGACAGCCAACTTGAATATGTCGCCGAATCTACCGGGAATCGACATAATGTATGAGGAGGTTGAGTCTCCAAAAAACGTCGTTTTCACAAACCCGAACGGAGTTCTCGACGAGCGACTCTGCTATTTTGCGTAAGCCCAATATCCATTCTGGCCACATCGGCGTTTACCAATACTCATCTTGCGCCTGTTTCGCAAGTCGTTCACAATCAGTGATTTGCCTTCATGCCGTCAATTGAGATCTTTATTGACCCCATATTGCCGCGGTCATCTCTCATGATTCGCACACAGACTGTGTCCAAGCATTAGGGTGGCAAGGGCCACGCAACGGGTTTGGCCGAGCCTTCGCAGCGGGAAGCATAGCTGGCGCGCAACAGTGGTGGCTGGCCGACGGAGCGATGACGATAGCCACGGAAGAGGCCTTTGCTCCTTGATTCTGCAACCGATCGCTGCAGCGATTACTTTGTGTGTGTAATGGCTGGGGTGAAGCGGCCAGGGGTATAGCGCATGGAAACAGCCTCTCCGGAAATGGGACCAAATCGCCGGATCACTCCGCCGACAATTGAACGCCAATCTCCACTATCATTGGAACCGTGAGCGAAGCACCAAGCAATATCGATTCTGGGAATGAACTGACGAATTGTCCGATTCCCCTGGCTCATCGTCGCCTTCGCGATGCTCACTTGCTTTGGCATCAGGCTCTCGCCTGTTACCACGATCCAGAACGCTTTCGCATTAATCTCAATGCCACGCTTGAAGCTCTTCGAAACGTCACCTTCGCGTTACAGAACGAACGAGGTACATTTAAGGATTTTGATGCGTGGTACACGCCGTGGCAGGCCAGACTCAAAGCAGACAAAAAAGCAAAGTGGCTGCAAGATGCGCGGGTAAAGGTCGTTCATCAGGGAGATCTCGAAAGTTACAGCTATGCAGAGGTTCGCCTCGTGACCTACGGCGAGCACATCGTATCGAAAATTGAGATTCCCATCCAGACACCCGCCTGCGTTATTCTCCAAAATCCCTCTGTTCTTGGAGTCTTCAACGATTTGGAGACGAAATCGATTGACCCCGGCGATGCTGCTCTTTACATCGAAAGGCGATGGAGCACGCAAGATCTTGATGGCGAAGAGATTCTTTCAGTGTTGGCCCATGTTTACGGGCTCTTGGCAGACCTAGTGCTCGATGGGCATACCCACCTAGGTAGCCTCGGCTGCATCTCCGCTGACATACCGCACGTGGATTTTCCCTCATCCCATGACAGAACCGGCAAGCTGCGGTGTATGACAGCCAGCGCCGAAACAAGAACGGAAATCCTTCGCTTTTCCGATCATCAAGAATTAGTCCCGACTTCCAAGAGCGAAACCGTGACCCAGGTTGATGCGGAAGCGGTCATCGCCCATTATGGCTTCGATCCTCGCCATGAGGGCAGCGCCATTCAGAATCTGGATCCCGTTCAGTTCGCGGAACGCACCCTGTCCTTCGCCAAGCGAATTTTGCGCCGGGATAAACACCATGACTGGATGATGTTCATCCGTGACGGCGAAGGAAGCTGGCACCAGCACACGCTCTTCGCGCAGGACCGGACAGAGAAGCATCTCCTTATGCAAATGGCCGCGCGATTTGTCGAGGAGAGAGGCTGCGATGCCCTCGTCGAGGTCGGCGAGGTGTGGACTGCGAGTGTCGCCCCGGACCAAGTTCAGCACATTACGGAGGTGGAGAAGATTCTGGAACGAGGCGAGGCGCTGACCGTGGTTGTTGCCACCCGGGAAGGATTGGTCCGCCAATACGAAATACCTTTTAAACGAGGCCCGTTCGGCGGCATCAAGCTCGAAGAGACGAGGCAACTTGATCGGCCCATTTTGAATCATATATTGCCCATATTTAAGGTTTGGCGCAAGCAGAAATTCTTCCGCGCACCGGACGGGCGGGAATCCATGGTCTGGGAGCCCAGTCCCCTTGATCTTTGCCCGTGCGGAGGCTCGAAACGCTTTGGCGAGTGTTGTCGCCACACGCTGAACAATTTCGATTCCAAGGCCGCCGGTAAGCGGGTCCCCAAAGCGGTGTCCGAGGGAAACTTTGCGGAGGCCGAGACGCTGGCCCGCGCCCGGTTAGCTCAATACGTGATCTGGGTCCGCCAGCATACTGCCGCTGCGATCCACATGGGAAAAGCATTCTACGATCAAATCGTACAAGTTGATGCGCTGGCGCTCGAATCTCTGGTTGAAAGCATGCTGTGGACTTTAACTTCATGCAAGAAGATAGAGGAAGGTGCGGCGCAGATGCAACGGCTCAGGGATCTGGTGGGTGTGCCACGGCTGGCCATGCGCATTGCAGCGATCACCGCGCGATGGCTGTTTCAAACCGGTCATCCCGAGGAAGCTGTTCTTGCTCTGGATGCGTTGGGAGACCCTTACCAGTTGAACGACTCTCTTGCGATCGCCTTAGTGGTGCGCCATTTCGATTTGACGGAAGAAGACAGAGAAAGACTCTTAGAAAGAGCAATTGCGGTAGCGGCCAGCGAAGAGGAAAAGCAACTTGCTCGTCTTAACATGGCCTCGCATCTCGCGGCTGCCACAAAAGCCGAAAAGGCGCAGGTTCTGATCCAGACGGTACTCGATGAGACAGCAGACGACACATCTTCCGCCGAGCGCTCGAATGCACTGATTCTGCGCTGGAACATCACTAATTCGGAAGAGGATTTTCCGGCTGCTCTTGCGGAGATAAAGAAGGAGACGGATGAAGACAGCCAAATCCGCAATGGTATCTATCTGATCGAGCATGCCAAGTATGCGGAAGCTGAAGAAGTGCTTGCCCCGCTCGTCGAAGGTGGTAATGTGACCTCCAAGCTTTTGTTAACCGATGCGCGCTTGCGAAAGAGCGAAAAAGGTGCGGCCTTGGAAATGTTCGACACGATCCGAGTAGAAGATGTGAATCCACATCTGCGATACCCTTATGCTCACACCATGTCTCTACTTGTCCTTGCAGGATTTGGCGATCTGAAGGACTCGGCTGTGGAATTGCTAAGTGCACTTCCGTTGGCTGGCGGAGAGCCTGACAAAGAAGTTGCGTCCATGCTGGCGATTTTGAAGGCTGTCTAGGGTATGGTGTTCAATATGTGGGAAATCGCAAAGATCGTTGCCACCAGCACGATCCTCATTGGCTTGTGTGCCGCCGTGATTCGAAAGTACATCGACTACCGGTTGAAAGGGCGCCTAGATGAGCAGCGAGAACTGCTCAAAGGGTACTTGGCTAACGATCTCGAACGGGCAAAGCACTCTCTCAAACTGGAACAGGCGCGTCTGACCTTCGTCTATGAGAACCAACGCGCGAGCTTTACCAACGTGATCCGGGCCATGCATGCAGCGATTACCGCCGTCGAGAACGCATTTGATTACATCGACGAAGAATGGCGTCCCGTCGATGAGGAGGTCCTGGCTGCTTTTCGCGCCGTGCGCGTCTCTGAATCGCTTTACACCGGGAGCGACGGAGATCGGGCGCTCGCAGTGTTTGAAAAGTTGCTGGGCGGCTGCGTGCTCGATCAGATGGACGGCGGCCCGATTGAAGGCGACGTCATTCGGGACAATGTCCGAGAACTCGCATTCCTCTCGCTTCGCATCCAGGAGTTTTTTCGAGTCCGTTTGGGCACTGCCAACGGAGACCCTCTGGCAGACGTATTTCGGCTCGAAGCCTTTTCCCTGATCAACAGCATCCGTCTCCGGGGCGGAGATTTCCCCACCAAGGGACTGTTTCAGCGCTGCGACCGCACGACTCCCGAAGAGATCGCCGATATCTGCAAACAGAATGAAGCCGCTCTCATAGGTGAATTGTCACGGCTGGAGGACTGTCTCAAAGAATCGGAGAATGCGAGCTTCTTTTACCGGTATCAGGATCAGGCCCGGGCATGCCGAAAACTGCTCAGCAGGAGTAAGGATCTATAAGTTGGCTACGCTTAGGTTCAGACGTTTGGTGGCAAGTGTCCGGAGCTTCAGTGCTGTCGAAAATCGAGGCTTTGGCATGGTAGTCCAAACATGCGTCCTCAAATGTCCGGAAAGCCTCGGCGACGCCCATACGAAGTATTTCAACAAGCGCCTTCAATGGAACGGCATTCCTGCCACTCAGGATTACGAAGGCTGATCTCTTTTCCGAAGTCAGGGATATGTCCTGATAGTCGATTGGAAACCCCTTCTGATGCGCGAGTTGATCTCGCAGAGATCTTCCCTTTTCCAGATCCACTATCAGAGGTAGCCAGCCAGGTTCTGCGACCCGCCAGTTCTCGATCAGAATCGCCAACGGCTGGTTCGGCCCTTGTTTAATGATCGCCTTCAGGAGGTCATTGAAGCTATCGGCACGTTTCACTGACAGGGGCGGCGGAAGCAGTTTCCCGAAAGCGTAGGCCGCAAGGTCCATCGCGGATCGAGCGAAGTAGATCAGCGCTTCGCAGTGGTATTGAATTTCGACCGCATGCTCACCGTACAACACTGGCGCTTCTTGGATTGTTGCGGAATAGAAATCTCTTTCTGCCTCGAGAGCCTTCTCCCCAGCGGTCCACATCATCAATAGTTTCCTGACACACTGTTCGATCTTTGCGCCGGTTCGCTTCCAATCTCCCACTTCAAGGTGCGACAAGTCCAAAGCTTCGGCGAGGCGGATTCCAGGTAGAGGATCAAACCGATCGTCTAGAGCGCCATCGTAGTAGACACAGCTTTTGAGGTATTCCTGATCCAAATCGATCACTCCTGGGGTCGCTGGGGCCAGATGTGATTTTCACTCGTCATCATGCCATGCGGCAAATCGCAGGCAGAATGCTGCGACTCCATCGGCCCCGGCATGCCCTTCCATTTGTACTGAAGAGCGTGGAACTGGCCATCTTTGGCCTAACAGAGTGCAAAGGAACGCGAGTCGAGCGATGATGGTCGGAGCCGGTCGGATGACAGCTACAGCCCGCGGCGACACTGGTGCTCGGTGAGAAGCCCGACCGTGAAACGTGGGTCTCCGGTTTGCATCTACTACCGGTCGCTTATTGTGCCTTCTCATTGTGGGCTCTTCCCTCGAGCGCTCCGTAGTTCTAATATCGAGAATACGATGTCCAGCGAACGGATCATTGGTTTCGCGATTGAAGCGCCCAAGCTACGCTACGGCTACGCGGTGGCCGCTTTAGGTGATGCGATTCGATCAGTCCCAGCACATCGGCCAAAGGAGCTAGTCGAGCTCTTAGGCGCTCAAGCGGAAGGCCTTCGGAGGCTTTCACGTCTTGAAGACTCGGAAGAGCTTTTTCGCAAGTGCTTAAGGTTATCTTTTCACGAGGGACTGCTGACGGCTCAGGGATGGGCATTTTGGGGACTGGCCTCCGTACTGCGTGCAAAAGGTCACAGATCACAAAGTGCTCAGCTCTATCAACATGCCTTAGCATCCGCGCGACTTAGTGGCGACCGTCGGTGTGAACTTTGGGCGGTTGCGGAACTTTCGGAACTTGATCGCATGGCCGGTAACTTTCGGAGAGCAATCGAAGTACATTTGGCTCTTCGAGAGGAGTTTCGTCGCATTGGAGACTGGAAAGGTGTGTGCTGGGCTTCTCTCGGCGTCGCCCAGATTCATAGGCTCCTTCGCAATTTAGATCGGGCCTCTGCGGAATTCACCCGAGCCCTCGACACAAGCGAAGAGGTGGGTAATGCTGTTGGCGCTGGGTGGGCGGTTCGCGGCCAAGCGGAAGTAGCGCGGGAAAGAAAAGAATATGCGCTTTCACTAGCGCTGGCCAGCGATTGCAGAGAGCGCTTTCAAGTGATCGGCTATCGTCTTGGGGCCGCGTACGCATTGAAGACTCTAGTCGACACGCTTACGGATATCGGTGACTTCTCTGCTGCCGAACCTCTTGCTACACAGTGCCACGAAGAGTTTCAAGCTTGTGGGGAAGCGCGGGGCGTCGGATTCGCGCTACTAACCGTGGGTCGATTACAGGCGCGCATGAAAGAAATTGGCGCAGCAGCCGCTCTTTTCCAACGCTCTGCAGCACTGCTCCGATTATCCAGCGGAAGCGAGCCTGCGGCATTCAGCGCTTCTGCCCAATTGGCGCGCCTGGATATTGTAGTACACAAAGATTTTCCGGTGACGCTGCGACTAACTGGGAATCAGGAGCGGCAGTTCGTTGTGCGCATCCCAGCTAAGCAGCCTCTCTTCCAACTCAGAAGCGAAAACTTTAGTATCGAGTAAATCGGCCTCGCCCTGCCCGGCGTCCACGGCCCCACAAGCTCGTAGCCAGCACACAGCATACGCGATACCGGGTCGAAAACCAATGGTCTGGGCCATTGCCAATCCTTGCTCCACTCGAGTTGCGCTATTACCGTCGCGCCAGTCAATCATCCCCTCACCGAGCAAACCCAAGACGCGGTGGATTGGTAGCTGGGCGCGAGTTGCAAGTTGGTGATAAACCGGTCGAGCCAGATCTCTTTCTCCAGCTTGGCGACGAAGCTCGGCTGCTTCGAACATGATGACTTCACTTTCTAAGATGGATTGAAATGAAAGTCGCCGCCAAAGGCTTTCTGCAGCGTGCAAATGTTTGAGGGCCTCGTCCGGACGTCCTGCCGCGCGAAAGGAAGTACAAAGATTGGATTCTATCGCGGCCGCCTTCTGAAGTTCACCCAGCGCAAGAAAAAGGTCTCGGCTTTCGAGCAAAACGTTGATCGTTTGGTCGTAGTTGGTTGTTGCCTGACAAAGCACACAGCCTTGTTGGCATAGGGCCCAAGCTCGCCAGTTGGGACCGCCGTACACCGCGAGATCGAGAAATTTGTCGACCGCCGTGAGCGCCTTCTGATAGGTTCCGCCCAGCCGCAAGGCGTAGGTATGCTCATAAAGGGCACGAGCCATCCACTTGCCTTGCGTAGCGGTTCCAGCACCGAGCAGGCGAATCGCCTCCTCTGACAGAATACTTGCTCGCGTCAGCCGGCCAACCTTCCGCGAAGCTGCACATACATCAAGCATTCGGTCGGGAACTCTGCGGTCCTCGGCAAAGGCACGCTCGGCGGCAATATATGCCTCTTCATATCGTCCTTCCCGCTCAAGCAATCGAGCGTGGATTGAGAGAAGCCTCTGACGCCAGGGAGAATATGGCAACCGCGATGCAAATGCAATCAGGCTTCTCGTTTTACGAGCCCAAGGTTTCTTGTAGTACAGACCAGCACTCATAAATTGCCGATAGCACAGCAGCCGCTCTCGAACGCTGCCATAGCGAGCTCCAATCCTGTACCGAGCAATGCCACGATTCGGCTTTCCGATCTGCTCAAAGAGTTGACCGGCGGCAAAGTGTGATGTCTTTAGATTCCAGCGGCGAAGATCGGGACGGACTGGAGCAACAAGATCCAAAGCGCTTACCATTAATGAAGGCGTATCGCGCCCTAGGCCATATTCCGTTAGTCGCTGATATAGAGCCAAGCTTGGATTTGGGACAGTGGTTATCTTCAATTTTCCCTCAGCCAACAGCGATCGATAACGCGCTTTGAGATGGACCACGCTCGGATGGATTTCGAACCATTCGACACTTGCCGCATCCTCAAAAGCTGAAAGCAGGGCAGGCATGACATCTGGATCCGCACCAGCATAGCCGCAGATCATGACGTCCCTGTCGCGAAAGGATTGGCGAAGCTTGGCTGCAAGTTCGGCGCTGATCGGAGTCAGCACGTCCTCGGTTCTGAAGGCTAAGGAGTCTATGTCGTTCAGCGTTCCGTGAAGCTTGAAAAGATGGACGGAGTCGGCCGGGCGACCAGCGCCCTTGCCGTACGACTTCTGGAGGTCGTAGCCGCGTTGAACGGCTGCTGCCTCGATCAACTCATCCGCGTTTGTGGTCCAGACATCGACGCCAGCGGTCGCAGCTTCTGCAAGCGAGAAATGGAGGGCATTCGGCTCGCCAACAGAGAGAGTGGCGAGCAAGATTTCCGATACCGAAATGCCATTTCGGTATAGCGAGCTAAGCAAGAATTCGGGGGCAATCAAGTTCAAGAAACGAGACGAGTGAACTCCAAGCCCCGAAGCTATCGCTTCGCGAAGTGCGCCAAACAGGGGCAGCGAAGAAGGCGGTGGCAGCGAAATGCCGGCACCCACGAATAGCGATAATTCTCGAGGTATCCCCAGCGAATTAGGCATCCTTCTGAAAAGGTAGCACCGTAGTCGGCGAAATCCGAACAGGTCAAAAGAAAAATTGATGAGCAGGGACGTATATGGCAGCAAAGCCCGGGCCACTCCTTGCAATCCCAACGAGCGCGAGTCACGGGATCGTGCCCTGAAAGCGGATAGGTATCGGAAAGTCGCCCAGTGTCTGGGATTTGGATTCTGGCAGTCGGAAAGAGATCCCCGGCCCGAACGGCGTTTGCCGGGACTGATCAAACTAGCAGTGTTTTCCAGCTTCTTATGAACGGAAGCTTACCTTGACAACGGGGCGGTTAAGTCGTTTCATTACAATATGGGAGATAATCGGGCAGCTCTTGTTCTAAACGTTGCGCGGATTACGTTTGCGGACACCTCCGTTCCGGTCACGAAAGTACATCTTCCCACTCCTGAAGCATTCTCCGAGATTCAAACGACCATACGAGGAACACATCTCCTTCGTCGCATCGATGACAGCAACGCAGTCGCTATTCCGCTTGTCGAGAACGCACCCTTGGTTACTGGGACGGCTGCATCGCTCGTGTTGCGGGAAAATCTGACCGCAGTCGCCGCGCTTGCCCGCAACTCCCTCATGGATTATCTCCATTCGCTGGGGCGTTCTATCACATGGGCACGTCCTTTGGGCTTCTTGGCAGACAAGCGCAATGACCTGCTCTTCGAGGCCAGCCGTAGTCTCGCCGCACCGCTGCCGGTGTCTGTCTTGCCTCTATATAAGCTCGATTTTAAGAGGCTTGAGTTCTCAACTGACACCCCCTTTGTGGGCATCGCAGCAACGGTCAGACTGAGCAGGTCCATCGTGCCAAGTTGCGGAGAGCTTCTGTCACGGGGATTCGACCTGAGGGGGCTTTACGTGGGCGCTCATGTTGCGTCGAAGGATCCGAGGGTCACGGCGGAATTCCAGACGATCGGGCGTGTTGTACGAGTGGATGGTGCGAATTTAATCCTCGATGACACACGGGGCGATCAAAAAGAGATTGCTGTGATGGGGGCCTCGCTAGATGCCTCTCCAGAAGCGATGAGGAGTGTTCTGGAGTTCGTTCTTGGCGCGAAAGCGGAAGGGATATTGAGCCAGCTCAGACAGCGCGAGGGAAGCTTCCACGAAGGTCCTGCAAAGCTAAGAACTCTGACGGCGACGATGAAATTTATCCAGAGCCGCAAGCTAAATATTCTTCCCGGCATACCCTTTCAGATTGAGGCTTTCGCGACAGAACTTCCCGCACTTCAGACCGCTCCGAAGCCGATCTACGTTTTCGACCCAGGCAGCCGACAGACGAACTCCTGGCACGATGGAGGCTTGAAGACCTTCGGCCCATACACGCGCCAGACCTTTACGCCGTCAAAGCCCCGAATCTGCATTATCTGTCAGAAGTCGAAGCGGGGACGGGTCGACGAATTTGTCCAGAAATTCTTGACCGGGATTCCCTCCACGGGACCCAAGGAGGCGCCTTTTGCGGCTGGACTGTGTGGCAAATACCGTCTGGAGGGCGTATCCACACATTTCTTTAGCACAGAGAACGATGCTGCTGAGGGATATCGCGATGCATTTACGGCAGCAGTGGCACAGAGTACGGCGGAGGGCTTCAGGTGGGATCTTGCGCTGATACAGATTGAGGAGAGTTTTCGAAACCTTCCAGCGACAGCGAACCCGTACTTCATAGGTAAAGCCTTTTTCCTCACACAGCAAGTCCCCGTTCAGGATTTTCGGATCGAAACTGCCTCGACGGCAGACGATCAGTTGCAATACAGTCTGAACAACATGGCGCTGGCGACCTACGCAAAAATGGGAGGAATCCCATGGCTTCTCAAAGCGAGTCCCACCGTAGCGCATGAACTTGTTTTCGGCTTGGGCAGCGCTCAGTTCAAGAACAGTCGCTTCGGATCAGGACGTCGCATGGTGGGAATCACGACCGTTTTCTCCAGTGATGGAAACTACCGAGTGTCAAGCCTATCGCGCGTCGCTGACATTGACGGATACTCTGACGCACTTCTGACGTCGCTTCGGGCAACGGTCTCCCGGATCAAAACAGATATGAATTGGCAGCCGCGAGATCATGTGAGACTTATCTTCCACGCCTTCAAGCCGTTCAAGAATATCGAAGCCCAGGCGATTAAGAAGCTCATGACTGAACTTGGGGATTTCGATATCGAATATGCATTTCTCCATGTCGTGCAAGACCAGCCGCTCATTCTCTTCGATCAGACGCAACAGGGTGCTGGAAAAGGGGCAAGGAAGAAGGGGGTCTACGCTCCAGTGCGTGGCAGTTTCATGCACTTGTCTCCAAGCGAAACACTTCTGGCCCTAGTTGGGCCGAATGAAGTCAGACGCCCCGAGCATGGCATGCCGAGCCCCTTGCTGCTGCGCCTACACGACGATTCGACATTTACTGACATGACTTATCTCACGAGGCAACTCTTCCAGTTTTCCTGTCACTCATGGCGGAGTTTCTTTCCTGGCGAACTGCCCGTCACTATCAAGTATTCGGACCTGATCGCCGGGCTACTTGGGAATCTGTCAGGAATACCCACTTGGAATCCAGATGCGATGCTCGGACGCCTAGCGAATACAAGGTGGTTCCTATGAGCCTGCTCTCGCAGATAATCGAAGTTCTGGAGTCCCGAGCAGTGAGCTTGCGATTGGCAGGCGATCTGAGCTTGGCATTCGCTGCATGGGCAGATCCTGCGTCGGTCTCGCCCGAGGAACTTCGGCAGGAACGAGACCGCTGTTTGGCTGTGACGGGCGCTCAGCGTCGTTACTTCGACGTGGCATCGTTGGGGTTCTTGTACCAATGCCTTCCCGAAGATGAGCAGGTCAGAGAGCACATCGTCGATGGGCTGACCTGGATGGCCGGCCGCAGCATACGTGTCGAAGGCAACTACGCTGACTTCTGTGGCGACTCTCTGGCACTCCTCGGCATGGCACTCGGACTGAGGGCGACGCAGAGCGCCGGGGTTATTCATGAGTGGCTTCAAACAGTCTTGCAAGCTGATGTGGGCAAAGAGGCGGCGTGGGATACTTCTATTCGTGAACTCGCGCGGTATGCTATTGGCGATACCTCGGGCTATGAAATTGTTGCCGAGGTGAAGCTGCTAGGGTTCTCGAAAGGAGTTCTAAAAGGGCCGCTTGATTCCAGTGACGCAGAGCGGGTGATTGCTCATCTAAAAATCGGCTCAATTTTACAAATGTCGGATCCTGAGGCGTTCTCGCTTCTCTCCGCCTTCAAATACTTGGAAGGATCGCAACCGCTACTCGCGCTACAGACCCCCAACATTGCTGCTGTGGCTCTTGTTCTCGCTAATCTAAAGAATGGCCTGACACGCTGGACCTGGGAAGCTAAGGCCAAAACCGCTGGGGGAGTTCCTCGGAAGTGGCATATCGACAATGAGTACCACGTCCAGAATCTCCTGTGGTGCATTTTGCGCCCGCTTTTTCCGGAGGCGAGAGAAGAAGAGTACAAATCAGCAGTTGGCAAGGTTCACCCGCGGTTAGATATTGTCTTACCTTCACTCAGGCTGATCATTGAGGCCAAGTTCTGGCGGCGGCGGGATTCTTCCAGAGAGATGGTTCGCGAGATTGCGGAAGACTCGGGACTCTATTTGACGGTTGATAAACCGTACGACGCTATATTGCCAGTCATTTGGGATGATGGAAGACGTATTGAAGAACATGACTCGCTGAGACAAGCTCTGATGGAGATCGACGGGATTGTAGATCCGGTAATCATCGCTAGGCCTGGTCTTATGGACGACGAGTCTTTTCTCGCGACCTGATTTCAATATCACGACAGCGGCGCTCCATGAGACTCTGTGAAGGAGCGACTCACAGGGATCGGTCCTGAAATCGACCAGCGTCAACCACAAATGCTTATCAAGTGATCTATTCTTCGAATTTTGCAGTCCAACCCGCGATTTCGGGATTACGTCCGCCGCCCTATCACTTGATTTCGAGAGGATAGTAGTACGACGCTTGATCCTGCTCATGGGTCGTTGAGAGAAAATAAGCCCCCGGTTTGGAATTCCGCAAATCAAGATCAACGGAGACTTCTTCCCGGTCTCCATTGCCGGTTGCCTCAGCGCTGCCGTGAGCCAACTGGTCATTGACCGACTGATCGTGTGTGACCGCGACCATGTATTGACCAGGTCTGCTGTAGCGAGGAAGAATGATGGTTACCTTGACCAATGCTGCCGGTAACGACACAGATTGCAACGGGCTGGGTTCGGCTGAGCTGGCTGGAAGGCCCCGAAGCGTCCCGGCGTTCGATAGGTCAATGGTCTCAGGAATTGCTGCCATATTGTCTGCCGAGTGCGGCGTGTTCGTTCCGTGCCACGACGCTACGGCGAATGCGGCGACAATCAAAAGACAACAGCCAACGGCGGATGTCAACACCAGTCTTCGCCGGCGCAACTGATGTTGGGACCGCAGTTCAAGCAGCCTTCTCATGCAGACAGGACAATTCGCTGCATGATCCACTCTCGGATCCGACAGGGCGATCTGTTTGGATTGTTGAGCAACGCTTTCCAAGAACGCTTCATCAGGACAGGCACCGACAGGCGCAGTTCTCCCGTCGAGGACACGTTCCTGATGTTGCCTTGTGACCCATGCATCAAGGCGATCTTCCGCACGAGAGAACCAACGCA
>Ga0302274_10001688_pt1 | contig 20942 bp, 11 predicted proteins | sample III_Bog_N2_1_FD_198755 | JGI IMG/M metagenome (GOLD analysis project Ga0302274, IMG submission 198755) | Peat permafrost microbial communities from Stordalen Mire near Abisko, Sweden - III_Bog_N2_1 | ecosystem: Environmental > Terrestrial > Soil > Wetlands > Peat | place: Sweden: Abisko...
GGTGCTGCGCACCGGGTGTATCTCGACACTCCACCCCTGAAAGGTAGACGTTCGTAGACGCCCGTATACAAACGTCAACGCTCGGGCGATGAAGCACTTACGGAATTCCCTGTATACGGCGTTTACGTTCGTTGACGTTTTCCAGAAATGAGGTTGAACAATGGAAACTCCAACATTACTCAAACCCGTGGCGAATGGTTCCAAAAGGCCGGTCGCCCGGAATCGGATTTTATCGGCGCGGTTCACAGACACCGAATTCGCGGCGCTTGAATCCTTTGCATGGTCGAAGGGAACGACAATTGCAGATTGGGCACGCGAGGCGCTCTTACACAACCTTGGAGCCCAGGGTTCGGCAGCGATGGAGATGCACATCTTCACCGAACTTGTGGGCATCCAGATGCTCTTGATGAAAGCGCTTGAGCCGCTTCTGCGCGGCGACAAAATGGCCCAGGATCAGCTCAACATTCTCTTTCGCCAAGTGCAAACAACCAAGGCCGCCCAGGCTCAGGAACTGCTCGCGAAGCGGAGTCAAAACAGGGAGAAATAGCCATGCCAACTGTTCAACAATGGGGCCGCAGGGAGTCCATCATCTGGCCGCCGCGCGGCTATCTTTACACGCTCGGAGCGTTCTTTCTCGCGTGCGTTGCGACGGGATTCTTCGTCTACCTTCGCTTTCAATTTGGCCTGCAGCCCCTCCAACGCTACTACCTGCCCTACTATTTGCGCAGCGAGACGGCGGGCATTGCGCATTCAGCCAGCAAATACGAGATGCTATATGTTTCAGACGGCGAAACACCGGGCCGGGCCGCGCTCGAAGCGGATGTGCAGCCGGGTTCTACGCCGCAGTTTGGCGGCAAGCCATTGCCCTTGACGCTAACCCCGGAAGCCGCAATCCATGGCACCTACTTTCTCATGCGCGAGGCTCCACGCAACTATCAGAACAAGGTGATCCATGCGTGGATTGCGCGCTGGATATACGGGGATGTTCCTCTCTACAACATCTTCAAGATGCAGCTTCTATTTGGGGTAGCGGCGTTCGTTCTGCAACTTCCATTTTCCATCCACAAGGACATTGGACGCATCAAGCAACTGCGCTATGGACGCCGCCTGAAAGGCCCTGTGCTGGTGAATGCTAAAGAGTTCACGGCGGCCGTATCGGGTAATGGAATTGGGATCAAGACCGATGATTTCAAGCTTCCATTGCGCATCCCGCGCGATGCGGAGAACAAGCATTTCCTCATCGTGGGCGACACCGGATCAGGCAAATCGAGCATTATTCGCCAAATGCTCTACCAGGTAGATGCCCGCGGTGACTCCGCCATCGTGTATGACCCCGCGTGCGAGTTTGTGAAGCAGTTCTACGACGAGCATCGCGGCGACATCGTCCTCAATCCACTTGACGCCCGGATGCCGTACTGGAATCCGTCCATGGAGCTACGCCGCAAAGCAGAGGCAAAGGCATTGGCCGTCTCTCTCTATCAGCCCGAGGGAGTCACCAACCGGTTTTTCGTCGAAGCGCCGCAGAAGATATTTGCTCATTTGCTCAGCTACCTTCCGACGCCAGAAGATCTGATCAAGTGGATGTCCGACCCCGCCGAGATCGACCGCCGCGTCAAGGGAACGGAGTATTGGATGCTTATCGACCCAAAGGCTCCGCAGCAGCGCACTGGCGTACTCGGCTCCCTCAATATGAGTGCGGACAGCTTCCGGCTGCTGCCCAAAGAGAGCGAGACAACGAGTGTTTGGACGGCGACCAATTGGGCGGAGACGCGGCGCGGGTGGATATTCATCACGTCGCGTCCGACCATGCGCGAGGCGCTTCGCCCGCTCATCAGCCTATGGATCGACACGCTCGTGTTGCGTCTTTTGAACGAGCCGATGCCGGACCAGAAACCTGTCTGGTTCGTCATCGACGAACTCGCCAGCCTGCAACGGCTGCCACAGCTCCACACAGCCATCACAGAGAACCGAAAATCGCAGAACCCGGTGATTCTGGGCTTCCAAGGGCGCAGCCAGATGGAAGCCCGGTACGGCGAGGATTCCGAAGCCATGCTCTCGCAGCCTGCTACCAAGATTTTCCTTCGCACAACTGAGCCGCGCGCTGCGAAATGGGTGAGCGAAGCCATCGGCGAAGTCGAGATCGAGCGGCTGCGGGAAACACACTACGACGGTTCACGTGCAGGCAAGAACTTCGCGCTCGATCGCCAGACCGAACCACTTGTCCTACCCTCTGAGGTCTCCGGACTCGACGATTTGCGCGGCTTTCTCAAGTACGGCAATCACGTTGCGCGATTCTCATTTCCGTTCATTGCACTCGAAGAGAAGAGCCCCGGCTTCGATGAACGACAAATGGACGATTTGATCGTGCCAGGCACGCCTCTCCCAGCCGAGCCGGAAGAAATGCAGGGTAATCTTCAGTTCCCTGAGCATGAGGTCCAATCTGCCGGACATCAATTGGAGTAGACCGCCATGCTGACCATTTCCAAGCCGCTTTCCGCAGGGCAAGCGCAGAGCTACCACGCAAAAGAGTTCACCGCCAGGGAACAGAACTATTGGTCCCAGCGCGGGGTCATTGCCGGCGAATGGCAAGGCCGACTGGCCGGGCAGTTCGGCCTTGCCGGAGCGGTCTCCGCGGAGGACTTTGCCAGGCTCAGCCAAGGGCAACATCCGACGACTGGCGAGCAGCTTGTTCGCCAACGGGCCTCCTATGAATATCAGGATGCGGACGGCAAAACTGTCAAAACCATGGAGCACCGCGCCGGTTGGGATGCGACATTTTCCGCTCCCAAATCGATCTCGCTCACCGCGCTCGTTGGCGGAGATGAGAATGTGCGCGTAGCGCACCGTGAGAGCGTTCGCACGGCACTGGAGCAACTCGAAATGTACACGCAGGCTCGGATCGGCGGGAACCATGCCCCCGAAACCACGGCCAAATTCATCGCCGCGAAGTTTGAACACGATACGGCCCGACCAGTCGACGGTTACGTTGCGCCGCAACTCCACACACACGCCGTCGTCTTCAATGTCACCGAGCGGGACAACGGCCAATCCCGCGCCATCCAGCCGCAGAGCCTCTTTGCATCGCAGCAATTTGCCACCGCCATCTATCAATCCGAGTTGACTTACCGGCTTCGCCACCTCGGTTACGAGATCGCCGTTGGGCGTAGCGGCGCGCCGGAAATCAAAGGCTACACGCAGGAGTACCTCGACGCATCCAGCCCGCGCAGCCAGCAGATTCGGGAGTACCTGGAGCGCACAGGCCGCACCGGAAAGGAGGCCGCCGAAATCGCCGCGCACTCTACACGCGACCGCAAGGAGATTCATTCGCCAGCCGATGTTATGGCTGCACATCGCAAGCTCGCTGCCGACTTTGGGCACCAGGCCGAAGCCGTCGTCCACGCGGCACGCGAGCGTCTTCAGCATCAAGAGAAGCCGGTCAACTCTCTTGACCGCGTTCGCGAGTCACTGACCTTTTCACGCGACAAGAACTTCGAGCGCGAGGCTGTCGTCGATGAGCGGACATTGATTCGCGACGGCCTCCGCCGCGGCATGGGCGAGGTGACATTTGCCCAGGTCCGCAGCAACCTTGACGCCCGCTTGTCTTCCGGTGAATTTCAGATCGTCGAGCGGTCGCAGAGCGTACCGGCCCGTCAGTTCACCACTGCCAGAACCATCGAGGCCGAGCGCGAGATCGTCCGCCGCGTGCGCGAGGGGCAGCATCAGGTCGAGCCTGCTTTGCCTCGCCAGCAGGCCATCGCTGTTGCCGACCAACATTCTCATCTCAACCGCGCTCAAAAGAGTGTGGTTGAAGATGTACTCAGTTTTCCCGACCGCATCCAGGGCATCCAGGGTTTGGCCGGCACGGGCAAAACGACCACTCTTTCCGTGATCCGCAGCGCCGCCGAATCGAATGGCTACGCGGTCGAGGGCTTCGCCCCAACCTCTCGCGCCGCCCGTCAACTTGGCGAGGCTGGCGTCGAGTCAGGAACCCTGCAAGGGTTCCTTGCACGCACCACACACCCGGCAGTCCCCGAACAGAAGCACTTTTACTTTGTCGATGAATCCAGTCTGGCCAGCACCAACCAGATGCGCGAGTTCCTTGCGCGCCTCGGCCCCAACGACCGCGTACTCCTGATTGGCGACACACGCCAGCACCAGGGCGTCGAGGCCGGCCGTCCCTTCGAACAGTTGCAAGAGGCCGGAATGCGCACCGCCAAGCTCGACGAAATTGTCCGCCAGAAAGATCCTGCGCTCAAGTCCGCTGTCGAGATGCTGGCCAAAGGCCAAGTCTCCGCCGCGATCGAATCACTCCAGCAACAGGGCCGAGTGAGAGAGATTCCCGGCACGGAAGAGCGCATCCGCTCCATTGCCAGGAGCTACGTCGAGTCTCCAGAAAAGACCCTGATCGTCTCACCCGACAATGCCTCCCGCCGTGAGTTGAATGTCGCCGTCCGTCAGGAATTGAAAGCCAATGGAACCCTCGCACCGGAGGATCACACCTTCCGTGTACTCGTTCAGCGCCAGGACATGACCGGCGCCGAACGATCCTGGGCCAGCCACTTTGAAGTGAACGATGTAATTCGCTACGCACGCGGCAGCAAAATCGCCGGAATAGAAGCTGGAACCTACGGAACGGTCGTCGGCATCAACCCCGCCGCCAACCTGCTCACCATCGAAAAATCCTCCGGCGAGCCGGCCACCTACGATCCGCGCCGCCTTACTGGCGTAAGCGTCTACCGTGAGATCGACCGCGAATTCTCCGTGGGCGACCGCATACAGTTCACCGCACCCGACAAATCGCTCGGCGTCGCCAACCGCGACCTTGCCGTCATCGAGTCCATCGCGCCAGACGGTCGCATTTCAGCCCGTCTCGACAGTAATCGCCAAGTCGAGTTCAACGCCCACGAACATCGCCACTTTGACCACGGATACGCCGTCACCAGCCACAGTTCCCAGGGCCTCACCGCCGAGCGCGTCCTCGTGAACGCGGATACCGGCGTCCATCCGGACCTGCTCAACTCCCGCTTCGGCTACGTCTCCATCTCCCGCGCCAGCCATGAGGCCACGCTTTTCACCGACGATGTGGCCAAGCTCAGCCCCCAGCTTGCAGCCGATGTATCAAAGACCTCGGCTCTTGAAATCAATCAGTCTGTGTCCATTGGACACGGCCTCGGAATGGGTTGATCCCTTGCCGGGGAATTTTCATACACCGCCTGAAAAATTACGCCCGGCAGATTCGCCAGACGGCGTCTGGCGAATTCTTGCGGCGGTGCCGAAAGAATCTCAGATGCGCCCATGCAACACGTTGGAGATCAATGAACTGCGGTCTATTTCGTTTTCCTCAAGCTACGTCGCAATCATTCAATAATGGAACCAAATTGACACGACTGGAGGTTCCGAGTCGTCGAAACGATCTTTTGCAAATGAGATCATCAGTGGCCTCAGGTAGCCTCGTACGATTCGCCCGACTTTCATTTCCAGGATACTGGCCGACTCGGTACTGACCAATGGCTCTGGGAGTATCCCGTCTGTCTTCCGGTACTTACGCTTTGATTGAGTCCGAGGGGAGGGATGGGGCATGGAGTTGGCGGGTCTCAATCCATGGTTTAGCGGCCATGATTCTAGTGTGCGGTTTTCGGGGTTAAGCAATTGCAAATTGGAGAGAGGTTTCTTGGGGGACTGGGAATAAAGATCATTTCTCCGTTTCCCCATTTGGCGCTGCGCAACTGTGTCATTTGGCCCCAAGTTTAGCCTGAGGATAGATTTACCGGGCGCCATACGATCGACAGACTCGAAACACCTAGCACTACTTGAACGAAAGACCCAGACGCTCCGCTAGCAGACGGCGCAGTACGAAGACCTCAATATTATTAGGGGCGTCGTCCCTTGAAAGAAAAAACTGCGTGCATTGGATTCCAGTGCCTTTCGGCTTAATTTTCATCCTTCGAGTGTCCCCTCCGGCCGCTGTTACGATGGATTCGTTTTCCAGATCCGTATCCCAGCACACGATATAGCGAACGTTGTTCAAGGAGTGGTTAAATGATCCTGTAAGCCGTTGCTTACACTCGACGTAGAATTTGCTCGCGTCATCAAACGATAGCTCCGTCGTGTCGCGAGCTAGGAGATCGAACCCCTCCGCGTTATTCCAATCGAGCACCCAAAACGGGAAGAGACCAGGTTCAATCGCCAGCAACTGAGCCAACAGTGCGACGACCCCAAGTTCCCGTTGCGGCCCACGCAGTTCGACATTCTTATGCGATTCGGAAGAGGCCGTCTTCGCTAACTTGACTCGACGGGCATAGTCCTTTTTCTCTTGTTCCTCGGTTCGCTCGCCAAACTCCGCTTCGTCAAGAGACTCAAACAGTGCTTCGACTCCCTCGTCTTCGAATATTTCACGAGCAATCTCGATAATCTGTTCCTCGATCGCGAGGCGCACATTGGGTTGTGTCGGCCCAATCGAAGTGCGATCAGCGGAGAGGCGTATGGCCTGGCAATTAAAGAATGCGTGGAACTTTAGGAACTCAGTGCCCTTGCCTGGGAGAAGAATATTGACGCGCTCTGCCGCGATAAAGTCCTTGCAGACCCAGATGCCATACCGCTCAGCCACCTTGTATGCTCCTGGGGGTGCTACATGTCTCTGGCGACGAACCATCGGATTGTTCTCGTATTTAACTCTATTCCCCTCAATTGAAAAAACGGCTTGCCAGCGAAACCCCGGGAAGCTCTTGAGAGCCCCTTCCTTCACAAAGCGTCGGCAATAAAAGTCAGTCGGGCTAGCCTTCATTTTCTTCGCTTTTTCCCTCAGAGCCTTGCCATCGAAACACTCCTCGGGGAACGGATGCCCGAAAGTGAGTACATCAAGCTTGCTCGCCACATCCCCCGTATGCTTCAGAGGCTCGAACCCGAGTCCGCGCAAACCCAACTTCAGGCCGCTCAATTGCTTCTTTGCGCTTGCCACCTTTGGGAAGGTTTCCCATAGGAATCGCTCAATCGAGCCGAATTTCGTGAACCAAAAAATGTAGTCGCGCAACTGGTCATGGCCAAGCTTGGAGCCGTCATTATGGTTGTACCCAAATATCCTAATTTCAGTACCAGGCTGGCCATTTTCCTGCGCGACCGTGTCATACTGAGGGGGGTTCCCGTCATAGATTCGTTCAAGGTGTCCTTGGCTTGTTGCAAATAGGGAAGCGCCTGATTTCTTATCAGTTGTCCGGACCTCTACTTTTCGGCTATTCAAGTAAATCTTCGTCCCGAACCCCTTCTCACCGATAAGCTGGGAGGTCTCTGAGCCTGCATCAGACTGACCCTTCAGTTCTCCCTTTTCTGAATCACCCAAATTGAAGAACCTACTGAGCATTTGAGCGTCCATCCCGTCGCCATCGTCCTTAAGCGTGATCCGGATCTCCGGCAGCCCGGTCGGCCCGGTAACTTGGTCCACGAAGACCGATATGTTGACCGCGTTTGCGTCGATGGAGTTGCTGATCGCCTCCCGGACAAACTCAAGCGGGTTGGAGAAGTTCGTAATAATTTGGCGGTATGCATTTGCTGCGTTTACAGTCGCGTTAATCGGCATGGTCGTCCCTCGAACAGATCAAGTCTAGCTGAAAATCGAGCCCAACGAAAACTGGCTCCGCACACCGAGTGCCCTCCGCATGGCATTTGAATCCCGGGGACAGACGAGTGTCCCCAGGGACACTGGTCAGTACCGAAATGTCGGCGAGTTTCCGCAGATCTGAATTCGCGCGATGCCCAATTGACGCCAACCGGGCAAGCCACTCATTCTGCATGCGCGGCTCCCAGCGTGCAGGACAGGTACTGGAAAACGCCGCTCACGACTCCGATCATCAAGCCGACCAAAGTCGGCGAATAGGAATGGCGTGCAAATTGGCAGAAAAGGGGATAGTCTCCGCACCTGTATAAAGCACGACGCCACGTACCCAGTTTTTGCCGACGGCGCTCGCCAAAGCGTGCAATCCGCCCGCGTCGTTGCTTCCCAGAGTTGCGGCAGCCTTGACTTCGACGCCCACTACCTTCCCGGTACGATCTTCCAGCACGACGTCAACTTCACGGCCGGAAACGGTTCGCCAGTAAAATAGTTCCGGCCGAGTCTCGCTCCAGGCACATTGCTTGCGCAATTCCATCAGCACAAAGTTCTCCAAAACCGATCCGGCCACATTCCCGTCGCCCTTCAGGCGGTCCACCGTGGCTCCCAGCAGATGCGTCAACAGCCCTGTGTCGTTCAGGTAGACCTTGGGAGTCTGGATCGCTCGCTGTCCCAGATTTCTCGCCCAGGGGCGCAGCAATTGTACGAGGAAAGTCGCCTCCAGCAGGGCGAAGTAGCGTTTCAATGTCGTTTGCGGCAGAGCCATCGTTCTCGACAGGTCGGCGAAGTTCAGCAGTCCGCCCGCGCGGGCGGCCACTACGGAGAGCAGCCGTGGAACAGCGGTCGTGTCGGCAATGTTTGCCAAATCCCGTATATCCCGCTGGAGCACCGTCGTAACGTACGACTGAAACCAGGCATCGCGGCGGGCCGCGCTCTTGCGAGCCACGGCAGGCGGATAGCCTCCATCAACGATGGACGCCAGCATTTCTTCCCAGGACATGACGGGCGATTTGCCTGACCAGCCCACGGATTTCCCGGAAAACAAGGTATCCACAAAGCTCTCTTTAACGCCTCGGATCTCGCCTTGGGAAAAGGGCCAAAGAGTCAACAGTTCCATGCGTCCCGCCAGAGATTCTGAAAGCTTCGGCAGGAGCATCACATTCGCCGATCCGGTGAGCAGAAATCGTCCTGGCTGGCGATTCCGGTCAATGTCAGCTTTGATGACCGAAAAGAGCTCGGGAACATGCTGGATTTCATCGAGGGTCACCGGCGCGCTGAGGCCGGCAACAAAGCCGTTGGGATCGCGCCTAGCAGCCGCGAGAATGCCGGGATCGTCGAAGGTGAGATACTGGCGGTCTTGTCCGGCGACTTCGGTCGATTGCACCAAGGTACTCTTCCCAGTTTGGCGGGCTCCGTTGACCAGGACAGCCGGTGTGTCCGCGAGGGCTTCAAGAAGGGGGCCGGTCAAGTGACGGTTAAGCATGTATAGATAATCAACCATCATATGGATGATTATCAACCAAAATCGGGATGGTAATCGAGATACTCCTTCTGTGCTGGTCGAGTCCGAGCTTCGCCATCTCCCGCGCCAGTCATCAGGCGATCGTATTTACTAACGATGCCGCGAGACTCGACCAACAAATCGGGACACAAGTCGGCTAGAGTTCCGCCGTCGAAATGGCGCGAACTCCGTCCATCGGTCAAGACCCCGCAACGTCGATTCATTAAACGCCGTGCGATGCTTGCTTTCTTTCGGTCAGCAGTATCCTATTTGATATCAGTAAAATAGAATTCATCGTTTCTGGGAAGTTGTGATCGTAGCGCGCGAAACGACTGATATCTCTGTCTCGGGAAAGAATCCTATATGTCCTCCAGCTTGCCCAATATCGATTGGAGAGAAATCCGCCCGTTGAACGGCTCGCGAGAAGCCGGCTTCGAGGAGATGTGTACTCAACTCGCACGGCTGGAAATTCCGCCGGATTCGCTGTTTGAGCGCAAAGGAACTCCGGACGCCGGCGTCGAGTGTTACGCGATTCTTTCAAATGGGCGGGAATGGGGATGGCAAGCAAAATACTTTGCGGATCTGAGGACGTCTCAATGGTCCCAACTCGACTCTTCTGTCAAAACCGCTTTGGAGAAACATCCGAAGCTCGACAAATACTTCGTCTGCATTCCCCTGGACCGAGCTGATGCAAGGATAAATGGTCACAAGTCGGCCAAGGAGCGCTGGGATGAACGCGTCGAGAAATGGAAACGGTGGGCCAGCGATCGGGGTATGCTTGTCGATTTCGTCTGGGTGGGAAGCCACGAACTCATCCATCAGCTGTTGCGCACTCAAAATGCGGGTCTAGTTCGCTTTTGGTTTGATAACAGTACGTTTGATCCTGGTTGGTTCCGTGCAAGATTTGAGGAGGCACGAAAAACAGCAGACGTCAGATACACTCCAGAAATTCACGTTGATTTACCCATCGCCCAGGTATTCGAAGCTCTGGGACGGACGCAGTTGTTTTTCGATAACCAGAAGGGCCAAGCCAAAGAACTGAGAAAGAGGCTTAATCGTTTTGTCCATGAACGCCCCGATCCTCCCGATGCTGGCCTCGACACACTTACATCGGCTCTCCGCACTCAAGTTGAAAGCATTCTCTCTGACTTGGGGGCGATACGGTACCTGCCGACCTCATCTGTTCCTTTTGAAAAAATAGCGGATAAGCTAGAGGCCGTCGAAGACTCGGCAGAGGAGATACTGAAGCTCGTCTCTAAACGGGAACGGGACTATTCTCAGCAGTCGTCCCCCGCAGGAGAGTCCTCTCGCGGCCGCGGCAATCCATTCACATCACAACGATTTCGTTTATATGAACTGACAGGAGAATTACGCAAAATCGGAGAATCGCTGCGACACGCAACTGCTGTTGCATGCAACCCGCTGATGATCCTCCGAGGTGATCCCGGCACCGGGAAAACACATTTACTTTGCGATATCGCACGCCATCGACTGGAATCTGGAAAGCCCACAATTCTTCTCATGGGACAAAGGTTCATTTCTGCTGATGGGCCTTGGTCTCAAGCACTGCAACAACTTGATCTTACGAAGCTAACAGCGGCTGAGTTTGTCGGGGCTCTCGAAGCCGCCGCGCAAGCGGCTGATTGCCGTGCGCTCGTTCTCATCGATGCACTAAATGAGGGAAATGGACGACAGATCTGGCCCACGAACTTGGCTGCCTTCCTTGTGCAGTTGGAAAGATCACCATGGATTTCTGTAGTTATATCGATTCGGACCTCCTATGAAGATGTCGTGATTCCTGAGGAAATCCGTAAGCGCGCATATTCCACAACCCATTATGGTTTCGTTGATCACGAATACAGCGCAGTAAAGACATTCTTTCAGCATTACGAATTGGAACTACCTTCTACCCCTCTTCTTTCGCCGGAATTCCACAATCCCTTGTTCCTGAAGACCCTATGCGTCGGCCTCAAAGAGAGCGGTAAACATCGCCTGCCACGAGGTTCCCAAGGGATAACCAAAGTTTTCAATCTCTATCTCGCAAGCGCAAACAGGCGTCTGGCTTCCTCTTTGGATTACAACCCAAAAGAAAACCTGGCGCAGAAAGCAATGGAAGCGGTCGCCAACGCGTTCATTGGTGAAGACAAGCGATGGATGAGTCACGCTAACGGCGCGAATTTAGTCGACAAGTATCTTCCAAACCGTGATTTTTCTCGATCTCTTTATCGTGGATTGATCGACGAGGGCTTACTTGTCGAAGACATAGTCAGGTTGCGTCACGCAGCACCTCAAGAGATTGTCTTTATCGCCTATGATCGTTTGGCAGATCACATCGTAGCGAAAGCGTTGCTCGACGCTCATCTAGGGACGGGCAATCCGTCGAAAGCTTTTTCCCCAAAAGGCCCATTCGCGTTTCTATGGGCCAAAGATCGATACTCGTCGCCTGGACTATTGGAAGCACTATGTATCCAAATCCCAGAACGCACGGGTAAGGAACTCGTCAAACTTGCTCCCAAGATTCAAAACAACATGCATATTGGCTCTGCTTTTCGGCAGAGCGTTATTTGGCGCGGCAACGATGCATTCTCCAAGGACACCAAATCTGTTCTGTTTACGCTGATTCGCAGTGATGCAGACCTAGCGGACACAGTTGACGTTCTACTGACGGTAGCCACTCTGCCTGATCATCCTTTGAATGCAAAATACCTGAACGATGTGCTTCGCAGATATGAAATGCCAGACCGCGATTCGTGGTGGAGCATTTGTCTGCACCGATCCTACGGGGAGCATAATGCTGTGGACCGAATCATCGATTGGGCTTCGGCAGTCACACCAAGTACGAACGTGGACAATGACGCGGTAGACCTCTGCGCTACTGCACTCGCGTGGATGCTAACCACTTCAAACCGATTCTTGCGAGACCGTGCCACGAAAGCTCTCGTTTCGCTATTGACCAATCGCCATCAATCTACTGACGCGCTATTGTCCAACTTTGCCGACGTCGATGATTTATACGTGGTCGAACGTGTATTTGCCGTCGCTTACGGCGTTGCAATGCGAAGCAACAACCCGCTGGAAGTGGCGGAGCTGGCGCAAAACGTTTACCGTCGCATGTTCGAATCCGCGCAACCTGTGCCGCATATTTTGTTAAGGGACTATGCTCGCGGAGTCGTCGAACGAGCACTGGCTCTAAATGCGCCGCTTCAGGTAGATTCAAAGCTCATTCGGCCTCCATATCAGAGCGCATGGCCGAAGATACCATCCACAAAGGAGCTATCGCCTTACCTGCCTAACTGGTCACGAGGTTCGCATGATAGTGGGGAACATTCGTGGTCATTCAATAGAATCGGCAATTCGGTAATGGACGATGATTTTGCGCGGTATGTTATCGGAACCAATTCCTGGTCAACAAATTGGCTCTCAGTGCGCCTTCGGGCAAAACCTTGGAAGTCACCTGATGATCTTATGAATGATTTAGTATTGTCCTTTTCCCAAGAAGAACGAGCCGCCTGGGATCGCTTTGATTCCGCTGAGACGGGAGTGTCAAGGGCGTCATTTCCGAAGATATTCCTTGCTTTTAGAAGATCCGGTGAAGCGCAAGATGCTGCTGATGGTCCACACATATCTACGAAACAAGTGAATGAAGACGAGGATGAGGATGACCGCGAACTCGAAGCAGCGAAGCAAGAGCGAGACAGCGCATTGGAAAGGTTGGAATTGCTGCTCAGTTACACACTCCGACGCAGTCTACGAGCCATCTTGAAAAAGAAAAAGGACAGCGATGGTCGCCGCCCGCCGAAATTCGACCTACGTCTCATTCAGCGATATATTCTCCGCCGCGTATTCGAACTCGGCTGGACAGTTGAGCGGTTTGGGCAATTTGATCGGTTCTCTGCGGGATATCACGGTCGAGAGGCGTCAAAAGTCGAGAGGATTGGAAAGAAATATCAGTGGATCGCCTATCACGAAGTATTGGCATTGGTGGCAGATCACTTCCAATACAGGCCGGAATTTGGGGATCACATGGGTAATCGGCAATATCAGGGGCCGTGGCAGGACTATCTTCGAGACATCGATCCATCATGTCTGCTCCGTTCGACGCCAGGAGGCACGTCCTGGGATGGTCATTCTCTGGCGTGGTGGGGAACAGCGAAATATGATGACTGGGGGGAACCCAAAGACCCGAAGAGCTGGCTGTTAGATTACGATGACTTGCCGGCAATTGAAGAGATAATTAAGGTTACGAACCCGCGAGATGGTTCGCAATGGCTGAATACCGACGGCTATTTCAATTGGAAAGAAGCAGCGCCACCGGACAAGGAATCGTCCGAGGTTGACCGCAGAGAATTGTGGTATAGCTTCACTGCATATTTGATTCGCAGCCAGGATCTTGACGCTTTCTTGGCGTGGGCTGAGGGAGTCGATTTTTGGGGTCGCTGGATGCCCGATCCACCTGATTCACACAAATTATTCTTGGGGGAGTATGGCTGGTCTCAAGCATTCGAATATTTTTCCCAACCATATTTTGGGGAAGACGGATGGATTCAGCCGGGACATGATTGTCCGGTGAAGATACGGACTGCTACTTTTGAATATAAACAAGAAACGAGCGGGTTTGACTGCTCGATAGACGAAGGATTCACGCTTCGACTTCCCGTGGTTGATCTCCTTTCATCCCTTGGACTGCGTTGGAATGGATGTGGGGCAGATTACACGGATGGTACAGGGACATTGGTCGCTTTTGATCCAACGGCGCATGAGAGTGGCCCAAGTGCATTGCTGCTTCGAGAAGATGCCCTGAGGCGCTCATTAGAGAGCAAGGGACTGACATTGTGTTGGGCGCTGCTTGGAGAGAAAAGGATATTAGATGCTGGGTTGACGCCACGACGTAGGGTTACGATGCGCTTGTCGGGAGCATACGGGATGAGAAATACTGGACTGCAGGGGTTCCTCAAATGTATCGCTGATGATGTTGGTGCGAGCAAGTCAAAGCCAAAAGTTATCGCAACTCTCCGTACCGGGAAGCTTGGTCAGTGAGGAACAACGAAGTGAATCTGACGGATCTCATCGCAACGATAAGCGCATCCCGACCTGGCGACTGGAATCACATCGTTTGTTGGGGTGCGGCGAGTGGCCCATCCTACCGAGAGCGTTCGGATTTCTACGACCTATACGAGGGCGCACAGCATGTCGTCGTTACGACCAGTCATACAGATGTCTGTTCTTATATGCCTGACCTGTCAATTTCACTTGCGTTTGGATTGAAATGGATGGACTCATTCAAAGAACCCTGGGTGGAACATTTTCCCGATTCTCATGCGAGCGCATCATTTATTGATGTCTTTTATAACGGATCGCTCGTCTTTAGAACTGAATACGTGACCGTCGACGGTGGTCGTTCAAGACTCCCATTACCGCGTACCCGCAATCAATTGACAGTACCTAAGAGACAGGTTGAATTGATTCACCTAGTGGATCAATTCGGAAAGCACTCTTCATTCTATGAAGACTTTTCACGCGCTGGGATGATTGCAGTCGATGTTCTTTGGCCAGAGTTTGGATGATTTCGTCCGGGATGCATATCAATGAAAATCATGAGAACATACTTCGAGAGAGCGGTCTGGGAGCGCCGTAAGGCGTGTCAATTTTAGATAAATCACGTTGTCTTGGTTCTGAAGCTGACCACATGTAACTGGCAATTCCCTTTCCCTTCGACCAGTTTTCTGATCGTAAGGAGGCGAGGTCTCGGATTGCTCGCTGCTCCTTCTCTCATCGCCGGTTGGTCTCTAAAGGATCATTCTATCTTCCTCCATTAAGGGGAGGACGTCTCCTCCCTGGTTCCAGCCGCCAGTGATGCTGGCGTCTTCCACTACCCACCTCAGCGGGGCCTGTTCCTACCCCGCAACGCCCGGCCCTGACGAGCGCATTGCAATTCGGGTCGGGTCCTAAATTTCTTCTTTTATCAAGTGCTCCCGCTTCAGGCGGCCTTATGGCAGAGGCGGTCGGAACCTGTCAAGGCTCTCCGCTGCGCTTCGACCGCTGACGCGGCGCCTTCTGCGGCCTGGACAGAACCCTCCGCGCCCCTGCCGCGCCGCAAGAGCCATGAAGCGGGAGCACTCAACAAAAGAAATTTGGGTTTCAGGCAGTGCTCTCCCTCATGCACGCAGATCGCCCCACAGCGGGCAGCAATCGAGGAGAAGAGTTATGCCAACCACAATCAGCAACACAGCCTTCGCCGCCAGCAATGGCACAACCGTAATCAGCAACGCCGCGCCGCACAGAAAAAATGCGGCACGGCAGAACCGCAGCGAGTCGCCTTACCAACAGCGCAACAGCCAGAAAGACAACCCGACACAACAACTCATCAAGCAGGCCGTGGATTACCTCATCCAGCAGCTTGAGGCGGGCAAGAGCGAAACTTTGACCGCGTATCTCGGCGCGATGGCGCGTTTCCATTCGTATTCCTTCGGGAACATTTTGCAGATCGCCAGACAGCGGCCAACGGCCACCAGAGTAGCGGGAATTCGGGCATGGAACGAGCTTGGCCGATTCGTAAAGAAGGGCGAGAAGGGAATCCAGATTCTCGCTCCGATCATCGGCCACCGCCGCAAGAGGGACGCGGCAGAGCAGGAGCCGGACGCGAAGCCAGCGCCCATGCTGATAGGCTTCCGTGCCGTGTACGTGTTCGATCTCAGCCAGACCGAAGGCACGGACCTACCGGAGTTTGAGCACAACATCACCGGCGAAGTCGGCGAGCACCGCGACCGGATGATTGCATTCCTCGCACAGCAGAACATCAAGCTGGAATTCAACGAGAAGATCGCCCCGGCGCTGGGTGTCTCCTACGGCGGCAAGATTGCTTTGCTGCCCGGTCAGTCGAAGGCCGAGGAGTTCACTACGCTGGTTCACGAAACGGCGCATGAGCTTTTACACAAGGCCGAACGCCGCACCATGACCACCCCGACCGTGCGCGAAACCGAAGCCGAGGCCGTGGCCTTCATCGTGGGCCAGAGTGTTGGTTTGGAGATTGGAACCGCATCAAGCGATTACATCCAGATGTACGCGGGCAACGCCGCGCTTTTGGCTGAAAGCCTTGAAGTCATCCAGCGCACCTCCGCCGTGATTCTCGCCGCGATTCAAGTGGACGATCCAACCCAAGAGAACGAGGCCGTTGCGGAGGTGGCGTAATGCGGACCCTGGCTCTCATCCTGATGGAGGCCGGGCCGCTCTCGCCCGGCTTCCATCTTCACATCGACAACCCGCCATGGATGGCGCTTGACATCGAGGACATCGAGACGAGCGGCCCCAACGGTCTGCCAACCGTTTCTGTTGCGCACTACGGCCAGCAGAACGGCGACGCCATGCGCGACCCGGAGATTCTCTTCGAAATGCGCCGCGATGGAAACGAGATTGTACTCGCCCCGTACTACTGGCGGAATGACTATCTCGGCATCGAGCAGTATTCAAGCTACCGCGACGATGCGCAAAAGCTGTTTACCCTCTCAGGGCTGAAACAGCAACACGAAGCGTTCGCCCGGACTTGGGACAGAAACCTCCGGTCTCAGAGCTTCTATGAAGCCTTTGTGCGCAGCCGGAGCCAGTAACCAGCCATTCAATGGGCGGGTACTGGACCTCCCCGCCTACGCATTCACGCTCGATAAACCCAGAAGGAGAATCCCATGACAACCGCAGTTCAAATGCAATCCGAGTATCGCAACCTGCCGCTCGTGAGCCTCACTGAGTCGGCAACCAACCCGCGCCGCAGCTTCGATCAAACGGCGCTTGGCGAACTGGCAGATTCAATCAAGACGCAGGGCATCCTTTCGCCCCTCGTTGTGCGGCCTATAGGCCAGGACTTCGAGATCGTGGCCGGAGCGCGGCGCTACCGCGCAGCGCAACTGGCCGGACTCGAAACCGCGCCTGTCCGCATCGTCGAATTGACCGACGCCCAGGCCCTCGAAACCAGCATCGTCGAAAATCTCCAGCGCCGCGATGTGCATCCGCTCGACGAGGCCAACGGTTTCGCCGCGTTGATGCGGCTTGAAGAACCGAAGTACAGCATCGAGCAGATTGCCGCCAAGGTTGGCAAGGCACCTGCATTCATCCTCGCTCGATTGAAATTGGTCGAGCTTGTCCCCGCAGTGGTGGAGGCATTCTCGCAAGATGAAATCGGCTTGGGGCATGCTCTTTTGCTGGCAAAGCTACAGCCCGCGCAACAGGAGGAAGCCCTTGCCGCTTGCTATCAGGAGCAGTACACCAACGGCAGCAAGGCCAAGCGCATCTTGCTTCCGGTTCGGCATTTGCAGCAGTGGATCGAGCACAACATTCTGTTGGAGCTTGCCTCCGCTCCGTTCTCGAAAGAAGACGCTGCGCTTGTATCCGAAGCGGGAGCGTGTCTTGATTGCCCGAAGCGCACCGGCCACAATGTTCTATTGTTTGAGGGCCTGACCCACGCGGACCAATGCTCCGATCCGAAATGCTACGCCGCGAAGGTCGATGCGCACATTCGCCAGACCGTTGCAGCAAAACCGAAGCTGGTACAGATTAGCACTGCTTATGGAACGCCAAAGGATGGCAGCGCAGTCGTGCCCCGCAACAAGTACGTTGAGATTCGCAACGACAAGCCGACCAATCAGAAGCAGCGCGACTGGCCGGAGTACAAGACATGCAAGTTCACCACCGAGGCCATTGTCACCGAGGGCAGCGAAAAGGGCGAGTTGCGGCGCGTATGCGCAAATCCTGAATGCCCCGTGCACCACGCCAAGAAGCAGCGGTCGAACGTTACCGCCGATGGTGGCGTCAAGGCCGAACAAGAGAAGCGCCGCCGCGAGGAAGCACTCGCCCAAGCGACCGGCCTTCGCGTGTTGGGTGCCATCGTTGAAGCTGTTCCCGTTCGTCTGATGAAGCGTGACCTGCTTTTCGTGGTCGAGCGTCTTGCCGCAATGCTGGACGAGCGCCGTTTGGCAATCGTTCTGCGTCAACACGGCATCGGCAAGGCGAAAGGCCCTGCCGACACATCGGCCAAGCTGCTTGCGGCCTTCATCCGCAAGGCCGAGGAGAGCATTCTCGGACGCCTGTTGGTGGAGACCGTCATTCTCCACTCGGCAAGCTCTGTGAACGACTCCGGCAAGCTACTCAAGGAAGCAGCCGAATTCTACAAGGTGGACGTGAACGCCATCACCGCCAAGGTCAAGCAGGAGTTCGCTACCAAGGACAAGGCGGGGGCTGCAAAGAAGGCCGCGCCGAAGCCAGCCGCCAAGGCGGAGAAGAAGCCCAAGGCAGCATAATCCAACCAATCGAGATGGCGGAGCCAAACCACAGACTCCGCCATTCTTGCGTCCTATGCCCGTCTTCCCGCCCGCACTTGAGGCTCCAGCCTCGCGGCAGCAGCACCAGATTGATCCCACCCGACGGGCATGAGCGCTGAGGAGTTCAGCGCACCTTGCTTATTTGATGGCCTACACGTCGGAGCGGAATCCGGATACAGCGGGGAAATCCTGCGACTCAAGGGGTCCCGGCGTGCCTGTGGGCTGTGCCGGGACGGATACTTCTCTCAAATGCCAGACAGGATAGGGGATAGGTCGGTCCCCGAAGAGGTATTTCTATTTCGTCTTGCTCAGCACTTGCCCTGAGAACCCATCAATCCGGGACTATAATCAAGTGGTTCCGCAACACAGAAACAAGAAACCTACAGAAGGCTCGATGATGAAAACGCTCGCTTCTTGTACGCCCCGCCAGGCTGTTCTCGATGGCACCGCAGACTTCGTTGTCAACTTGGCGGATCTGCCCGAGCTAACCGAGTCTGAAGCCCAAGAATTCCTTGATTCCAATGTGCTTACATCCGGCATGGAACTGATGCTTCAGCAGGCCTTTTCTCGCCTTGGAGGCGAGAAGTCGGTCAGCGGCATCTACAAGCTCTCGGAGTCTATGGGTGGCGGTAAGACGCAGACCATGATCGTGGCCGGCATTCTGGCCCGTTTTCCGCAGTTGGCGAGTCTTCTGGACTTCCACAAGGCGTTACCTAATGCAAAGACAGATGTCGTTGCTTCCTTTACAGGGCGCTCCACGGACCAAAAGGTTTGGGTCAGCATTGGCAAGCAACTCGGCGTGGAGTTTGCGGCAGATCGGGCGCCTTCGGAAACTGAATGGCGCGACGCTCTCAAGGACCGCGCGGCTTTAATCTTGCTCGATGAGCTGGCGTTTTATCTCGTCCATGCAGCGAGCCAAGGATCGAAGGATGAGGGCACCCGCGCGGCAACGCTCGCAGGTCTCGCACTCACGACACTGTTCGGAGCCGTGCGTGACTATAAAGAGTGTGGCCGCTGCGTACTCGTGATTGCCGACCTTCAGAAGGATTGGGAGCAAGGTGCGGAGGAGTTGGCAAAGATTCTCCGGTCCAACGACATTCTTGGAGGCGCTATACAGAGCGTCAACAATGAGATGTCAAAGGGTGCACAGTCCATCGCCCCGGTCGACAATCAGAAGGATGAGCTTTACTCCATCCTGCGCAAACGTCTATTCAAATCCATTGATGTCACGGATAAAGATCGGGGAGCAGTCGCCGACGCCTATATCGCAGAGCTTGCCAAAGCCAGTGCAATTCTAGAGCGCCCGACCGTCAGGATTCGCGAAGAGATTCTGGTCTCCTATCCCTTCCACTTCTCGACAAAGCACCTCATTGCATCGTTCAACGACAATCCAGGCTTTCAAAAGACGCGCGATGTGATCCGGCTGATGGCGGCAATCGTTCGCGGACTCTGGGCCAAGGGCGATGCCGAAGTTAAAGGCCACTCGCTTCTCTCTTTGGAGACTGCAAATCTTAACGACCCAACGGTAGCAAGTCGTTTCATCGAGATTAAGAAGTCGCTGCAAGATGCATTGCAGACGGATATTGCCAACAACGGGACTTCTCATGCCGAGAGCGTGGATGAGGGCGGTGAGGGCCTCGCTGTGCGCTGCGCAAAGTGGATCTATGCGGCATCCCTAGCCGACGTTCGTCCGCACGGCCTTACCACCGGCGAATTGGCAGAGTACTTGCTCGCGCCGGGTGAGTCGATTGTCGGCCTCCCCGAAGCGCTGAAGAACCTTTATGACAACTGTTGGTATATCGAGGTAACCAGGTCCGGGCGGTACTTCTTTGATAAGCATAAAAATTTAAACGCCCAGGTCAACAGCTATGTGAAAAGCTGCACGAACGCTGATCGGGACGCGCAGATCGACGGGAAACTCACAGAGATGTTTGAGCCGAAAGACAAGCGATGCTACCAAAAATTGGCGGTGCTGCCTGCGCTCGATGAGGTGCAACTTGAAAGGGATAAGGCCACTCTCCTAGTTCTCAAGCCAGACACAGACATTGCAAAGTTTTTTGCTGAGCAAAAATTCAAGAATCGCATGGTAATTCTCAGCGCAGACGATCAGACGGGCATCTTCAATGTAAATAAAAAGGCAGCAAGACTTTGGGCAATCGCTCAGGTCGTTAGGGATCTGAGTGCCGAGGACACACGATACAAAAGAGCCAAGGAAACGCTCGCGGAATACCAGACTGAACTCTTCTTGGCCATTAAGGCCGTCTTCAACAAGCTGCACTATCCGTTGATTGACGAAAAAGGCGAGGCGGCCTTGATACCCGCCCCGCTACTTGATAGCTACATCAACGACAAGTCCGGCCAGCGGATTCAATACCGCAATGATGAAGCGTCAAAGGGCGAGTTTGTTATCGAAGCCACCCTGCGTGATGCGAAAAAGTATCAGATTTTCTCGCCTGCCGCTGGACAAGACAAACTGAAGACCTATCAGCCGCTGCGAAATCGCATTGAGCAATTCCTGTTCCCGTCTACT
>Ga0302274_10001695_pt1 | contig 20866 bp, 16 predicted proteins | sample III_Bog_N2_1_FD_198755 | JGI IMG/M metagenome (GOLD analysis project Ga0302274, IMG submission 198755) | Peat permafrost microbial communities from Stordalen Mire near Abisko, Sweden - III_Bog_N2_1 | ecosystem: Environmental > Terrestrial > Soil > Wetlands > Peat | place: Sweden: Abisko...
TACGTCCTCCGGGTGAACGGCTTCGAGCCATCCGAGGTTGCGCGTCCGCTCCTTGCTCAATCCTGTGACCTGCTCCCATCGTGAACTCACGTCCAGGTTGTTTCCCTCCGAATCCATCACCCAGGGAATTTCAGGATTCAACTCGACCATGGAGCGTAGATGCTCCTCGCTCTCCCGCAGCGCCTCTTCGGCTCGCTTCCGCTCGGTAATATCCACAACCGCAACTGAAATTCCGATCACTTCTCCCGCCTCGTCCAGAGCAGGCTGATACGAAACCAGGTTCGTTGCGCCCGGAGTTCCTGGACCATGTCCCGGCCTGAAAAACTCTACCTCCTCGATCACCTCGCCCTGCAATGCGCGATTCTTATAAGCCTCAATCAATGGAAACACCCCAGGGATCATTTCCTTGACGGTTCGTCCCAGGTAGGCCGCCACTGGATCGCCATTCATTTCCGCAAGTCTTCGATTGAGGCTCACGTAGCGAAGATTGCGGTCAAGGAAGCACAAGCCCGCTGGAGCGCCGTCGTAGATTGCCTGCAGTTGCGCCAGCCGTTGCGCAGGCAGCGCTTCCAAACTGGAGCCAGCCCAGTCACCTCCTTGCTGCGAAAAACGGGATGCAGGAAACAGCGGGGTGGCCGCGACTACTTGGGGAATCCGATCCGCCGTCAAAGGCCGCCCATACAGCCACCCCTGTCCCATCTGGCATCCGAGGTGCAGCAGCATCTCCGCCTGCTCCTCCGCTTCGACCCCCTCTGCGATCATCAGCAGATCAAGGCTGTGTCCCAACCCAATGATCGTCGCCACGATCTTCCGGCTTTCACGCTTGTCGGCCATGGAACTGACGAAGCTGCGGTCCACCTTCAACACATCAAACGGAAGCGCTTGCAGGGGCCTCAGGCTCGAGTATCCCGTCCCGAAGTCGTCCAGTGCCAGCTTGCAGCCCAGATCTTTTAACTTGCCGGCGATCTTCTGCGCCAAATCCAGGTTGTCGATTAGCCCGCTTTCGGTGACTTCAACTGTCAACCGTTCCAGCGGGAACCCTCCCTCCTCCGCAAGTTTGCGAATCTTGCCGGGCAGGCTTGGATCGCGCAACTGGGTTGGGGATACGTTCACCGCCAGCACAAGCGGCGCGGGCACGACCGGAGCCGATAGGAACGCCTTGCGCAAAATCTGCTGCATGAGCTGTCCCACCAGCCCGTTCTCCTCCGCGAGCGAAATGAAATTCTCAGGCAGCACCAGGCCAAGCTGAGGGTGCCGCCAGCGAGCTAAGACTTCAAAACCGACCACTCGGCAGTTGTGCAGTTCAACCACAGGCTGGAAGCAAGGCTCAAGTGCATCGTCATCGAGCGCTCCACAAACCGTAGCAAGGTCAACGAACATGACCAAGACTCTAGGAATAAATCCAGGAAATGTCTATGCCCGTCCACACACAACGGTAATAACTCTGTGGCCGCGTGTTTGCCGGCAAATCGCGGCTTATATACCTCTTAATCAACATTGAACCTCCAGAAGTTTCGCAGTCAGTACAATGGACGCAAAACTCTACAACCTTCTTCTATCCCGCCGAAGCTCGCTGGACTCTTCCTCCAATCGGATCGATATCCCACTTCTCGCCGCCCATTACAGGAAGGGAGCCGTTAATTTCGCAAGAAGGAAGCGGCAGCAACCAGCGAAAACATTGGACGAACCAGTCAATTACTTGAGAAGTCGCTCCAGACCATCCCAACCAGAAAAGACACATTCAACAGGCTTGCGCGTTCTAGGGTCAAACAAGCCCATTTCCTTAAGCGTGAAACTTCCAAGACCACAATTGCAGGCATGTCAGCACAAAGTTTTCAAGGTCATTCCCGTCCCCCTCTCGAATGGGGAATAACATGGTCATATTGTGCATCCATTACATAAAGCGCAGCGTGCTTGGCAAGCTCCTTTTCTCCACGCCACGATATTACGTCGCGATAGAGAGAAAGGAGTCGATTTCAAACCTGCCTCCGGATGACCGGAGTGCCGCAAAAACAACAATAATGCCCATAGCGAACGTGCAGCATCTGTCTAATTTCAGATGAAGGCATCCGCACATTCTCTCGCTCAGCAACCGGAACTTTTGTGGCTGAATCCAGCCGAAAATGCGGTCTGTTGAATTCAGAGTATTTTCCAGCCAATGACCATGACCATTCCATGATTGGGCGCATATTGGCTTGCTCAATTAACGGTACCGCTTCGCTAAACCTTCCATCCAAGTGGGCGGTAACTGCGTCATTCACATAACCGGCTGCAACAGCAACCTCAGCGATTGGGGGGGCGGAGGCAGACCCGCAATTCAGGTGTTGCTATCGGGTCTGGTGATTGGGATTGCACATCGCGCATGAATTGCCTTTCTGATTTACCAGCGACGAAAGAAACCACTGTTGGGTTCGTTGACGGCCATGCCCTTCAGTCAACTCGAGGGTGGCATCCTACCCCCTCTCTCCTCACACAGATGGGACTCGTAGCGTACCCAAAGGCTATCCGCAGAAACCATCGCTAACCTGCGTCAGTCGGACTGCCTCCCCCGTTCGAGTTTGCTGGCATCGTAGCCCTTGGCCGCTAAGCGACCCGCAATTTCCGCATAGAGCTTGTCGTCCATCTTCGCAGTGCGGCTCAAAATCCATAGGTACTTCCGGCTCGGTTCGCCGATTACTGCGTACTCGTAATTCGGGCTCAGGTCGATAATCCAATAATCACCAAAGAACGGCCAGAAGAATGTCACCTTGAGCTTTGAGCCGGTTGTCTGGTCAACGACCGTGGCCCAGCCATTCGATTGAGTCAGCTGGCCTTCGCGAGTCGTGCATGTATTCACAACGCGAATCTTGCCGTCAGAACGGAGGGTGTAAGTCGCTGTCACGTTGCTGTCGCATTTGCGCTCGAAGCGATTGGGGTACCTTGCGATTTCAAACCAGCGTCCCGTGTAGCGGCTCAGGTCAACCTTAGGGACGGATTCTAGAGGAACCTCACCAAATGCGGCTCGAAGCACAGAAAACGCTCCCACCAAAGCGAGGCCAAGATAGATGAGCTTTCGTGATTTCACCCGGAATCTCCACAGTCTTTCGGTGTCAATACTAATTGACCATGGGAGGAACCATAAAGTAGCAACACTACATGGCTGAGCAATCAGCCCCGGTGCAAGGCAGCTTGAGTTCCTGCGTTACCTATATTGTCTGCTGAAGTTGTTCTTTTGCAATTTCTGCGACTTCTCCAGCCCCCTTGGCGTAGAGCGCCTCTTCATCAGGAGCAAGCGCGTACAACAGTTTCAGAAACTCTCCTGCGTGAACAAGTTCCTCGTCCGCTATGTCCTTGAGCACTGCCACGGCGAGTTTATTGTCGGTTGACTCAGCAAGCTGCACATACATCTGAATCGCTTCGTACTCTGCGGCTACCATGAACCGAATCGCTCTGACAAGTTCTTCGTCGGTGAGTATCCTGCCGTTCGCCAATTCTGAAAACGGCGACCCGAACTGTGGCATATCCATTTCCTCCGCTTCATGCACGTAGACACGTCAAAACTTGGATTGCGGCTTTGATGGTTATCACGTTTGTAGTCCCGTGGCTTCCTGCGGTCTGAGCGAGTTTGACCATCGCGGCAATATCGGCCTAGAGGGAACGAGAGTGTCCGCCCCAGAACAGAAAGACCCCGAGATTGATAACCGCGGGGTCTCAATGCGTATGGGTGAAAGCGGGTTACACTGCTGCGGGGGCGATCGGAGCGGCTTTAGCCGCCTTAGCTGCCTTGTTCTTTTCCCGCTTAACCTTCGCCCAACGCTTTTGCTGAGCAGCGGCCATCTTTGCGCGACTCTCATCGCTCACGCCGCCCTTAGCCGCATTCTTCACAGGCACCCTTGTCGCCTTGACTGTCTTAGCTGCGGTTGCCTTTGTCTTCGGAGCAGCAGCCTCAGCTTTCAAACACAAGGCTTGTGCCTTCTGCAAAGCTTTGATGCCGCGCTCGATTTCAGCCAGTAGCTGTTTCGTGCTCATTTAAAATCCTCCCTGATAAGTCTACATGACGTGCAATATGGCTATCAGTGATGCAGTCCTGGCTGCACCGTTGTCACCCCTCGCCAATCAGCAGGCAACGATGGAGTCCCTCGTTGAATTCCGCACGGCTTCGATGCGCTTCCGAAGCCGAATGAATTCCTCTTCAATCTGAAAAGGTTCCTCTTGTGAATCTGCGAGACTTCTCCAGGTTCTTCGCATGGATGTCCTCTCGGAGAACGATGCCGGATAGACGGGAGCAAGGCGGGGACTTCTTCTACCCTCCCCGGAAAGACGTATTCTTGCCATGCTCCGCCACTGTCCTATCGCTGCGCGAACAATGAATTGAATGGTGTGACCTGAATTACAGGTTGCGCTCTCCCTTTCCCAAGCAGATATTCGAAAATCGTCTATCGGGCACAGTCACCATTTGCAACGACATTAGACTCCCAATAACCAACCCTCAGCGTCAACAATCCCTCGCTCCTCCAATGTTAACGTCGGATTGAGTAAGCTCTCCAGACACCAGCTCTGGTCGCCTTGGCACGGGTACCGCCCGTACTTGCTCATGAGTTCCCCTTGCGCCAGCACTTGCCCCTTCATCGCCCGTCCCAGTTCATCCCTGTTCGCTCCCACCCGCAGGTCGAGCCCTGCATCGATAGCGCAAACCTTGAAGGAGTAACGGTGGGGCCTTTCCGGAGGCGGACACGGCCCGCCGTAGCCGATGCGCCGGAAATCAATCCTGCCTTGGCGAGTGCCGTCATCGAGGGTCTCGACTTTAGGCACGCCCTTGGGCAATCCGGTGCTTTGCGCCGGGAAGTTCCAGATGAGCCAGTGCGTCCAAGTACCGACCGGGGCGTCAGGGTCGTCGGCTATCAACGCGAACTGAGCTGCTTGGCTCAGTTATTATTCTGCGTCTTTGAAATCCTGACTGCGAAGACGAGTCCTTGTTATCTGCTCCCTCAAGGTTCTCAACTAAGTCAGCCCATTTGGCCGTTGTCCTTCTTAGCCCCACCCCTCACGCAAGGAGGGGTTATGGAACATACCATTAAAGACGATTGCACGCATGCCTATGTGGGTATAGTGCTACTGGTGACTATATTCATGGTGCTGGTTGGCGCGACTATGCATGGACAAGAGCTACCCAATGCGCCACAGGCAGCCGTGAAGCGGCAAACTCCGCCGGTGCACAAACAGTGCCCACTGTTGGCACAGCCCGGCAACCTGTATCTTGGAAGCGCCGACTGGTTCCGTGAACGTGAACATTTTAAGCTGGCGAGGGTTATTCCGCTGCTTACACACATTGACTGGAACCTTAGCTTTGGCAAGCCAAAGGAGGCCGGCCATGGCAATCGTAAGAGCAGATAGGTATTGATTACACGGTCGTGGTCGATGTAGTAAGTAAAACAGTTTTGCAGTTGCTGGCCGGTCGCTAGTGGTGATGGAAGTCTTCTAGGAATCTCTGCCAGTCACTGGAGAGCCGAGTAGGCCAGCGGAACCGAGAAGCCGTGGTCAATACCGACGATGGTCAGTGTGTCCGCCGCGAGTTCCTCGCAAAGCCATTCAGTGAGACCCCGCTGCGTCCAGTACCGGCGCAAACTGAGTGGGGGTTGAACAGGTTCCGGCGTGGCAGAACCGTCGGCGGCGTAAACCCGGAGGACATGGCAACTGGAGTCTGCGGGCACCGCGCCGGAATAGTCGATGCCTATGTAGCGTGCGAATTGGGGCATGAAGGCTTCTCCTATCGCGTGTTTTCGCTGTCGACAAGGTGTCGAACTAATTACCTATTCACTCTCTCGCCGTCTTGCTTCTTCGAGCCTGGCGAATCAGCCCAAACGTCCGGGATTCCTCCCGGACTGGTTCCAGCCTATGGGGAATTTGACTTACTTAATGGAGAGGACCTCAGGGCGGGGTGGGTGCTACGCGGATAGGGTGGTGGGGCTGGTTGTTGGATTCACTATACAGAAATCCAAGCTTCACATGCCAGTCCGGAGAGCGTACCGTCCGAGCCTGCTTCACTTTCCACAAACTGCATCAAATGAAAGCCACTCACAGCCTCTGAGGAGCCTTCGTCTGTTTGTCATTTACCCGACCGACAGAATGCTCGGCTCCATGCCAGAATGCAAAATGGAAACTCAGTCCACTTCTCAAATCGCGTGCGTCGATACATTGGACGGCGGCGTCCTCGTGGAATTCGAAGACGGGAGGTGTGCGCTCTATTCGGCGTCCTTGCTGCGTGCCGTTCTGCCACAGGCCGTCGAATTCGAAGTTACAGATGATGATGAGGATCCCGAGGAGCCAACAGCGCAGTCTTAGCACTATTCCGGTGAGACAATCCTGCTTGGGTGGTCGCTGAGCCAGCTAAGAAACTCCTACAGCTCCAGTCATCAGACTAGATGAGAGAGTACAAGCATTCGGGAGGAATCTCCACGGCGTTCGAGTTAGCACGCCGAAAGCATCATTGACCGGCGCGACTAAAGAGCCAAATGGAACATACGCCGCAGCAAACGCAGACTACGTTTCATTCAACGGGTGTACGTATGACAGCCAGCGAAGCCAACCATCAACGGGTACTCGACCTCATTCTCGCCGAAGAAATTCAGACGTTCCAACAGGTTTGGTACGAATTAGATAAGAAGGTCCCCGCCGTGAGGCGAGGCAAACCACCGATGTTTGAAGCTAGGCCAGGTAGCGTAAATCATTGGAGTGAACGCGAAGCAGGTGTTCAAATGGTGCCAGGCATTTGAACGCAATGAGTTGACGCAGCTTTCTTCCAGGTCCACAGCTTTGCTTTAGGTCACGGCGGGCGCACCAGTCGTGTCGTTGATCGCGTCTGCCGGCGTGATCACGCCTGGGGTGGCCCTATCGCCCCGCTGAGCTACAGGAAGTTCTGGATGCACAAATTCAAACGGTGTTACTCTCAGATGGAATCGGAGGCGCCATGATCACACTCAATGATGCAAAAGCCGTTATTGCTGCGGCCGAGGCAAAGGCAGCGGAAATCGGTCAGCCGATGAACATTGCAGTCGCAGACGGCGGCGGCAATCTTATCGCTCATGTGCGAATGGATGGGGCGTGGCTGGGTAGCATCGACATCTCGATCAAGAAAGCCTACACCTCGCGAGCCTTCGACATCGCGACCAAGGACTTGGCAGAGCACTCTCAGTCCGGAGGCCAGTTCTTTGGAATACACGCATCGAATGACGGCAAGATCATGATTTTTGCTGGCGGTATTCCCCTTAAACGGAATGGCAAAGTAGTCGGCGCCATTGGTGTCAGTGGAGGGTCTGGCGAACAGGATCACTCGGTCGCAGAAGCTGGTGCTGCCGCCTTTTAATTGTGTTACGGCGTTCAAAATGAGTGGCAATGTGAATTCAATTAACGGCGACCATGTCATTCTGTAGCGTCGGCAATACGGATATATGCCGGCAGCCCACGCGGCCGGTTCCTTCGAGTCGCCGCAGAACCGCAGGCTCAAAGAGCCCTCCGCCACGGTCATGGTCCGAATTGCCAGCCCGCCTGGGAAACCGACGAACGGCTCTTGAAGGCGAGATTGTCGGCTTCTCTTCGCCCCGAGCCAGCGACAGCACCCTGGTCCGCACCTCGGGTGGCGCCGGCGTGTCTGCGGGGATGTTCTGGTAGCCATTAGCGTTGCTTGAGGGCAAAGGAGCAGCCCCAGAGCGGATTGACATTGTGAGCACGATCCCGCGCCCAGGAGCCGAGGAAGGGATTCGAACCTGCAGAAATGCTCTTAAATTAATCGTTTTACGAACACGGAGATTCTTGAATACACCCAAAAGTACATATCCAATAAAACTGTGGTCTCACGTCTCCAGCGGAGTTCTGATAATCGGCTTCGCGGTTACGCCAATGTCATTCCAACTCACAATCTCCCGCGGAAATGCTGGAAATGCAGCCCTGAAGATTCGGCTCTTACCCGAAGTGTCTTGGATGCGAAGCCGCGACGCCATTTATGCCGCTTTTGAGCTCGCGTCAAGCACGGGTAGCGTTCACTTTATTGCGCACCGCCTCACCCCGGGTCGGTTTGAGATATCGAATTGTGCTCTCTAGATGCAACTGCAGACCATTCGCAGGGAAAGGCGCGAGCGTGCGGCATTCGCGGCAGTGCAGGATGAGGAAGAATTCGAGGAGGAAAACGATGAGAGTGAGGAAGGATTTAGCATCAGTCTTGGCGGTGATATGGAATCCGCGGAGGACGCAGACACCTATTCGGAGTGACCGCTGTGAGCAGTGTGGCGCCAGTTTGAACTCGGCCGGTATATCGGTCGTGGAAATGGCTACAAATGTGATCTGCGGCAGCCTCTTACTGGCTGTGCTGACGCTTGCCGGATTTGCTGTCTATCGATGGATTGACCGCGGTGGTTTCATTGAATATCCAGTCTGGCATGAACCACTCGATGACTGGAGGCGATGAGTGAGCCCAGCGAATCGCCGCCGTACCCTATACTTCAATAACGAGGCCTTATCACACTTCAACACGAATCCAATTGTCCTCATCACTTGCATTGGAGCTCCAATGGGCATCCCCTCACGTACAGCGCAAATTGAAGATCTGGCTGACGAACTGATCGCTCTGTTTCTGGCTCAGGCCGCCGATCTTCGCGAGTACGCCCAGGCCGCCTCGGCAGGGGAAGGAACTGTGCATCTGGAACGAACCCTTCGCCACCGGGAAATTCAGCGGGCCGACCTTTATAGACAATTTGAACAGGCTGCCTTCCCGGTATCCTCAGCACCAGATCGCGCAGATCAAATCTAAACTGTTCCGCAGTCTCGTCAAAACCAATCAATGCCAGGGATAATGTTTTCACCCCTCTTGCGAGTGAACGTCACGAAATCGGCTCGACTATGACTGAAGCCTTGACATGCACGACAGTACCTGAGGTACCGAAGGCAATCAGGCCATTCTCAATCCCCGTCGTCCCGAGATAGTTCCGAACCTGCACGCGATAGTGCTCTACGGTCTCCGACGCGGGATCGACATCGCTCTTCCAATCGATGACGAGTTGGTGCTTTCCGTTTGCCGCGAAGCTTGTTGCATCCGTGCACCCTGCGGTGACCACGTCGGCCTGTCCGTCTGGCGTACTTCCGTTTTCGGCGGTGAAGAGCATCGTATCGATGCGGAACTCCTGGATGGCGTCGGTGGGAATCGCAAGCCGAACATAGGACTGCTGCGCCTGGTTTACAAAGTTAGTCGCGCCGATACCGTCGAACGTGAAGTTATTGTCATCGAGGCCGCGGCCGGCGAAGCGGATGCTGCGCTGATTGCTTCTGCCTGTATCCACCGCGCCCGGTGCCAGAGCCGTCAGCGTGGACCAGTTTCTGCCATTGAGCGGCAAATCCCTCACCTATTCGAGCTCTGTACGGGCCCCGAGTGTGTCCGTCGTCTCGTCCAGTTGCGAGGTCAAGCTGGATCCATTCAGTTGTTGCGTAATGCCGCCTACCGCGAGCGTGATATCGAGCGCCCGTGTGTGACCCACGGACTCCTCAAGGTTGTCGAAGACAGCCGCCTGGAAACCGGGCGCTGAACATGTGACGCGGTAAAGACCTATCGGCAACTCCGGGATGTCGTAGAGGCCGCTCGAAGAGGAGACGGTCCAGCGAAGAAGGCCTGTCCCAGTTTGAATGGCGGTGATGCGGGCACTCGGAACGCGCCTCCCTGTGCTGTCTTTCACGGTGCCGCTTAATTCGGCGCGATCTATTTGCCCGAAGCAATAAGATCCGGCCAGAACCAGAATAAGAATGCATGGAATCCGCCTTGCCAAACGGTTCTCCATAGAGAATCCCATCCTAATAGTGGAGTTTGTCGCCTTTTATGGATAAGTCCTCGGCCTCATTTACATGCCAGGGTAGGTTCACCCGGGAAATCCAGGTGAGCGCGATGCAGAAGGCCTTCGGACAGGTCCATGCACGGAGAAGAGTTGCGGGTTGCGGCCGGAATCTCCCTCGGAAAATGCCCGCATTATCGCTTCAGTTCGTGCTCGCCCTCTGTGCTTGCGCCGCATTCTGCTTCAGAGACAGCTTGTAACGCGCCAGCAGTTTCTCGCGGTTCTGGCGCAGATCTTTTCCGGTCGGCTGGGCGGGATAAGGCTTGTTGCCCATCAGCCCTTTCCAGAGAATGTGATTGTATTCCGCAAAGTCCATGCGGTCTTCCGAGGTGAAGTCCATGCCCTTGGTGGCCCGCGCCCAGTACTCTGCCGTGTGGGTTGGCTTGGGCACGACCAGGCCGACCGGAGCGGTAAGCGGCAGGCTCGAGGAGTAGAGGCCGGCTGGAACCGTGGCCGTGAAACTCCATGTGCCCGGCGTGGTGTTGAAGATGTCGGCCATGGGCTGAGCCAGCGCATCGTTCAGATTCATCGGCGGCAGACCCAGAACCTCTTCGATGGTGCGCACGAAGTTGATGGTGTTGTACGGCGTTGAGACCAGCGCCCCTTGTTTCACGTAGGCGCCAGCCACAAAGGCGATGGTGCGGTGGGAATCGACGTGGTCGCCGGAATCCTGCGAGTCGTCTTCAATGACAAAGATCAGCGTGTTCTGCGCATAAATGCTGTTGGCGATGGTCTGAATCAGCATGCCCACCGCATAGTCGTTATCCGATTGCTGCAACTCCGGAGTGTTCACGCCGTCAATGGCGGTGGTGAAGCTTCCGGTGTGGTCGTGCATGAAGCGCACCAGACTTAAATTCGGCAGTCCGCCGGCAGCGTAATTGGTGTTGAATTCGCGCAGCCACTCCTGGAAACGGTAGTAGTCGGGAAACGCGTTGTCGAAGCCGCGAAAGTATGGATCGGTGAATGGGGTAAGGGTGACGTTCTGTGAGTAGGCGACCTGGGTGTTGGTTGAGAAGGGGTTGGTCAGAGTCGGGGGGATCCAGACTGTCGTAGGTGCGGAGGGGCACACTTGGGGAATCGGCAATGGGCATGTGTAGAGAGTTGGGTCAACAAAAAATCCATAGTCGCGAATCGTGAGCTTCGCCCGATTCGCGGCATCCCACAGATAGCCTTGCCCCGGATACAGCACATCGTTTGGCCCTTCCCCATCCGGCGCGGCCGCGTTGGCGGTTCCCGCCAGCAAGTTCGGGTCAGCCGGCGTAAGGTAATCGGCTGCCACGCGGCCTGCTACCGTGGGAATGGCTACATTCACATTGCGGTTCAAACCATCGTAATCCAGGCTGAGGCCGCGTGCCGCATAGAACGGCATTTCCTGGCGTTCGATCACATCGGGGGCGCGAGCCGAAGTGGTCCACGGCCAGCCGTCGTTGCTGACTTCAGAACTGGCCATCATGTTGTCGAGGGTGACGAAGGTTTTCGCCAGATTGTGCTGATTCGGCGTGATTGCCTGGCCAAACTCCGTCAAAGTTGGGTCGCCATTGCCGACTTCCAGATCTCCCAGGACCTGGTCGTAGCCCCGGTTCTCCTTGACGATGAAGATCACATGCTGGACGCCCTGATGCACGGCCGCCATGACAGCGGCATCGCTGTCGCTCTCAGTGGCGGAGAAGTGGCCGTTGATGGCCACCTGCGCGGTCAAAGAGGCCAGTTGCGACGCGGTGGGCTGGGGAAAGCTCTGAAAGCCGGCTTTGACCCGCTGGGGGTTGTACTCCTGCGACCACACACAGTTCTTGTGCCCTCCCGGATTGCTCACGCTCACGGGCAGGGGCGGGGCGGCGCTATAGCACATGCCTGGATTCGGGCCCGTCGGCGACTTCCCATTGACCACGTAAACCCAATTGCCATTGGGGCTGTTGACCGTAGGGCCGAAGCTCACGGAATTCGGGTACCAGCCGGTTGGAATCAGACCGACAGTCTGGTCGTTCTTGTCCGCTCCGGTCAATTGCACCACCGCGACGGCATTCAAATTGCCATTCGTCACATAGAGTTGCGACTCATCCGGCGAGAGCGTCACGCTGTTGGTGTTGGCGCCTCTGTGCGCATTCACCAGCGGATACGCGCTTAAAACGCTGGCCGGCGCGCGGACGTAAATCGTTTCCAGGATCGCCCCCGCGCCGCTGGTTGCGCCGCCCTTCGAAATATCGATGACATCGACCGAATCCGTCATATCCTCGGCGACATAGAGGCGCGTCTGGGCCTTGTTCATGGTCATCTTGAGCGGTTCGCCAACCACGGGGATTCGGCCCGTGACTTTCATCGTCGAGCCCAGGCTCACCACATCGATCTCGCGGTCGCGGATGCTCGACACATACGCCGTCGTATTCTCTCCCGTGCCTTGAATCACCACCCAAAATGGGTATTCGCCGCCCGGCGTACCCATCGTCGTGGGGGTTCCGTCGCCGGGGCGCAGGTCGATGTCTGTCGGTACGCTGCTCCAGTTACCCAAGCCTCCGGTGAACACCGAGATCGAGTCATTGTCGTAATTGGCGACTGCCAGGGTCTGGCCATCGCTCGAAATAGCCAAGCCGGCTGCGCATGGCGACTCGAAAATCGTGCCATTTGCCGTGCCGGGTCCTGTGTTGACCACGTTCAGCCCCAGGCCCGCAGCGTGGTTCATCAACAGTTCGGGTTGCTCTGCCCATTTTTGGTCGGACCCCAGCGCAAAGATATGCACATTGTCGCCAGATCCGGTATAGGGTGAAGCAACGGGATTTTTGATGGTTGCGGGAGTTGACGGTTTGATAATGGCGCCGTAAAACGGGTAATCGCCCACGCCGCCGGAGACGTAGAACGCCGTGCCAGAGGGATCGAAGGTGATGCCGTTGTAGGAGTTGGGGATGGTCACAACCTGCTTCTGGACCGGCGCGCCCTGTGAGATGTCGTAGATGAACACATACTCTTCCGAGTTCGCGTAGTCGTATGCAGTGAGATCGGAGTTGATGTACCCGCCGTAGGGAGTGCCGACCGGGTAGAAAATGCGGTTATAGCCGCTGGTGAGAATCAGCAGTGTTTTGCCATCCGGGCTTACCACCGTGGTGACCGCTTGCCCTGCCTGCCAGTTAGGATATTTGGGCAGAATGGCCGCCCCTGGTATCAGCGGCTCGAAGGTGGAATTGTAGGGCGCCGTCGGCGTGATCATTTGGCCCAGATTCGGTATGGCCTGCGGCGCGGAAGGCGGCGGACCCATCACCGTGATGTTCAGAACCGCCGTCGCGGTACCGCCTGAATTGGTTGCCATTACGGTGTAGTTGGCCGCGGCGCTCACCACGGTCGGGTCTCCGCTGACGATCCCCGAGAGCGTGTTCAGCGTCAGTCCAGGCGGTAGCGCCGGGGTCACAGAGTAGGAAATCGCCGTTCCGCCGGTATTCGTCGGGTTGTCCGGCGCGATCTGCACTCCTTTGGTGTAGATCGCCGGGTTTGTCGAGTAGCTAAGCGTGGAGGGCGGTTGATCGTTCACCGTAATGGTCAGGCTAGCCATGGTATGGCCAGCGGCGTTGGTTGCCGTAACCACGTAGCTGCCAGTAGCGGTTACGACCGTGGGCGTTCCGCTAACAATGCCCGTCGCAGTGCTCAAGCTCAGACCCGCCGGGAGCGTGGGACTCACGCTATACGAGGCCACCGCTCCGCCGCTGCTCGCAGGACTGTCTGGCGTGATTTGTACGTCCTTGATGTAGACTGCCGTGTCGGTTGAGTAGCTGAGTGCCGCCGGCGCCTTGACGCTGTGACCACAACCGCAGAGAAAAACGAGTGCTGCGGACAGAGAAAGACCTAATGTTTGCAGGAATCTCATGGAAACCACCTTGTTCTCCACTTTCGGCACAAGGACGCAAGCACGAGGGTGCAACGAGCCTTGTGTCACACGGATGCGGGCGGAACCATGTTAGACAAGAACGAAATGCGATGTATGGTCAAAACTGCTCGCATCGCAGATTCTTCAACAAGCGGGCATTCGCCGCAGCGAGCTGCCCGCTGTGCTTCTGGACATAACAAGGAATAGGTCCCCAAAAACGTGAGGTCCCAATTCGGACAATTCTGGCGGCAGAGCAAGATAGCGCGCAGCTCCGTCGGGCCGGGGCAGTTTCGACAAGATCGTTTGAACTAAGACGCTGGCGACGGACGCAGTGATCTACATATAGAATTCTGAATCAAGCAGAAAGCTGGAGGTTCATCCCGCTGACGGACGCAAGAGGTCGGAAGAGCATGCCAGGAGCGGGTTCCTTCTGCCTGGAGATGCAGGTTGAGGGAGTCCCTATTAACTGTTACCTCAACCAGAATCCCGAGACAGGAAGAGAGGAAATTGTAAAGATGATGCCGCGCTGCTAACCAGATCAGCTTGTGAAGGACTTTCCCGGCGAGGATTCTGCCTGGGCATGGGTCAGGAGTAAATATCGCCTTCGGGAGATGCCATAACTGTTCTGATGAGGTTCAGACTGTGATGGTGCATGGTGACATGGCCGCGACCCCGGTTCGCTCTTGCTCTCTAATTCGACCCATCACTCAGTTGGGGCGCTCCAAAGCCGCGGGCGAGAGCACTGATCGCGCAGTGTGCATATTTGGCGACTTGGTGGAGCCGCACTGGTTGGCAAACGTGACCGTCCTCGAATTGGGCGAGTTCAGGTTCCTCGCGTACCGAAGCAACAGTTACGTAGCACCCGCAACAGATCGAGTCGAGGGTCCCGTCTCCGTTGTGCCTATGGTGAAAGTAATTGCCAAGCCTATTGGTCATTTTGCACCTCTTGCAGGTTCTGCACTGTGGGTTAGCTGAATTCTTTCCTGCCAGTTGGGAGCTGTCTGATCAATCCCGCCCACTTTTCTGTCTTCTTTGCGCGAAGCAGGAAGGCAGCGGACAGCTCGCTGTTGGGCTCATCAAGCGCTGGGTGGCAAACCCGCACGGTCTCCTCTGGCGGTTGGCCTCATGCGTAGAGCTGAAGATGCCAAGACGCCTGAGCAGGCTGCATTCCGTACTTAAGACGTCGAATTCGCAGCCAGGTGTGCAATATTGAACAGCCTGCGAAGTGAAACGTCGGCATGATGATGGCCTCCTTGGAATTTCGCCGCTGATACCTGTCCGCGTCGCGGCATCCTGCTCCAGTTCAGGAGGTAGTTATGCCCCTCACTGTCGTCCTCGCCGTTGGGTTGGATTCTTGGCTACTAGCGGCTCACACCAGGGATTGGAGATCCGCGGGATACTTCGTCGTTTCGGCTTACTCCATAGGAGAGGCGATCAACCTCTTCAATGACGGTGACTTCGATCTGGTCGTGTTGGGCGATTCTGTTTCCATAGAGAACAGACAGAGACTGACCTCCATGATCCGCGCATCCGGTTCACAAACACCCATGGCATGCATTGGGGACTCTTCGGCCGCCCACAAATCGCTTTCAGATGCCCGACTGAAGAACGCTTCGAGTACGCTGGTCGCGGGGTTGAGAGAGTTGTTGGCGCAGAAGGCGATGACCGCGGTAGCGCCGGCTATCTTGCGCGGTGAGATGAGCTACCGGTAGCAGATACCGGTTTTGGAATAGAACACAGTTGTTCCCCTACCAAAACCAATGCGAAAAGTTGAGCGCAAACTACCCGGAAATTGATCCCGGCTCTGCACGACTGCTGTTTTGTGCGCTCAGCGGAGAATTGAAACTCACTCAGAGCCTCGCTTGCGTCGGCAACCCCTCACAAGATGGTCACGGACAGTGCAGCGGGCCGCTCGCGCGCACACTTCATTGAGATGAGCGTCCGAGCGCATTGAGATGTGGAGATGCTTTCGTGGATTGAAAGACTCGGGGGATGGCTCTCATCAGCGCGGCGAGATTTCGTCCGCTGTATAATGGAATCATGCAAGGCGAATGGCACAAATATAGTCCCCGAGATTCAAAGACTTATCCCAAAGAGAATACCCGTGTGGAGATGAGGGATGCGGATGGAACGCAATTCTCTTGAGGGTACTTAGCGGGCTCTTTTGTACACAGAGGTATCGTCTCTGGAAATACAGCTGACGTGCCCGAATCCTGGCGCTATGCCCAATAGACTTAGTCTAAGAGTCACCTCGGAATCAATTTAACAGTTAGGAATTGCGGCGTGGTTGATAACTGTCGCTGCCCTCAAACCTGTTCACGAAGCCTCTCGGTTACCGAGGGGCTTTCGATTTAGAGTCGCCTATAGGGGATGGGCAAACCCCTCGCCTTCAGGTGACAAATCGTGTTTTTCGTTTCCCGCCGTACACGTTGCGTTTTGGCAAAGGGCTTGGAAGTAGTGCTAAGAATAGAAGTACATCAACAGAGGCCGCGCCAATCGGCCGCAGGCCCGATCAATCCGGCTTCCAGCCGTAATCTGAAGCCACCGCCTGTTAGGCGGTGGTCATTTCACAGCGTGCGTCAACGCTGCAAGGACTAAGGGTCCCGAACAGAGAGCTAGATGGAGCATACTGTGCGGACGATGCGGATTACCATCGCTTCAATGGGTGTATTTATGACAGCAAGCGAAGCTAACCGTCAAAGGGTACTTGCGCTCCTTCTCTTTGAAGATGAGCAGATGTGCGAACTGGTCGGCACTACAGATCGTGGAATCCCTGCGGTGCAAAGAGGTCCCCCAATGTTCGAGACCAGGCAGCCTTGGATTTCTGTCCTGAGCAATATGACTCAATCACTCGATTCTTGATGCCATTGAGGTTTTGCTATCGCAGTACTCTTTGACACTGTAGAACTAGCGTAAGCGTGTGGTTATTCCCGGTGGCTCGAATCCACGCCGCTCAAGCTGGACCGCGTCCAGGTACGGAAGGGCATGCGCTGGCTGAACTCGGCCAGCACCATTGCATCGGCCGCATCGCTCTTCGATCGCCGCAACGTCTGCGCAAAACGGCTGACCTTCTTCGGGTTCAGCATCGCCAGCTCTATGTCTGGCGCTGCATCCAGGGCCAGCGCCAGATCCAGAGAGTAGATGCCGGTGGCCTCCAGCGACACCCGCACCCTGGCCGGACACTTGCCAAGCCAGCCGATCAGCGCCTTATGACCACTGGCGCGGTTAGGAAACTGCCTTTGTCCGACCGGTCGATCCGGCTCGATTACGGCTACGTCCAGTACGTCCAGCGTCGCGGCGCTGACATCGATACCGCAAAATACCTTTGTTTGTTGGGGTTTGTTGGCTTGCTCATCGGCTCTCCGGCGTAAGGATGGTTTCCAGCTGCCGCCCCCTCCACTGCGGACGGACTGTCTGATTTCGCCCACCTTGAACATGCAGGCACATAGGGCATTCGATTCTCCACGGCATGAAATCAGGGGGGCGGTGGCCGATCTCAGACACAGGGTCGACTCGCGCTGGCCTAAGGGAACGACGGCCTTACCGCCGAAACGTGAAATCATCCTCACGCCTCTGAATGCAACATACAAGGGCAAGGAAGTGGCTTGAGAGACGGGGCTGAGCGACGACGAGTCAGCCGGCCTCAGACCTCACCTGCCAGGACAGAGAAGGCCCGGGTTCAGCGCACTCCACGAGCCGCCTCCGTGTTCGGCCCAACAAAGGGCAAAAGTGAGCAGAATTGAACAGAAAGCCGCAGACCTTTCGAGCGATCCTGCGGCTGAATCCTACTGTGCCGAACTTGGATGAGGTGTCCGATGCTCAATCGGTCTGGCAAGTACTTCCACCACCGGAACAACACAAACGGGACTCACGACTCAATCTGCAACGGGTGCTTTCTCACCGTCGCCACGGCCAGCGAGGAATATGAACTCGCTCCTCTCGAGGACTCCCATGTTTGCGACCCGGTGCGTGTCTACCAGGTCAGCGAATACGCACGCCACGCGCTCGCCAATCTTAACCGCAACTTTGGAATATCCCAGGCGCGCGAAGACCGGAACTAAGGGGCAAGACCGGGTGCTGCACTCACTGCCGAGAAAAAGACCGCGACCAATGCACACCCCCCTTTTTGCGCCGCTCGTGAAAGAGGCTGCGGTCACCGCGCCGGTGATGGCTCCTTGTGGGCCGGGCCCACGCACTGACTCAGGCGGCTCCCTATTCAGTCCTCGATTCCGCTGCTCGGGTCACTCTCGGCAACAGTCTCCGGATCATCATTAGGATCAGTGTCCGTAGTATCAGCCTGATCCACCGCCCCCAGGGAATCGTTCACTATCTCGTCGGACGGTTCGTTATCGACAAATTCATCGGGCGCGGTTTCTGGCTTCGGTGCCGCATTCATCTGGGGCTCCTCTCTTAAGTAGGATGCCGAAACAATCCTTGGTATTCGGATGTGGGTTGCATTTCTTGACGGAGACTAGAACGTGGTCGAAGAGCGAGCCTTTACCGCAACATCCTGCGCAATATTCGCAACGCTGAACTAGCACCGGATCGATTCGAGAGTTTCTGGCGTGATTGATCCGCAGAGCCCTCACGAGTTCCTACCGCAAACCGGCGGGGTTTTTCTGTCGTCCGCCCCTACAGCCTCCTCGGAAGAGCGGTCAGAATTACTCAGTCTGCACCAAGGATCGAGCGTAAGATTGCTGTTTGGCCCGATAGTCTTTCCATGCATGAGTTTCATGTTAACGTCTTCTTATGTGTAAGAAGGGCGCTAATCAAAGCCGGCCGACATCTCAAGGAATGCGGGAAACCGCCGCGAGATGATCGCACACGGTGGAGGCAGTGTTGTTTCTTCGTGTATTCGGCTCATTGGAGTTTTACGCAGGACTACTCGTCCTTCGCGCTTCGCTTTCGTGAATCCGTGTTGTTGTCCCCAATCGTTGCTTACAAGCATGCAAAGGAGCAAAGTCCGTGGAAAAACAATCAGCAAATCACAGGACCGCAAATAGTCAAATCGAAATCCCAGTCCGAGTGGGCGCTGGCCATCTCGGAGGATCCACGGTGGCGGCGGATTGGAATGAGAATGGCGGCCAAAGCCTTGCCAAGCGATTTGGCATTGACAATCGCAACATTGCACAACGGCGCCAGTTCGTCCGCTTGGGCGACGAGGAACGAGAACTGCTTGCTGGGATGGCGTCGTGGGCCAACTCCGTCGCGCCGCAGATAGCGAAAGAGTTTTACGACTGGCAATTCGAATTCGGCCCCACTCGCGAGTTTTTCGAGAACTTCGTTAGCGGTACCGGGATTCCACTAGAGTCTCTGCGCGCCCGCCTGGAGTCGGCGCAGACTGCATACTTTACCGAGGTCTTCGCCGGATCTTCCCTGAACTGGGACGCAAGCTACTTTGAAGGGCGGCTCCAAATAGGTGCAACGCACGACCGTATCAATCTGCCCTTCAAGTGGTACGTCGGAGCATATGCTGAATACCAGCTGCTGATGGGCAAATACCTGCGCCGCGATATTGCCGACGAAGTCCGCGTTCGCCGCGTCGAGGCGGCCGTTTCGAAAGTCTTCAATCTCGACCTGCAGGCCATCGGTGACGCTTTCATCATGAGCACCCTGCAAGGCATGCTGCAGTCCATGGGCATCGGACTGGACGACCTCGCCATCTCCGGCGACAAGACAGAACAGATTGACAAGATCAAGCAGTTCATCGGTTCGCAGTTTCACGACTTCACCACCGGCATGGTGAACATGGCCGACGAGCACAACAAGGGCGATATCGACGTCACCATGGAGCCCACGAAGTTCCGCGGTGTTTTAAGAACCATGGCTCAGGGCGTCAACGACATGGTTGCCGGCCATATAGCCGTCAATAAGAAAGCAATGGCCTGCGTCACCGAATTCGGCAAAGGCAACTTCGATGCCCCGTTGGAGAAGTTCCCCGGCAAGAAAGCGTCTATCAACGACACCATCGAGCGTGTTCGGGAAAACTTGAAGTCGTTGATCGCCGACACCGACCTTCTTGTCAAAGCGGCAAAAGACGGCAAACTCGGTACGCGCGCCGACGCCTCAAGGCACCACGGCGATTTCAAGCGAATCGTTGACGGCATCAATAAGACCCTGGAAACCATCGTCGATCCGGTCAAGGTCATGGCCGAGAACGCAAGCACCCTGGCTTCCTCCTCCGAAGAACTCACGGCCACCAGTCAGCAGATGGCAGGCAACGCCGAGGAGACCGCGGTGCAGGCCAACGTCGTCTCCGCGGCCAGTGCGGAAGTATCGAGGAATGTCTCCTCCGTGGCTGCGGCTTCCGAGCAGATGCAGGCCTCGATCCGTGAGATCTCCAAGAACGCCGCCGAGTCGGCGCGCGTTGCCAAGAATGCCGTGCGAGCCGTGCAATCCACAAATGGAACCATGAAAAAGCTCGGCGAGTCCAGCGCCGAGATCGGCAAAGTGGTCAAGGTGATTACGTCGATTGCGCAGCAGACCAACCTGCTCGCGCTCAACGCCACCATTGAGGCGGCGCGCGCCGGCGAAGCAGGCAAGGGCTTCGCGGTTGTCGCCAACGAGGTGAAGGAACTGGCCAAGCAGACTGCCAAGGCCACCGGAGAGATCGGGCAGAAGATCGATGCCATTCAGGGAGACTCCAAGAGCGCCGTTCAAGCAATCGAGGAGATCGGCGCGATCATTCACCAGATCAACGAAATCTCCGACAGCATCGCCGCGGCGGTCGAAGAACAGACGGTGACTACCAATGAGATCGGCAATAGCGTGCGGGAAGCAGCCAGAGGGGTCGACAGCATTGCAAAAAACATCAGCGGCGTGGCCACGGCAGCCAAAGACACAACCCAGGGAGCCCACGACATGCAGAAAGCCTCGCAGGAGTTGAGCCAAATGGCCTCCCGGCTCCAGTCAGTGGTGTCGAGATTCACATTCTGAAGGGACCAGAGGTCGCGAACACACTGTTACGACCAGGCCAAACCACTCAACCACTTGCGTGGTGCCAACTCGACTGATCGGAGAGTCCCTCCTGTGGTCTGGCGATTTGTATCGTCAATCTCTTCAGGGTTTGATTGCCCGATTGCGACGCGTTCTCGGGGGGGGCTAAGGTGATACCCCGCTGTTTGCGGTGGGGTTGTTCATTCACGAGAGGGCCTCATCCAACTTG
>Ga0302274_10001706_pt1 | contig 20778 bp, 18 predicted proteins | sample III_Bog_N2_1_FD_198755 | JGI IMG/M metagenome (GOLD analysis project Ga0302274, IMG submission 198755) | Peat permafrost microbial communities from Stordalen Mire near Abisko, Sweden - III_Bog_N2_1 | ecosystem: Environmental > Terrestrial > Soil > Wetlands > Peat | place: Sweden: Abisko...
CAGGACTTTTCCCGTCCTGCCCCATGTCAAAAGCCAGCTCATACTCACCCATCACGGCATGGGAAGCCGACACGGTTCCAGGCGAGACTACGGAAATCCTGGGTTCGATGAGGCATTCCTCGCTGATTGCTCCCCAACCCCAGGTATTGCGATACCAGAGCGTCGGCAGAAGAACGAGTGATGCTGATTCGGGCCCCCGATTGCTGACCTTGATCCGGATCAAAATGTCGTTAATCGACTCCTTCGCATACTCCACCTGCACGTCGAAGTAGCGGTTCTCATCAAAGATCCCCGTATCGAGAAGTTCATACTCCGGTTGATCACGGCTGCGACGGGCATTTCCAGCGATGAGATCGGCATAAGGAAACTCAGATTGCGGATACTTGTAGAGTGCCCTGGCATAGGAATGGGTTGGCGTTGCATCCAGGTAGTAGTAGAGCTCCTTGACATCCTCCCCATGATTCCCCTGAGGGCCTGAAAGTCCAAAGAGACGTTCTTTGAGAATCGGATCCTTGCCATTCCAGAGAGCAAGGCCGAAACAGAGTCTTCCGAAGCGATCACTGAGTCCAAGCAACCCATCCTCACCCCATCGGTAGGCACGACTGCGTGCATGATCGAAAGGGAACGAAGTCCAAGGATTTCCATCGGCAGAATAATCCTCCCGTACGGTTCCCCACTGCCGTTCGGAAAGATAAGTGCCCCAAAGTTTCCAAAACCTTTCACGGCGCATATCCTCACCCAGCCGAATCTCCTCGGCGGTCAGAATGGGGGGAGCTGGATTCATGGTGGTTTACTAAATTAGTAGATATAACAACTTGCAATAAGACAGCTATGCCTCCTTAGTAAACAAGGAGGATAAATTCTCAGCAAACTTGAGTTCGGTCAAGAACTGGCTTTTTATTTTTCAGAACAGACCTCCAATTGGACTTGTTATCTTCAGGAATTCTCCTACAGTCTGCTATACAACACGTATATACATTATTAGAATATTTTTCCCCCACAATTAAATGAACGGGGTATCATTAGTCAAATTATAATGCGCCGCATCCAATTCTTTATCGCAGGGGTGCAGAAAGGCGGAACGACAGCCCTTGACCAAATGCTTCGAAAGCATCCTGCTATCCAAATGGCCACAGTCAAAGAGGTTCATTTTTTTGATAATGATACAGTGGATTGGTCTGCACCCAATCTCGATCTACTTCACTCAAAATTTGATTGGACCAACAATCACGTTGTCCGCGGTGAAGCAACTCCAATTTATCTGTATTGGCCAGAGTCCCTGGCGCGTATACGAAATTATAATCTGGAAGCCAGATTTATTATTGGGCTTCGTCATCCTTCTTTTAGAGCCTTTTCACACTGGCGAATGGAGTTTATGAGAGGGAATGAAACACTACCATTTTGTGAAGCTATTCAGGAAAAAGCCCGTCACCGCGTCGGGAATGCGCCGAATGGAGTGCACAGAATTTTTTCCTATCTTGAAAGGGGGCTCTATTTTCCGCAAATCGTGAGACTTTTAAGGCTATTTCCCCGTCATCAGATATATTTCTTTCGTACTGACAGATTATGGAGTGATCAGGATCATGTTCTGGGAGAGATACAGGATTTTCTTGGAGTGAATCATGATATTACCGTGAAGAAAAAATATATTGTTCCAATTAATTCATCCCACTTAGGGGTGATACCAGCATCATCACGAAAGGATCTTAACCAATTCTTCACCGAAGATATAAAACTAAGTGCAAAAGAAACAGGCCTTGATCTTTCTGATTGGTTAACAATCGACTATCAAGAACCAATGACTTTTGAGTGAGTTGGCAATCAGACTAATGATAACATAAATTAAATGGATATTAAGACCACTCGGTGAGAATTTCCGAAAGTATTCGTATTATTTAGTTTTTGCCAAATACCTAAATTTGATTGCAGCTTTTCTTGCTTTCAGATGGTCTGGCACATGATCCGGGTGAAGCAATGATTCTACACCTTCAATAAGAAACGTTGGAATACAATAAACATACCCCGGGTTTGATTCGCTTGAAGCAGCCTGATAGATAAAACGATCCGCAGCCAACCCTATATTTGATTCAACTTCTGATGTATCACACGGAAATACAACCTTTTCACTTCGAAAATATGTTTTCATAATATTCTCTATTCCGCTTTTGGTTATCAGGTATGCAGCCGCGCTGTGACAACTTAAACCGGAAAGCTCATTTTCCTCGAATAAGGTTGGAGAATCCTTCCTCTTTCGTGCAAAGAGTCTTTTAGTTTCAAGATAAAAATCAGCAAGTCGGCAGACAGTTTTTTCCGGGATTATACAAAATTGAATATAAGCGGCGTCGGAAGGAATTTTATCTAAAATTTCTTGAATTTCTGAGGCTGAAACATCACCAATTTCAATATCGTCCTCACAAATGATTACATTTTTCAATTCCTGTTCTGCTGCAAATCGTATGGCGCTCATGTGAGATAATGTACAGGCGATTTCTCGAAGGCTCACAGGGCGTTTGCGGTGGACATAGATTCTGGGTGCTGCGCTTGGGTCACATATATAGGCATTTCGAGTTGCAGCTTCGTCATCACCATCAACCGCATCGATGAAATGATATGAAATTGAATTCTCAGAAAAGTTATTTTCGATGCGCCGCCTTCTCCTGAGTGATTTTTTAAGGCTCAGGATGAAAAAATTCAGTTTGAGATCATTCCATGTTTTTGGCATATAGTTACAAGAATATGACACCATAATTTATGTATTTGAAAATATTTTTTCATAGGGATTACCATAAATTCTCAGGCGGTCACCTCAAAGTGTGGGATTACTTCTCACATGCACAGAGTTCGGAGAAGCTCCAACCGCTCATCTATTTTACTCCAACATCTGTTTGGGATGATTCTAATCCATGGAAGAACAGCAAACATTCCTTATTGAAGTCATGGGATCCGACTCAGGCCGATGTCCTCTTTGTTGCCGGATTCGATTGGATGACTCTTCCAGAGTTACCTAATATTCCTGTGGTCAATCTGATTCAGGGTTTAAGCCATGCCTTTCCTAATGATCCCAAATATTGCTTTCTCTCACGTAAAGCCATCCGGATCTGTGTAAGCGAAGAAGTCTCTGCTGCCATCAAATCAACGGGGATTGTTAATGGGCCTGTTATTACCATTCCGAACGGATTGGATACTTCATTATTCCCTCCTCCTTCCAACTTCCGTAACATCCCGCTTCTCATCGCCGGAATGAAAAATCCGCAGCTGGCCAGGACTTTGTCAGAAAGACTCGTTCAGAGTGGCATTCCAAATCACTGCCAGACCGAGCATCTTTCAAGGCAAGATTTTCTCGCTCTCCTTGGCCGCTCCAAGAGAGCCGTCTTTCTTCCATGCGAGCAAGAAGGCTTCTATCTCCCGGCAATCGAAGGAATGGCTATGGGGGCTGTTGTCATCTGTCCAGATTGCGTTGGCAATCGAAGTTTTTGCCTCGATGGACTTAACTGCTTCCGTCCAAACTACTCACTTGATTCCATTATGTCTGGCGTGCACATAGCCATCCAACAATCTCAAGAACAAGAAGTTCTAATGAAATTCCAAGCGATGGTGCAAGTGAAAAAGCATGATTTGCTTTCTGAGAGAAGGGCATTTCTCAAAATATTAGAAACCATTTTATGAGTACTACCCTCCCTGGCTTGATCCAACTACTTTCGGATTCAATTTTTTGGTAAGATCCGTTGTAATTTTTTTCTTAAATGGTCGAGTGCCGCCTGCGTCGCCATCTGCTTAAATGCCGATCTGTCTGACGGAATAAATTCTCGCCAGGCCACCGTCTCATCTCCCTCGGAACTCAGGGCGATCCAGAGGGTGCCGACAGGTTTTTCGACAGAACCTCCAGCAGGACCAGCGATTCCGGTTGTTGCCAGCGCATATCTGGCACCACTCCTGGCCCTCGCTCCTTCAGCCATGGCTCGGGCGACTTCTTTACTCACAGCACCGTGCGAAGCAATCAATTCGGATGGGACCCCTAGCAGATCACTCTTTGACTGATTACTGTAGGTTACCAATCCCTCAAGAAAAACCTCTGAAGATCCCGGGATGTCTGTCAATCGGTTTGCCAGCAACCCTCCGGTACAGGATTCGGCGGTGGCCAAGGTGGCTCCCGACTTCTTGAGCATACCGATGACAACTTCCTCCAGTGATTCTCCATGGCGCGAAACAAGATGATCACCCATGACATCAACCAAGCTCGGCTCTATCTCTTGTAATACTTCAGGCGGACCGATTAAGCGAAAATCGATTTCATTGGGTCGCGCACAGTAGCCGACTTCAAGATCACTCCTTTTGGAAAGCCCCAAGCCGATCTTCGCTTCCAAGAGGGATTCTCCCATCCCCACCACCTTGTAAAGCCTGCATTCGTGATGAGGCTTGTTTTCTCCCAGTTTCCGGAGGATGGGAAAGAGATAATCCCGTGCCATCGGCTGAAGCTCGCGGGGTGGCCCGGGAAGAAGAAAGAGATGGGGTACAGACCAGGAAAACCCCTCCAAGGCTCGAAAATAGAGGCCAGGGGCGGTTCCATGGTTATTGGGTAGGACTGTTGCACCCTCGGGAACCATGGCCTGTCGCTCCATGCGGGACTGAAAGGAATATCCGCGCCGCTCGCACCGTTCCTTGATTCCATTCAGAATCTCCTCATCGAGAATCAATGGGCGTCCCAATAATTTGGCAACGAGTTCACGGGTCATGTCATCGGTGGTCGGCCCCAATCCTCCGGTGACAATCAGAATATCAGAGCGAGGGATGGCCTCCAGAAGAACATCCCGGATCCTGGAGCCGTCCGGCACCGTGGATTGGCGTGATATGCGTAGCCCTAGCGTAAAGAACTCTTTTCCCAGCCACGAGAGATGCGAATCGCGAACAGTGCCGAGCAAAAGCTCGCTTCCCGTATTGATCAACTCGACGTGAGGAGAAACTTGGTGGTGCATCAAACCTCCGAGCCAATCAGCAGTCCCAGCCAGTTCTCAACCATTCGCTTTTGCCAGTTCGATTCCTCAACATCATAGGCATGGCAAAGGTTGGCCAGCAGGCGGGCCACGATTTGTCTGGAGTCGGGATTTTCCAAATGCTCATCGCTGAGTTCAATCTCCTGGCGTGCAAGAATGTCGGCGCAATCGGCGATGGAAAGAACCCTTCCAGAATGAAAGGGATCAAAATAAATTTCACCACAGCGGGCAATGAAGTGCCCAGGAAGATTCACTCCATGGATCGAAATCCCAGCACGGGCACCCACAAACATATAAAGTAGAGTCAGTGTCAGAGGGAGACCCTTACGGCTTTCCATGACACAGGGAAGGATGGAATTTTCATGATTGTAATAATCTTGTGTATTCCCATCAAATCGGAGTTCGGTATGGAGATATTCGGTGAGGACTGACACAGGGTCTTGAGGCTTGATTTTAAGACGCTCCTTCACCGCCTCTCCCCATTCATTCAGAAGCGTTCGGAATTCTTCAAGATCGAGCCAGGGAAGCAAAGCCGCGGCAATCAGCCAGGACACATCCTCCAAGGGAATTTCAGCATCGAGTTTGAAAAGAGCTTCGAGTTCCAGGGAGGCCCTTTTGCCTGCGATAGTATGCAGAACTTCCTGTGCATGGGCTGCGACAATTGCAGAGTCAGCACTCATCAAATCACGAAGATCATCAATGGCGTTTTCGCCACGTGCGATTAGCTGCTCCTTGACAAGCCCCACAGTCGCCGGATCATCATCGCGAAAGAGACGGGCTATGGCATCAGTCTGTGACGACATTGGTTTAAGATACTTTTGCTATACTAAAAAATCAAGTCGGCGGCCCTACAATATATTGAGCCGCACATAAAAAGAGCCGCCTCATCATGTGATGAGGCGGCTCTTTTCAGATTTTTTTCAATTATAAACCAACCGTGTCCGTGACAGGCAATCCCACCCCATTTATGAGTGGTCCATTTGTACTGCCAACCGGACTCGATACGCCAAGGTGAATTCCCTGAGCTCCGGGGATCATGCTATTATATTGATTCCATGTCGCTGGATTTGTGGGAACCGCCACCCTGCCTGTGAGTGTATTGGTTGTTGATGCCGCATTCCATACCGTACCAAAACCATTGTTGATATATCCGACAAGTGATGATACCTGTATATTCGTAATGCCCTGATTTAAGTAAGCATTATAAAATGTCAAAGCCAAGTTGGTTGTATTTTTTGCTTCAAAAGTAGAAAGATTATCAGGGGTGCTCCCATTTGAATGGGAAACCTGATTGTAAGTGGCCAAATAGGTAATGTAAAAACCTTCGGCTACGCCTGCAGATACTGCATTGGCATAGTTAGACCCAACGGCGCTGACACTTCCCTTGACAACACCATTTAGTAAGGAGGAATATGTCCCGGGAGCATTAGGAACTCCCCATGTATCATTGGCTTTGCCTGCCACTTGGGTAACGACACCAACCTCCGACGCACCAATTGCTCCAAGACCAAAACGAACGAAGCCACTATTATAAACCAAATATTTGGTACCGATATTCACTGTCGTTGATACCTGTTGATACTGTGCTGCAGCGGCAATAAGGCTGGCAGTCAATGCCTGCACATTATTGGATGTTTTCCCGTAGAGAGCAGTAGGGTTGGTGCTAACCGCTCCAAGTCCGTTAATTGCGTTTGCTGAGACAGCTGCTGCCGCATTTGCCAGACCAATCAGATTTACAGGCTGTCCATTAATGTTCGTAGAGCCAAAATTTGGGAGATAGCCTCCATTGTTCGTATACTTTGGTAACCCAGCCACAACATTGCTGGCAAGAGTTCCATTGGTGCTGGTAGCAACATAAATTCTATTAACTCCTAAATTTGGAGAATTCGAGTATGGAAAGCCCGTTCCAGGGACAGGAGCCCAATTCTGGGTTCCTGGTGCATAAGCTTTTGCTGCGGCAAGCAAAGCGGCATTTGCCGAAGCAGCAGCATTACTCAACTGAGCGGCAGCAGTATTTGTGTTGGCAAATGCAATGACCGCCGGGATTGTGATGCCAACATATGCTGTTGGCTGAGGCCCGTACGTAGGTAGAATCAGACCATTGGAATTTGTCTGGTAAGCCAGTGATGCAGCCACTGCATTGGAAACCAAGCCAGGTGACAGATTAGGGACTCGCGCCGTGGAATAACTCAAGACTTGTGAGGCCGTCGTCAGAGTGGGATCAAAGTCAAGACCAGTAAACGGAAGGATTGAGGTGCTCCCATTGGTTCCGTTTTTCACCGTCACATAAGCAGTCAAACCACCGAAAGAATTCGTAAAAGTGATGGGCGAGGAGAGAGCTTTCAGGGTGGAAATATAGAGCTGCTGCTGAAAGGCAGCAGTCTGGGCAGCCGGAGCATTGGTAGAAACACCATTGGTGGTCACCACATACAAAGCGTACTTGTTGGTGGTAGTGCTGTTCAGCGCGTTTGTCCCTTGAACCCAAGCATTGGCCAGCAGTTGAGGATTTGTTGTCCACGAAGAACCGGTGTAACCGAGCTGGATGGCTCCAAGTTGGAGTGCGATCTGATCCTCTTGTTGGGATTGAGCGGATGCGATCGAAATCGAGCCTGCAAGGCCAATACCAGTCATGGCCAGCAGCGATACCACCCTCAATATTTTTTTGTAGCGGTTTTTATTGTCAGTGTTCATTTTGGTTTTTTTGGTTTTAAAATTTTTGAGAAAGACTTCCCCATGCACGGTGGCGAGTTTCAAGGTTTGTGTCAATAGTTTTTACGGATAAAGTTTAAAGGGCGTTCAGAGTAGCAGGCTGTATCCTTTTCAAGCAATCCGTGTGCCAACAGTTCAGGTTTGGATCATAAAATCAGCATTATCTTCTGCACTCTCCCTGCCCAAAGAGCAAGAACTCACTTGTGACAATTCCGTAACAAATGGTCTTGAAAGCAGTTAACGCAGTTCATCACAACGGGTAGTATCGTTCCGCGAACAGACCACTCCAGAAAGTGTTTCTGAAGCATCGCGCTGGATCGGCAGGGGAAAGTCGATGGCGATGCAACTCATGGAGCCACGCTGACCTTCTGATTCTGTTGGGAGGTTTGAATCACCTTTTGATAGTAGTATGCCGAAGGTTTCAGGATCAGTGCATGAGTTTTCGGATCCATCGAGGAGAGGCCGAACTTCGGCACATAGCCGTAGTGCCACTCATAATTGTCGGCCAGCGACCAGACAAAATAGCCACGCACATCAAATCCCTCGTCCATGGCGTTGCGGATCTGGGCCATGTGATCCTTCAGATACTTGATGCGCTTCTTATCGTTGCTCGTGGCAATACCGTTCTCCGTGATCATCATCGGTTTGTCGTAGCGCCTAGCCACGTAACGGATCTGTTTACCAAGGGACTTGGGGTCGATGCTCCAGCCCATCATTGAGAAGTGGGGACCATGGCGGTAAGACTCGGACAAAAAGCTGATCGGCCCGGCAACCTGGCTGTAATAATAATTGAATCCGATGATGTCACAGACATCGTAAATACGATCCAGGTGGTCGAAATTCGAATGCATGACGGTATTGTAAACCAGCCCCCCCGGATCAAGAGGGCCGTGCTTCCACCAGGGAAGAGCCTCCACGCTCACGACGTTTGCCGAAGGCTTGATTTCCTTGATCCGCGCTGCGGCATCCCGGAACATCTCCGCACTGGCAATCGTGGCAGCCTTGTATCCGTCGAAGTCCAACACATGACAGGGAGGCCAGAGCCCGGCGATATAGGCCGTCAAAACCTGGCCGTTGGGCTCGTTCTCCGGCGCATAATAATCGACAAAGGGTGAAGTGGCAGCCACCACTTTTTTCACATAGAGATTCCAACGCTCCCGGGCAAGAGGATGCAGCCAGTTCACTTTCCTGCTGTCGTTGGGGTCGGTCAGCCAGGCAGGAAAGCTGAAATGCCAGAGTGTCACCACCGGTTCTATTCCTGCCTCTTTTAATTTCCGGCACATGGTGACGTACCGGTGAAGGGCCTCTTCATTATAATGCCCGGGTTGGGGCTCGATCCGGGCCCACTCGATACTGAAGCGATAATGGGTCACACCGATTTTTTTCAGCGCCTCTAGATCCTTGTCAAAATCCGTCCAGGAGTAGAGGGCCGGCCCGATGAAAGGAGCCTTCCCGTGCTGAACCAGCAGATCCCAGTCACGGAGAAAATAATCGGGATCTCCGGGCTTCTCGGCCCGATCCTCATATTGGAGGCTGGCCGTGGAAATTCCCCACGCAAACCCCTTGTATCCGGTCAACCCGTCCGCCTGGTGCTTGGGTGCCTTGTCAAGCGGGCCGAGGGGGTGGATTGCGCACCCGGCAAAAAGAGGGGGGAGAATCCAGAGAATCAGGGATCGAATATTCAAATGATCGGAGGGTTGGGCACGAATAGACTGGGGCGACGGAGATCCAGCCTATGGCTTTGTTTTGGGCAGACACGGAAGAAACTTTAACTCGCCATCCTTGTCGCGGTAAAAGCCGCAGAGCCCGGGAACAACCCCATCCCAGGACATCGTCTGACCCGAGAGAAACTTCTCATCCAAAGGGCTCTTACCCTCACGAAGCCTCCCGTAAATTTTGTTCACGGAAGAAAAGGGTATCGTCACCTTGCTGTAAGCAGCATCGCTCAAGCGGGATTGCTCCAGCCTCACCGGATCAAAGACAGAAATCCACCAGCCGCCATAGGCATCGGGTGCCGTGGGGGGAAGTACTTTGAAACGGAGTTTACCTGCCTGCCTCTCTCCCCCCTTTTCACTCAAGCCGTAGAGCGCGCCAATCTCTGCCCGTGAGGAAAGACACCCGGCAAGGTAGGCTCGGATGATTTTCTTGAACCGGGTGATCCTCTCACCATGTTCATAAATCCCGAATTCCAAACAAACCGGATCCTCCGGGTTGCCATAGACATTCATCTCCATGCGGCCATTCACGCGGAACGAGAGGTAAGGAATATTCTTAAGATACCCGCTCTCAATGGAGGTGGGAGGAATCTGGATGAACGAATGAATATTATCATCAGTCCGCAAATCCTGGACGATCATGCGCCAGGGAGGAAGCCTTCCCGGCTCGATCATGTCCGCAAAATAGACTTGAGCCGCACCCTGATCCTCGATCCGTTGGATAAAGAGCTTGGGAATTTCCACCTCGCCCATCCGCTGTTGAAGGATCACGTCAAAAGCCTCGTTCTTGATAATCAGCCCGTGCAATTCCTTGCCACTTTTCATCACGATGGTATCCGGCATGAGACGGGGGTCGGCCATGTTTATAGCCGCACAGGCGGAACAGAGGCCCAGCAGAAGGCAAAAAAGTGGAAAAACAGACCTCATGAGTGATACGATAGCAAATTGTTACTAGGCACAGCCCACCTCTTCAAGAAGCCATTCACCCTTCGTGCATGATCAGCGTTTCAACATGAACAATTCCCAGTTGCGCTCGCCGTTTCACAACCCTTTGTCGCTGGAGAGGCTGTCAAGCGCGGTCGATGAGGTCATCATGGGACGTCGTTCGGTGAGGGGCTTCCTTGCAACGCCTGTACCAAAAAAAATCATCCTGGAGATTCTGCGTGTCGCCTCCCATGCACCCTCGGGAACGAATACGCAACCCTGGCAGGTCATGGTCGTCACGGGATCGAAAAAAGAGGCGCTTTCCCGGGAACTGATCGAGACGGCCCTCGATCCGGAGAAGGATGCACTGCACACGCAAGAGTATTCCTATTATCCGGAGAAGTGGATTCATCCCTACATCGATCGGCGTCGCAAAGTCGGCTACGATCTCTACGGGCTCCTCGGCATCGCCAAGGGAGATCGGGAAAAAATGGCACTCCAGTTTTCTCGCAACTACTCTTTCTTTGATGCGCCGGTCGGTCTCTTCTTCACCATGGATCGGATCATGGGCCAGGGAAGCTGGCTCGACTACGGTATGTTCCTCCAGAATGTCATGCTCGCTGCCCGGGCCAGGGGGCTCGATACCTGCCCCCAGGCGGCCTTTATCAAATACCACCGGATCGTGGCACGCCATCTGGGGATTCCCGAAAACCAGCAGCTTCTCTGCGGCATGTCCCTCGGATTGAAAGATCCCGGCAAAATCGAAAACTCCCTCGTCACCGAACGCGAGCCAGTGGAAAACTTCACCCGCTTTATCGAATGATGGAACAGCAAGGGCTCTATCGGGAAAGCTCTGCAAGGGCCGCAGCCACCAGCGGTCTGTCTTCGGAATAGGTCAAACCCAGCCAGGGATCGCCGGAATGAAGCAAGCGGACCGTGGCCTCGCCCGAGGCAATCAGGGAACTCACGGCGGCGGGAAGATAAAATTCCGCGTTGGCCTCACCCGCCCGTTCCTCCAGAAATTCGTCGAACAAGCGTTCCAGTTTTTGAAAAACATCGGGCATGAGTCCCCAGAAATTCATTGAGGTCGGTTCCTTTCCTGTGAGCAGCACGGGAGGATTTCCCTCGGCGACAATACCCCGTTCGCTTTTTGCGATGGCTGTTCGTTCCGTGATATCGAGCAGGTAGCCATTGACATCCGCCCGACAGATACCACGGGAAACGGTGCCATGATCCGAGAGTGTCTGATCAAGACGGTAGCCGACCATGGCATACTCCCCTGCGGATGCTGAACCGAGAAAACGGGCCAGCCCGGCAAATCCCTCCGCACCGTAGTAATCATCGGCATTGATGGCTGCAAAAGGCTCCCTCACCAAAGAAGAGGCTGCAAGAACGGCATGCCCGGTTCCCCAAGGTTTGGTCCGACCGCAGGGTGAAACTCGTCCCCCCGGGAGGGGTTCCAGTTCCTGAAAGGCATACTCCACGGCAATCCTGGACTCGTAGCGTATCCCCACGGTATCCCGGAAGAGGTCCAGCATTTCGCGTCTGATGACAAAGACGGTCTTCGTGAATCCAGCGCGCAGCGCATCGTTCACCGAATAATCAAGCAGGATCTCTCCGCTCGGACCGACGGGATCAAGCTGCTTCAGGCCTCCATAGCGGCTGCCCATTCCCGCCGCCAGAACTACCAGCGAAAGTTCCATGACGCCAAAGACTACTGTTTTTTCACAGGTCCCGCAGAAGACTGGGACGCAGTGTCGCGATAGAAAATGATCCCGTGCTGGCGTAGATTCACGATAAAGGCTTTCAGATCACCCGCGGCCCCATTCACGGAGTCCATGGCGCTGTTCCCCTTTTTCAAAAAAAGGTTGGCGGAATCCATGGCCCCGGTTCCCTTCTTCAGGAATAAACCGGCCTGATCCGTCACCTCCTTGATCTGGGCCGACGCCGAAGCAAGGGATTCGCTGCTTGCACGGAAATTTGCCAGCGTATCCTGAAGGCTCTTCACTCCCTCCTTGCTGAAAACCTGATTCCGCAGGGCGTCGCTGACGCTGTCGATGTTCCCCAAGGCATGATTCAACTTGGGGAAAATTTCATCATGGATCTGGCGCTGAAGGTCGGCAATGGTCGCTTCGCTCAATCCCTGCACTTTCGAGTCGGGTGGTATCGCCTTCTGTTCCACGGCATCATCAGCCATCGTCACCGTCACAAAGCGATCCCCCAGCAGGCCCGAACTTCCAATGGAAAAAATACTCCCCTGCGGAATCTGAACCTTGTCGTCGATTTTCACGACAACGGCCACTCCACGCATATTCGGGAGCACCTTGGGAGAGTCGGCTATCTCACCGATCCGCGCTCCGGCAAGCAGGACATCGGCCCCCTTCAGCAGGCCGCTGGCATTGTGATATTCGATCGTCAGCGTGTAGTAGCTTTTAACGGTGTCTCCAAAACGGCCGAAATACAGGACAAGCGCCCCGATGGAGATCAGTCCAAGAAGGACGAAAAAGCCCGCCTTGAACTGGGTTGATTTACTGTTGGTATCCATGAGTGTGTTTGATTAATCAATTTCGTGAGAACGGCCATCAATGAAATCCCGCAGCACGGGATCCTTGGAACTGTGAAGCTCCGAGAGTGTCCCGTTAAAGTGAATCCGGCCTTCGCGAAGCAGGGCGACATGATCGGCCACATGATTGGTGCTGATCATGTCATGCGTGACCACGATCGAAGTGACTTTGAGGTGCGTTTGCAAGCGACGAATCAGCCGGTTGATGGTGTCGGAGACAATCGGATCGAGCCCCGCTGTCGGCTCATCATAAAGAATGCAGGCGGGTTCGGAAATAATCGCTCGGGCCAGTGCGGCCCTCTTGCGCATGCCGCCGCTCAGATTGACGGGCATCTTTTCCTCCTGGCCCTGAAGCGATACGAGTTCGAGAGCCTGGGCTACTTTTTTCCGCAGCACGGACTCTTTCCTTTCGCCTTTTTCACGCAGGGGAAAGGCCACATTTTCAAAAACCGTCATCGAGTCGAAGAGTGCCCCATCCTGGAAAAGCATCCCGATCTTGCGGCGAATCGGCTCCAACTCCCGTTCATTCAGATGACTGATCTCCTCGCCATCAATCCTGATCGAACCGGAAAGAGGGCGGATCAGTCCGATCAAATGTCTTAAGAAAACACTTTTTCCACCCCCGCTCTGGCCCAGAAGCACCATCGTCTCACCCCGGGGAATGTCGAGATTCACACCCCTGAGAATCTCCTGTCCGGAGAAAGTCTGCCGAAGATCGCGCACCTCGATGAGATTCTTTTCACTCATCAGTGGACTCCCGCCGGAAAGACGATGTTCAACGCCATGGTAAGGAAAAAATTTCCGATGAGGATGCACAGGGAGCTGATGACGACGGCATCCGTCGTGGAGCGACCCACCCCCACGGCACCGTTGGTCGTGGACAAACCCTGGTTACAGGCCACAAACACAATTAACAAGGCGAACACATATCCCTTGGTCATGGCCATCACGATGTCCTTTCCATGAGTGTAGGTCCACATGTTGTGGAGAAAATAGACGCTTCCCACATTCAACAGACGGATGGCCACGAAGTAGCTCGCGAGAATGCCAAAAAAGAGACATTCACCCACCAGCAAAGGCATCGAAATCATCATCGCCACAGCCCTGGGGACCACCAGGTAATCGACCGGATTCACGGCCAGAGCCCGAAGCGCATCGATCTGCTCCGTCACCTTCATCGTGCCGATCTCGGCGCTCATGGCCGCACCGACACGGCCCGCAACCATCAGGGCCGTCAGAACAGGCCCCAACTCGCGGCAGAGGGCCACGGAAACCACGGGTCCGACGGCGGAACTCATGTTCAGGGCATTGAACTGGAAGAATGTCTGCGCAGTAAATACCGCCCCGGTGAACCCACCCGTGATGATCACCACCGCCTGGGAACCAAAACCGATTTCCACAATCTGTCTCAGCACGAGTTTGAAGCGGATACGACCTGCAAAAATGGAATTGAATGTCTCCCCGGCGAGCAGTGCCGTCTGACCCAGATAGGTGCAGAAAGCCCGGGTAACCGGAAAGGAGTAAGGGAATTTCATGAAGGACTTTTTCGCGCGGTTCCTTAGATCCCGATTGGCTCGGCCACGAGATCGTATTCGCGGGTACCAACGACGCGCACACGATGAAATTTCCCCGGCTCGACCGGTTTGGTGAAATGCACTCGGCAATCGACATCGGGAGCATCCCCTTCCGTCCGTCCAAAGAGCCCGGTATCAGCGATCACGGTCAGTTCCCTGCCCACATGGGAAGCAGCAAGTTCCGTGGCAATCCCCTGCTGGACAAGCATCGCCCCGCGCAGCCGGCGTTTCTTGGTTCCCCCATGAATCTGACCGGGAAGCTTGGCTGCCCGTGATTCTTCCTCGCGGGAATAGCTGAAAACCCCGAGGCGCTCAAAACGGGTCGTGGTGATGAAATCCAGAAGGCTTTCAAAATGCTCTTCCGTCTCGCCGGGAAAACCAACGATGAAAGTCGTGCGGATCGTGAGCCCGGGAATCCCCTTCCTCATGCGTCCGATCAGGCGTTCGATATGGCCCCGATCGGTCTCTCGTCGCATCGAGGAGAGCATCTCGTCATGAATGTGCTGAAGCGGCATATCGACATAACGGGCGACCTTGGGATTGCGTGCAATCGCCTCAATCATGTCATCACTCCAGTGGGCGGGATGCGTATAGAGAAGGCGGATCCAGAATTCTCCGGGAATCGCACCAAGGGCATCCAGCAGTGCCGGCAATCCCGGCCCTCTCGCCTCATCGACCGGTTGTCTGGGACCTGCTTTCTCCTCCCAAAGATCCATCCCGTAGTAAGTCGTGTCCTGACTGATCAGATTGATCTCCTTGACCCCCGAAGCGACCAGCGCCTCCACCTCCTTCACCACCGACTCGATCGTGCGGCTGCGGTGCCGTCCTCTCATTCTCGGAATGACACAGAAGGAACAGGGATGATTGCACCCTTCCGCAATCTTCACATAGGCTGTGTGGGGTGCGGTCAGACGGACGCGCGGTGTATCGTAGTCGGGTATGTAGGCAGCCCGGCGTGAAACCTCCATGAGAGGCCCCTCTCCATGATCCTCCTCCAGAAGGCGGTCAAAAAAAGAGCCTGCATTTTTGATCTCATCGAGACCCAGAAAGGCATCCACCTCGGGGAGTTGCTTGGCAAGATCGCTGGAATACCGCTGCGAAAGACACCCTCCCACGACCAGTTTTTGCCCCGCCTTCGCCCCGTGCAACCGGCGGCGATGGGCCTCCAGAATCGCCCCGATACTCTCCTCCTTCGCAGGGTCGATAAAGCCGCAGGTATTGACAAGCACCACATCGGCATCATCCGTCTCTGTTGTGAGCTCAAAGCCGTGGCGCGCGGCATCGCCGAGGAGAATCTCGGCGTCCACCAGATTCTTGGCGCATCCGAGACTGATCAGACCGATTTTGCGTGGGCGGGTTTGCAAGGGAGCAGAGGCTGTCATGGAAATTTATCAGTTGGGACGGTCATGGAGTGTGTAGCTCGTCGTCACCCAGGGCACGGAACGAATACGGGAAACCTGGCGAATCATTCCCCAGGCTCCAAGCAATGTCGCCGCCAAAAGAAGATAGATCGCTATTTTTCCCATCGGAGCAAGAGCCTCCCACAACGAATGAAGGAAGGAGTGAATGGCGGGCAGTCCTTCCCATCGTGAGTGATTCGACACGTATTGAGAGTTCCTGGGTGCGAGCGAAGGAAAGGGAGGGAGCGATTCCCTGAGAGCCGTCGGATCAAGTCCCAGAAAACGGGCGTAATTGATCGCCTGCAGCCGGGCCAGACTGGGATCGAGCGGCGTGTCATTCTCCAGCGCTTCCAGCTTCTCCACCGAAAGCCGCAGCACTCCGGAGGCATCAGCCAACGAGAGGGCGCGTTCCCCGCGAGCCAGGCGCAGAACCGGGCCCAAGGGAGTTATTTTTTTGGAGGCGTGAAACATCATGCGATAAAAATCAGAATCGGGAACCGGTATCGTCCAGACCATCCAAATCCACAAGGATCTCCCGGTCTTTGGCACCATCTTTCGGCCCCAGAATGCCGCGTTGTTCCAAAATGTCGACAACGCGCGCGGCACGGGTATAGCCGAGCCGCAAGCGGCGTTGAAGCATCGAAGTCGAGGCCTTCTTCTCCTGCCGGATGATCTCGAGACACTTATCCACCAGATCCTCCTCCTCGTCGGTCACTTCATCCTCCGGCATGATCGTCGAGGAAAGCTTCGCGGCAATACTCGACTCAAAGACCGGTTTGCCCTGTGCCGCCAGATTCGCCACCACCTTGTGAATCTCCTCATCGGTAACCAGCACCCCCTGGGCGCGGGTCAGCTTTGCACTCCCCGGAGGGAGATAGAGCATGTCCCCCTTGCCGAGCAATCGTTCGGCCCCGTTGGTGTCCAAAATCACCCGGCTATCGATCCCGGAAGCCACTTGAAAGGCAATGCGCGAGGGAATATTCGCCTTGATCACTCCCGTCACCACGGTGGAACGGGGAGTCTGTGTCGCCACGATGATATGGATGCCGGCGGCGCGCGCCTTCTGCGTGATGCGGGCAATGGCTCCCTCGACATCGGCAGGAGCCGTCTGCATCAGATCGGCAAGCTCATCCACGATCACGACGATGTAGGGCATCTGATCAGGGATCAAAATCCCCTCCTCGTTCAGAGGCAGCTGGGGGTCGGTCGGCTCATCGGGCGCACTCTCCTCAGACCCGTCGGGATCTAATTCAGCATCCAAAGCAACAGCATCCTCCGGAAGCCCCCCGGAATCCTCGGACACCGCCTCGGACACCTTCTCGGGCTTGGGACGATTATTGAAGCCAAGGATGTTTTTCATGCCGACCTTGGCAAAAATCGCGTATCGCTTCTCCATCTCATCGACCACCCAGCGAAGGGCCAGCAGCACCTTCTTGGGATCGGTGACAACCGGGGTCACCAAATGGGGCAGGTCGTTATACACCTGCATCTCGACCACCTTGGGATCGATCATGATGAAGCGCAGCGTCTCAGGCGTGTGCTTGAAGATCAGGCTCGTGATGATCGAGTTGATGCAGACGCTCTTGCCGCTCCCGGTGGCACCCGCCACGAGGAGGTGCGGCATGGCTGCAAGATCGGCGATGATCGCATGACCATAGACATCTTTGCCGAGAGCCAGGGGCAGGGCGGCCTTTGTCGATTCCCAGGCTTCGCTCTCGAAGAGCTCCCGAATGCTCACCTTCACCTTGCTGGAATTGGCGATCTCAATGCCAACGGTATCCTTGCCAGGAATCGGAGCGAGAATATTGATCCTCTCGGCCCGGGTGGCGCGGGCCAGATTTTTTTCGAGGGCGGAGATCCTCTCCACACGCACACCCGTTGCAGGATACACCTCATAGCGGGTAATGGTCGGCCCCTTTGTAATGTCACCGGGCGAGGCGGCGATATCGAACTGGGCGAGTGTCTCAAGGATGATTTTCTGCACCCCCTGCAACTCGGCGGGATCCGCTGGCTTGTGACCGTCCTCATGGTGCAAGTCGAGAAGATCGAGACTCGGAAGCGTGTAGCCCTCCAGCTTCACCCCGGCAAGCCCCGCATCCACACCACCGGCATCCTGTTTTGTCTTTGCCTTGTTCTTCATCACCTCGGCCAGGGTTGGCTTGCGGGAAGTTGCCGGAACGCTGGCGTCGATGATCTTGGGTGCAGGCAGATCCATCGGGGGAACAAAAGAGGATTCCTTCCCTTCCTCCTCGTTGGAGAGCACTGAGGAACGCCGCCTGTTCCGCGATCTCGCCGGTTCGGAGGGTGCTGGAAGAACATCCTCATTTTCATCTTCCGGCTTGCGACTGCGGAAAAGGCCAAAGAACCAACCCAACAGCCCAAGGAGAGCGCTTCCCCCCGTGCGAAGGGCCCTGATCGGGTGAAACCCCGTTGCCAGAATCAGGCTGATCAGAGCCAGCGAAACCAGAATGATCACCGATCCGGCTTCGCCGAGCATGTTGCGGCCCAAAGCGATTCCCAGGTGGTTTCCAAACCATCCTCCTGCGCCGGGAATGCCAAATTTCTTTGCCCACCCCATCAGGATCAGGTTTTGAAAATCCAGAAGCGTGGCCCAGCTCAGAACGCACACAAAGGCCCAGCCAATGCGCATGGCAAAACGATCCCCCTGCCCGGTGAATTTTAGAATTCCCAGACCGATCAACGAAACGGCGGCAAAATACGCAGCCCCTCCGAAGAGAAAATACATCAGGAATGCCGCAATGGCCCCAACCCTTCCGCAGAAATTATTGGGGCTGGCCGTGATCATGGAATACCTGCCACCCGCCCAAGAGGGAACATCCCGCAGGTCAAAAGAGACCAGCGACAAAAGCAGTAAAATGCCTCCAAAGAAAAACAGGAGACCTGTTATCTCGTCAAAGGAGCGACGGCGTGAAGAAACCATGAATTTACCATCTTGCCGGAAATCCTGCGCTCTTGGCAACCGTCTGCAATCTCTTAATAATCCCTGGGAATGACCAAGCCGATCAAACTTTCCTCCCCCCTGCTCTTTGAACCCCTGGCCATGGAACGCGTCTGGGGGGGCCGCCTCGTTGAATCCCTGCTCGGAAAATCCATTCCACGCGGCCTCCCCATCGGGGAACTCTGGGAAATGGTCGATCGTCCCGAGGCGCAGAGCGTTGTCCATCGTGATCCCCTGAAGGGCAGAACGCTCCACGACCTCTGGACAAACCATCGGGCCGAAATCTTCGGAAAAAAACATCTTTCAAATCCCTCTCCGCGCTTCCCTCTCCTGATCAAACTCCTCGATGCCCGCGAACGGCTCTCCGTTCAGGTTCATCCCCCTGTATCCCGCGCAGCCGAACTCGGAGGCGAACCCAAAACCGAGTGCTGGTATTTCCTCCACGCAGCCGAGGGTGCCTCCATCTACGCCGGACTGAAGAAGGGCGTGAAGCGCAAGGAGTTTGAAAAAGCCCTGAAAAACGGTTCCGTCGAGGAAACCCTCCATCGCGCCCCCTCCCACACCGGAGAGAGCATCTTCATCCCGAGTGGCCGTCTCCATGCGATCGGCGAGGGACTCCTGATTGTTGAAGTTCAGCAGAACAGCGACACCACCTATCGGGTCTTTGACTGGAACCGCAACGGACTCGATGGCAAGCCGCGTGAACTGCATCTCGAGGAATCCATGGCCTCCATTGATTTTGATGATTTCGAGCCTGAGCTCACACCAGCATCAGCTCCCGTTGTCGCCGACTGCCCCTACTTTCTTGTCGAAAAATTCGATCTCCCAACCCCTCGAAACTTTGGACAAGAAGAGGATTTCTCGATCATCACCTGCCTTTCCGGATTGATCGAGTGCGGAGGCATCCAGCTCAAGCCCGGATTCTTCATGGTGCTACCCGCCTGCCTGGACAATCCGACCCTCACCCCTGCCGCTCCGGAAACCAGCCTTCTGCTCACACGCCTGCCGGCATAAAAAATTGATCTGCCGCTGAAGGGAAAACTGATGGATCATCAGAAACTCAGGGAGAAACCGAAAATTCCTGCCAATGACAATCAGGGGACAGACCGTTGTTCCTCATCATGGAATTCAGTTTGAGATTTTTGCCGGCGGAGGGACTCGAACCCACACACTCCTTTCGGAATAAGGGATTTTAAGTCCCTTGCGTCTGCCATTTCGCCACGCCGGCTGTTGCTTCAACAGCTCGAAGAGTTTATCGCGGTGAAGGATTCAGGCAATCGTTAAGAGCCTGTCTAAAAATCCGAAAAAGTCGCTCGAATGGAAGAAAGTCCGGGAGGCGACTGCGAGGGAGCATCACCCCAAAGGGGAACAAGGTGCTAGATTCCTGCTCAATTAGAAGAACCCTGTGCGGGTAATTTCTCTTTGCCATCTAATTCGTCAGATTTGGCTTCGCTCGCATTGTGCATCCCGGAAGCTTCGAGAAACTGTTTAATGAACCCCTCCATTTTTTCGTCGTTATCCACTTCGAGTAATACTTTGGGGCTGCCTGGCTGGTCTGCGATAGAGTTTTGCATGACGGCACCATAGTGCCATCGGGGAGATCATCCATGGGGTGTAACCCTCCTTTTTGACGAATACCCCCAAGAGAGCAAGCCGGAGAGGAGAAGCGCAGCCAGGATGATTCCCAGGGACCATGCGGTCGGAAACTTGCCTCCCCAATGATGATCGAGCCATGCCATCTTGACGCCGACAAATCCCAGGATGAATCCGAGCCCATATTTGAGGAAATGAAACTTGCTCACCATGCCGGCCAGAAGGAAATAGAGCGCCCGCAGACCAAGGATGGCAAAGACATTGGAGGTGAAGACGATGAACGGTTCCCGGGTGATCCCGAAAATGGCGGGCACACTGTCCACGGCAAAGATGATGTCGGTCACTTCGAT
>Ga0302274_10001710_pt1 | contig 20734 bp, 24 predicted proteins | sample III_Bog_N2_1_FD_198755 | JGI IMG/M metagenome (GOLD analysis project Ga0302274, IMG submission 198755) | Peat permafrost microbial communities from Stordalen Mire near Abisko, Sweden - III_Bog_N2_1 | ecosystem: Environmental > Terrestrial > Soil > Wetlands > Peat | place: Sweden: Abisko...
TTTTGATTTTTTTCTCAGTGGAGCGTTCTTTGCGATTCATGATGGGGCTGTTTTTTCACTTATTAAAAGAGTTAAGCGCACGAATCGCGCGGGAAGAGTGCATCTTTATAACATTCGATTGTTATGTGAGGCCATAGAGCCTGTTATATTAATGATAAATGTGTGCAGTGCACACATTAAAATAATTGAATTATTTCTAGGCGCAAATGATTTTAGGAGAAGAAATACAAACGTCAAACAATCTTGTCTTAACCAAGAAAATAACTTTAGAACTCGCAGCACCAATAAATTCTTGTGCAAAAGTGCCATTTGTTTATATTGGCAAAGTATAAATTTTTTATATGAGAGAAACCTTGAGGTTTGTCTCGGCTTTATGGAGTTCGAGTCGCCATGAAAGTTCCGCATAATATTTTATTTAAACTTGCCGGTCGTATATTAGCATGGCCGATCTTTCGGGGATCTTTAGGGGGAGCCCAAGTTAAGCCTCGTTGGATGAGTGATGATGATCCACGCGAATTGGATTTTGCTTTTGAACATGCTGCGCGAATGGCGCAATTAAGAAATCCAACACCCTTGATTTCTGAGCCGTCGTCGCCCAACGCTGCTCCTCAGAGAGGCCGTCACACGGCGCTTTTCAATCTTAATAGAGTATAAATGAGTATGCCTTGGAGCATCATTGGTTTCTACAAGGCACTTTAATAAAAATCCGGGTTGACCAAATCGCGCAGATATTCAGCGTAGTTGGTTTTGCCGAGGCTGCTGGCAATTTTAAGAACATGTTCGGCGTCAATGTAACCGCGACGGAAAGCAATTTCTTCAGGACAGCCAATTTTTAATCCCTGACGTTGTTCGATAATACGTACAAATTCACTTGCTGTGCCGAGGGATTCATGGGTGCCAGTATCAAGCCATGCATGACCGCGCCCTAGTTTGACAACCTTTAATCTTTTTTGTTTCAGATAAAGACGATTAATATCGGTGATTTCTAGCTCACCGCGTGGTGATGGTTTTAGGCTTTTCGCCATCGCGATTACATCATTGTCGTAAAAATAAATGCCTGTAACGGCCCATTTTGAGATGGTGGTCTTCGGTTTTTCAACGATATCGATCGGATCACCCTTTTTATTAAAACTTATTACGCCATAGCGTTCAGGATCGTTGACGCGATAACTAAAAATTGTAGCGCCTGACTTCTCGCGCGCGACCTTCGGGAGCACAGTCATGAGGCCATGACCGTAATAGAGATTGTCACCCAAAATCATCGCGACATTTTTATTACCAATAAAGGATTCGCCAAGAATAAAGGCTTCGGCCAGCCCTTTTGGCTCTTTTTGTTCTTCATAAGCGATATGAATGCCCCATTGGGACCCATCGCCAAGGAGCCCCTCAAACAAAGGCAAATCGCGTGGTGTGCTAATAAGCAGGAAGTCACGTATGCCGGACATCATGAGTGTTGTCAGGGGATAATAAACCATGGGTTTATCATAGATAGGCATCAACTGTTTACTAAGAGCGCGGGTCGCTGGATAAAGACGTGAGCCACTGCCACCGGCGAGAATGATACCCTTTTTGGTTGTCATGATAATTGTTTCCCCTGTTGTCGTTCGTGCATAAGTTGCTGCATGGCGTCAGCTAATCCAAGGTGCCACGAACGTTGAGGAATATTGTAAACATCCCTAAGGCTCTGGCAATCAAGAACGGAGTAAGCCGGTCGTTCGGCAAGTCCAGGAAAATCACTACTTTTAGCAGGACTTAAAATCGGACGGCGTGACGTGTAGGGCGCATAAAGGTCCATAATCGCCTCTACAAAATCGAGGCGTGTTGCCGGTTCCTGACCACATAAATGGAAAGTCCCAAAGCCATTGCTCTTGCCTTGCAAAAGAGCCGACGCCATAACAACAAGCGCACGAGCAATATCAGGAGCGGGGGTGGGGCAGCTTAATTGATCCGTCACGAGTTTCAGTTCATCACGTGTGTCAATCCACTGCAGCATGCGCGGTAATAAATTGTTGCTGTAAGCGCTAAACACAGAAGAGACACGCAAAATAATATGCCAGGGGTGGGAGTGGCGAATGGCCTCTTCCCCCATCATTTTGCTGTGGCCATACACACTAAGGGGACTCATTTTATCCGAAGGTTTGTAGGGGATATCTCCATCACGACCATCAAAGACGTAATCCGTTGAAAGATGGATCAAAGGAATATCAAGCGCAGAACACTGACTTGCCAAATTGGCCGGGCCATCAAAATTAGCGGCTATGGCTTCGTCATAATGCGTTTCACAAAAATCGACAGCTGTCATGGCCGCAGTATTGATCACAAGCTGCGGTTTTAAATCATGGAGAATGTTTTGCACGGAGCGATGATTGGTTATATCGCATTCGGCATGCGAGTAAGGCAACAATTGCCAATCCGCTGGCAGGACTTCCTGACGGAGCGCTTGGCTGACTTGGCCTGTTGCGCCCAACAACATAACACGATGACGTTCCATTATTTTCTCGTGAGGGGGAGAACGTTGCCAAGTCTTTCCCCGCTGTAACGTTGATGAATTGTGTCACACCATGATTTATGAGTGAGATACCATGTGACGGTTTGACGCAAACCATCGGGTAAAGATGTCTTGGGATGCCATCCGAGTTCTTGGTTTAATTTGCTAAAATTCATGGCGTAACGCTCATCATGCCCGGGGCGATCGGCCACATGACGGATAAGATTTTTGTGTGGGCGATGAGCTGATGTTGGCAGAGCTTCATCGAGGAGTTGGCAGAGCTGATCAAGGAGGTCAATATTACGGATCTCGCTTCCACCACCCACATTGTATTTCTCACCTAAACGTCCACGCGTAAAGATAAGGTAGAGCGCTTCGGCGTGATCTTCAACAAACAGCCAATCACGCACATTTAACCCTTGGCCAAAAAGCGGCAAAGGCTCGCCACGTTGCGCTTTGGTGATCATGAGCGGAATGAGTTTTTCTGGAAATTGAAAAGGCCCATAATTATTGGAACAATTACTCATTACAGTGGGAAGACCATAGGTTGTATGCCAGGCGCGAACGAGGTGATCCGAGCTCGCTTTGCTCGCCGCGTAAGGGGAGTTGGGCGCGTAGGCCATGGTTTCGACAAATTGACCCGTGGCGCCAAGCGATCCATACACTTCATCGGTTGAGACATGCAAAAAGCGAAAGCCATGACGTTGTGGATCATTTAATGTTGGCAGATAATGCCGTACCGCTTCGAGCAGTGTAAAGGTGCCCATAATATTGGTTTTTAGAAAGATCTCGGGATTATCAATCGATCGATCAACATGGGTTTCGGCAGCAAGATGCATAAGGCCATCAGGCTGTTCGCTTGCTAGAATGCTTTGTAGATGCTCACTATCGCCGATGTCGGCTTCAATAAGTTTAAAATGTTGGTCATGGCCGAGGCTGCTTAAAGCCTCGCGGCTGGCTGCATAACCCATGTTATCAAGACCAACAATATGCGCTAATTTATGTTTTCTTATGTAACGGCAAAGCGCTGAGCCGATAAATCCTGCCGCACCCGTGATAAGAATTTTTTTCATAACATTACCATGTTAGTCGTGGAAAGGCGCTCAAGGATCCGAGTTTATTATCTTTGTCAGATAAAATGGCATCTTCGGTTTTGACGGGCCATTCAATCTTTAACTCTGGGTCGTTCCACTTTACACCTATTTCACTACCCGGTACATAGAAGCTCGACATTTTGTAAAGCACAACCGTGTTGTCTTCGAGAGTGCAAAATCCGTGCAAAAACCCCACTGGTATGAACATCTGGGTGATTTCATCGTCAGATAGAATGGCGGACACATGTTGCCCAAAGGTCGGCGATCCTTGACGCACATCAACCGCTACATCAAAGATGCGACCGCGCAAGACGCGCACGAGTTTTGCTTGTGCAAAAGGAGGTTGCTGGCTGTGCATGCCGCGAACCGTGTTTTTGAAACGTGACATGGATTGATTTTCTTGCACAAACTCACCTGGCAAGCCGACCTCTTGTAATTGTCTCCCATGAGCAATTTCGGTGACATAGCCACGATCGTCGTGATGCAATTGGGGCATGAGAAGTTTGACTTCGGGAAGGATTAGCTGTTTGACGTTTATCATTTTTGTGGACGTTCTCAAGAAAAGGCGGTTTGATAGGTTGTGTGAAATTACTCGACTCTTGTGTGGAACTCAATGACGGCCGAAAATCCCTTGCGAACCTCTGTTATAATGGTCACCTACCACACAGGCCCCGTTCTTTTTGACGCCGTAAAAGCGGTGTTAGACCAAAATTTTCCCGTGGAACTTTGCTTGGTCGATAATGGTAATCCAGCTTCCGTTGTGGCTCAATTGCAGGACATGGCGGCGGCTGATGAACGCCTGCGTTTTGTAACGGGCTATGGCAATGTCGGGTTTAGCCGGGGTTGTAATACAGGCGCCCGAGTGGCACGGGGTCAGTATCTTTTGTTCCTGAACCCAGACAGCGTGCTTTCTCCGGGAACATTTCAAAAACTTCTCAATATTTATGGATCTCTTCCCCCCCATGCGATGCTGGGGGCCCGTCTCGTTGATGGACATGGAAAAGATCAACGTGGATGTCGTCGGGCTCTTCTAACGCCCACGACTGCTTTTATTGAGGCTTTTCATTTAGGTAAGTTCTTTCCCAAGGCCCGACTTAATTTTAATCAGGAGCCGTTGCCGACGTCGATTGTCTCTATACCCGCCATTAGCGGCGCATTTATGTTTTTATCACGCGACGATTTTTGGCTGATTAAGGGCTTTGATGAAGGCTATTTTCTTCATGTTGAGGATCTTGATTTTTGTTTGCGGTTCCGTCGGGCAGGGGGCGATATCTTTTTTGTTCCGGATATTGTTGTTACGCATATCGGAGGTACCAGCGAGGCCTCCACAAGTTTTATCGAACAACATAAGGCCCGCGGCTTTATGCGTTATTTTCACCGCAACTTTAAGGATGAATACCCCTGGTTTTTATTGGCGATTCTCGATCTGTTTATTTGGCTAAGAGCCGGGCTTAAAATAGGTATTCAGGCTTTAAAGCCGTTGGGACAAAATGAGGTATCATAATACCACATATCTTTGGGGGCTGTTTTTACTAATTTAGATTGACATAAGGCCTTCATAATAGGTAGAAAGCCCCACCCTAGCGACAATCTCAAAGGGCGTGTTGTGACGATGTGTTGCGACTTATGACTTAAATGACAAAGAAGCAGAGGTAAAGAATGGCTGCAAAAATTAGACTATCCAAACGGAGCGTTCAGACGAAGACTTACGAAATGAAGCCCGCTGAAGTTCAAAAGAAATGGGTTGTGATTGATGCTGATGGCGTCATCTTGGGCCGTTTGGCCGCTGCCATTGCGCTTATTTTGCGCGGCAAGACCCGTCCGACTTTCACAGCCTCCGTCGATTGCGGTGACAACGTTATTGTCATCAATGCCGAGAAGGTTCGTATGACCGGCAAAAAAGCTGAGAACAAAGAATTTTTCTATCACACCGGTTATCCAGGTGGCATCAAAGGTCGTACACGCGCCAGCATGTTGGCCGGGGCTCATCCTGAACGTGTTGTTGAAAAGGCTGTGGAACGTATGCTTCCCAAAGGTCCTCTCGGACGCCGTCAGCTCGACAATCTCAAGGTCTATAAGGGAACACAGCATCCCCATGCAGCTCAAAGTCCAACTGTGATTGATTTTGCATCACGTAATCCAAAGAACAAGAGGGTCAAATAATGGCTACACCACGTAAACCAGCTGCTGCAAAGCTTTCGGATATTAAGGCGACTGTAAAAGAAAAAGCCAAGGAACAGGCCAAAGAGCAAAGCCCTATCACGGCGGCGGATATTTCCACCACCGAACCTGTTAAGCATGAAAAGAAGTTGGATAAGCATGGTCGTGCTTATGCAACCGGCAAGCGTAAGAATGCAATTGCCCGTGTCTGGATTAAGCCAGGTAAAGGTAAGATCACCGTCAATGGCCGCGAAGTTCAAGTTTATTTTGCGCGTCCTGTTCTGCAAATGGTTGTCAATCAACCTTTCGCGGTTGCGGATCGTACCAATCAGTTCGATGTTGAAGTTCTCGTTGTCGGGGGTGGTCTTTCGGGTCAAGCCGGGGCTGTCAAACACGGTATTTCAAAAGCGTTGACGTATTTCGAACCCGATCTACGTAAGCCGCTTAAGGCCGCTTTATTCTTGCGTCGTGATTCACGTGTCGTTGAACGTAAGAAATATGGTCGTGCAAAAGCGCGTCGTCGTTTCCAATTCAGCAAGCGTTAAGCTGTACTTTTGTTACGTTAAGGTGTCCGGGGGGCGAGAGCCCCCCGTTTGCTTTTGTGGAGGTCTCTCTGCTTGAGAGAGGCTTTGTTGATGGAGGCTCTGTCCTTCAGCCTATTGAATTCATTATATTCTTTGAATTGGCAATTTTTACTGGTTGCGGTAGCATGACATATTATTTTTTGTAAAATGATTATTATGGCGGTTTGCAATGGATTCTTCACCAGCATCACCCAATCTTAAGCCGAAATTATATGTAAGAAAAAAACTTAAATTAAATGTGAAAAAGCTATTTAAATTGGCTGCGGTAGCTACCTGTTGTTATATTTCTTATAAATCACCTTTAGGTATGTCGGCGACGATCTTACTTGGCGGTATCTATACTGCATTAAAGGTGCCTGAGTTTTTCGGGATGTCACTTATCTCGATGCCGGTTTTTATGGCTGTTGTAGCGGCCACACTTGCTTTTACTCCTCAACCCCTCGTCTGTGGTCCTGACTTTCCTGAACGAAAGATTCATTATAACGAGGCGCGTTCAAAGGCCTTCAGAGATTTGTGTCAAGAAATTGCAGCAAACCCGACTGCGCGTTTTCCTCAAACAAACAGTTTCAATTTTTCAAGAGGTCTGGCCCATACACTTTCCTGGAGCATGAATTACAATAATTTTGTGGGGACTCATACCCTCGTTGTAAATCCTGCGAGTAACGGCAACACCAACATGGTTCAAGTGGTAGAGCACAATGCGTTGGGTCGACCAATCTCAACAAATAACGCTATGGTCGTTCGACTTTCCTTAAATTAGAAGAGGGTAACTTTCTGGGCTTTAATTAAGCACAGACGTCTTATGTTGCTTGAGTCTCTTGAGAACATCCTGCTTCCATTGCGTCGGTCTTATCGCAACTTTCTTTTGCATATGCACTGAGCTCTTGGCAATTTTATCAAGTTTTCTTCCTAATTGGACCAGATTCTCCATCGATGATGGAGGAAGACGAACATAGATCGATTGTGGGGATGTTAGCTTGGGTTCCAACCATAAAGGTTGTTCGAACCATCTTGGTTGTTGATCGAAAAGGGTTTTTGTTGAGACGCCGGAGCCTTTAATCTTAGAGTGAAATTTAATCTCTGGACATAGCCCAAAAGTGGGCTCAGAGCATCTTGGTAATTGATTAAAGAGCGTTTGTGTTGGGATGAGGGAGAAATCAATCTTGCTTGCTTTAAAGCCCTGCACAATTGTGTCGAGAATTTCAGGATAATTCTTTGTGGCTACAATAAAAATTGCGGGTTCAAGATCGGTGCTAAGACACATACGATTAATTATAAAAAGACTGCGTATTGTTAACATTGATGTTCCATATGTGAAGGCGGTAAAATCATTTATTGAGTTGAAAACTATATATTTTTGTAACTAATTTTTTTAAAAAACGACTGTTTAGCAAAATATCTTTTTAAGGTGTTAGCTTCCATTGAACGGCTTGTACGTCGTTCGCGCGGAACGTCATTGTGCGGGAAGGAACACTGTTAACTTCCACCATTGATGGGGGCGCATTCTGGGCGGCTATAAGTGTATGTTCTTCGGGCAAGGGAGCACCCGCTAAGGCATGAGGCGTTGTGTTGTTGGGTGCTGGAGGAAAGGTGCCATGTTGAGATGAGCAGCTCGTGTATAATAACGTGGCGGCTGTAATCGTAAAAAGTATGTGGAGCCAAGGCTCATTCCAGCCGCGTTCGTGTTCCATGTTCTTCTTCCCTCGCGATGTCTCAGATACGTTTTGTTTGTTCTTTTGAATATTCTAAAGTTCCGTAATATTTTAGTGTGTTTCTCATTTCTGTTTTCTCAGTTAATAAATAAATTTTTCCTAAAGCCCAGGAAATTTCTTTTGGAGTGTGGGTTGCCTAAGTCTAATTTTAATCGCACTTAACTTCATGCCATTCCAATGATCAGGCACATCCTTAATTTGAGTAATCGGCACAACCGTGCATTCAAGTCCCGCTTGCTCATAAGCTAATTTGAGATGTGTTAGAACTTCCGCAGGACCATTATCGATAACAAGAAATATAGCCGGACCTTCGGCGGTGTTGCGCAAAAGGCCTGTATGAAGTTTTCCTGTACAATCAATCGATATCATCGACGGGGGCTCAATCCTAAACGGGGGTCAATAAAACTTTACAATCTGTCGTTTGTTTTGTGGCGGTTCGTTTTAATTCAGCTGCAAAGGGGCAGCTTACACGGTCAACTTTTGCGGGCGTGGGTTGAGCCGTCTCGGCACTGGCGATCTTAAAAGCGTCGACAAGAATGCTCAAATAATCCGGTATAAATTGCATTTCATAGCTAAAGGAGTGAATGACATTGAGCGCGTTATCAGGATTTTGAGGATAATTGGCATCGCCTCCTATAATCAAACAGGGCGTTGAGCGTAAGAAAGCCAGAGAGGGGTGTTGATTGGCTGCTTTTACAACAGCATCTCTATGACGTGCGTCGCAAAAGAGAAGGTCGGGTGTTGCTACGTGTTCCTCTCGTGCAAGGACACGATCAGCATAGGTACAAAATTGATCTGTAACAAAGGATGACACTCTGGCGGTATTAAAGCCCTGGGTATAATATTTTTTTAACTGACGATTATGTATGAAGGAAACAACATGCAGCATCCGATCACTCTCTTTCTGATGATAAACACTACGACTAAAATAGAAAAAATAGAAACAGTAAGTATAATATGGTTAATATGAAAAGGACGATGATGAAGTGGGGGCTCGCTTTTCCAGGTGCCCTAAAATCCATCAAAAAAGCATATGAGAATAGGAAATTTGAAGAAAATGAGCTGTTTCCGCGACGCACGTAAATGTCGTAGCCTATCTATGAAAGATTTTTCTTAAAGTCGGAGTATTCCCTTATGTCCCCCCAGCCTATCCTTTTACCTTATCGCGGGATTATGCCCAGGATTGATCCGACAGCCTTTGTGGCACCGGGAGCGGTCATTATTGGGGACGTCGTGATTGGACCCAAAGCGTCGGTCTGGTTTGGCTGTGTTTTGCGTGGCGATGTTAATCATATTCGCATTGGGGCACGAACCAATATCCAGGATGGTACGGTGATCCATGTTGCCAGCGGATTACAGCCTGCGCGTATGACGGATAAAGAAATGCCGGCCAAAGGTTACCCGACAATTCTTGGTGATGATGTCACTGTGGGGCATATGGCGCTTCTCCATGCTTGTACTGTTGAAAGCGGCGGCTTTGTAGGGATGAAGGCTATTGTTATGGATGGAGCGAAGATTGAAACCCAAGGGATGTTGGCGGCAGGCGCTCTTCTTACCCCAGGAAAAACCGTTTTTAAAAAACAGCTATGGGCAGGTAACCCCGCTAAATTTTGGCGCGACTTAAGTGAGAACGATATTGCCGGTTTTCATATGCGTGCTCAACAATATGTCGACTTAGGACAAGAATATCTTCGTTCCTAGTTAAAGATCAGGGTCTAAAAGAGGCGCCCTTTGCACATTGCAGAATATATCGTAGTAGGGCTGTTCTAGCCATAATCCCATTATAGGCTTGTGAGACGATGATGACGCGAGGATCCTTATCACATTCTGTAGGCAATTCATCGAGCCGTGGCAGTGGATGCATAACAACAGAATGTTTTGGAAATAATTTCAATAACTTAGGAGTGACGCCGTAGCCGCTTATTTTTTCCTTGGGCTCGTGGTGTAGTTTGTCCGGACGATACTCTCTCTGGAGGCGGGTTACATAAAGGACATCCAGTTCATTGATCACATCATGTATATTTTTTGTACAAGTAGGCTTTGGTCCAAAGTTGGCTGCATACTGCAAATGTCTTTTAGGCATACTGAGATCTTCGGGGGAAATGCAGACGAATTGTGCACCAAAGCGGGACCCCAGTCTGAGAAGAGAATGGGTCGTTCTTCCATATTTCAGATCGCCATAAACGCCAATGCGAAGTCCTTTGATATTGCCAAATTTCTCATGAATTGTATACATGTCAAGAAGGGCCTGTGTAGGATGTTCCCCTGTACCTTCACCGGCATTAACAATGGCAACATTGCGTAGCGCATCATGACGAGGAAATATTTTATCCGCGAGACGCTGCAGCGTTCCTTCTTTTCCCTTATGGCGAACGACAAGAACATTAGCGGCTAACCCTGCCATCATAGCTGTATCGCGATAACTCTCACCTTTTGCTATGGAGCTTGAGCTTACATGAAGCGTTGTGACATTGCATCCCAAGGCTTGGGCGGCTTTCTCAAATGACCCCGATGTTCGTGTGGAGGGCTGAGTGAAAAGAAGTGAGACTAATGTTCTTTTGTTCTCACAAGGTATAAATATTTCATGGGTGCTGTTTTGCCACTCAGCTTTTATGGTTGCAGTATCCAAAAATAATTTTTTATATTCATCGATGGTAAAATCATCGACAGATAAAAAATGTTTAGGGCCTTGAATTCGATTTTTGTGTGATACTCTCATTTCAAAATTCCGTGACCCAAGAGGGCCTATTATAAATATTTAAATATATGACTAAATATCGATAAAGGCGGTTGTCCGTCAATTGTTTTTTCTATTTGATGTGTTGTCGATATGGTTAACAACTTGCGCGAAAGAATTTTTAGAAACTTTCTAAGGTGCTCAAGAAATCGTTGCCTCAGACACGATAAGAACGCTTCTAAATGACGCGAACCCTAACATAACTGCCGGGAGCACTTTCAAGACTTGCATCGATTGTGCGTGCAGGGATTTTATCGCCTGCAAATGTCTGAAGCCAGTTGAGCCATTCCGGCCACCAGGATCCTGGGTGCTGTGTCGCTTGTTTCATCCAATCATCGGCGTTGGGTGGGCAAGTATCATTGGTCCAATAGCCATATTTTTGAGCGGATGGTGGATTGACAATACCCGCAATGTGACCCGAGCCCGCGAGGACAAATTTGACAGGGCCCTGGTAAAGTTGGGTTGAGGCATAGGTGGAACGCCAAGGGGCTATATGATCTTCGCTGGTTGAAAGCAAGAAGCTTGGTGTCGTGATGTCACGGACATCAATCGGAACACCTTTCATGGAGACGCCTTGAGGTTGAATGAGCTTGTTCTCGAGATACATATGACGAAGATAAAAGCTATGCATCGCCGCCGGTAGATTTGTTGAATCGGCATTCCAATACAAAATATCAAAAGGAAAAGGCTCTTTGCCGAGTAAATAATTATTGATGACAAAAGACCATATAAGATCATTCGCGCGCAGCATGTTAAAAGTTGTTGCCATGCTGGCGGCATCAAGAAACCCTTGTTGGGCCATTTTGGTTTCGAGGGCAGAAATTTGCTCTTCATCAATAAAGACACCCAAATCGCCAGGTTCCGTAAAATCGATCAGCGTCACAAGATATGTTGCACTCTTCACCGTGGGAAGATGGGGGATCTTGGTGGGCGTGGCTTTGAGATAGGCAAGGGTGCTGGCGAGCAGTGTCCCGCCTATGCAGTAGCCAAGAACATTGATTTCAGGCTCTTCCGTAATACGGCGTATTTCCCGCATCGCGGCTAAGCTGCCTTCTTGCATATAATCATCAAAATTTACGCGGGCATGGCGCTCATCTGGGTTGATCCATGAGACGCAGAACACGGTATATCCCTGGGCCACAAGATAGCGAATGAAGGACTTTTTCTCATTGAGGTCTAATATATAATATTTATTGATCCACGGTGGCAGAATAAGAAGAGGCACGCGATGTACGCTCGGTGTTGCGGGATCATATTGAATGAGCTGAATGAGATAATTCTGATAAACAACTTTGCCCGGTGTTGTTGCAAGATTTTTTCCGACCTTAAAGGCGCGGTTATCTGTCATCGCAACCCGTAATTGGCCGCCACCACGATCAAGATCTTCCAAAAGATTTTCAAGACCCTTCACTAGATTTTCACCGCCGGTTTCAAGCGTCGTGCGCAGCACTTCCGGGTTGGTCATCCAGAAATTGCTTGGCGAAATGGCATCCACCATTTGTCGTGTGTAAAAATGGAGTTTACGTGCCTTGTGTTGATCAAGTCCCTTGGTCTCTTGCTGAACCAGCAGTTGCACCCATTTGGCTGTCAATAAATAGGATTGTTTGATGTAATCAAACAGCCAGACATTTTGCCAATCTTTGTCCAAAAACCTTTTATCAGTGGGGGCCGGTTGGAAAAGCGGCTCCGCCGGCTTGCCCTGGAGACGAGCCAGGGTGGTTTGCCAGATCTTGATATATCCTTGCCACAGGGTGATTTGAGCATCGGCAAAACGTTCCGGATCATTGACGAGACGATTCGATAATTCCAAGAATGCTTCCCCAAGCCCGGGGTCAAAAGTAGGCAAGGACATAGGTTTATCCTTGTTGCGCTCCATGTAATCCTTCACCATTTTCTGGCTACGCTCGGTAATACGTAAGAAAATGTTAGGCCATTCTGTGGGATCAAGGGTCGCTTTGGGGGAGGATGAAGCGTTCCCAGAGGTTGATTTAGGGGCTTCTTCGGAGGCTTTGGGCTCTGAAGACGCTGCCGCTGCCTTTAAATGGGCCTCTTTGGCTTGTTGATCGGCTTTTTCTTGGTCTTCTGCCAACTTTTTTTCCATAGCGATTCTGAGCGCCGTGACCGCATCAAGTGATTTTCCAAGCTTTTTTGCTGGTCTTGGATTTTGACTGTCGTCTGCTATGGTCATGGGGGAACCTAAATTTTTAAGATAAGTGAGACAAGAGCTGTCATATGCATTCTGACATAAAATACGTTGTAATGAAAAGGTTGGTTTTAGGAATCTGTCTCAGTCTTCTCGTGGGCTGCAGTTGGGTCCAGGATATGGGCGCTCCCCATGTTTTTGGGAACAATGAAGTGCCGACGTCTGTTTTGACGGAACCACGACTTGTTCGACAACCTGACTCCCTTGATCCCACTGTGCCATTTCCTCAATTAGGGAGTGTTCCCTCAAAACCTTCGAATTTTACACCGCAGCCCATGATCGATCAAACGCAACTTCAAATGGAACAAGAGCGGGATGAAGCACTTGAGAAAAAACGCCAACTGGATGATCCCGAAAGCGTGAACTCACCACAACATTCAGCGTCAAGCCCTCCGTTGCCTTCTGTCTCTTCGACGCCTTAAAGGATTTAAAATGAATATTGCTCTTGCAGGATTAGGAACAGTTGGATGCGGGGTCATACGTCTCCTCCAACAGAATGCCGCTGCTATTACGGCCCGTCTTGGTCAACCCCTGGTTATTAAAGCGGTCAGCGCTCGCGATAAAACAAAGACACGGCTTTGTGATCTTACCGGTATCACATGGGTTGAGGATGCTATGACTTTGGCGCATAGGCCCGATATCGATGTCGTTGTGGAACTCATCGGCGGTGCCGAAGGCACCGCACGTCAACTGGCCGAAGCGAGCCTAAAAGCAGGCAAACATTTTGTGACCGCCAATAAAGCCCTGCTCGCAGCGCATGGTGTCGCTTTGGCACGTCTTGCCGAAGAGCATCACGTTTTTATGGGCCTCGAAGCGGCGGTAGCGGGGGGCATCCCTGTTATTAAAACGTTGCGTGAAGGGATGGCCGGCAACTCTGTCACCGTGGTGCGTGGCATTTTAAATGGGACATGTAATTATATTCTTTCACGTATGCGTGATGCTAAGCTTGAATTTCATGTAGCTTTGCAAGAAGCTCAACAAAAGGGCTATGCGGAAACGGATCCAGCCGCGGATATCGATGGGCATGATACCGCCAATAAACTAGCGCTTCTGGCGGCCCTTGCCTTTGGTAGTGAGCCGGATCTTAAAACGGTCTATGTTGAAGGCATTCGTGGAGTCACACCGCTTGATCTCACTTTTGCGGAAGATCTGGGCTGCCGAATTAAACTCTTAGGTAACGCAAGGTTGACAGCTGAAGGGCTTGAACAGCGCGTAGGGCCTTCTCTTGTTATGGAAACCTCGCCTTTGGCCCAAATGGACGGTGTTTTGAACGCTGTCTTGCTGCGGGGCGATTTTGTTGGTGATTTGATGCTGGCCGGACAGGGCGCTGGAGCCGAACCAACAGCAAGTGCTGTTGTGGCGGATCTTATGGATCGTGCACGTGGTTTAAGCGTCAAGACTTTTGGTGTTCCCGTCGCTCACTTAAAGAAATTCCCGGCGGTCGAAGCCCATGAAGCCCGTTATTATTTACGCCTTCAGGTTATGGACAAACCCGGCGTAGTAGCCGATATATCCGCTATACTGCGCGATGATGCGATATCCATTGAATCCTTGTTGCAGCGTGGAAAATCAGCAACGCAATCGGTACCGGTTGTTATGACGACCCACGCAGCCGAATGGGGAGCGATGCGTCGCGCGGTTGAAAAGATACAGCAATTGCCTACAATTGTTGAAAAACCATGTTTGATGCGAATTGAAGATTAGACAGCTTTTGAGGAGTAATAACGATGCGTGTTGAAGATACCTATATGGACCGTAATTTGGCACTGGAATTGGCACGCGTTGCCGAAGCGGCTGCTTTGTCGGCCTCCCTTCTTGTGGGGCGGGGCGATGAGAAGCAGGCCGACCAGGTCGCCGTGAATGCGATGCGCCGCGCGCTCAACACGCTCGATATCGAAGGGACGGTTGTCATTGGTGAAGGCGAGCGCGATGAAGCGCCGATGCTTTATATTGGTGAAAAAGTAGGCAGTGGTCGCGGCCCCAAAGTGGATATTGCTCTCGATCCTTTGGAAGGGACAACAATTACGGCTACCGGTGGGCAGAACGCTCTGGCTGTTATCGCCATGGCCGAAGCTGGCGGTTTCTTACATGCCCCTGATGTTTATATGGATAAAATCGCTATTGGAGCGGGGCTGCCTGAAGGCGTTGTTGATCTGGATGCGACGGTCAGTGAAAATCTCAAAAATTTAGCACTGGCTAAGAAGGCTCAACTTTCAGATTTACAAGTCTGCATTCTTGATCGCCCACGTCATAAAGAACTAATTGCACGGACGCGCGAAACAGGGGCCCGTATTATGTTAATTGGTGATGGAGATGTCTCGGGAGTCATTGCGACGTCTCAACCTGATAGCGGCATTGATATGTATATAGGCTCAGGAGGAGCTCCCGAAGGTGTTCTCGCGGCCGCTGCTTTGCAGTGCATCGGGGGTCAAATGCAAGGACGCCTTGTTTTCCGCAATGATGATGAAAAGAGCCGCGCCGCTAAAGCAGGTATTACAGATCTCAACCGCAAATATGGTCTTAATGATCTTGCGCATGGCGATGTGATGTTTGCCGCAACCGGGGTTACCAATGGAGCCATGTTGCGTGGCGTTCGGCGTTTTGCCGGGGGTGCCATTACCCATACCGTTGTCATGCGTGCTAAAAGTGGCACAGTGCGTACAATTGAAGCCCATCATAATTTTCGCCGCAAACCTTTGGCGGATGCTTCGTAACGGATGTTGGATCCCTTTCTTGGTGTTGCACAATCATCGACAGGCCGATGTTGGGTCGCAAGGACGTATGACGAGCGTACGGTTACAGCCTTAGCGCAACGTCATACCTTGCCAGATATTATCGCACGTTGTCTTGGATCGCGTGGCATTGCTCTCGAGACGGCGTCGGCATTTCTTGACCCAAAGCTTCGTGACCTTTTGCCCGATCCAAGTCAGTTTCGTGATATGGATGTAGCCGCTCTTCGCATGGTTGAGGCTATTCAAAAGAAACAAAAGATTGCGGTCTATGGCGATTATGATGTGGATGGTGCCACATCCTCGGCTCTCCTGATCCGCTTTGGGCGTGCCCTTGGGTGTGAGATGCGACTTTATGTGCCCGATCGTATCAAGGAAGGCTATGGCCCGAATAGTCCAGCCATGGTGTCTTTAGCCGACGAAGGGGTTCAGCTTGTTATCTGTGTTGATTGTGGGACAACCGCGCATGAACCGCTCAAAACGGCCCGTGAACGTGGTCTCGACGTTCTTGTGCTTGATCACCATGCGTCCGAACCCCATTTACCGCCAGCCGTTGCCGTCGTTAATCCTAACCGCATGGATGAGGTGAATGACTTTGGCTATCTGGCAGCCGTCGGCGTGACCTATCTTTTTGTCATTGCCGTCAATCGCGCGTTGCGTTTGGCGGGGTGGTATAACCACGAGCGGCCCGAACCTGATCTCCTTACTTTGCTTGATCTTGTAGCGCTCGGTACCGTGTGCGATGTCGTCAAATTGGTTGGTCTTAACCGCGCTTTTGTTGCTCAAGGCTTGCGCGTGATGGCGCAAGGTCGCAACAAAGGGCTGCAAGCGCTTGCACAAGCTGCATCTTTGAAAGGATCGATGGATACCTATGCGGCAGGCTTTATTTTTGGTCCGCGCGTGAATGCGGGGGGACGTGTGGGTGCGGCCGATTTGGGGGCAAAGCTCTTATCGACCGAGGATAATGCCGAGACCCAGATTCTGGCCGAACGTCTCCATGCACTCAACAATGAAAGACGCGAGATTGAAGCCCTTGTTTTAAGCGAAGCCGAAGCCATTACACCTGTTGAAGACGCCCCGGTAATTTTTGTGGCTTCTGAAAAATGGCATCCCGGTGTTATCGGTATTGTCGCCTCACGCCTTAAAGATCGGTTTCATCGTCCCGCTCTCGTTGTTTCTTTGGAAGGCGATCTTGGCAAAGGTTCGGGGCGTTCTGTGACGGGTGTTGACTTAGGTTCCGTCATTATTGCCGCACGGCAGGCCGGCCTTTTGATCAATGGTGGCGGCCATAAAATGGCGGCTGGCTTCACGGTAGCTCGTGAAAATATGGAGGCGCTCAAAGCTTTTCTGGCAGAGCGTATTGGTAAGCAAATTGATAAAGAACCGCTTGTTCCTATGTTGTCGATCGATGGACTGGTTGCCTCAACCTCCCTCACACCTGAATTTATTCATAGCCTTCAACGTCTCAGCCCCTTTGGCACCGGAAATCCAGAGCCTCGCTTTGCTTTGGCGGGATGTCGGATTGTGCGTGCGGATATTGTCGGGGAGAAACATGTCAGCGTTATTTTTATGCAAGGCAATGTTCGCTTAAGAGGTATCGCTTTTCGAGCGGTTGAGAATGGATTAGGGGATGTCTTGCTTAACCCGCGTTCCCGCCAATGTCATCTAGCGGGTCATCTAAGAGTTGATGAATGGCAAGGGGTTGAACGGGTCCAGCTTCATATCGAAGATGCGGCTTCAAGAAGTTCTTAACAGCGATCCAAGACGTTTAATTCCCTCGCTAATAATAGACGGATCATTAAGCGAAAAGCTTAGACGAATGGTGTTTTGTCCCGAACGATCAGCGTAAAAAGCGCTGCCAGGGACAAAGGCAATCCGCGCTTCTTTGATAGCGCGCTCTAAAAGATCGGCGCCCTTGATGTGAACCGGTAATGTAATCCATACGAACATGCCTCCCTCGGGTTTTGTCCAGGAGACATTGGTTGGCATATATTCTTTGAGCGCCACGAGCATTGCATCGCGGCGTGTTTTGTAAACGCTACGAATATGCGTGATGTGCTCTTTAAAGTTGGTTGAAATCACATCATGTAAAATCATTTGATTGAAGGGGGATACATGCAAATCGCTGGCTTGTTTGATCAGCACAAGCTTCTGGATCACTTCTTGGGGGGCAACGATCCATCCAATACGTAACGCGGGTACCACTGACTTTGAGAAGGTCCCACAATAAAGAACTTTGGCTTGATCAATGCCACCCGCTCGCGTAGCGGCTAAAGACAATAAGGAAGGCACGCGTTCACCATCATAACGCAAATGCTCATAGGCCGTGTCCTCAATCAAGGGAAGATCCATAGCGTCCGCGGCATCAAGCAGGGCGTTGCGCTCAGCAAGCGATAGCGATGTGCCCGTCGGGTTTTGGAACTCCGGCATGACATAGCCAAATTTTGGCTTGGAGGCTCCTGAGGTCGCATAGCTTTCAGGTGTGCGGTTTGTGGGGGCTCCTGGCAGCACATCATAACGTGGCTCGTAAGCATTAAAAGCTTGCAGGGCTCCTAAATAAGTTGGCCAGGCAACGAGAACAGAGTCTTTGGGGGAGATGAAAAGTTTACCAAGAAAATCCAACCCCTGTTGGGAACCATTGGTAATGATAATATTATGAGCTGTGCATGTGACTCCAAGCGTTGCCATATGCTCCACGATCCATTGACGTAAAGGCAGATAGCCTTCGCTGACAGAATATTGAAGCGCAGTGGCAGCTAGCGTAGGATTGCTCAGAATACGTTGGCAGGCTTCCGCAATGACATGGGTTGGAAAAAGCTTGGGATCAGGGATGCCCCCGGCAAACGAAATAATATCCGGTTGATCAAGAAGCTTTAAAAGTTCGCGAATTTCGGACGCATGCATCCGTTCGGCACGTGTGGCGTAATACGAGGTCCAGTTTGTCATTGGGGCTTACCTTAAACATCCATATCATGAACAAACTTGGCATTTTCCTGAATAAACTGGAAGCGTAATTCGGCTTTGCGGCCCATTAGGCTTTCAACCAGCGTTTCTGTTTCTTTAATTTCTTTTAAATAGTCGGGGCTGTTCGCAGAGGCAACGACAACACGTAAGAGTGAACGACGACGAGGATCCATCGTGGTTTCACGAAGCTGCGCGGGCATCATTTCACCAAGACCTTTAAAGCGACTAATATCGACCTTGCCGCGCCCTTGAAAGGTAGTGTTCATGAGTGTTTCTTTATGCGCATCGTCACGTGCATAGACCGTATTATTGCCTTGGGTGATGCGATACAAAGGTGGTTGCGCAAGATAAAGACGTCCCGCATCAATAAGACCCGGCATTTCACGATAAAAGAAGGTCATGAGCAGCGAGGCGATATGCGCGCCGTCAACATCGGCGTCGGTCATGATAATCACGCGTTCATAGCGCAGCTTGGCAACATTAAAATCACTGCCTACGCCGCACCCGAGGGCTTGAGTCAGATCCATGAGTTCCTGATTGGCGCGCATTTTATCGACGGTCGCACTCGCCACATTCAAGATTTTTCCACGTAACGGCAGGATAGCTTGGGTCTCACGACGACGCGCTTGTTTGGCGGAGCCACCAGCTGAATCTCCTTCGACCAAGAAGATCTCTGTCCCGTCCGATTGGCTCTGCGAACAATCTGCCAATTTACCGGGAAGACGTAGTTTGCGTGTCGCCGATTTACGGGCGAGGTCTTTGGCCGAATTTAAGCGTGCGCGTTCTTCAGCTTTGAAAATCAATTGATCGAGCAAGGATTTGCTCGCCGCTGAATCGGCAACCAACCAATGATCAAAATGGTCTTTGATAACCTGATCAACCAGACGCGTGGCTTCGGCTGTTGCAAGCTTCTCTTTGGTTTGTCCCTGAAATTGAGGGTTGCGGATAAAAAGTGATAACAAAAGGGTCGCATCGCCAAAGGCTTCATCACCCGTAATGGCTGTAGCTCTCCTGTTACCAATAAGTTCGCCATAGGCACGAAGTCCACGCAACAGTGCTGAGCGCAAACCACTTTCATGTGTTCCACCTTGGGGGGTGGGGATGGTATTACAATAAGAATGACAGGATCCTTCCCCATCAACAGCCCAAGCGACAGCCCATTCGACTTTGCCTTGATTATCGGGCAACTCCGCCATACCGCTGAACATTTGTTTCGTAAGGGTTTCACGACCGTCGAGCGCTGACGTTAAATAATCCGAGAGACCACCTGGGAAATGCAGGGTGGCCGTTGCCGGCGTCGTGTCATCGTCTTTGATAAGAGTGGGATCACAGCTCCACTTAATCTCAACACCGCGGAAGAGATAGGCTTTGGAGCGAACCATACGAAACAAGGCCGCGGGCCTAAATTTTGATTTTGTACCAAATATATCTGTATCGGGGCAAAAGGTAACGCTTGTACCACGACGATTAATAGCCCCCATTTTTTGGAGTTTGCCTTGCGGGGCGCCGCGCGAATAAGTTTGACGATAAAGTTGTTTATCGCGTGCGACTTCAATAATAAGCTTTTCTGACAAAGCATTGACGACGGAAATGCCGACGCCATGAAGGCCGCCTGAGGTTTCGTAGACTTTATTTGAAAATTTTCCACCGGAATGGAGGGTGGTGAGAATAACTTCAAGAGCTGATTTACCTGGATATTTAGGGTGATTATCAACGGGAATACCGCGTCCGTTATCACGGATGGTAATGGTGTTGTCGGGCGCTACTTCGATCTCGATAGAACTGGCATGACCAGCTACGGCTTCATCCATAGAGTTATCAAGGACTTCAGCGACGAGATGATGCATGGCAGGTTCATCCGTGCCACCTATATACATGCCAGGCCGACGTCGGACGGGTTCTAGTCCTTCGAGAACTTCAATATCTTGGGCGTTATAGGAGGTCTCTTTTTTCGAGGAACTTTTAGGAAATAGATCGGCCATAGATGCCACGCAATCCGTTTGTGCTTGGGTTGTCAATGTAAGGTGGCGTGTTTAGCATGATTCGTAAAAGATAAAGCCGTT
>Ga0302274_10001712_pt1 | contig 20730 bp, 21 predicted proteins | sample III_Bog_N2_1_FD_198755 | JGI IMG/M metagenome (GOLD analysis project Ga0302274, IMG submission 198755) | Peat permafrost microbial communities from Stordalen Mire near Abisko, Sweden - III_Bog_N2_1 | ecosystem: Environmental > Terrestrial > Soil > Wetlands > Peat | place: Sweden: Abisko...
GAATCTTCCCGCAGTTGCTCAACCCTGCCAGCGAACAGGAATTGGAACACCTGCTTCTCAATGACCGGTTCCTGATCCAACAGAAGTTGGACGGGAAGCGTCTCCTACTCCGAAAGGAGTCAGGAGTGGTCACCGGCATCAACCGTCGTGGCATGGTGTGTGGAATTCCAGAAAGTCTCCTCAGTGATGCTCAGTCTCTACCAGGGGACTGGCTCCTTGATGGGGAAATCATCGGCACCACCTACCACGCATTTGATCTCTTGGAACAGGATGGCTCACTCAGGGCCAAAGGCTTCAAGGATCGGATCGTGGCACTGCTCAACTTCCTCTCACCAGCTCGGGTTTCCTCCATTCATTTCGTCTCTCCTATCTACGGGGTGCCGATGAAAAAGAGGATGTTTGAGATCTGGAAGGAGGAGGGACAGGAAGGTGTCGTCTTCAAACGGATCGATTCCTCCTACACCCCAGGCAGACCGAACAGTGGAGGAGATCAGTTCAAATTCAAGTTCGTGCAGTCCGCCTCCGTGGTGGTCACCGCACAGAACGGCAAGAGGTCAGTCAAAATGGGCCTCTATGACGGTACGAGAATAGTCTCCGCTGGGAATGTCACGATTCCCGTTGGAGTAGAGATTCCCGACGTAGGGCAGATCGTAGAGGTCAGGTATCTCTACGCCTTCCCTGAAAGTGGCGCTCTCTTCCAACCAGTCTATCTCGGTGCCAGGGATGACATCGAAGAAAGCGAATGCAGTGTCAGTCAGCTTAAATTCAAGCGCGAGCAGGAGCTTGCCGCCTGAAATCAACGGGGAGGTTTCCCCACAACAACAACTATCGGTGAAGGGCTGGAGGCAATCACGCTTCCGGTCCTTTGCCGTTTCAACACACAAAGCAAAAGTTATGAATCTATTAATGAATGACCCCGTGGTGGCTCCAAAGCCTCCGAAGGGAATGCTGCTTCATTGCGGCGCAGAATTGGTCAACCGGAACTCTCTCTATGAGGTTCCTACACCCAAGGCCACAAGGACTTGGTATCCGCTCAGTCACACGTCAGTGCTCAACGAGATTGAGCTGCAGTTGCGATCCTGTGGCTTCAACATAACCGAAGAAGCCCATGCACTCAGTCACAACGGTGACCGGTACTTCGGAGTCCTGTCAGTCACCCTTCCTAATCGGAGCATCTCCGACTTTGGCTGGGTGGTCGGTTTGAGGAATTCCCACGATCAAACTTACCCAGCAGGGCTAGTGGCGGGCACCAGGGTTTTCGTGTGTGATAATTTGGCCTTCAGTGGAGAAGTTCGGATTAGTCGCAAACACACACGGTTTGCTGAACGGGATCTCCGGCACCTCACAGCTCGTGCTGTTGGTCAGCTTGGCAACAAGCTCACGGGCCTTGATCAGCGGGTGCTCCATTACAAGGAAACCAAGATCCGCGATGCCAGAGCCCACGACATCATCGTGCGTGCCGTGGATGCTCAGGCCATCACCACCGCTCAGATCCCAGAGGTCTTGCGGGAGTGGCGTAACCCAGAGCACATCGACTTCAAGCCCCGTACGGCATGGAGTTTGTTCAACGCGTTCACCGAGGCACACAAGTCAGCCAGTCCTCAGACGGCAGTTCGCAGAGGGGAAGCCCTATACGGACTGTTCGATGCAGAGACCGGTGCTGTCTGGAACAACTGATGAGCAGTCTCATCAACCGAGCAGCACTGAAGCGGTATCTGCTGGATCGTGCAAAGATCCTCAGACCGCATCACGAGTTCAACCGAATCAGTGAGGAGGCACTGGAGCACTTCGAGAACCAGCTCAGGAACCATGCTGATCAACTGATCCGTCGTCACCCTGCCAAGGGGACGACGATTAAACCGTGAGCAGTTTCTGTAGCACGCCTGATTGAAAGGGTGTGCGAGTCCAAGGGCTGAGGCTCCTGGGCGGAAAAAAGACCTGACCTGGTGCGGGTGGGTCTTTTTTTAGGTATTGGGGGTGACTGGAGTTGACAGCTTCAGCAAGGAATGGCTGAGATAGCGTTTAAGTGTTTGCGCGCCACACAAATTTACAAAACTGTGCGAACTTTTGATCCTTGGATTGGTAATCTCTACATGACTGATGGCATCGGCGGTCAGCGCCTACTTATTTTAGGTGAGTCGCACTACGGCGAAGAAAGCTGCCATTACTCCACTTTTACCACCGAGGTTATTAAAGATATGGCGCTTCAGAAAGGACGCCTTCCCATCTTTTCGAGAATTCATCGCCTTATAGTTGGCGGGCGTGGCGGATTTAGCAACGAGGAGCGAGCAGATTTTTGGCAACGGGTGGCCTTCTACAACTTTATTCAGAGCGCGCTCGAAGGCCCTCGCTTCCGTCCTTCATTCGAGTTGTGGCAAGCAGCCCGCGAGCCCTTGCTTCAGACATTGCGCGAGCTTACTCCGACTATAGTGCTTGTTCTCGGTGTTGAGTTGCATCGCAACTTACCGCCGATGCCCGATAGAATTTCCATTTGTGCGATTCAGCATCCATCAGCTGTCGGATTTAGTTATGATAAGTGGCAGCCCAAAGTCCTTTCAGCAATTGCCGCGCTCTAAAAGTATAGCCCCTCAAGACTCCCACACCACGCCGTGTCTGGATCAGTAGAGGGTCTCGAGAGGATTTCTGATAAAAGTCACCGTTCAATTAGGTCAAAAACCACGAGATCGCTCAACTGTCTTGGCTGTCGCCCGGGATGTAACTTGCCAGCCACTTTCACATAGGTGCCTTCGGACATGTGAGCCTTGTCAGCCTTGGCATACTGTTCAACATTGAGGTTTGTGCGTACTCTCACTTGCTCACCTTCAGGTAGCAGTAGTGAAAGAATTACTTCGCCAGAGCGGTGACCATCATCACCCATCTCACCATCAAGGCGTTCGACGGTGCCAATGAAAGTGTCTTCCATTTGCTTTTCCTCGGAACGGAGTTCCCTACGAACTTCTTCGATCTTTGAAAAATAGTCGTTCTGCACACGAACAACTGAAATTGCTGGTTCTCCTGTTGGACGAGGAATTGAAGGCGCCCACGTGATTCTGATGTCCACAGAGTTTTTTAGAGACTCGTCTTCAAAACGCGTCAGCGCTTCACAAAAATTCGATGAAATCAGCGGCGTATCGCTCTGTTTGATGGAAGCAACAAACTTCTCAAGACTATCAGTCTCAATGGCCGAGACCAGATCATGAAGCGAACGCTGCAAGGTCAGCGTTGCTCGTCTAACAAAGGGTGCATCCAACTCTTCTGGCAGCAGTGGAGCCTGTACATCCATGGCTTGCACTGGGCACGACACATTCAGCACAAAACTTCCTGACTGGGTATGGCGGAAGCGTACCGTCTCAAGAAACTGCTGTGCTTCGGTGCGGCTAAGACGCGGGTGATGAGATTTGGGTTTGAGAACAGTACAGGCAGAAGCAAGCAGCAATTGCTGCGCACCTGTGACCATCGCACCCGCAAACGAAAGCGGTAGGTAGCCCTCTTCGGGACGGGGGGAGGTGACACGAAAAGCAACAGCATCATCCCTGACTTCCAACAAACTTCTGGTAACCGCTTCTGGAGTTCTGCGTTCCATTACAGCAATCTTCTCAATCATGAGTGCGACCGTTCCAGCATAATCCGGCGTATCTGTATTCATGGGAAAGACGAGTTGCCGGTGAACAAAGTCCGGATTCTTCATCACATAAAGTCGATCTTGCGTGGCCTCAGGAATCAATATCCATCCATTAGCCTTTGCATAGTCACGCAGGTCAGTCGGAGCAATTAGTGGCTCAAAGTTCATACCTCTGGGTAGAGCGGGAAGTCTCGGCGGGAAAGTCTCGCTGCAAGTTCTTTCAGAGCCTGTGGAGTAAACATCTGTACCTTTGGAAGATAAACTGTCGTGCCGCTGCTGTTAGAGATGGCCGGGCCCCCTCGAAGACTTTGCCAGTAGGCACATTGCCGCAAAGCAAGTTCATTTTCCGAATGATTCAACCAATCCTGTGCATCAGTCGGGAGAAAAAGCACTACAAGAATTCTAGGAACACTCACCGTTGATGTCCGCAAGTCGTTGTAGCGGGTCACCCCTTGGAGAAAATAAGAGAGGTTTATACCGTCGTCGACAGGAGCGCTGACGGTGGCCTTTAATTGCACTTTGATATCCACTTCTGTGAGATATCCCCCGTTCTGAAACGGTCCCCACGCAGTCAATGTCGCATCGATCCCATTATTGTCGTCATGACGGCTGCCCACTTTGCACGCCATGCCTGCCTGCGAAGCCACAGCGTGAAGGTAAGCGTAGCTCAGCTCTGATTCAATGTTGGGTGGCGAGAGTTCTTGCATGGCTCTGCTGAGGATTAACTACTCGGAGCTTGCCTGACGAGACGAGAATGCCCATTTGGCTATGATACCGGGACATCGAGAATGCAGGAGGAGTTAAGATGCTCAACCAGAGCAGTCATCTGATCGTCGGGGATGACATCGCTATCGATCTCAATTTCCAACTCGTTGGCCGCAGATTCGATTTCCTCGGTCAGCGCTTCCAGCTCAATGCTCCCTGACTCATTCTGTAGGACCCAGACATCGGGGCATCCATTGCTCCTGAAGTCATCCGCGTAAAGCAAGTCGGTTGCTCTTTTGGTGGTAAAGGTCTGCATGATCTAGAATGATTTTTTGGGAATCTGAAGGATATGTGACTCGATATTTTGTAACACGGACGTTCGGCTTTTTTGAGGAAATTCTTCTTCTCTCAAGTAGCGGTGAGATCAGATAAGAATTTCTCGTAAAAAATTGCGATCTACAGAAATCTACTATGTCTCTCGAAGTATGCTCACTGCCCTCCAAAGACATCCCAAAAGAGCCCATCCGGCAATCAAGGCGGTCGACCTTTTCTGCGGCGCAGGGGGGCTCACCTGCGGGCTCAAGAAGGCTGGCATTGATGTCCGAGCAGGAGTGGATCTTGATCCAGCCTGCGAGTACGCCTACAGAGTCAATAACAAGGCCGACTTTCTACTCAGATCCGTCGATCATGTGACCGCGGAGGAACTGACGCAGTATTTCAAGGGGGCCGACTATTCCTTGTTAGCTGGATGTGCTCCCTGCCAGCCCTTTTCTCTCTACAGTCGAGGCAAGAGTGATGAGTCCGATGGCCGCTGGCATCTTCTACGCTCCTTCCAGCGACTTGCCACAGAGATGCTCCCCACCTTTATCACCATGGAAAATGTCCCCCGCCTGGGCGAACAGGAGATTTTTGACGACTTCAAGACTGCACTTAAAAGCAAGGGCTATTGGGTATGGGCTAATGTCGTGAACAGTGCCTACTATGGCGTGCCACAAGAGCGGCAGAGACTTGTTCTCCTCGCATCAAGGCTTGGCCCTATTGCGATGATTCCTCCTACCCATAAGGGCCGCTTTAGGAGTGTAAGAGATAGTATTGGGAAACTACCTCGCATTAGCGCTGGCACTAGGGACTCGCAAGATAAGTTACATCAGTCAGCTGGAGTAGACCCAATCAACCTCAAACGACTGAAAGCCTCCAAACCTGGAGGAACATGGAGAGACTGGCCGCAGAACTTAGTGGCAGACTGCCATAAGAAAAGCTCTGGAAAAACCTACCCCAGCGTTTATGGCAGGATGGTTTGGGATGATCCATCCCCCACCATCACAACGCAGTTCTATGGCTTTGGAAATGGTCGCTTCGGTCACCCTGACCAGGATCGCGCTATTTCCCTCCGCGAGGGGGCCATCCTTCAGAGTTTTCCAAAGTCCTATCAGTTCGTAGCACCAGGTCAGCCAACCCCGTTTAGTAAGGTTGGTCGCATGATAGGCAATTCCGTTCCCGTGAAACTTGCTGAAGCCATTGGCCAGAGTTTTCTGGAACACATTTCCCTACTGACGGGGAAGCAATGAGTAATTATCCCACTCCAAGACCTTGAAAAAGAGTGCCCAGCAAACTGGCTCACACCTCAACCATGGGGACTTGGTTAGGTTGAGGCACGTATAACTTTGTCAAAAATATTTTATTCGAAATTGATTAATTCGCCCCTTCTCCGACTACCATGAGTAAAGAATACAAAATCAGTATTGATCCTCGAATTTTAGAGCTCCTTGGTCCCAATCTTTATACAAACATTTACTATGTTTTGGCCGAACTGATTGCGAATGCTTACGATGCTGATGCCAAAAATGTTTATATTATAGCAAATAAGGATGACATTCGGGTAGAGGACGATGGTCACGGCATGTCATATGAAAATGGTGACATCACTCGATATTTGGATGTCGCCGCTGTTTCTCGATCGACAGAAGGTGATTCTTTAACCAGATCAGGTGCTCGTAGAAAAATGGGTCGTAAGGGAGTGGGAAAATTGGCAGCCCTGTCTGTGTCGGAAAATGTCGAAATCATGACCATTTCCAACGGCGAAAAGTCGGGCTTCATCCTATCCAGGCGAATTGAAGAGGACAGCAAATTACGTGCGATTTCTGAAGAGAATATCAAATTCGACCGCATTACAACTCACGGAACTGCGATAGTGATGAGGTTTCCAAAATATCGGCTTCATAAGACACTCGGAGCGGTTAAGAGGAATCTGTTGAAAATATTTCCTCTGGTCGATGCGGATTTCAAAATTCACGTCATCAGAGGAACCGAATCCGAGATTATAGAAGACTTCGACCGGAATGTCATGGGGGATCTGGGTACGCTCATCACCCTTGGTGAAGCCTTTATTTCCCTGTGTGAACTGGTGCCGGACAACTTTCCCGATAGACGCAATGACTTGGTTACTTCGTTTGAAACAAAGAGAGTCCCAGTTGAAATGGAGGATATCAACGGCGTGTTTCATGAATATCCTCTTGAAATCAATGGATGGATAGGAACCTACAAATCCACAAGGGGACGCAAAGCGGAAATGACCGATTTCCCTGATAATTTTATCTCCCTATTTGCCAATCAAAAATTGGGTGAGTTCAATATTCTTCCTATCGTCGGACAAAACAAACTGAATGAGGTCTATGTCATCGGTCAGCTACATGTGGACTTATTTGAGCTAACGGAACTCCCCGATATGGCGTTGAGCAACAGGCAGGGCTACAAGTCAGACGATCCCCGATATGTTTCGATGCTCACCTATGTAAGGGATGAACTGCTTGCTAACATATTGAAACGAAGGGAACTCTTTACCGATCTAGGTAAGGCGAAAAAGAAACTACTGAAAGAACAGGAACAAAAAAGTGGCGAGGAGAATTTGCGCAGGTCATTTGATGGATTTCGGAAAAAAGCCAGTGAGCAAGCCGCTAAGGGAATTTCAGAACTCGGCGCCGATCCTTCTATGGAAGCAATTGAAAAGATAGTCCAAGACTCAATAAACCAGAACACGCCAGACCTTGGACTTAAAACCATGGTGGATTCTCAGAAGAAAAAGATATTAATCAGCCAGACTCTTCTCGATAAATCCTTTGCGGACATCGTGTACCAAATGCTTATTTTTAACGATATCCCCTCAGAAGATATTTTATATACCAATTGCGATAACGAAATCTGCCGAATTCCCGATGGACGAAATGTTTATGATTATTTGAGGGAGTTTTTTGTTGAAAGCTATTCCAATCAGAAGATTTTTGCGATTTTCGTCACCAGTAAAAATACCAAAGACTCATGGGGAGCAATCACCGAGGTTGGAGCAGCTTGGATTACCCAAATTGATCATAAAATATTCAATATCCATCCCTTCAGGCCAGAGCATCCATTGAACGTTGAAGCCCAGTGGCAAACCACCAATCGCGATGCTGATCAAGGGAATCAGTTATGGATGCTCCCGCTTAATGCGGACATTTTCTGTCAGAAGATTGAGGCGATTTGTGCTCTGCTTGGATATGCACATAAAACTCGTGACCAAAACATTGGTCATCTCGGCACTCTTGTATCAATCAGAAGCTCCTAGGGAGTTATACAACAAGAAAGGTAGTTCCATAGCAAGTGAGGCACCATAACAGTCGAAAGTGACCGGATTGGTAAGGTCACCAACCGAGAAGGACGAAAGCTGAAGGATGCAGCCTTCTCAAGTCAACCATCCAGTGCATCAGAGCCACCGATAACTGGTCATTAGCTCGTAGTTTCGACGAGTTTGATTTCCTCATCGGTAAGCCCAAAGAGTTCATAGACTAGTTGGTCGATTTGGGAGTCGATCACGCTGATCTGACGATCTATCACTGTCTGCTCATGTGGAGTTTTAGTTCCTGAGCGGAGCTTGTGTAGATAGATTGTCTGATTTACCCAGGTAACGATTTGATCTCTCGCTGCCTTGTCGACCTTGTTAGCAGGATTGATCACACGCACAGGAACTTTTTCCATGTATTGGTAAATTAGGCGATAGCGGAACTGTCCCGCTCGCACCCCGAATGGAATGCTTATATTTGAGATGGCAAACCAGAAGAGTCTACTATTCAGAAAACCCAGCAGATACCGGTCATGCGTCCCAAGACAGTAAGCTGTATTTGCAATGTAGGAACCGCTCTCATCCAGATAAAAACGAGGCCCCTTACAGATATCGGGGAAGATGATCTTCGGACCGTCAAATGCAGAATAGTAAGCAACATCATCTTGAATCTCATACCACTCGTAGCGCCCCGGCTTACGCCCTTTTGTCATTTCAGGGTGATTGCGGGGTGTGAGCTCAGACTTCCAGCGAGTGAGATGCTCTTTGATCGCGGGATAAGAATCTATGGCAATACCACGCCTAGCAAAGATGATCCAATCCTCTGACATTCTAACTTCATAGCGTCTAATATTTTCCCCACCTCTCAGCGGCTTTATAATTTCAGCTGACTTGGGATCTCGTTGAATCAACTCATCACGAGTTTTGGAGTCGATAACGAAGGCTTCGTTAAGACCAGTTTTTATCCCATAAAACATCCTGCCATCAACATACTCACCCAATGATTGTCCGCGTTGCACGATTTTTGAGAAGAGGGCTGACTCGGCATTGGATTGGAGAGACCATGCCTCCTCTGTGAGTCGCCCATCCGGGATCAGATACTGATTTTCTTCGACATACTGTGACATGTTCGGCAGATCCAAGGCAGGAATCTTACAAATCTCCACCTCATCTTGTTTCCCACTGCGCACTAGCAACGGTATGCAAACATAGGTATCTTTAGCTTTTTCAAAGACGGGTAAACCGCCAAAATCTACCAACCGTTTGACGGCTGCATATTTTTTAAGAGTGCGTCGCAAAGGTGCCGCAAAGTTGGTCCTGAGAAAGCCGTTGGAGACGATGATGCTGAAAAACCCTCCTGGCCGAAGCATTTTTACGCTTTTTTCCATGAAATAGGCGTAGAGGTCGGCCACACCGTCATACGCTTCGTAGTGGCATTGGAGGTAATTTTTGGAATCTTTCAGTGATTCTTGACGCACATATGGTGGGTTTCCAATCACGGCATCAAAGCCTCCCGACTTCATGATTTCTGGGAAGCCATCCTTTCCATCCCAATCAAACACATTGATCCGCAAATGGGCTTCAGTGTCCATTGCGGGTAATCCTGGCTGGGTGTAATAGTCGGATCCTATGAGCGAGTTGCCACATTTGATGTTTTCACCCAGATCTGGAAGCACGCGCTCTTGAATCAGCTCCCTTTGCAGCCTTAGGGCGGTCTCTCCTTCCAGCACCTTAAGGAGTAGGGAGAGTTTCGTAACCTCGACGGCCTGAGAGTCGAGATCGACTCCATACAGATGGGTAATTAGTATGCGCTTGCGCTCAGCAATTGTGAGACCCCAGCCACCTCCAGGAGAGGCCACGATCTGTGGTGCCTTCCCCTTAGCCCATTTCTCAGGCTGATCCTTCGTATAGTATCGCTGATACCAATCGAGTAGGAACTGGTAGGCACCAATCAGGAAGGAGCCAGAGCCACAAGCGGGATCAAGGATGTGTACCTTCTCAATCTGCTTCGGAGTTTTCCCCTCAAGCAACGGTCCCAGCGTCTGCTTGACAATAAAATCGACGATGTAGGTGGGGGTGTAGTAGACACCGCCAGCCTTTTTAACTTCTGGCTTTTCCTCGATCTTTGCCTGATGTGCCTCGGTGAGTCGAATGACCTTTCCCAGGAATTGTTCATAGACCGATCCTAGAATATCCGCACTGAGTACCCTGAACTCGTAGGGACTCTCGGGATAGTAAAGTCCCCTGATGATCTTCTTGAGAGTGATATCATCAATTTCAAGTTCTGGCGTGAGACAGTCGGGTGACTCATGCCTGCCTTTTTCCTCATGAAAATGAAAGAGGCCAGAATTGTAGCGGGCATCAGCTTGTTTGAAGAGTTGAACGAGCCTAGGATAGATAGCCCCCCTCTCCTCCGTAGCAAGACGCAGGCGCCCGTAGTCCTCGATACCACGATCCTCACAAATACGGAGGAAAATAATGCGGTCGATGACTCGTTGGACGGCAAAGTTTAACTCCCGCTGTGTAAGGAGAGAGTTACGGATAGCAAGATTGCGGGCAAGGTCTGCACGCCACTCCTCAATGGTGGCTAGAAATTCATCGTCGACAGCAGTGGTGCCGCGCTTTCCCTTGGCAGTAACAGCGAACTTGTCAAAGGAGCCCTTCAGGATTGCTTCCTTTGAGAAGATACCAGCTATCTCATCCCACTTCTCCGCATATTGATCGAAGGTATAGTAGAGAATTCGTCCCCTGCTGGCGGCATCACCAGGAAGAGGTTTCTTATTGCAGTCATAGACAGCAAATTCTTCAAAGTCTGTTAAGATGGAAATTGGAAGCTTGGCACTCCAAGCGTAGCGGCGAAGTTGATAAGCAGGCCCGACATCATTCCTAATGCTTACGCTCGGTTTCTTGGCCTCAAGGAAGAACTTCCTCTGACCCCCGATACGAAAGCCATAATCCGGTGCCTTTGTGGCACCAGCAACCTTCACACTGTCTTCATGGACCACATCACGGTAGGCCTCGGCATATCCAGCACTGTTATCAACATCCCATCCAAGCTCCCGGAAAAATGGGTCGATGAAATCCCTCCTGACCTGGGTTTCATTATAGGAGGAGGATTTGTAGGTCTCCTTGTGCTCCTCAAAGCGGGCTACCAAATCCAATATTGATTGAGGGGCAGGCATGATGCTTTTTGAGATAGTTACCGAAATACATTATCAATGACGAGAGTGTTTGGAGATGAGTGTGTTGAGGCTCCTACTCTGTTTACTGACGGGTTTGTGCTGATCTCTTCAATCCCAACCCTCTAGTGACCTAAAGCAGCAACTTCCCCCAAAGATTCTCCAGGAGATAAATTTGATAAGAAAAAGTTTAGGGGTAAATGCTGAAATAGGTCACCTAGGTACTGGGGATTGATCTCAATGTGGCGCGGGATCACTCTTTGCTAGACACGAACGTTTGTTCGGTATCATTCTTGCCTTATGGAGATCTCAAGCCCCATCCCCTTCAAGCCAGGTTCCTCCCTTCGTATTCCGCTGCTGACTGCCATTGTCGATGCAGGCTTTCCGTCACCCGCTGACGACCACCTCGAACGTTCCATTAATCTCAATGAGGAACTAATTAGAAACAATGCAGCGACCTATTGCGTCAGGGTTCAGGGTGAATCGATGAGGGATGCCGGTATTCACTCCGGTGATGTCCTGGTGGTGGATCGCGCTGTGACGGGACTCGGGAAGTTGGACCACATGAGAGTTAGTCTTTGGGGAGTTGGTTATGGTTGTAGTGGGTTGATGTTGTGATGTCCATCCCCGGCGCAGGGAGGCCGTAGGCCGACCGGAGACGGGGATGGGGTGCTCTTCCTTGCCGCAAAGGTGGCTGGGCTCAGATAGCCCAGCCTGCTGTGTGGCCTGAAGGTGTTGTACTCCCTGCGGTAATCTTCGATTAGCACGCGGGCTTCGGTGAGAGTCCAGAACTGCTCCCGGTTGAGGCATTCGTCACGGAGGCGTCCATGGAAGCTCTCCACATAGCCATTCTGCCATGGGCTGCCTGGATCAATGTAGATCGTCTTGATCCGGTTCTCGGCAAGCCAGGCTTGGACCGCCTTGGCGATGAACTCACTCCCGTTGTCGCTTCGTAGGTAAGCTGGTGCTCCGTGCTCCTGGATCGCTCTTCCCATCCATTCGAGCACATCGTCACTCTTTAAGGCCCGGTCAGCCCTCAGGACATGGCACTCACGGGTGTACTCATCCAGGATGGTCAGCATACGGATCGCTCCTCCCCTCGTGGTGCCATCAGCGATGAAGTCCCATGTCCAGACATGCCCCTTGTACTCGGCCTTCACTGGCAGTCCTGTGGAGTGGCCTCGACGCACGATCTTCCTTTTGGTCGGAGGCACTCGTAATCCAAGACTTCTCCTGATGCTCTGGATCCTCCTTTTGCCAACAGGCCATCCCTCCCGCCGCAGCAGCGCCGCGATACGGCGATAGCCGTACCGCGCCTGCTCTTCACTGAGTTCCTTCACCCTCTCTATGAGTCTTTGCTCCCAGGGTGTCTTCTCCTTGGGTCGATACCAGTAGCTGGATCGCGGCACCTTCAGGAAGCGGCACGCCCTCCTTCCAGAACAGAGTCCTCCCTCCACTGCCTTCAATGCGTAGGCCCGGCGTCCCGCCGGGCTCAGAGCTTTTTTTCGCATACGAATTTGAGGACTCGGTTTTCCAGCAGGCTTTCGGCTAGCATCTTCTTTAACTCAACGTTTTCCCTCTCCAGTTCTTTCATTCGCTTGGCTTCGTTGACCTCCATCTGCCCAAACTGCTTCTTCCACCGGTAAAAGCTTACCTGTGAGAGGTTGTGTTCTTGGCAGACTTCGGCAACGCTCCGGCCGCTGTCCACCTGCCTCAGAATTCGGATTTTATCCTCTGTCGTGTATCTCTTGTTTTTCATCGTCTTTGGCGTTGCTTGCCCCCGAAGACTAACACACCACCTGGCTCAAATCAGCCGAGTCACGTCACCTGAAAGGCGACGCCGTTGAGTGCATTGAATGCCGGATTTCCGAAAGAGACAAAACTGGCATTGGTACTGGTGGAGCCTGGAATGGCATCCCCTGTGGCGAAGGTAATGGTTACTTGGGGAGACGAGGAACTCTGGGCCTCAAGAGTTGTGCCTAGAGCCAACGCAAGAAATAAGAGCGGGAGGAATCTCATCAAAAGGCTATCGCTCACCCACGGTTTTTAAGCAAGTGGCAAAACACAAGTCCACCCCTACCACTGCCCTTCACTCACCGGAGGAGCAATGACTTCAGGAAGGATCCCGACAGGAGGAGTTTCCAGTGATTCAGCGATGTAGAGGCCCTCTCCGACCTTTTTGACTCCTGCCAGCTTGCCGATTCGGACATAGAGGGTCTGCTTGGGATTCTTTGCTGTCCAGACATAGCCGTCGTGTTCCAAGCCGATGAGGATCTCCTGAACCTTGAGTGCCCGACCGTAGCGCTGCAGTACCTTCACGACTGCTGGAGCCAGAGGACCGGATGGGGAGGAAGGACGGGGGATGCCGGCAATCTTGGAAGGAGCGTCGTCACTGTTCTTACGTCCTGACCCAGGAGGCCGTCCACGGGGGCGAGGTATCTTGACGGTCTCAGCAGGAGATACGTAGGTGTCGACAGGGAGTTCCAAAAAGTCTCCAACAAGGGCGTGCAGCTTGCCAACGAGTCGTTCGATCTTGGCTGCGATCTTGGTGGATTGGCGAAGCGTATGGGCGTTAGGGATGGGCATGATAGGGAATGATTTAGGAAAGGGATTCAGGGCATTTACTGCGCAGGTAGGACGTAAGGCTGGATGAGATCAGAGGGAGATTATTAAGATAAAGGGTGGAAAGCGTCGATTATATATGAAGGCTTATTTGGATTTTCAGGTTTCCAGAAGTGCAGGCTAATAATCAGGAGTCTTTGGCAGCCCATCTTCATCAAGCTCTGTCACCGGCTTAGAGAGATCCATGCGATAGGGTGGCAGCGGTACAGTCCGGCTTGTCCACCATGGCTGACATACTTCGGGTATCCCCTCTGGATTGACCAATTCGATCATAATCCGGAAGACCGGTGTATAATTCTGGCTGTAAACTCTCAGTTCATTTACCACCCCGGAGTCCCCTCTCAGGCAGTTTACAAGATAGCACGCCCTATACGTCCCGTTCTTCCTGATATCTATCGACGGGAAAGCGGCCTGTAGTTCCTCGGGGTACATGAGTGACCACTCGCCAGATGCTCGGCGAATGCTTTTTTCTTCGAGGACCCTGAAGGCATACCGCAGAAAACCATGGGTGAACCAACGGAAGAGCGTCGGAAGCATGACCGTGTGGAGGTTCTTCAATTTGAAATATCCGTGTCCACCTTCCCTGATGATAGCGTTGTCCCGTGCCATTCCGATGCGCCTTGGCACCTTAGGGTCAACTTCAGATTGCCCATCCAGAAGGTTAAGATAGGCAGTACGACTCGACCAAAACGAATGATAAAATACCGCATTGCAATCCGCTATGTATCGCCGCATCTCCGGCCTCGTTTCTGGGTCTTGGAGATGCCTCGGTACTAAGCCCTGGTAGCCAATATATATTGCAAGTGGCGAAATAAATGAATTGAGAAGGGCATCATGCCTTCTCATTTTGCGTTTCCAGTATTTTTTGTGACGCCGGTGCCGCTGGGCCGGAGTCAAATTGGGATTGCGAATGCGACCCCGACTGTAAGCGGGGCTAGCGAGTGGCGGATAAATTAACATAAATCGTTAAGGTGTTTCTCACCCAGTCCCTCGGGACGAGGATTGAGTGTCGGATTTTTTTGATTTGATTGCGGCACTAAGGCAGAGAGTAGGGTTGGGGAAGATTGGGGTTCTTAAAGGGTGTGTTATCCATGTCTCCTCATTCCCTCCCCTATGGGGAGGGGATAGAGGGACATGGAGTCAGGGTGAGGGGGTTAAAAGATGAGCTATCAGAGGGAAATTGCATAATTTCCTCGTCAATTTTCAGTAAATTCCACGGGACAGGTTGATCGTGTCCCTCCGATATCAGGGACACGATCGGTGAGGGGTGGCTGTCTGCCTTTTCTTCAACAGGAATTAAAAAGTGGATATGCTTCTTTCCGTCTTTCATGACTCCCACAATCCCCGTTTCAATCAACTCATTGAGCGCTTTGTTCAAATTCTCATCTTTCCCTTCAAGTTCAAGGATCTCAGATTTGGTGGCGGTGGTCCTGGTTGATAGTAGTTTCATGATCCTGTCCTTATAGAGGGTAAAATCGGTCTTTCCTTCCAGTGGTGATGATTTCTTGGGATCGCTATTATGGTTTGGATTTTTGAACTCAGTGATCGTCCGTCCTTCTGCTCCTGGGGTGAGATGGAGCTCAACTGCGATATCACCTCTGGCACCGACTCCTCCGTTTCTGTCTTTGGCAATTTTGAACTTTATGTGCCCTGGTCGGGTTGGGGTGAATGGTGTCCCGGGAAGGATTTCATAACTCACCCCGTCGTACCTCCCTGCTTTTGCGCCGGTTCCTCTGGCATGAGGGACACGATTCCTCGATTTCTTTGAAATGTGATCAACAATGACAACGGCAGCACCTGCCTTGGCGAATGGGTGGAGCTCTGCTCGATAGTAGGTCAGGAATCCTTGGGCTGAGTTTTCATCCACATCTCTTGATGCCAATGTCTCAGCAAGACCATCGACGATGACAAGAACGGGACGGTTCAACTGAGCCCAATCCTGTGCCGCACGCATCTGTTCAGGGGTTGGGTCGTGAAGGTACTTCAACCGCTCGGTCATGTCTTTTGGATCGGCACCGAGGGCAAGCATACGGCTCACAAACCCCTCTGGCCTGTCCTCTGGATCGATGAAGAGGACAATCCCGCCTGTTCTCAGGACTGAGATGGAAGAAGCCATTAACGCGATGGTTTTCCCAATCCCGGTATCGCCTTGAATCGCATTGGCACGTCCCTCGTAGAAGAGGAAACAGCCCTGGTATGACTCAGCTACAGACGGAAGTTCCAGCTGGAATGTTTTCTCCAGATACGGGGTGAGGTCCGTAAATGGGAGAACATTCTTTTTACCGCTCACAAGCTCCATGCGGGGATGATGAAATTCCAACTCTGGGGCTTCCGGTGAATCATCGACGGTTAAGTGAACGTCCTCACGATGAGGATCTGCTAGCTCTCTGAAGGTCACTGCGGTCTCATCCACCCCTTCAATCCTGTTGATAGAGGGATCCGTCGTGATGGAAGAAGTATAGCATGGTTGCCCTCTATCGGGCTCTAGGGCTGTTGGCAGATATTCCTCCAGCTTGTTATAGAAGGATACAGCTTCCGCTCTTGTTTTTCCCCTAACGCCCTCCTGTATCTTGATGCGTAGGGAGAATGGCATCGCGTTGATAACCTCAGGGCTAAGTGGCTCCTCGTCTGAATCGAAGAGGGCAGCTATCGAGCTCTTGTGCCCAGTCTGTTGTCCACAGTGAGTACAATGCACCCCGGTATTTGTTTCTGTGATCATCTCAGTATGTTTCATGACCGGAACGCTGCTTCATCAGTGCCTTTGCTCGCTGCAACAATTTCTCAACCTGGGGGATATTTAACTCAGGGAAAGCAACCACAAACATACGTCCCCCGATTGCCTCATCGAGCTGCTGATACAAAACCCGGAAGTGAAGTTTATCGCCGTTTGGCTCCTTCCAGTCATTGGCCCTGTAATATTCCCACTGCTTCGGGTTGAAGTGTTCCACGAGACTGAGGTCGTCGCAGAACAGCACGACATTGCCGTCCGATGAAACGACCTGAAGGATCTTTTCCAGCATGAGGACCTGAAAATGCCGCAAGGAAGCTGCCTCCACCTTCTTCTCTGTTTTCTCACCGGTGGCATTTTCCAATACAGCATAGCTGCCCATGCCCGCTTTTTGATCGAATGCGTACGCCAGGACCAATTGTCGTGCATCGACCGGCAATGCAATCGACTTGAGCTCCTCCCTGAGGGACTCCTCTCTCTCTGCATCCGGTGCAGGAGAGAGGAGTCCCTTTTGATCTTCAGGAAGAGCGGTTTTAGTCTGGAATTTTTTACCGCTCGGCTTCCGCACTGCCTCAGAGCGCCTTAACCATCGCCGACTGTCATAGTAATCAGCAAGGTCTTGGGCGTTGAGATTACGCTTGTTGCGAGCACTCGGCGGGAATGCTTTGGCAGACCTACTTCTTTTGTAGGAAGTAGGTCTGCCTTTTCCAGCACCTCTGCGGTTCTCCGCTAGGAAGGCGTTAATGTTCCTGAGGAATTTCGAGTTACTTTCCATGGATTCCACTCTTTTGCGCCTCAAGTGTTCTGGTAACAATTGCGGCTTCCTCCTCTGTGAATGGCCGATTCATCAATTTCATGATCTCGTGATTCGTCTCCCGAACATCAAGTCCCGCAGCCTTACATAACTCGATGCATGAGAGTCCCCAGCTCGCTTGACAATCCTTTTTGTCAGGGCAAGGCGGGAGCTTGATCCCCTCAACTGCCTCTCCTTTGTTTTGGCGTACCCAGTTCGCAATTTGACGATTGCATCGAGCATTCAATTTTAGAACGAGTGGATCATCCTCAGGGCAAGTGCCATAGCGGATTCGATCATTTTCGGGTAATCGCAGATGCTCCAACGATTGCACCGGAATGAAGATGTCGAGACTTTCGCCTCGGAGCAGATCGTCAGTTAGAAACCTTATTCCGTTTTGATAGATTTCACCCGGGTCTGTCGACTTCAGCAATACCGGCGGAAATACTTGAACTGAGTCGAGCACATCAACTCCCAATGCTGCAATGTTGAGATCCGGATCTATCGAGATTGAGATAAGCACCTCAAGTGGCCGACCCATCATTTGAATCCTGTTCGTATTTTTGTTCCGGTTCCGCTTTTTTTTGTAGATTTCGTCTACAATTGAGTAGAAATCCTGCTCGAGTGAATTGTTGGAGTTTTGGTTATTCGGTTTCATTTGGTGGTTGGTGGTTGGTGGTTGGTGGTTGGTGGTTGGTGGTTGGTGGTTGGTGGTTGGTGGTTGGTGGTTGGTGGTTGGTGGTTGGTGGTTGGTGGTTGGTGGTTGGTGGTTGGTGGTTGGTGGTTGGTGGTTGGTGATTTTTCAAATATTGCTCGAGCCATCGAGCGATGCCCCAACTTGGGTCTCGCAACGGTTGAGATATGCACGCACGCTGGCTACATCCCACAATCGTTTCCCACGAAGTGCGCCAGGTTTCCGGAGGCAAACTGTCCTCACTGACCCTCGCTCTGCAAGGGCGTATCCATGACTGCGCGAAATTGAAAAAAGGCTGCGCAGGCCCTTGTAATCCACAAATTCCGGCGATCCACTGCTAGATGCCGCTACTGCTGCTGTTGTTTGTGCTCTCATAACAAGAGAGACACAACAGCATCTTCCTCACTCCCTGAATCAGGTACTTGTAGAGGGGAGCAAAATTATTCGCGCGTCTTTTCCTGTAACGAATTCAGGCCGGAGTCAATCCATGCCTTTTTCCATTTTCGGGCGCCATCATGCGTTTTTCCCATGCCCCATCCTTTGGACTCCATGAATTCAACCACTTCGGGTTTTGTAGGCTGTTGCCCATTTCTCTCAGTAAGAATCCTAGCAGATTCTATAATGTAAATGGACTTATCCCGTGTAGAAGGAGTAGCGGTGAAATCGGTTTTTTTAATCCGCCTGATAGTTCCTATTACCTTCTTGAGCAAGACAACCGGTTTTGATCGAGCATCGGGAATTTCAGATTCAAGTGGTCGTGAATAAAAAGATGCGGTTTCTCGGGCCAACGTATTGCAAATGATATCAACCGCTTTTTTTTCAAGCAGCTGAAAATCTGCTCTCCAATGTTTGCTTAATTCTGATTCTGATTCTGACGGAGGGGGAAGTGATGATCTGAGTGAGAGAAAGAGCAGAGCATCTGCTGTCAGGAGGGATAACTCATCTTCAGATCCACGCAGTAATTTTGAGAGGATCTGAGATAGCTCAATAGTCGGAAATGCGCGCGTTGTATTTCCAAGTCTTTCCAACATGAAAAAATCATCAACTTGTTCAAATCGCGGAGATGATTTTTTGTTTTGTGTATTCCCGTAAGCTTTCAGTGGCAAATTTTCTTTAAAATTTCTGAGAATGCTACGTCCGGTTGAGTAGATCGGGAGGCAAAATGCATCATAATCAATTGGCTCTAAAAGCACAGGTGATGATGCAATCCTGCGAATGAGATTTTTTTTGGGGAGGGCCTTCTTCGGCGGAATATTGGCGGACGGTTTTTTCACGATCTTTTCAGTCTAGGTAGTTTGGCCGCCGCCTTTTTGAGGGTCTTGAGTGTTATGTGGGTGTAACCAGCGTGTGTCTTGACGCCAAGCTGGGTTCGCTGGATTTTCAGAAATCATCCTGGGAGTGCAGGCATTTTATCTATCGCAACGCGCAGTTGTTCTACTTCCGCATGAGTGTAGTGCAGGTTCTGCTTATCGCTGCTGTGCCCTACGATCTTACTCCGAAGTTCGACGGCAACACCCGCTTTAGAGAGGGCTGTAACGATGCTGTGACGCAGGGAATGGAAGGAACGCTCCGCAACGGCATGGCCAGCATCACCAGCTTTCTTCCGAAGGGTGCCACTGGTTAGACCGGCAGTGCCCATGATGCCGCTGAAGGTACGGGAGGCACCGCGATTACCTCCCACGCTCAGTTTATGAACGGTCGGGAAGACGGGATCAGAGTCGCGTTTGTCGGCTGAGTGCTTTAACAAGAACTCTTCGACCTCCGAGTGCATCGGGATCATGAGCTTTTTGCCAGTGGCGACGGTTTTTTTTGGGGTGATCTTGATAACCTTTTCCTGCAAATCCACATTCCCCCACTTCAGACTCAGGCAGTCATTCAGTCGCAGGCCGGTATAGAAACCAAGGGTGATGACCCCCTTCCAATCGGCAGAGGAACCGGCCTTCTTCACTTTCTCATTGGTGGGGCAGGCCGCCAGGAGTTTGGAGATCTCGGCAGGTGTGAATGTGCCCTTTTCCACTTTTTCCGCGTGAGTGGGGAGGTAGTCAACGGCATGGCATGGATTTGACTGGATGTATCCCAGCCGCCGTGCTGCTTCAAAAACCGAGGCCAGAGCCTTGTGGCTGAAATTAACTGTCGTGGCTGCTCTGCCGGCAGTGCGTTGTGAGTCACGAAACGATCTCACATCCTTTGGAGACGCGGCGGGCAAAGGGAGATCAGCCCGAGCCTCCAGATGATCTACAAAATCCCGTAGAGGCTTCCCGTAACGCTCTGCAGTTGATCGCGTCAGAGAGGTTTTACCCTTCAGCCATTCATAGATCCATCCCTTGATCGTGAAACTCTCAAGAGGGTCATCACCAACTCTCTCCAGCACCTCGTTGAATAGTTTTCTCGCTTGGTTGGTCGTCAAGGTCTTCCGAAGCCCAGAGGTTTCTGCCTCCGACAACCTGAGGGCAAATTCCATTGCCTTGATGCGAGTGGTCTGTTTGGTGGTTTTTTTAACCCACCGTCCATCGCTTGCACGATAGCTGCAAAACAAGAACGGAGAACCTGGACGTTTGAAAACGCTGGCCATAGTGGGGAAAATAATGGGAAAGAGTTCCCATGTCAACGATGTCTCCAGAGGTCCATGGTATCTGTATCTAGCGCCGGTAAAGAGGGGTGAATAGTGTCGGGGGTTCGATTCCCTCTCTAGCCACACCTCCTTATCATTAGGTGATTACAGGAATTGATTGGCCAGAAATCCAAAGTCGTAGCGGTAAATCATCATTGGCCTCAGCATTTCCATACATGTT
>Ga0302274_10001713_pt1 | contig 20725 bp, 13 predicted proteins | sample III_Bog_N2_1_FD_198755 | JGI IMG/M metagenome (GOLD analysis project Ga0302274, IMG submission 198755) | Peat permafrost microbial communities from Stordalen Mire near Abisko, Sweden - III_Bog_N2_1 | ecosystem: Environmental > Terrestrial > Soil > Wetlands > Peat | place: Sweden: Abisko...
GATTTGCCAAGCTCACTTCTCGCCAAGACAAGCAAGGATAGTCTTGATTACAAGGTTGGTATCGTCAGGCCCTTTTACAGGGATTGAAACAACCCCCGCCTTTTCCGCCGGGTAGTCGTTTCCGCCTGGAAACAACGCATCTCCGATGAAGACCATCTGTTTCAATGAAAGGTGGAGAGTATCCCGCAGCTTACCTATGCCGTAGGCTTTGTCAATGCCCGGCTTGGTCACATCAATTGACGTTGCACCACCCATGCGGATGGAAAACTCTGGGATAAGAGTCTGCAGGATCGCTGTGATCTTCTTCCGTTTGGCAAAATCGGGATCCCACTTTTCCTTTTCTGCCAAAGGCGCTTGCTGACCTAACGCGGAGAATGTCACCTGGCTTCCCCGGTCCTCAATCACCTCTCCCCAGACCTTCTTGGCGCGATAGCCTGCCTCTCCCGCCGCCTTATCCAGGGAGTCGATGATCTTCTTTCTTTGCTCCGCCGAAAGATCCTCTGAATAAAGCTCCGTCCACTTCCCTTCGTATTGGAGGAATTTTGTCCCACAAGTTGGAAGCAGGGACAAGTTTGCGAGGAGACTGCCTTGGGGAAGATCGGTGAGAAGCTGCTTTTCGAATTGGGTCCACGCGCCTCCGGAGATCACTGCCACTTTAATGATGCATAAAAGGTCATGCAGCAGCGCCGCAGTCTGCGGAGCGAGAGACGACTTGCTGGGTGCAAGGGTGCCGTCCAAATCGAACACGATGAGCTTTTTCATTCATCTCCTAGCCTTAGATTCCGCGAAATCAACTTGGCTTTTCGCTGTTTATCCTGTTACAAGGACGATCTTCTTGCACGATCAAGGGATTGCGATCTCCAGCAGAGTTACTTCTCCGCTGGGTTGAAACGCACACGCTCCGGCCTCGGCCGGCAGGAGCCAAACATCTCCCTTGCCTACCGCGTACGGAGTTCCTTCGTGCGTTACCTGACCTGAGCCTTCGATACAAACCAACACCCGCGGCTCTGCTGTGGCTCCAACAGGGAACGGCTCCTGGCCAAGCAATCGCCACAGCAAGAATGCAGGACAATCAAAAAGTCTCTCGCGCTCAACAGGTACGGTAGTCTCCACGCGGGCCGCGACCAAGCCACCATCGCTCGCTCCAAAATCTATGCAGGCAAAAGCCTGATCGACTTGTAGCGGCCGCGGTTTTTTGGTCTTCGAGTCGACATGGCCCCAATCGTAAAGCCGGAATGTCACATCGCTGTCTTGCTGGACCTCGAAAACCACAATATCATTGCCCAGAGTGTGAACCGTTCCCGCGGGGATGAATACGGCATCGCCCGGCTTCGGGGCTATGCATACGAGGTGGTCCGCAATGGTCTCGTCGTCAAGAGACTTCCGCAGAGTGCCGGCAGTTGTGTCCGATCTCAGGCCAGCGTAGATATGGCTTCCTTTTTCAGCTTTGATTACAACCCATGCTTCGGTCTTTGCCGTATCTCCGGCTGGAATCAACTCCGGGTGCGCATCGCTGGGATGAACCTGCACGGAGAGCATCTCGTGTGCGTCCAGAAACTTGAGCAGCAGTGGAAAACGGATGAAGCGCGAAGCGAGCTTGCCCATCAACTGTTCTCGGAACTGCCCCATCAATTGACCGATAGACTGTTCCTTGAGCGGTCCATTCGCAACCAGGCTTTGATGGTCAGATCGATCGCTCAGCAACCACGCTTCGCCGATAGGTCCATCGCCCGGAAGCGGCGTGGAGAGCAGATTGGCCAAGTGACGCCCGCCCCACAGACGGTACTGATAGATCGGGTCGAACCGCAGAGGATACAACGGTGTTTGACTCATGCTTTATCTTCCAACTCTCAGTTGCATGCCGGTATTTGGATGCCTCCGGTCAACTCTGTTCCATCGCCTGGGAGTACTCGCCGCGGCGGGCAGCCTGATTGCAGCGTGCGCGGTGATAGAGTGCCTGTTGCGCAGCCGAGACATTGGCCTCCTGGCCCTTCCAGAGCTCCAGGGCCGGTTGCTGAATGGCGCGGGCAAACGAGAATGCCAACGCCCAAGGCAACCGCGACTTGAATCTCACGTTCATCGCATTCAAACGAGCCGAGGCCAGTTCCGGTGATTGGCCGCCTGACAAGAACGCAATCGCAGGAACGGCAGCGGGAACAGCTCGCAAGAGACAATTCACCGTCGCGTCGGCGACTTCATCCAGAGCTTCTTGTTTGGGGCAGGCCGATCCTGGAAGCACCATATTGGGCTTCAGAATCATTCCCTCCAGCATCACTCGTTGTGTGTAAAGCTGGCAGAAAACCTCGCGCAGAACCTTCTCTGTGACCTCGTAGCACCGCTCCAGCGCGTGATCGCCATCCATGAGTACTTCAGGTTCAACGACCGGAACTAGTTCAGCTTCTTGGCACAGTGCTGCGTAACGAGCCAATGCCTGCGCGTTGGCCTCAATGCAGCCTTGGCTCGGGATGCCGTCGCCGATGGCAATGACTGCGCGCCATTTGGCAAACCGGGCGCCCATGCGAACGTATTCAGTAAGGCGGTCGCGCAATCCATCCAGGCCCTCGGTCACCTTTTCACCGGGACGTCCGGCCAGTTCCTTAGCACCCGTGTCCACCTTGATGCCGGGAGTGATACCCGCCTCAATGAGTACCTTGATGAAGGGAGTGCCGTCGCTCGTCTTCTGGCGGATTGTCTCGTCGAAGAGGATCGCGCCACCGATGCACTCACCGAGCCTCGGGGTTGTGACAATCAACTCGCGATAGGCGCGCCGAGCTTCGACGGTCTGTGGAATTCCCAAACTGGCAAAGCGTTTGTTACAGGTAGGAGTGCTCTCGTCCATCGCAAGCAGGCCCTTGTCGCCTGCGACGAGGGCTTGCGCGGTATCTCTCAGCATTTGCAAATTCATTTGAGCCTGCTCGTTCCCTGTTCCGGCTTCGGATATGGAGTCCGCCTGCTTAGGGATTATCGCCTCGGAAGGCTATTGGGCCGGGTTCGTCAGCAACTGCTTGAGCGCGTTGATCGCCTTTTGCGCTTCTGCAAGTTGAGCCTCAGCTTGATCCCGCGTCGCCTTCGACATCGGCGCCTGCACTTGAGCTTGTTTCCCCGGCATTGGCCCCGCTTGCCCGGGCGCTGTCCCAAACAACGAGGCGAGTGCCTCGTCGAGCGTAGGCTCCATGACGACCTTGTCTCCCGTCGCAACGATCACCCGCTTCAGTTGAGGGAAGTTCGTGCCTTCAGCCTTCAGATACAGAGGAACGACATAGAGGAAGGAGTTCTCAATCGGGATCACAATGAGCTTTCCGCGAATTACGCCCGATCCCTTTTGATCCCATAACGTGAGTTGTTGCGAAATGGTCGTGCTCTGATCGATCATGGCGCTGATCTGGTTTGGTCCGTAGATCAGCTTGTCTTTAGGGAGTTCGTAGAACAACATCTTGCCATAGTCGGGGAAGTCGCACCGCGCGGCCAGCCACGCAATCATGTTGTCTCGCTTCTGCGGTGTGAAGGGAGTCATGACGAGGTACTCAAGCTGTCCGCTTGCAGGAAGCTTCATCAGCATGTAGTACGGGTCCATTGGGTTAACCGCCCCTTCGTATTTTTCCTGCGGCGGAACCCAAAGATCCTCGCGGTTGTAGAAGACTTGCGGGTCGGTCATATGGAAGGTTTCATACTGAGTCGATTGGATTCCGAACAGGTCTTCTGGGTACCGCAGGTGGGCCTTGAGATCCGCTGGGAGCTCACTCAGATCTTTGAACACACCCGGAAACGCGCGCTTGTACATGCCAAGAACAGGATCCTTCGGATCCATCACATAAAGTGATACCGTTCCGTCATACATGTCCACAACTGCCTTTACGGAGTTGCGGATGTAGTTCATTCCCTGAGCCGAACCACTTGTCTGCGGGTTTGAATAGGGGAAGCGATCCGAGATCGTATACGCGTCCTGAATCCAATACAGCTTCCCTTCGCTCAACACCGCATACGGATCCTTGTCCAGAAGCAGGAAGGGAGCGACCTGTGAAACGCGCTCTTGAACACTTCTCCATATCTGAATTCTGCTTTGCGGTTTAAGATAGCCGGTCAGCAGAATGTTGATGTCTTTCTGCGTCCATGCAAACAGAAGCCTCTTCCAAATGCTGTCGAGCGGAATTCCGCCCTTTCCCTGGTAGCTCGCATAAACGTTCTCATTGCCTTTGGGATAGTCGAACTCTTTAATCCCGGTTGAAACAATCTTGTACCCGGGCGCGACTTCTCCGAAATAGATAGCTGGCTGACTGATATTTATACCGTACTGCGATTCGGAGGGAATGTTTTCAAGAAGATATTGCGGCAGCCCTCCTCCGGTTGCCGTCGAGACGAAGTTCATCACTAGCCCTTCGCCATGCGTGAACTCAAGGTTCTGGTTCACCCAGGTCTGCGCCTGTGCGGGAAGCTGCGACGCGAGTTCCCTGGATGCAAGCATCACCTGGTGGTAGCCATCCGCCAGATGGTATCGATCGACATCCACGTTATAAAACTCGTAGTAAAGGCGAATCGCCTGAGTCTGCTGATAAGTTTGAAGCAACGGTCGTGAATCCCATAGGCGTATGTTCTGGATCGTAGCCTGATTTCTTGCAATCACTTCAGGAGTTAGATCCGAGAGAGCTGGATAAGCGGTTTCCTGGATACCGTCCAGCTTATAAGCCTTGCGCGTGAAGTCGATGTAGTGGCTCAGATAGGGCGTCTCGAGGCTTAGCTCATTCGGTTTTACGACGAATGTCTGAAAGAGATAAGGTAGCGCTACCACTCCAACCAGATACAGCGCTACGTAAGTCACAATGCCGGTGACCACTTGCTTCTTTCGCGGACGGAAGAAACCGAATGCCAAAAGCACGCACGCCAGCGCCGAGGCGCCGGTCATCACCCAGAGAGCGACTCTCGTGACGTGCGCCGCCGCATAGCCTGCCCCGTGAACAACGCCGAGGGTCGAATAGACCAACTCGTAGTGATCCAGAATGAAGCCCCATCCGAAGTTGGCCACGAGTATGAAGAGCAGCACGATAAAGTGCCGAGCGATGCCATCGCGCAGAGTGATCTTCCCCGTGAACTTGGACTGCCGCATTCCGAATAGCGTGCAAAGACTGAGGATCGCGAGGGCCCCGATCGTTAAGATCGTGATACTTCCCTGGAGCATTTCATAGAACGGAAGGCGGAAAACGTAAAACCCCAAGTCGACGCCAAAAAGCGGGTCCGCAACTCCGAACGATCCGCCGTAGCGAAAGCGAAGATACTTGTCCCACTGGCCCGAAACACTAAGCGCGATCAGTAACGAGAGGACCACGGTGGCTGCGTCGATAGCAAATGCCAGCATCTTGGAGCTGACTTCGATATTGATTGTCCTGCTGGCGTCGGCGGGGTGCCTAAACGCTCTGCTGAAGAAGCTGCTTCCATCCGACATATCGATGTTCGTCGCCGCGAAGCGCCGATTGATCCCTAGATAGAGAATTGAGACGAATAACGCTACACCAAAGAGTCCCCACTGGACAGACAGGAGGGTCCAGAATATGCCTTCGTAGTTGAGTTGCCGCATCCAAAGCCACTTTTGTACCAGGCCGAGAACGAGCGACAGAACGATGGCAATTGCGATCAGGGCAAAGAGGCCCCACCTCACCAGAAACCCGATGGATGGCGGAAGCGCCCGGCGTACGTGGTTGGATGGCTCAGTTTCCGGAGGCGTAATTCTTTCAACGGCCGATGCGTTCATAGTCCACTCCTCAGCGCGCCCAGACTTGGCAGGCTGACGCGGGGCTGCTATGAGTACTATCCAAAAGAAGGCGCCGGGGAGTCCGGTCAATTATGAACAGAGTCCAATCTCGTTCATTGTCTAGAATTCGAGGACAATGAACATAGATATAGATGAAGACGGCGCACAAGAAGCCGTTCAGCAACGAGCGGGCGCAAACAACCCGCGAACACGCCCGCGATCCAACGGGGCTCGAAGCAAGATGAAACGAGGCCGAGCGGAGATGCGCATCCTGATGGCACTTGTGCTGCTACTGGCTGCACTTTTCGGCATGCGCGCCCAGGCATATTCCCTCCTTACCCACGAGGAGCTCATCGATCTCAACTGGCAGAATTCCATTGTTCCGCTCTTGCTCAGCCGCTATCCCAACCTGACGCCGGCTCAACTGGAGGAGGCGCGGGCTTATGCGTACGGCGGCTGCGTTATCCAGGACATGGGTTACTATCCGTTTGGCGAGAAGGCTTTTTCAAACCTGACCCACTACGTGCGCTCGGGCGATTTCGTGGTGAATCTCTTTCGCAATGCGCACAACGCCGATGAACTCGCCTTCGCAGTAGGTGCGCTGTCTCACTACGTGGGCGACTCGATCGGCCACCCTGAAGCGACCAATCTCTGTGTCCCCGTGGAGTTCCCCGGACTGCGTGCGAAATACGGTCGCGAGGTGAGCTACGCCGAGGGCGAGCATCAGCACGTACAAACCGAGTTCGCCTTTGACATTGACCAGATCGCGCATCACCGCATGGCGCCGGTCCGCTTCCTTCGCCACATTGGGCTCAAGGTGCCGGTGAAGCAGCTTGCGCTTGCTTACTACCAGACCTACGGACTGAGCGACGAGTTCTCACCCGGGCGGCAGCGCTTTAATGTTCGTGAATACCGTTTCGTGGTGCATACCTTCATCCCGCGCGTAGCGTACGCCATCACGCTCCTGCATCGTCGCCACGAGCCAGCAGAACTGGAGACGCCGGATGCGGCGGAGATCGACAGGGAAGTGGCCGTGATGGCCACGGAAAACGACTGGCAGAAATATGGTCGTCATGCGGGAATCGGAACCTATGTGCTGGCCGGTTTCCTGTTTATCCTGCCCAAGTTCGGCTCATTGAAACTGATCGATGTGAAAGGGCCAACCCCGGCAACAGAGGCCCAATACCTGCACAGCGTGGTGGAGTCTGCGACGATCATGCACCGAATGCTCGCGCGGTTTACAGCTCCCCCGACTCCGTTCCCGTCTACAACCCGAGCAGACGATTCTGTTTCCGCGAATCAATCTCCGCAAGCGATTCCGGCAATCATAAGCGCCGGCCTGAACTTGCTTTTGCGATCACACGACCCGAGTCATCCGCTGCCCAATCGCGACCTCGATACAGGTCGAGTGGTACAGCCCGGCGGCTATCCGCTCACCGACTCAACATACGCCGATCTCCTCCACCGACTCACGCGCCGACCCACGCGGCCTATCCCGCCTGGCATCAAGCAGGACATCCAGGCCTACTACGCAGACCCGAGCGCGCCCATCACGACGAAGCAGGACCCGCCGCAGTGGGCCCAGGTGCAAACCGATCTCGCAATCCTCGCTGCCATGACCACGAGTACTGAGCCGCAGCCGTATCCCACCTATGGCGATGATGCACCCGCCAGCGCGGAGTCGGCGCTGTGGGTGCATCAGGTCCCGACTCTGGTATCTGGGATTGCACGAACCTCATACCGACTCTTGCGCTAAAAGAGTGAAGGAGCCAAGTTGGGGACGTAGGGAAGTATAAAGTATCGTTCCGTTTAACTCTTCAACCCGCTGACTCGTTCAGATCCAACAGAGAGGTTATGTTCATGGTGTCTTTGCTCGTATTGGTTTTGAATAGTGGTTCATCTTCCATCAAGTTCTCAGTGTATGAAGTCGGCGACGGCGAACCGAGTAAACTCCACGACGGCGCGGTCGACGGCATCGGCACCGATCAGGGCGAGTTCTGGATCAAGGATGCCAAAGGTAAGAAAGTGGTCGATGAGACCCCGGCCCTTCCTACCCGGGCCGCCGCCTTCAAATTGGTGGCGGATGCGCTGCACTCGAAGGACTTTCCCGCACCGGGGGCCATCGGTCACCGCATGGTTTCTGGCGGTCCTACTGTTCAGACAAACCGGCGCATCACCCCTGCACTGATCGAAGAAATGGATCGCTACAAGGCCTTCGCGCCACTGCACACACCCATCGCCGTCTATATCATGCACGAGGCTATGCGCTTGTTCCCCGGCATTCCCAACTTCGTTTGCCTGGACACCTACTTTCATCGCCACATGCCCGAAGTCGTCACCCGCTTGCCGATTCCGGAGGAGTATGCCGCGATGGGTATACGCCGCTACGGCGCGCACGGCCTGTCTTACGAATCGATCGTTTATCAACTGGAACCCCACGTGCCGGGGAAACTTGTAGTTGCCCATCTTGGAAATGGCGCATCCATCGCGGCCATCCGGAACGGACAGGGCCTTGATACTTCGATGGGCCTCACGCCGCTTGGCGGCATCATAAGCGGCACTCGTACCGGCGATATCGATCCTGGAGTGCTGCTGTTTATCCTGCGCAAGATCGCGGAGACAACCAAAGATGCAACCGACGCCGCCGACCTGTTGGAGGTCGTTGTCAGCAAGAAATCCGGTCTGCTGGGCATGAGTGAACTTTCAAGCGACATGCGCGATCTGCGCGCCGCCATCGCGCACGGCAACGCGAAGGCGCGGCTTGCCGTAGAGAAGTTTAACTGGACAATCACCAAGTGGATCGGCGGTTACGTGGCCGAGTTAGGTGGGCTGGACATGCTAGTCTTCACCGGCGGCATCGGGGAGAACGACATTGCCTCCCGTGCGGAGATCTGCGCTGGACTGGGCGCGTTAGGCATCACGCTCGACGCGGGGCGCAACAACGTTCATGGCGCAGCGGTGATTTCGGCAGAACACTCAGCCGTGATAGTGCGCGTCATTCCGCCCGCCGAGGACCTGATGATCGTCAACCATGTGGTGCGATTGCTGGCGGAGTGATCTCCCACCATGTTGTGCGGATCCACGGCCCACGGAATCTTGCCCAATAAACGCAACGATTCCTGGATTTCTTTTAGACTGTGGCTGGCTGAATCCAGGGAGACACCCCTACTTCACATTTGCATCCCGCAAGAGCTTGGCCCGCCGTTCTTCATACTCCTCGCTTGTGATCTCCCCGGCGGCATATCTTCTTTGCAAGAGCTGCAGAGGCGATTGCATTCCCCGGTAAGTAGTTCGCCGCATGGGCATCATAAAGGAAAAGAACAAAACCCAGAGAAGAACCCAGAAAAACCACCAGAACCAATGCATTCCCCAGAAATAGTAGTACATCGTTCAACTTTTATGCTGTGCGGTTGATCGGTTTTCGGCTGGTGCTAGCGAGTCAGGAAACATCTTCACCGGATAGCGCGAGCCTAGTGCCGACACCTCGGTATGACGAATTGCCTTCCAACGGAGGAACCTGTAATAGGTTCGGAGCGACGCGACACCGAGTGAGATCGATCTACGACTGGCGGCCATGATCTTGCTGTCTACAATTGACCAGGGCACGCGGCTAATGCGCGGGTGGTGTCCACAACGGATTGTGGCTCTGCCACTCTCTCGTGCAGCCTCAAGCGCACTTTGCTTGCATTCTGAATTTTGATGCAATGGGGCAGCCTGGCAGCGATGTATACGATTGCTCAGCGCCTTCAAATGCAAAGTGGAAAACTGCAAATGCAACAGACAGAATGCTTCCTGAAAAATGGAGGTCGCGGTAGGGACGGACCTCACGGTCCGCCCCCCGCACAGATCCGGACAGGCGGATTTCCCGCATCCGGCTCTTGCCTCAGGTAGTGACGCGCATACGTCGCGCAGGATAGGGATGGCAGATGCGGGCCGGAGGCAGATACGCGGCGATGAGCCGTTGCATTCGCTCCCACTGAACGCGACCATGCTGGCTTCGCCTGCACAAAGCGCGATGCCAGAGGTTGCCCACGGTGAAGCGAAAGTAGGCCAGGGCGTACCGGTTGCCCGGAACTCCGAAGTATCGGAGATGCCCACCCACAACGGACTTCAGCCACGCGCCGACTTCTGGCACGGGGTCGTGCATACGTCGCCGCAGTTCGGTTTTCACCTGTTGCAGCTTGGCTTGCAGTCGTTTGCGAATCGTCTGCCGCAGCACCGTGAACCGTCCCCTGCTCGTCTTCCCGCAGAGATGCGTGAAGCCGAGAAAGTCGAAGGCCTCCGGTTTACCCAGACCACGGCGCTTTCGATTGTCCGCCGCATGGCGTCCAAACTCCAGCAGCCGCGTCTTCTCCGGGTGCAGTTCCAGTTGGAACTTCGTCATTCGTTCCTTGAGTTCCTTCCAGAACTGTTCGGCATCGTCCTTGAACTCGAATCCAATCACAGCGTCGTCGGCATAGCGCACCACGATTACATCGCCGTGCGCGCGCTTCCGCCGCCATGCCTGAATCCAGAGATCGAAGACGTAATGGAGATAGATATTCGCGAGCAGTGGCGAAGCACTTCCGCCCTGCGGCGAACCTTCCTCCATGACGGTTCGTTTTCCCTCTTCCAACACGCCCGCGCTCAGCCATTTCTGGATGAGCCGCAGAACGCGTTGGTCCGCGATGCGGTGCTGGAGAAACCGGACCAGCCATTCGTGCGAGAGCTTATCGAAAAAGCTGCGCACGTCCAGGTCCAGCACCCAATTCACATTTCTGTCGCGGAGTCCGCTGTAGAGCGCATCCAGCGCTTGATGCTGGTTGCGTCCGGGGCGGAAGCCGTAAGAGAAGCCGAGAAAGTCGGTTTCGTAGATGGTGTTAAGCACTTCCACCGTGGCGCGTTGGACGATCTTGTCTTCGAGCGCCGTAACGCCCAAAGGACGCAAGCGCCCGTCAGCCTTGGGGATATACACTCTGCGAACCGGCTTGGCCCGGTACGCTCCGCGCTTCAGTCTATGGGAGAGGTTCTGGAGGTTATCCTCAAGCGCCTCGCCGTAGTGCCGCCACGTCTCACCGTCCACGCCGGGGGCCGCTTGCCTCTTCAACTGCGAGTAAGCGAACCGCAACGTGTCGATCCGGTAAATGTGGTGCATCAGGGCGGTGAACTTCATCTCCTTGTTCTGTTTTGCCGTCTGTCGTACCTGTTCCAGCGCACTGAGCGCGTCAGCCCGGCTCTGAGTCCGGAACGCGTTTTGCTGGCTCAGGTTCCCCTTGGCCAGACCCCTTCCCTCCATCTCCTCCGCCGCCGGTGTTCTGGTTTTGTTCGGAGACTTCCCCGGTACTATGGGTCTGTCCGACTTCCCGTGTTCGTTCATCATCGGCTCCAGTTCTTGAACTTCCCGATGCGTCCCGTGCGCACTGGCTGCGCTCGGGTGAACCCGGGATCTCCCAACTTCCGTGCAAGATGCGTCCCTACGTGCCAGGGTCTTACGACCGCGCAGGACTCCAGAGCAACTTGCGGTGACGCTGCCCAGGATGTTGCCTTCCGCGTAGTGTCAGAGCGTCGGCGTCCTGAAGTTCGGGGTATTTCGCGGCTCAATTGCCTGGCCCATAGTTCCTCCTGTCTACGCTTCGCATCTGACCTTGCGATCAGACCCGCAAGACTCGGAGCCGGTGTGGTTCGCTACGCCTTCACCGTATGGCTCTTACATCCACTACATCTTGCCGGCTTGCCCGGTGCGATCTGCATCGTGTCCCTCCAAGGCAGTTGGTACTACCCGCAAAGAACACGCTGCTACGCATCGGCAGTTGGCGCTACGACACGTCACCCCCAGCGGGTTGCTGCAGGGATACTGTTCGGTAACTCTGCGTTAACGTGAGCAGCGCCAATGCGATGCGGGCGGAGACCGCGCAAACACTGGCGTTTACGTGTTTACGCGTGTAAACATGTTGAAAACAAAGCGGCTAAGGGGATAATGTGCGGCTCGCGGTTCCTGCGGGAGTAACCTGCGGTTGCTGCGGCGTTAACGTGTTGAAAATCAAAGGATCGAAGCTGAAAGTGTTTCCCGGCGCGGCTCACGCCGCGTACCCTCCGCTGCGGCGACCGTCAAGGGGCTTCGCTCGCGCAAGCGCGACGCGCACAGATCGCGCGCCCTTGACTGCCGTCCTCGCTGCGGGTGTTTTTCAGCAATGAGAAAAATGTATTTTTCTCATGTTCCACATGACCAGGGCGACGGCTCCCGGCCATCGGCGGGCGGGTGGCCCAGGTGCCGGGGATGAAAAGTGAGGATCACCACTGAAGTTGGGTGGCCCAGGTGCCTCGCTTTTGGGCACCTGGGATGTGACTACGATTCGAGGTCTACGCCTATGACGACCGCCGCGATTTGTGCAACACGAGAACTTTCGTGGCGGCCGTCTTTCTATCGCGGCGAACAGTACGATTCCGACTTAGGGCTGTATTATCTCCGCATTCGTTCTCCACACAAAGTACAGCGGTGGGGCTCTTGTTGCCCCGGGTACGTGGGAGTCCAACTGCACTCCGGGATGGTGATTTTCGGTCGTATTTTTCCGGGTATTCAACCGGGTATTGTCATTCTAGCGTTGTGCAACGTCAATTGAATGAGCACAATTCGAATCCCTGGGGGGCAGCCATGAATCCCAAAACAACCTCAAAGTTTCTCGATTTCGGTCGAGGTGTCTCGATCCTTTCCTGCGCTTTTTCAATCTTAAAATCAGTAATTTACAAGCATTGATGGGTCGCTGTACTCCCCAAATCTGGTCTCAGACGTATGGGCGGTGTTTTGAAACATTCCGCGCGGAGAAAGATGAAACCATCACATGGCTGCTCTGGTATGACAAGACGCGCATGCACTCGACGCTGAATTACCTCAGCCCGATGCAGTTCGAGCAAGACTGGGCCGATGCAAGGATGAAGGTCGCAGCGTGAAAACTGTTGGCGACAGACGCAGGTGGTGGAAATGACGGCTTATGGAAAGATGCGGAAGGCGATGCTGCTGTTCTCCGTCCTTCCCGCAAGCTTCGGAAATCGATAAGGAAAAGACCCGATGCATATATCTGCCGAGGGGGCTGACACAAGCCGTAACAACCACCACGAACAAGAGATATTGAGCCGCACTGTACAAATTCATCGTCCTGCCTTTCGGCGAATGATTCTACAAGGGGCCGACGATGGTAGTGTCGCACGGAAATTGTAAAGGAATTGTAGGGGAATTGGGCTTGTTTTGTAAGAGATGGGGCAACCGGGCAAGAGCGCCGGAGTCCTCATGACTTCAATCATGGGGAATTTCGAGGGCGCCGGTGAGGCTGGTGACTTTTGCAACGCCGTGACTGCGGCACCAGGACTCGAGGCCATGGGTGAGGCGCTCGACGGCGCATGGATCGGCATAGCTGGCCGTGCCCACCTGAACGGCAGTGGCGCCTGCCAAGAGGAATTCGACAATATCCTCTGGGGTGGTGATGCCGCCCATGCCGAGGATGGGGATGGAGACGGCGCGGGCGCACTCGTAGACCATGCGCAGAGCGATGGGCTTGATGGCAGGACCTGAGAGGCCACCGGTGATGTTGGACAGGCGCGGGCGGCGGGTTTCGGCGTCGATGGACATGGCCAGAAAGGTGTTGGTGAGGCTGATTGCATCGGCTCCCTCACCGGCGGCGATTTTGGCCATGTTGGCGATGGAGGTCACGTTGGGTGAGAGCTTGACGATGAGCGGCCGGGTGGAGACGGTCTTGGCTTGATGGACCAGGTAAGCAAGCTCGCCTGCGTCTGAGCCGAAGGCCATGCCGCCGGAGTGGACGTTGGGGCAGGAGACGTTTAGCTCATACGCCGCGATGCCTGCGGCCTCGTTGAGCCGCTCGATGACGCCAGTGTAATCGGCGACTTGATAGCCGAAGACGTTGACAATGACATTTGAGCGGGGGTAGCGGCTGAGCGGCGGTAGCTTGCGGCGGATGAACTCTTCGACGCCCACGTTCTGGAGTCCGATGGCGTTCAACATTCCGGCGGCGGTCTGCACAATGCGCGGCGCGGCGTGGCCGGCGATGGGATGGAGGGAGATGCCTTTGGTAACGAATCCGCCGATTTGCTCAAGCGAGACGATATCTTCAAACTCGATGCCGTAGCCAAAGGCCCCGCTGGCGGCGATGATCGGGCTGGCCAGTTCCAGGCCTACGAACGGCACATTCATCTCAGGTTTCACGCGCTACGCTTCCTTGACCGTGGGAGTGGCTACTGTCCGTTATGATACCTGCCCGGCGCGAATGCCGCAGTGTGGATTGCCCGCTGAGAACAAAAACCGAGGGCGGCCTCAAGCAAGCCGCCCTACTGTTTCTCGATGGTGGCGCGGTTATGCGCTGACCGGCTCACTGGCGTTCACCTTGGTCGGGGTGAGCCAACCGAAGCGATCGGGCTTGAGACCGTTGGCGATGCCGAAGTATTCGTCGGCGATCTTGCGGGTAATCTCACCGGGCTTGCCGTTACCGATGACGATGCGGTCGATGGAGCGGATGGGCGTGACTTCTGCGGCCGTGCCGGTGAAGAAGACTTCGTCGGCAATGTAAAGCATCTCGCGCGGAATGGCCTGCTCGCTGACTGTGAAGCCGAGGTGGCGGGCGATGGTCAACACGCTATCGCGGGTGATGCCGGAGAGCGCGGAGTTGCCCAGCGTCGGAGTGTAGATTACGCCGTTGCGCACCACAAAGACGTTCTCGCCTGAGCCCTCGCTGACCTGTCCGTTCACATCCAGGGCGATGCCTTCAACATAGCCGTTGGTCTCGGCCTCCATGCGGATAAGCTGAGAATTCATATAGTTGGCGCCGGCCTTTGCCATGGCTGGCAGGGTGTTGGGCGCCAGGCGGTTCCAACTGGAGATGCACACATCAGCGCTTTCGCCGGTGACGTATTTGCCCCAGGGATAGTTGATGATGTAGACCTCAACGGGCGAACCCTTGGGGTTGACGCCGATCTCGCCGTAGCCGAGTAGCACGATGGGGCGGATATAGCACGGCGCAACGCCATTGGCTTCAATCACATCAACCACGGCCGCGCAAAGCTCGTCGAGCGTGTAGGGCACGGCGATGCGGTAAATCTTGGCTGAGTCCAGTAGCCGTTGCATGTGCTCCGGCAGGCGGAAGATGGCCGAGCCTTGAGGCTGGCCATAGCAGCGAATCCCTTCAAATACGCTGGAGCCATAGTGGACCACATGGCTCATCACATGGATGTTGGCCTGCTCCCAGGGAATGAGGTTGCCGTTGTGCCATATTTTTGATGTGGGTTGGAAAGGCATGATCTTTGGAATGCTCCTTGGCCGCGCCGTGCGCGAACAATATAGCGTACCGCGCGGGAGGCGGCCCTGTCACGGAACGGTGAGAGCCGGTCGTGGCAGGTACAGGTTTAGATGCGACAAAAAGTTATATGGGGTAGGAATTGTAGCGCTCAGATGAGATTTCAGCGAGGCCGTAAGAGTGAAATTCGGGGATTGGACCTGGGTTTACGATAGCATTTTGATGGAGGCTTACTGCTGGGCAACCGAATCGAATCAGCAATCTGCGTCCACCCGTGGCATTAAATACGTCAACGGCGCCGTATTCTGAATCAAAAGAATGGGGAGTGCTCAATGCTCCAGTGAGGGGTCGAACAATTCTGCCGGATTTTTGGCGCTTAACGGATGAAAGAATGAGGCAAGGAGGATTTACATGGCACGAGTAACATTGATTTTTGCGGTTCTATTGATTGCCCTGGGACTGGTTGGCTTTCTGGGCACCGGCAACGCGCACCCTACTGCGCTGATTCCCACATGGTTTGGCGTCGCCCTCGGCATTGGCGGGCTGCTGGCCATCAGCCCCAGCGAAGGCCGGCGCAAGCTGTTCATGCACATCAACGTAACCATTGGCCTGCTGGGGTTTCTGGGTGCGGTGGTGGAAGCAGCGCGCGGTTATGTTCATGCCGCCTCAGCCGGCCTTGCGCCAGATATGATCGCTTTGGCGTCAAAGCTCACCATGTCCGGCTTGATGCTGATTTATATGCTGCTTTGCGTGCGGTCGTTTATTGCGGCGCGGCGTTCGGGGAAGGTATAGCACATGGGCGGCTTGCATGGACCTGGTGGTGGAATGAGTATGGGCAGGCACGCGGAGCGCTCGCCGCGAAGCGCCGGCGCGCGCGCTGGCCAGTCTGACGCGCCCAAGCGCAAGCCGAGCTTGAAGAAGATATGGCCGCAAATCAAAGCCTTGGTTGCCCCGCGCATGGGGTTGTTGTTCGCCGGCATGGGATTGATGGTCATCAATCGAGTGGCTCTGCTGGTCATGCCTTACATTTCCAAGCCGTTCATGGATAAAGTGCTCAATCAGGATCACCCGCATCCGGAACTCCTGCCGGGAATCATTGCGGTGGTCTTCACGGCCATGGTGATACAGGCGATTTCTTCGTTCGCGTTGACTCAACTTCTCTCCAAAGCCGGCCAGCGACTGATTGCCGAGATGCGCCGCCAGGTTCAAAGGCACGTAGGGCTTCTTTCGGTCTCCTACTACGATGAAAACCGCACCGGCACTCTAGTCGCCCGCATCATGACCGACGTCGAAGGCGTGCGAAACCTGGTCGGTACCGGACTCGTGGAGTTTGTAGGCGGGCTGTTCACCGCGATTTTGGCGTTTGTCTATCTGCTGCACCTCAGTGCGTCGGTGACATTGACTGCCTTTGCAGTGATGGGCGCATTCGTCTTTGTCCTGCAATACGCCTTCAGGGTGATTCGTCCAATCTTCCGAGAACGCGGCAAAATCAACGCCGAAGTCACGGGGCGGCTCACCGAATCGCTGGGCGGCGTGCGCGTGATCAAGGGCTATCACGCCGAAGATCGCGAAGCAGGTGTTTTTGCCGAGGGCGTTGGCCGTCTGTTGGACAACGTGATGAAGTCGCTGACGATGACCAGCGCACTGGCGGCTACAGCGACTACTGCTGTGGGTCTTCTGACTGCAATTGTGATGAGCATGGGCGGACATTTGATCATGGCCCATAAATGGACCTTTGGCGACTATCTGAGCTACAACATGTTTCTAGTCTTCATGACTGCACCGATCTTCCAGATTGTGGCAATCGGTACGCAGTTGACAGAGGCTTTTGCCGGCCTGGACCGCACCAACGAACTCATGTCCGAACTGGAAGAGAATCAAAGCCCCGGACGCACGGTGAAGGTGCCGCCCATTCGCGGCATGGTGAGCTTTGACAATGTTGAGTTTGCCTATGACCCGGAGAAGCCCGTGCTGCACGGCGTCAGCTTCGTGGCCCAGCCGGGAACGGTGACCGCGCTGGTGGGATCATCGGGGTCGGGCAAGTCCACCATGATCAGCCTACTCTGCGCCTTCCACACGCCGTCCAGTGGCCGAGTGCTGGTGGACGATGTGGACCTGGCATGTGTGGACCTGGACACCTATCGCTCGCAGTTAGGCGTGGTCTTGCAGGAGTCGTTCCTTTTCGACGGCACCATCCGCGAGAATATTCTGTTTTCGCGCCCCGAGGCCACCGAAGAAGAGTTTCTCTTCGCCTGCCGCACCTCGCGCGTGGACGAGTTTGCGGAGCGCTTCCCTGACGCTTACGACACTGTAGTAGGCGAGCGCGGCGTGAAGCTCTCCGGCGGACAGCGCCAGCGGCTTTCCATTGCTCGCGCGCTGCTGGCCGAGCCGCGCATCCTCATCCTCGACGAGGCTACCAGCTCACTCGACTCCGAATCCGAAGCCATGATTCAGTCCGGATTGAGCCAACTGATGCAGGGGCGCACAACTTTCGTCATTGCTCACCGTCTCTCGACCATCCGCCGCGCCAACCAGATTCTAGTGGTCGAGCAGGGACTTATCGTTGAGCGCGGCACTCACGCGGAGCTGCTCGCTCTCGGAGGCCGCTACTACGACCTCTATACGCGCCAGCACGGCCTGGTGGAAAACCTCTTCCTTGCGCCGGGTGAGGGAGACGCGGTGGACGAAAAAGTTGAGTGAGAGGCCGGGTTGTATTGCCGCTCCAGGTCACTTCTTTCTTGAGATCACGATGAAAGGCCCCGCCATCTCAGCGGCATCGCCGCCGGCAAAAGCAGCCTGGCCGATGGAATGCGTTAAATCCGCTTCCCATGTGCGCGACGGAAGCTCCGGCATGGGCTTGGCCCGGAACAACTTCTTGCATTGGTGTGCCGTCCATCTTGCCCAGGCTTTGGACTTCTTTCGCCGAGCACTGTCCGTCGAGATTCCCGTGCCCGCATACATCTGCCGGTAGAGCTTCGACAGAAACATGAAGGCAATCCGAGACCGCAGATTGGGTGTGCACGCCGACCGCTGCCAGATGGCGCTCCACCTATAAAATGTGTCCCATACTTTTTGCGTGCGCTCCCTTATCTCATCCGCGCTCATCGTAGGATGAGGCGTAAACATCTTGGGCCTCACTGCCGTTGGAATAAGCCAGTAGCGGGTAATGGGCACATCGCCCACCATGGTTGGATTCTCCGCCTGCTCCTTCTCCCATCGCCCAAAATCCACTGTGCCCGGGAAGGGCGTCATCATTACAAATTGTGCAAAGGTTACGCCGGCCTTTTGCGCCATTGCCACCGTAAAGTCGAAGGTTGATGGCTTGTCTGTCGGCAGCCCGAAGATGAAAGAACCCAGCACGTGGACGCCGTGCTGCTTGAAGGTCTGTAACCGCTTGGCCAACGCATCGCCGGAGAGATTCCAGTCCTTGTAAACAGCCTTCAGTCCTTCAGGGGTCACTGCTTCAATCCCCACCAGCGCGCCCTTGATGTTGGCCTTCTTCATCGCATCCAGAAACTCGACGTCCTCGCCCCCCTCCATCGTCATCTGGGTATAAAACACCATGTCCTTCGGCAGTTTGGCCAGCTCATCCATCAGATGAAAGCGATCGGCGCGAATCGCCATTAGCTCGTCCAGTCTTGCTGTATTGCCTTGCTCGCGGGCCTGCCGCAGATCAGTGAATGTCACCGGATAGAAGTTATCGTCGGCCAGTGCAATAAAGCGAAAGCCCAGCCTCCGCAGGGCGACAATCTCATCCACCACGCTTTGAAATCTCCGTTGCCGCGGCTTCTGACCATCTGTACGCCACACGCTGCAAAAGGAGCAATGCTTCGGGCATCCGCGAACGGTTTGCACCGAGGCCCACATATATTTCTCAGGATTCATCAGATCCCAGCGCGCGGCCAGAAACTCGTTGCCTTCAATCCGGCCGCCTTCGTAGATCTTTGCCGGCTTGCCAGCCATGCAATCCGCGACCGCTTTGCCCCATGCAATATCGCCGTCACCGGTCACCACCGCATGACCCTCGCCCCGCTCCAGCGCCTCCTCGGGAAACAGGGTAGCGTGAATGCCGCCGTAAACCACCCATGCGCCACGGCTGCGCGCCATTTTGCCCACCTCGTACCCGCGCAAAGCATTCCCTGTGTGGACGCTGATGCCCACAATATCCCCCGCTTGAATCGTCTCCGGCACAATCTGCTCCAACGATTCATCGACGAGAATGGGATCGCCCGCGACCCTGGGAGTTGCTGCCGCTAAAACGAACAGCCAGCGCGGCGTGATCACCGCTGTGCCGAATGAATTGTCGCTGGGATTGACAAGATGAACGCTCAATGAATCCAACCTTTCCTCGGACGAGTAGGTGGCCTCAGAGAGCGCCGTTGTTGTGGGCGAAAACAGCGGGCGACGCGCTTTCGCAAGATTGTGAGAGGTTGTTTTTCGCCAAATAGCCGTAACGATACTACAAAGTTAGAATTCTGCTGTATGCCCACTATTGACCATATAGGCAAATGAAACTTATTCGATGAATCTATGGAGAATTAATTCCGCGCCGGATGGCGTGTCCTGTGACAGATTCAACTAGGTTTGATGGTCTGCAGGCCAAGGCGCTTCTCGCGGAACAGGGTTGTGCATACCCGCACAACCTCCGCATCCAATAGCGTTCCTGCAAGACCTTCAATCTCTGTAAGAGCAAACTCCAATCCAAGTGTTGCTCGGTAGGGCCGGTCGGTGGCCATCGCTTCCACAATATCCGCTACTGCCAGAATCTTGGACTCCGGGAGAATCGCATTCTCTTTGAGACCCAGTGGATAGCCTGAGCCATCGAGCTTCTCGTGATGTTGGCGTACGATATCGGCAATGGGCCAGCTAAAGGGAATGTCTTTCAGGATGGTATAGCTACTGTCGGGGTGTCCTTTGACCAGCGCCCATTCTTCCGGACTTAGCCGGTCCGGCTTGGTCAGAATCTCAGCAGGTATCGAGATCTTCCCGATATCATGGAGCATAGCCGCTATTCGCAGCCCTTCCAATCGATTCTCAGTCCAGCCCATCTCCTTGCCAATTGCGACCGCAATCTCCGCAACTCTGCTCTCGTGGCCAGCGGTGTATGGATCTCGCATTTCCATCGCGGTGACCATGGCCGCCACGGCCGCTGACAAAGCCTCCGTCAATTGCTGTTGTGTCTCTTCGAGATTGAGCCGCTCTGCCTCCAGAAGCTGCTTCTGTTCGAGCGCGTGGATGCCGTGGACAATCTGCTCGGCAAGGCGCCGGAATATTTCGATCGGCGCAATTCCGAATGCATTGAAGCGTGTGGCATAGACACCCAACACGCCCTGCCGGCCACCTGGGACATGGAGCGGAACGAACGCCGAGGATCGTATCCCGAATTGCCTGGCTCGCTCGATCCACGGGTTGAAGGCCGGCAATCTCTCGACGTCGTCCGCAATCTGAAGCGTGTCGGTACGAATGCAGACACCCGCCGGGCCTTGTCCCCACTTCTCATCCTCAGCCCAACTCAAATGCAGTCCGTCCAGATACCCCAGAGCATTCCCGGCCGCCGCGGCAACCTGGATCTTCTTATCCTGATCGTTTTCAGCAATGCCAATCCAGGCCAGCGCATAGAGGGATTCCCGTGTAATGGCCTCGCAAATGGACTGCATCAAGCCTTCGGCGGATTGCGCGCGGCCAAGCGCCAAACTGGCGA
>Ga0302274_10001717_pt1 | contig 20661 bp, 8 predicted proteins | sample III_Bog_N2_1_FD_198755 | JGI IMG/M metagenome (GOLD analysis project Ga0302274, IMG submission 198755) | Peat permafrost microbial communities from Stordalen Mire near Abisko, Sweden - III_Bog_N2_1 | ecosystem: Environmental > Terrestrial > Soil > Wetlands > Peat | place: Sweden: Abisko...
CGGGGACGCCCACACGACAGCCGGTCTGGAGGCCGGGGCTACCGAGCGGTCGCCATTTTCATGCCTGGTGTGAGCCGAAGGATCATGGGTGACTATTCTCGTGCCGTCCCGCCGGGACGCTGTTCAGGATGGCAGGTTTGTCGGAGGTGCGGTGTCGTTTTTTGGGAGCAGGGAGTCGAGGAGGAGGAGGCAGGCGCCGGTGACGATGGCGCTGTCGGCTACGTTGAAGTCGGGCCAGTGGTAGGTAAGGATGTGGACTTCGATGAAGTCGACGACTGCGCCGTAGAGGATGCGGTCGTGGAGGTTGCCGAGGGCTCCGCCGAGGATGAGGGCGAGGGCGACGGTGGCGAGCGTGAATGCGTTGCCGAGGCGGACGAGGAATACCAGTACGACGAGAGCGGCCACGCCGCCGAAGCCAATGAGGAACCAGTGGACGAGGTGGGGTGTGCCTGATTCCGCGAAGAGGGAGAAGGCTGCGCCCTCGTTGGTCCAGTGGGTGATGCGGAGGATGCGGGGGATGAGGGGGATGGCGCCGCCCAGTTGGACGTGGGACTCGACCCAGCGCTTGGTGAGGCGGTCGGCGAGGATGATGACGGCCGAAAGGAGCAGGAGCCAGGGGAGGCGGCGGGGGATTGCGAACTTCATGCGTTGACGGCCTTTTGAATTGTATTCGGATGGAGGTGACTGCGATCCCACTCATCGCGATGAGGCTGCGATGAATGAGGCACAGGCCGGCTCAATACGGCAGGGGCTAAAGCCCACTTTGTTGTTGGGGCTTTATCGGCACGACTGAAGTCGTGCCCTGACGCTTGTCGTGGCTCCGCAAGAGTATTCCTCTGAGTTGTAAAGTCGTGCTCTGATACAAAGCACTTGAAAAGGGACGATCTTGGCGGGTGCTGAGGGGTGCGGGCGAGGACGCCCACACGACAGCCGATCTGGAGATCGGCGCTACCGTTTCTTTCGGCGCTACCGTTTCTTTCGGCGCTGCGGTTTCTTTCGGCGCTACCGTTTCTTTCGGCGCTGCGGTTTCTTTCGACGCTACCGTTTCTTTCGGCGCTGCGGTTTCTTTCGACGCTACCGTTTCTTTCGGCGCTACGGTTTCGTCGCTCGCGGGTCGGCTTAGCAGATGGACGACCGATATAAGGCACTTGGGAGACTGTGTTACTCAACGGCGGCCTCTGGTGGGGCGATGCCCATTTCTTTTAGGGCGCCATGGCAGCGGGTGCAGACGTTTTGCCAGATGCCGTAGTCGGAGACTTCGGGCATGAAGTTCCAGCAGCGGGCGCATTTGTGGCCGGAGGCGGGGAGGGCTGTGACCTCGAACTTGTCGCCTTCAACCCAGATTACTTTTGAAACGTTAAAGAACTCCTTGAGCCCGTCTGCGTGCTTTTGAAGGAACGTAAGCCCATCGCCCCATGTGGCGATTTGCAACTCGGCTTCCAGGCCTTTGCCAATGCGCTTGGCTTGCCGGGCTTCTTCTAACACGATCAGTGCGTGCTCTCGCATCGTAAACAGCCCCTTCCACTCTACGAGCAGCGGGGTGGGGTCTTCGGAGAAGACTTCTTCGGGTTGGGGGAATTGGGCTAGATGGACGCTGGCTTCGCGGCCGTCTAGTTTGGGGAGGTAGTCCCAGACTTCGTCGGCGGTGAAGCTTAAGATTGGCGCGACCAGGCGGGCGAGAGTTTCCGTGATGGTCCAGAGGACGGTTTGGGCGGAGCGGCGCTCCTTGCTGGTTGGCGCGAAGGTGTACATGCGGTCTTTGAGCACGTCGATGTAGAAGTTGCTCAGATCGATGACCGCGAAGTCGTTGAACGCATGGTAGACACGATGGAACTCGAAGGCTTCGTACCAGGCGCGGACCTTCTCAGTGAGTTCGCGGGTGCGGGCGAGCATGTAGCGGTCGAGGGGGAGAAGATCGGCCTCGAAGACGCGATCCATCACCGGATCGAATCCGTGGAGATTGCCGAGGAGGATTTTGAAGGTGTTGCGGAGCTTGCGGTAGATGTCTGCGCAGCGCTGCATGAGGTTTTCGCTGGCGGCCATATCTTCGCGGAAGTCGATGGATGCTACCCAGAGGCGGACGATTTCTCCGCCGAGGCGGTTGGCGATGTCGACGGGATCGACGCCGTTGCCGAGGGATTTGGACATGGCGCGGCCTTGTTCGTCGAGGGTCCAACCGGCGGTGCTGACGTGGGAGTAGGGTGCACGGCCGCGCAAGGCGACCGAGGTGAGCAGGGAAGAGTGGAACCAGCCGCGGTGCTGGTCGCCGCCTTCCAAATATAGAACCGGGACGCTTTCGCCGTTGAGTTTCTCGCCGTTCTGGAAAGCGGTGTAGGCGTCCTTGAGGTCGGGGTCGGACTCGGCTACGGCGAACCAGCTTGTGCCGGAGTCGAACCAGACGTCGAGGATGTCGTATTCCTTGCGGAAGCCGCTGCTAGGCGCTGATTCCAGTTTGCGGAGCATTTTCTCCCCGTCGGATTCGTCGGGCAGTTTCTTGCCGCCGCAGTGAGCGCAAACGGTTCCGGCGGGCAGCAGATCTTCGATGGGGGTGGTGTGCCAGGCTTCGGCGCCTTCGCGGTCGAATAACTCCACAATCTTGCGATTGAGCGCGGGGTCGAGGATGGGTTTGCTGCACTCGAGGCAGAGGAAGACGGCGATGGGCACACCCCAGATGCGCTGGCGGCTGATGCACCAGTCGGGCCGGGTGGCGATCATATTGGTAATGCGCTCTTTGCCCCAGGCTGGATCCCAGATGACTTTATCGATTTCTTCGATGGCCAGTTGGCGGAAGGTGGTTTTCGTCGCGTCTTCACGCTCGACCGGGGTTTCAAGGCCGATGAACCACTGTTCGGTGGCGCGGTAGATGACGGGTTTGTGGCAGCGCCAGCAATGGGGGTAGGAGTGGTGCAAGTCGGCGCTGGCGAGGAGTGCGCCGGACTCCTCGAGCATGGCGATGATGATGGGATTGGCGGCCCAGACTTTTTTGCCGTCGAAGGCGGGTGGGGCTTCGTGATGCCAGGCGGCGGGGTCGACATGGATGTGACCGGAGGCGTCGACGCGGGTGGTCTGGTCGAGGGCGTAGCGCTGGCCGGTGTAGAAGTCGTCTGCACCATGGGAGGGAGCGGTGTGGACTGCGCCGGTGCCCTGGTCGGCGGTGACGTAATTTGCCAGAACGCCGAGGATGCTGCGGTCGAGGAAGGGGTGCTGGTAGGTGGTGCGCTCGAGGATGGCGCCTTTGAAGCGGGCGAGTTCGGTGGTGGGGCCGAGGTTGCAGGCTTCGGTGACACTGGCGGCCAGTTCGGCGGCGACTATGTAGACGGGAGTTGTCGAATTCGCATCCCCGGTCCCCAAGTGCGAGGGATCGCCACCCCCCGAACGAAGACCTGTCCGCGGGGACCCCGCACCGGGGGCACCCAGTTCTTTATTGGATTGAAGGGCGACGTAGTCGAAGTCGGGGTGGAAGGCTACCGCCATGGACGCGGGGAGGGTCCAGGGGGTGGTGGTCCAGATGATGGTGTATACGTCGCGTCCGGCGAGCGCGGGCGACAATTCGGCCGGATCGCTCGTCAACTTATAGCGGACGTAGACCGAGGGGCTGGTGTGCATCTCGTACTCGACTTCAGCTTCGGCGAGGGCGGTGCGGTCATGGATGCACCAGTAGACTGGCTTGAGGCCGCGGTAGACGAAACCCTTCTCGAGGAAGCCGTAGAAGGCTTCGAGGGTACGGGCTTCGTAGTCGCGGGCCATGGTTTTGTAGGGCTTGTCCCAGCGACCGAAGCAGCCAAGGCGCAGGAATTGGGAGGTTTGGAGGTCAATGTACTTTTGCGCGTAGGCGCGGCAGGCATCCAGGACGGCGGGCGCGGGCATCTCTAACTTCTTACGGCCGAGTTGCTCGTCGACCTTGATTTCGATGGGCAGGCCGTGACAGTCGAAGCCGGGAACATAGGGAGAATCGAATCCCGCCATGGTTTTCGACTTGACGACGAAGTCCTTGAGGCCTTTGTTGAGGGCGTGGCCTAGATGAAGGGGGCCGTTCGCGTAGGGAGGGCCGTCATGAAGGATGTAGGATGGGCGGCCCTGGCCAGCTTTGCGGAGGGCGGCATAGATATTCAGTTCGGCCCAGCGAGCGAGCCGAAGGGGCTCATTCTGGGGCAGATTGGCCTTCATTGGAAAGGCGGTTTGCGGCAAAGTTAAGGTCGCCTTCAATTCCGGCGCTGGGGACATCTTGACTCCCTGGGATGGTGCAAAGTTGATCTTAGTTAGTGTAAATGGGCGGGGCAGAAATTTTGGGTAACTACTACCGGGTTCGCTCGTCTATTGGTATGGGAACACTGAACAGCTTGAACGATTTGGATTTGAAGCAGGGTAGGAAACGGACGAAAGATGTAGGGGGCCGGAGAAGACAAGTTTGGGCTTTGTCGAGCATAATGGACGGATGGGCCGTAGGGATGTGAAGTTTCCATCTGAACGGTTCTAGAACAGCAACCAGCAACAACCATGGAAAACGAAGCACCTATGTCCAACTCGGAACCCCAAGCAGCGGCAACCCTGACGGGCGGCCATGAATTCGACGCTTTTCTCGGGAAGTCCTTCGAGGAAAAGCCCATCTGGGCTGGACTCTACGAGAGCATCCATGACGTATTTTTCCCGGTAAAGCTGCCTCCGCTGGAATTGACTTCGACGCCGATACCGGTGCCGGACCGCATGGCGGTGAAGGCGAACCCGTGGGCGATTGGCATTGCCACTGGCGTGAATGGGGCGATTCTGCTGGTGATTTTGTTCTTCGTGGGCAGAGCGGTTGTGAACGCGGTGATCAAGCCCAAGGAGATTGTCACTCCGATTGATGTACCGACGAAGTTTATTGCGCCGAAGCGGGATGTGGCGGCGGGTGGTGGCGGCGGAAGCCCGGACAAGGCGGAAGTGAGCAAGGGGCGCATTCCTCCGCGGGTTGAGCATCCGGAGATGACGGCGAAGCTGCAAGCGCCGGTTCCGACGATCGATGTACAGAAGGACATTCAGATTCCGGATAATCCCGCGCTGCCGAATTTTGGAATGGCGAACTCTCCCAATGTGAAGATGGGCTCGCTTGGAAACGGATCGGGCTCGGGATTGGGCAACGGGCGTGGAAGCGGTGTTGGGTCAGGCGAAGGTGGAAACATTGGTGGCGGCCTGTATCGAGTGGGTGGCGGGGTTTCCGCACCACAAGCGCTGAACAGTGTGGAAGCGGAATTTTCAGACGAGGCGCGGCGGGCGAAGTATCAGGGCGTGTGCCTGATATCGCTGATTGTGGATGCGCAAGGGAATCCGCAGAATCCGAGGGTGGTTCGCGCGCTGGGTATGGGACTGGACGAGAAGGCGATCGAAGCGGTGAAGAAATACAAGTTCAAGCCGGCGATGAAGGATGGCAAGACGCCGGTGCCGGTGATGATTACGGTTGAGGTGAACTTCAGGCTGTATTAAGAAACGAGAGAGTTGTGGGAAAGGGGCGAGGCGCTGATGCGCTTCGCTCCTTTTTGCTTTGGGGTTGGAAATTGCTTTTTCTTCGAGAATTGCTGCCGCGCCGGGAATTTCGTGAAGCGATTTACTTAAGGTTAGGTAAAGGTTGGCTGTGGTAATCTTCGCTGTTCCAACTATGGAGGGAATGGCGATGAGTCAGCGGCGTGGGCTTTGTGTGTTTGCAGGGTTGATGTTGGTTGCGGGATGGGTGCGGGTGGCGAGCGCGCAGGCGGATTATCCGTTTCGAGATACGAAGCTAAGTGACGACGCGCGGATTGCGGACTTGCAGGGGCGGCTGACGCTGGACGAAAAGGTGGCGCTGATGAGCGGCAGCCCGAAAGTGCCGCGGCTCGGACTAACCCTTTCCGGGCAGGTGGAGGGCTTGCACGGGCTGGCGCTGGGCGGGCCTGGAGGATGGGGACCTAAGGGCTTGCAGCCGTTGCCGACGACGACGTTTCCGCAGGAAAAGGGGCTGGGCGCGACGTGGGATACAGAGCTGCTGAAAAAGATCGCAGCTGTTGAGGGATACGAGGCGCGATTCAATTATCAGAATCCTGTGACGGCGTTTGGCGGGGTGGTGATTCGCGCGCCTAATGCGGATTTGAGTCGCGATCCGCGGTGGGGACGGACTGAGGAGTCGATGGGCGAGGACCCGTTCCTGGTGGGAACGATGACGGTGGCATTTGCGCAGGGGTTGCAGGGGCCTGATCCAAAGCACTGGCTGAGTGCGTCGCTGATGAAGCATTTTTTGGCGAATGAGAATGAGGACACGCGGTCGTCCTCGTCATCGGATTTTGATGAGCGGCTGTTTCGCGAGTATTATTCTGTGCCGTTTCGGATGGGGTTTGAGCAGGGCGGATCGCGGGCGGTAATGGCTTCTTACAACGCGTGGAACGGGACCACGATGATGGTGAATCCAGTTCTGAAATCTGTGATGGTGAACGAGTGGGGGAATGATGGGATCATCTGTACGGATGGCGGGGCGCTGGGGTTGCTGATTACGGCGCAGAAGGCGTTTCCGGACAAGGAACACGGATCGGCTGCGGCGATCAAGGCGGGGATCAATTACTTCCTGGATCGTTATGCGGAGGACCTGACCAAGGCGCTGAAGGATGGGCTGGTGACGGAGGCGGATATCGACGCTGTGCAGAAGAATCTGCTGCGTGTGTATCTGCGGCTGGGGGAGATGGATCCGGTGGGGGCTGATCCCTATGGGGAGATTGGGAAGAAGGATGTTGGCACGAACGTGAGCGCGGGAGACGAAACTGCGGCGCCGTGGAATCGGGAATCGAGCAAGAAGCTGGCGAGGCTGGCGACGGATGAGTCGATTGTGCTGCTTAAGAATGCGAACGATACGCTGCCGCTTGACAAGAAGAAGCTGAAGACGATTGCGGTGATTGGGCCTTGGACGGACCAGGTGCTGCTGGATTGGTATAGCGGGACGCCGGGATATTTTGTGAGTGCGCTGGATGGGATTCGCGAGGCTGCTGGGGCGGGCGTGAAGGTGCTTTGGGACGATGGTGGCGATCCGGTGCAGGCCGCTGCAGTGGCGCGCAAAGCGGATGTGGCGATTGTGGTGGTGGGCAATCATCCGGAATGCAATGCGGGATGGAATAAGTGCCCGACGCCGTCGAATGGAAAAGAGAGCGTGGATCGGAAGACGATTGTGCTGGAGCAGGAAGAGTTGGTGAAGCAGGTTTTCGCGGCGAATCCAAAGACGATTGAAGTGTTGCGCGCGAGCTTTCCCTATGCGATTGTATGGAGCCAGGAGAATGTGCCGGCGATTGTTCATATCACGCATAACAGCCAGGAGGAAGGGCACGGGCTGGCGGATGTGTTGTTCGGGGACTACTCGCCCGCTGGAAGGCTTACGCAGACTTGGCCCACGGGCGATGCGCAACTGCTGCCGTTAATGGACTACAACTTGCTGCACGGGCGGACTTACCTCTATAGCAAGGACAAGCCGTTGTACGCGTTTGGTTATGGGCTGAGTTATACGGACTTCAAGTATGAGGGGCTTAAGTTGAGCGCGCCGTCAGTGGCTGCGGACGGCAGTGTGAAGGTGACGGTAAAGGTGAAGAACACGGGCAAGCGGGCGAGCGATGAGGTGGTGCAGTTGTATGTCCAGCATTTGGGCTCACAAGTTCAGCGACCGCTGCAGGAGCTGAAGGGATTTGAGCGGGTACGGATTGAAGCCGGAGCGGAACGGGATGTGACGATGGCGTTGAAGCCGCGGGATCTGGCCTATTGGGATGTGGCTGCGCACGCGTGGAGGGTGGAGAAGGAGCAGGTTCGCGTGCTGGCGGGTGGGTCGAGCGACAAATTGCCGGTTCAGGCTACGCTCGAGGTGGAGACGGCTGGGGAGTTTAAGCCTTAGAGGAGTTGCTTTGGATGGAGGACGCCGCCCGGGGGCGATTTGGATTGTCTCCGGGCGGGGTCTGGCCAGATCGGCAATCGCTCGAAGGATTGGTGGCAGTGGCGAGACTTGTAAATCAAGCCAAATAATTCTTTGTAACACTAAATATTTAGAGAGTTATGCGCACTTATAAAACAAAGTAACCCACTTATATGCAATAGATAGCGCCATGACCGCCTCATTCGGGCTGTGAGCAGTTTTAGCCGCGCGAAACCTACGTCTGGCAACCTTTGATCTTCACTTGGAATCCATTCGAGGTGGCTTCGTGGCTGGTGACGTTCTTCCAGCGGCGGGCTGCGGTCGTGAACCGTTTCGGTACGAACCTGACGATACGAAGCTGGGGGTTCTCCGAGTGTCAAGCAAGAAATCTCTGCCAGCACAAGAGTTATCGCACCAATTCTGAGGAGAAGCCGCTATGCCAGTTTCTGAAGTATCCCATTCGAAAATCAGCGCGCTTAGAGCGACGCTTCGATTTGTTTTATTGATTGCGATCGTTTCGATTGCGACAACAGTTTACGCGCAATTTGGCGCCTCATTGCGCGGTACCGTGGCGGATTCCACAGGCGCTGTGATTCCCGGCGCTACGGTAACTCTGATTGAAAAGGGAACTAACCAAACCAAGAAGTCAGTTTCCGATCCAAGCGGGATCTACACCTTTAATGCATTGGCACCTGGGGATTACCACGTGATTGCCGAGCGGGATGGATTCCAGAAGAAGGAAATCGCACAGGTTGTGCTTATTCCGGATCAACCGAACGCTCTGGATATTCAATTACAGGTGGGTGGCGGCGAACAAACAGTGACCGTAAATGGCTCATCTGCGCCGTTGCTGGATACGGATACGGCGACGGTGAGTTCGACGATCAGCAGCGACCAGATCCAGCACATGCCTTCGTACAATCGGGATGTATTCCAGCTGGCTCAGCTTACGCCTGGAGTATTTGGCGATGCTTCACAGGGCGGAGGCGGAGGCAGCCTTGCGTTGCCGGGCAACCAGGGACCAGGCGGGTCGGGGAGTAGCTCGGCAGGCATCTTCCAAACGGAAAACGGTCCGCAGATTCAGACGCGCGGCGGGCAGTATGAGACGAACGGAATCACCATTGATGGAATCAGCACGGTGAGTGCTGTGTGGGGTGGGACGTCTGTAATTACGCCTAGCGAAGATTCGGTTGGGGACATGAAGATTGTCTCCAACAGCTACGATGCATCGGTGGGCCGTTTCAGCGGCGGCCAGATTCAGGTAACGACAAAGGCGGGCACGAATTCGCTTCATGGAAGCTTGTTCTTCAAGGCATCGCGCCCTGGACTGAATGCCTATCAAACTTGGAACGGCCTGGGTTCCAATCATCCAGGCACAGCAGCGTCTCGTGGCCTGAACAAGGATGATACCCGCACAAACAATGATGGCGGCAGCCTGGGTGGTCCGATTTGGAAGAACAGAATGTTTGCGTTCTTCAATTTTGAGCAAAGCCCACAGTCCAACAGCACAACGTCGCAGGGCTGGTATGAGACGTCGCAGTTCGACAGCTCCGGCGCGCAGCCTAACAGCATTGCCTCAACCTACCTTGGCTATAAAGGGGAAGGCGCAGCGGCAAGCAGCCTGGTGCCGGAGACCTGCGCGTCGATTGGCCTGACGCAGGGGGTTAATTGCTCAGAAGTGACGGGAGGATTGGACGTAGGATCTCCGCTGAAAGGCGTGGCTCTGGGTACGCAGGACCCTACATGGAGTTCATCGAATTCGCCGGGAGTTGGAGGCGGGTTGGATGGTATTGCGGACCTCGGGTTTTATAACACTGTGGACCCTACGACGATCACGCAACAGCAATACAATGGCCGACTGGACGCGCAGGTTAGACAGAACGATCATGCGAGTTTTGCAATCTACTGGGTTCCGACGACAAAAACGAACTACCAGGGCCCGGTCCGCTCGGCGAACTTGTGGCACCATACGCAGATCAACGATGCGTTCTCCGGCATCTGGAATCACACTTTCTCTCCTACGTTGTTGAATGAGGCGCGGGCGAACGCGGCAGGGTACCGATGGAATGAAATTACCAGCAACCCGCAAGAGCCCTTTGGACTGCCCACTGACAACCTTGGGAGCATTGGGACGGCGGCACCGCAGTACTTTGGAGCACCTGGACCAACCGATCTTAATCAATGGACATTTGAGTACGGCGATGTACTGACGAAGGTAATTGGACGGCACAGCTTGAAAGCAGGTGGTGATCTGACTCGCTTGTACTACCTGAATGACGCGGTCTATGCGGCCCGTCCTTCATTCAGCTTCGAGAACCTTTGGGATTTCTCGAACGATGCGCCGGACAGTGAAAGCGGGCAGTTCAATTCGTCGACGGGAGTTCCATCGGACAACCGCGAAGACAACCGCGTCAACCTGTGGGGCGCATACGTTCAAGACGATTACAAGGTCCGCCCGAATCTGACTTTGAACCTTGGGCTTCGCTGGTCGTACTTTGGCGCGTTTGATTCGAAGCAGAATAACCTGGACACTTTGCAATTAGGGTCGGGCTCCGATCCGTTGAGCAACTTGAGCGTGCGTGTGGGGGGAGCGCTTTATACGCCGCAGAAGACGAATTTTGGTCCGCAGATCGGCTTCGCGTGGCAGCCGCTGGAGTCGATGAACAGGCTGGTTGTGCGCGGCGGATACGGCATCAACTTCAACCAGAATGAGATCGCAATCCTGGCCAACGGCTTTGGGAATCCGCCGAATGTGGTGAACAAGAACTTCTGCTGTTCAACACCGACGACAAACATCCCGGGCATTCTGTATGAAACGGCGACTAACATCAATTCGCTGTTCGGCTATGCTCCGAATTCGGCAGCAATTACAACCTTCGGGTCGAATAATCTGCCCACGACCGGTGTTACTTCGCTCACTGGTTTTCCATCGAACCCAAAGACGATTACGAACTATCACTACTCGCTGGACACCCAGTATCAGTTCCCATACAGCGTTGTGGCCACGCTTGGGTACCAGGGAAGTAACTCGCGGCACCTGCTGGTGCAGTCGAACTATAACGCAATTGCTGCAGGCAACGGCCAGGCGCTGAATCCGATTTCGAACTTTATCGACTACTACGCGAACACAGGAACGGGCAATTACAACGCGCTGATTGCGACGTTGAAACATAATTTCGCCAACCACTTTAACCTTGAGGGGCAGTACACCTGGGCGAAGGCGATGGATGAAAACTCAGGCCCGTATACGGAAGATCCTTACCCGTTCAACTCGCACGCGGCTTATGGGCGGTCGGATTACAACGTGGGGAATTCTTTCAAGATGTTTGGAATGTGGGAGCCTGTGATTTTCCACGGAGAGCATGGATGGGCAGAGAAAGTAGTGGGTGGATGGACGCTCAGCGGAATCTTTAATTGGCACACTGGATTTCCTTGGAACCCGGTCTACAACGCGGTGACGACGGGCTCTTCGTTGTATTACAACGGGAGCGGATACGGACAGCTCAGGCCTGCGGGGACCATGGGTGGAGCGGGCACAAAGACAGGCAACAACAATTTCATGCAGGCGGCCAATCCTAACTACGGCGGGGATGGAACGACTTACTTCACGCCACCGACGTTTGTAGTTGGACCGGCATTCCCGGCGACCGCACCTCCTCCAACACCGGGGATTGAACGCAACAGCCTGAATGGTCCGCACTATCTAGATCTTGATGGATCGTTGAGCAAGGGATTCGGGCTGCCTAACAACCGAGTGCTTGGTGAAAACGCAAGGTTCGAGATTCGGGTTGACACGTATAACTTCTTCAACCATACCAACCTGAACACCTCGAGCATTGATAACACGCTCGGCTCGGTGAATCCCAACGGCTCAGTGCAGTCGGTGAACGGGGACTTTGGTGTGGCACGCAATGCATTGGGGAGCCGGACGGTGCAACTGCAAGGTCGATTCAGCTTCTAAGGCATTCGCGTCTTCGATGTTGAACTTACCAATGGTTAGTCAAGCTCTGCGCGGGCAGCAAACTCCCGGTTTGCTGCCCACATGGATTTTTGCATGAATTCCGATGTTATCCATTCTTATTTCGGAGGAAGAAACTTGGTGCTTCGATTCCGGTCGTTGATCGCTATCGCATTTGTTTCGGCTCTGGTGATATGTTCTGCAAGCGCGCCGGCGCAGGAGAAGATTGAGATTGATGCCGGAGCTGCGGCGACGCCATTTCCGCATTACTGGGAGGAGATGTTTGGATCAGGGCGGGCGATCCTGAGCTTGCGCGAGAGTTACGGTGAGGATGTTCGCGCGGTGAAGCAGGTGGCTGACTTTCACTATGTGCGGTTTCATGCGATCTTTCACGATGAGTTGGGGGTTTATAACGAGGACGAACATGGCAACGCTGTCTATAACTTCAGTTATGTGGACCAGGTTTACGATGGGTTGCTGAAGAACGGAGTAAAGCCATTTGTAGAAATCAGTTTCATGCCGAAGAAACTGGCGTTCAATCCGGATGCCCTGCACCCGTTCTGGTATAAGCAAAATGTATCTCCGCCGAAAAGCATGGAGCGCTGGGACGACCTGGTGAAGCACTTTACACAACATCTTGTTGATCGCTACGGCATCGACGAAGTATCGACGTGGTACTTCGAAGTGTGGAACGAACCTAACATCGATTTCTGGAATGGTGTTCCACGGCAGAGGTCGTACTTCGATCTATATGCGCATACGGCGCGGGACGTGAAGAGCGTGAGTCCGCGGCTACGAGTGGGCGGGCCGGCGACCGCGGCGGCTGCTTGGATTCCCGATTTTATGAAATTTACAACGGACAATCATGTACCGGTCGACTTTGTATCGACGCATGGCTATGCGGACGACACGGTGGATGATCTGTTTGGCACCAAGGAAGACATTCCGATGGATGAACGAGTTTGCCGCGCTGTAGCGAAGGTGCATGGGGAGATTCAGGCATCAAGCAAGCCGGAGCTTCCGCTGATTTGGTCGGAATGGAATGTGCAGGGCATGGCGGGGTCGCGTGACACTACGTTCGTTGGGCCCGCGCTTGCGAACACCGTTCGGCAATGCGATGGGCTGGCAAACATGATGTCGTTCTGGACATTTTCAGATGTATTTGAGGAAGGTGGGCCGATTGCGAAGCCATTCGTGGGGATGTTTGGATTGCGAGCCAAAGGCGGGATCAACAAGCCGAGTTACTATGCGTATGGATTGCTGCATGAGTTAGGGAACGAGCGGCTGGCCAATGCTTCGAAGAATGTGATTGTGACGAAAACTGCGAAGGGCGGATTGGCGATTGTTGCATGGAACCTGGTTGATCCGGAGAAGCACGGAGGCACACAGACTATCGATTTTGATTTCCGCAATGTGGCTCCAGGTGCGGAGGTGAGCATTCAGCGGGTTGATGACGACCATGGCAATGTGCTGAAGGCTTATGCGGCGATGGGTCAGCCGCTGGATCCGACGGAAAAGCAGGTTGATGAATTGAACCGGGAGTCGGCGCTGCCTGCGCCCGAGAAGATGAGATTGGAAGCAAGCAAACTGAAGTTGAGTCTGATGCCGAATGCGCTGGTGCTGATCGAAGTTCAACCGTGATGGGTCGCTAGACAGATGGGGATTACTCCTTGAGCCGCGCTTTTAGGACGGAGTTGCTGACGGGCAATTCGTGAAGCAGGAGTTCCGTTGCTTTCACTTCAGGGTTGGCGTGGAACCAGCGCTGGACGCGGTTGTTGTGAAGAAGATTGAGGATCGCGAGCAGGGACATGCCCTGGTGGTGCGCCATCCATTCACGGGCGAGGACGGGCCTCTTGGACGACTCGGAAAAGTCTGCAGATTCATAGAAGCCGAAGGCGCCGATCCAGCCCATTGAAGCCATGCGGCGCAGGTTGCGGAGGGCGGTGACTGAATCAACTCCCAGCGCGAGGAAAGATGAGTACGGGGAGACAACGGGGCCGGCGGTGGCGCCATCCCAAAGAGCAATTTGCGGGATGCCGTAGGCCTGGTAGTGGTAATGGCCAGCGTCATCCTTATTTGACCCGCCTGACTCCGAGATGCCCCAGGTGATGTTTAGATCGCGTGCGAAGGCGCGCTGCACGCGGACGCATGCGCCCAGTGTGCGGGAGATGAGGGTGTCAGGATAACTGCGCATCCAGAGCGAAGGCATGAGGTATTCGAACATGGTTCCGGTCCATGAGAGCAGGAGGAAGTCTCCGAAAGCACGGACGTGTTCGCGGCCGAGTTTGAACCAGCTCTCCTGGCTCACGTGGTTGCCGGCTATGGCAACAAAGGTGGCGATGCGCGCCTCGGAGGCGATCATGTCGTAACAGGCTTCGTGGAGCTTGTGGGCGCGCACGTCGTATCCGATGGAAAGAATTTGACGGCCGGGGTCTGCGAGGAAATTGAACTGAGTGTCTTCGACGAGACGCTGCGCCTGCTGGGCGATGCCGTGAAGGGCGGCACTCAATGAGCGGAGATTTCGTGATGCGTTGGGCAAGGTGGCGCGGAGTTGTTCGGCAAGGGTGTGGAGTGGTTTGTTGTCTGCGAATTTTGGCAATGCCTGCGTGAGACGTTTCTCCAAGTCATCGGAGAATGTGATTCCGTCGGCAAGGGTGAGGTCAAAGGTGTTCTTTTGGATTGCGAATTCCGGGAGTGCACGGAGAGCTGCATATTCAGGAAGCAGCCACGGCATGTAATCGCGAAGGAGCGCGCAGATGGCGCTTATGCGGTGTGAGGCTTCGGTGAGCCACCACGAGTCTTCGCGTTGGGCTGTTGGTGATTCCTGGGTTGATTGCAGCTTGGCGTTTGCTTCGAAAAGCCACGTGACCCATTCTTCGATGGGGGCGTCGGCGCGGGGCGGAGAGAGTTGCGTGGATTGAGCTGGCGTTCGCGCTTCGAGAGTTGCTAACTGCAAATGTGCGCGAATTGAAGAGAAGAGTTGACGGCCAAACAAAGGCTGGCCGGAAAGAGCGAGGGCTCCGGAGCGGATGGTGTAGAGGGAAGCGATCAAGTTGCCGCTGTCGACCGATGAGACGAAGGGCGCATCACTGAGTGGTTGGAGGGATTGCGTGTCGTACCAGTTATAGAGGTGTCCGCGAAACTTCTCGAGGCGGGCAATGGTGGCGAGGCTGCGGTTGGTGAGCGCGGTGAATTCAGGGACGGTCAGGAATCCGAATTCGACCGCAGCCTGGCGGGCATTCAGCAAGAGGCCGAGATTGGTGGGAGAGACGCGAGCGGCTTCAAACAGGCCATCTTCTTCAACGTTGTCGGGGATAAGGTAGTTGTGGTTCTCTCCACCAAATTGATTGAAGTATCGCCAGATGCGCAGCGCATGGCCGAGCAGGAACTGTTCGTCTCCAGAGCTGAGGCGATTCTGCTGCTCGCGCGGCGACGCGTTGAGCCATAGGGTAACGACTGGGGCGAGCGCCCATAGAAGCAGGATGGGAGCAGCGACAACCAGTGCATGGTGATGGTGCGGGTTGAGCAGATAAACGAGACCGGCCACCCCGAGCGCAACGACTGGGGTGAGGGCGAGATATCGGTCGATCGATGTGCGGCGCGTGGATTGAAGTTCGGACTGGGCCGCGGTTTCCCACTCCAGCAGACGCTGACCGGTGATGAACTGGCGGATGAGGGCACGGACAATTGCATCGATACAGATGAGTGTTTGTTGGGGAAGAAAGATGAAATTGAGAAGCGTAATGAGGGCGGAATTCCCGAAGCCGGAGAGCGCTTCTGCGACACCACCTTTACGACCGCTGGCGAAGGCTCGGGCGAGGCCGAACACGCATTGCACAAAAGTGGGAAAGAACAGGAGGATGAGCGGAACGAGGGACCAGTAGAGCGGTCCGCCGGGAAGGCCGAGCCAGCCCGCCACGAAGAGGATGAATGTGAGGGGTTCGACAAGGGAACGGCGCAGGTTGTCGAAGATCTTCCACCGAGCCACCGAGGAGATGGGGCTGGGCGCGAATTTGCCTGACTCATCGGGGACTCTCGAAAACATCCACTGGGCGATCTGCCAGTCGCCACGCACCCAACGGTGTTTGCGGCGGTTGTACGCGCTGAGATGCGATGGGTAATCGTCGATGAGTTCGATATCTGTGGCGAGGCCAGCACGCGCATAGGCGCCTTCGATGAGGTCGTGGCTCAGCAGGGAGTTACGTGGAAAGCGATGATTGAGAACTGCATGAAAGCTTGCTACTTCATAGATACCTTTGCCGGTGAAGATTCCTTCTCCGTACAAGTCCTGGTAGGCATCGGAGATGGCGCGGCTATAGATGTCAAAGCCGCTCTGGCCTGAGTAGATCGCGGCGAGGCGTGAGCGTGAAGACGAACGAACGCTGATTCCGATACGGGGTTGCAGAATTCCATAACCTTCTGTGACAATGCGCAACCGGGGATGAATGATGGCCTGATGGAGGGGGTGTGCAATGGTGCCGACCATGCGGGCCGCGGCGCCGCGAGGTAGTTGCGTGTCGGAGTCGAGGGTTAGGACGTAGCGAGCCGGCTTGAGTGCATCAACGCAGCCAGCCTTGATGGGGAAGGCGTCGTACTCTCCCATGAGGAGCTTATTGAAGTCGAGAAGCTTGCCGCGCTTGCGCTCCCAACCCATCCAAACGCCCTGGCGCGCGCTGAATATGCGATGGCGATGAAGAAGGATGAAGCAGCCTCTTCTTTCGGGTTCATATTTTGCGTTGAGATCGTCGATGCCTTTCATGGCGAGTTCGACTAGCTCGTGTGCGTCGTTGGCGTGCGGCTTGCTGACCGCGTCCGGCAGATCGGTGAGCAGCGCAAAGAGCAGATGAGGGTCTCTGTTGGCCAGATAGCGGACTTCGAGATCTTCAAGAAGTGACTTGACCTGGGCCTCATTCAACAAGAGAGTGGGGACGGCGACTACGGTGGTGCAATCGGCGGGTATGCCTTTGCTGAAATCGAGCTTGGGCAGGGGATTGGGATTAAACAGAGCGGTAACGCAGCTGTTGACCAGATCGACCGCGCATTGCATGACAGGCGTGAGGAGCGCGATGGAAGCGATCAGGCACTGGAACAAACCCAGATGAGGCAATGGCAAAAGGATCAGGGCGCCTATGAAGAGAATGGTAAGGAGCTGAATGCCGGTGATGTAGAAGTTGTCGGCCTGGGCGCGAATGAAGGTGCGCGCTTTGTCTATCAGGCGCGGATGGAGCCCGGTGCGCGATGCGATTTGCGGGAAGCCTTTGTCTATTAGAAAGTAGCCTACGTGAATACGGCGGTGCTGGATGCGACTGTCGTCCGCGGGATGGGCGAGACCTTCGCGAGCGAGATCGAGAGCGGCTTGTGCGACCTGGATTTCAGTGCAGTCTGAGTGCTGTGCGATGAAGGCGACGCGCCTGCGATAAAACTCACGGCTGTCGAAGTCCATGAACGCGTAGGCCTGCGCGGGATCCTGGCGGAGGGTGGCGTCAAACAAAATGAGCGGCTCAAGAAGGCTTGCCCAACTGGTGTTGGCAATTGTTCGAAGACTCTTGAGATGAGTGGCAACCGAAGGGCCGGGGGCGGAGGACGGGAGGCTCAACAGAATGCGGGCATCATCGAGCAGCGACTCGAGCAGAACGAACTGGAGAAAGGCGGGGAGATTCCACAGCTCATCCAGATTGAGCGGATCGTGCGCCTGGAGCGCCTGAATCATATCCCGGAAGGCAGTGGCCGAAAAACTTCCGTTGACGGCACGTAGATAGGCTGTGGCGATTGCAGCAGCCCGCGGTTCATCTTTCTGTGCCGGGAGCATAACCCGTGGAAGCCGGCCAATCATGCGCGGGTTGCCGGTCATGGTGCGGACGGCGGCACGAAGCAAGCGAGCATTGGCGCGGAGTTCAAGCAGCGCGGAGTTGGAATTTACCGCCGTTCCAGAGGAAGGACGTAGCAGAGCAAGATCTTGCTCCAGCGCTTTGAGGGCCTGGCGCGTGGCGCGCACGCGCGCAGGAAATGTGCCTTGCGATGAAGGGCGGTGGACGAGATCCCACGACGCGGCGACGCGAACGCAATCAAGAAGCTCGCCGGTGAGCGGCTGTACGGTTTCCGGAATGGTTGGAGTGTCAATCATCGTGCCTCATCGGTAACTTGCGGCTTGCATCTCAAACATGGCTGCATAGCGTTCCCCGAGTGCCATCAGTTGCGAGTGGTTTCCCTCTTCCACCAGAATGCCGCCTTCAAGGACGACGATGCGGTCGGCCATGCGAACGGTGGAGAATCGATGGGAAATAAGCAGAGCCATTTTGCCCTGGGTAAGTTCAGCAAAGCGCTCAAAGACCTGCAATTCACTTTTGGCATCGAGCGCGGCGGTGGGTTCGTCGAGGATGAGCAGTTGCGCATCGCGAAGATAGGCGCGGGCGAGAGCGAGCTTTTGCCATTCACCGCCAGACAAATCTACGCCGGTTTCAAAGCGCCGGCCGAGCATCTGGTCATAGCCTCCATGCAGCCGCGCGATGACTCCCGCGGCGAGGCTTTTCTCAGCAGCATGTTCGATTTCCATGTGTGTATGAGGGACTTCAATTCTGCCGACTGCGATATTCTCTCGCGCTGTCATTTCGTAGCGCATGAAGTCTTGAAAGATGACACCGATCTCCCCGTGGAGATCAGCCAGATCGTATTCACGGAGGTCAATGCCATCGAGCAGAATCTGACCTTCGGACGGATCGTAGAGGCGCGTGATGAGTTTGACGACGGTGGTTTTCCCCTGGCCGTTTTCACCGATGAGAGCCACCCGTTCGCCGGGGCGGAGAGTGAAATTGAAGTTGCTGAGGACGCGCCGATCGGTGCCTGGATAGACGAAGGAAACGTTGCGGAATTCAAAACCGAGCCGGATGGGGCTGGGGATGGGCAGGCCGTTTTCCTTGTTTGCAACGGTCGGTTTCATCTCAAAGAACGCGAGGAGATCGGTGAGGAACAGGGCTTGATCGGCAACGCCAGATGCGGTAGAGAATGCCTGTTGGATGTTGGCCATGGCCTGCATGATGGCGGTTGTGATGAGAGTGAGATCGCCAATGCTGTAGCGGCCCTGAATGGTTTGGTAGATGCTGTAGCCGTAAGCGCCGTAGTAACCAAGTTGACCGGTGATGGCTAGCAGCCCGCCCCAGAAGAGGCGACGTTTGTTGAGGGCGACATTCTCTTCGAAGATCTTCAGCGATAGCTCTGTAAAGCGATCAGTGAGATAGCCGCTGAGGTTGAAGAGCTTGAGTTCCTTGGCTGCTTCTTTGCTTCCGCCTACCTGACGAAGGTAGTCCATCTGGCGGCGCGCGGGGGTTTGCCGGAAGTTCTTGGCGTAGGTGAGAAAAGCGAAATGACTTTCACCTAGAAAGGCGGGCAGAATGCCGGCGATGAGCAGAAGGAGCAGGAAGGGAGAGTAGCGGACGAGCACGGCTGAGAAGGCGATGGCTGTGACGGATTGTTGAATGAGCCGACCCATCTGCTGGATCATTGCGAGCCGGTCAGTGGCCTGTACGCGGGCGCGCTCGAGACGGTCATAGAAGATTGGATCTTCATAGACTGTGACGTCGAGCGACGCGGCCTTGCGCATGACTTCAACGCTGACGTGATGCGTATAGCGGTCGGCAAGCAGGTTATCGAAGTAGTCGACTGCGCGCGACAGGACTCCTGTAAGTACGGCCAGAGCCATCTCCGTGCCCACCAGCCACCAGAAGTGCGGAGGCAGGGACTGTTGCTGGTGAAGGCGATTGATTCCGTCGATGATGAAGCGACCGATGATACCGATTCCGACTGGGAGGAAAGCGACTGTGATGCGGATCGCGATATTCCAGGAGACGACTGAAGGGCCGGACTCCCAGACAAAATGCAGAACCGGAGGAACATTTCTGAGGGCGCGAATGCGGTCGGCCCAGGCGTTGCCGGGAATCTGCTGCGTGCCGGATTTGTCTGGGCCGTTACCGCTGGCCGGGGTCTGGTCAGTCATGGTCCAGGATGCTCCGTTTGTGCAGCCGAGTCATGCTGGGTTCGGCGAGGGCGCATGAATGGTGGGATTCATCAACCGATGCAGCTGTGAAGGTCAATTAACGCGGGGTCCCACCTGATTACTCGGATGCAAACTTGCGGCGGGTCGTTGTTTGGGGATGCGGTTCCGGCAAACCGTATTTGTGCCCTGGGCCGAGGCAGGGGCTAAAGCCCAACTCATTTTCCTGGTGTTTTCGGCACGACTGAAGTCGTACCCTGATACAAAACTTACGGAAACTGCGGCTAGCCGGCCTGAGGGGCATAGGGCTTGAAGCCGGCAATTTCCATTCCACGCTGGGCTTCAGGGTTCTTCATAAATGTTTCCCACACAAAGCCGGTGCGTGCGTTCTCAGCCATCAGCATGATGATGCCGGTGTCGATGCCGATGACGTCAGTGTCGTACCAGTCAGTCAAGGGATTGAAGGCATCGACAAAACCGTAGCGGCACCAGGCGCCGGGATAGTGATCGTGGATGGTTCGAAGGACGCGCATGGTGGCTTGCGGGGCAAATGGCAGCGAGCCGCCTGCCGCGGCGGGAACGATGGTGCCATCGATGGGTCCCGTTGCCGGAGGGCCGCCCCAGGCTACGTAGCCTCGCTCTGAGTCGGAAGCGGTAATTCCCCAGAGTGCGTTGCTGTAATCGCCGAATTGTACGTTCAGTTCAACGCAAAAACGGCGGTGCACATCGGTGGCGATGACCGAGTTTTGGAAGTAGTCCGCGTAGCGATCGCGCTTGCCTCGGAAGTCAAACCAGGCCTGGGAATACTGGTGCACGAACAGGGGC
>Ga0302274_10001719_pt1 | contig 20657 bp, 16 predicted proteins | sample III_Bog_N2_1_FD_198755 | JGI IMG/M metagenome (GOLD analysis project Ga0302274, IMG submission 198755) | Peat permafrost microbial communities from Stordalen Mire near Abisko, Sweden - III_Bog_N2_1 | ecosystem: Environmental > Terrestrial > Soil > Wetlands > Peat | place: Sweden: Abisko...
CGAATGGTTTAACGTCGTCCGTCAGAGTCAAGCGATTGACGTATTTTACGTTCTTATAACCGAGTTGCCGCGGGACTCGCATGCGGACGGGGCCTCCGAAAGGCACGGGAAGCTCGTTTCCGTTCATGCGGAGAGCGAGAAGCGTTTGCGGGTGCAAGGCATCCGCCATGTCGATGCTCTCCCACCAGTCCGATTGGATCGAGCGGTATACAACGTAACGCACCTGGGGAAGCGCGCCAACACGATCCAGTATGGAAGAGAGGGGTACTCCGGTCCATTCGGCGATGTACGTCCATCCTTCTTCACAGCCAATCATTGTGGTGTGAGTGCTGCTGGGGAAACTCCTGAGTTCTGCCAGCGAGAACGAGGCGGGCCGCGCCGCCATCCCGTCGACCGTCACCCGCCAGTCGACGAAACTGGCTGCCTGGAGTCGTTTGAATTCATCGCTCAAGGGATCGACTTCATTGGCGAAGGGATTTTCCGAAATCTCGGCGCGGGAAAATTCACGGGCCATGGAATGGCCGGTCAAGAGTCGCTGCGCCGCGTAAGTCAGCATTTCTCCCGGGCCGTAAAATCCTCCCCCGTCGGGCGGGATAAGCCCGCGATGTTGGGCGATTTTGGTGGCGACGGCAATCCCAGATGCACTGGCCGCCACGGCCAACCCCGTGGCGATAAATTTACGGCGAGATGTATTGTTCATAGCGTCACTCCGTCACTTCAATCCCTCGGTAATCCATCGGTGGGATCGCCGCCGGTTGTCACTTTTTCTGATGTAGCGTTTCCTGACGTCACGTTTCCTGAAATCATGGCGCGCATACGATTTCGAAATCCCGCAAGAAATACCATCAGCACGTGAATCAACAGAAAAAGCACGAGAAGTATGGTCACGAGGAAGTGCAGGCTACGCGCCGTCTGCTGGCCTCCCAAGAGCCGCACGGCCAGAGGGAATTCCGAGGTGAATCCGAACGACATGGCGAGCCCGGTCCAGATCATCAACGGGAACAGCACGAAGATTACGACGAGATACGTGAGGCGCTGCAGCGTGTTATACGACCACGCTTCTTCCGCGACCGGCCGCTCAAAGCGCAAATGTCGAACCAATGAACCGGCAAGTTTCTTAAGGGAAAGGTCAGAAGCCGTGGGAAACAGATTGCGGCGGAAGTGGCCTGCGAAGAAGCCAAATAGCACGTAGAACAAGCCCGTCCCGACCGCAAGCCATGCCGCCTGAAAGTGGAGATAGCGGCTCCAGCCGTTCTCATCGGGGAGCACGTATCCATAGCCGGTGGGGACGGTATCCCGGGAGGACGGCAGGTGCAGGTTAAGCCAAGGGCGCATGTTTACATTGCCGGTCTCACCCCAGTAAAACCGGGGATGCGAAAGTATAATCTCTCCTCCGCTGACGAGGAGCGCGAGAAACGCGAGCGTCGTGATCCAGTGGGTCACACGCACGAGCGCGGAGTGGCGCTTCCGGTGCGCCGCGGTCGCTGCAGAGCCAAGCTTGGCCGAAGAAAATAATTGGCGCGCACCGCGGCCAACGATCGGCTGACTCGCATTCATAAAGTGGACCCCCTCCCCGATGTTCGGGATTCTACAGCAAGTGCGCAATTAGCGCCGCCGATCGTGCTAGCGGCACGTGAATAGCCCGAACGAGCTTCTCCCGTTAAATTGTGCCCTCTGTCACCGGAGGGTGTATTCTTCGTCACAGATGACGGGTACCTCAACCGGGTGTACTCATTAGCGGGAGAATTGCTGTGTGCCTCGCAATACCAGGGAAAATCCTCGAAATTCAGGAGGCTGGTCCGCTCCGCTCCGCTCGCGTGGAGTTTGGCGGGATCATTCGCCAGGTCTCTCTGAACTTTGTGCCGGAGGCTCAGCTTGGCGACTATGTCATGGTCCACGTCGGTTTCGCCATCAGCACGGTAGACGCGTCCGAAGCCGAGCGCACCTACAAACTTTTGGAAGAAATGGGATTGCTGCAGTCGGAGTTTCCGGCACCGGCGGAATAAGTTGAGGTCGTCCAAGGCATGAAGTATCTCGACGAATACCGGGATCAACGCATTGCGAGAGCCTTGGCGGCTGAGATTGCGCAATGCACGAACCAGCCTTGGGTTCTGATGGAGATCTGTGGCGGCCAAACCCACACCATCATGCGTTATGGTCTCGACGAACTGCTGCCGCGCGAGATCGAGCTCGTGCACGGGCCGGGATGTCCTGTCTGCGTCACTCCGCTCGAAACCGTAGACAAAGCGATCGAGATCGCGCTCTTGCCGAACGTCACTCTGGTTTCGTATGGAGACATGCTGCGCGTGCCGGGATCCCGCTCCGATCTGCTGCGCGCGAAAGCCCAAGGGGCGGATGTTCGCATCGCCTACTCCCCAACCGAGGCTGTGAAGATCGCTCGCGCGAATCCCGATCGTAGAATCGTGTTTCTTGCGATCGGTTTCGAAACCACCGCGCCCGCAAATGCCATGGCGGCATGGCAGGCCAAGCGGGAGGGGCTCACGAACTTCTCGATGCTGGTGTCGCATGTGCTCGTACCGCCAGCCATCCGCGCCTTGATGGTTTCGAGCAGCAACCGGGTGCAGGGATTCATCGCGCCGGGGCATGTTTGCACCGTTGTCGGATGCCAGGAATATGAAGAGCTGGTTCGTGATTTTCGCATCCCAATTGTGGTTGGTGGATTCGAGCCGGTGGATATTTTGCAAGCGGTTCTGATGCTCATCCGTCAACTCGAGTCGGGAGAAGCTCGGCTGGAAAATGAGTACGTACGCTCGGTGAGCTATCAGGGAAACCTGCCCGCGCAGCAGATCATGGCCGAGGTGTTTGAAGTCGCTGACCAGAAGTGGCGGGGTATCGGCTCGATTCCGCGGAGTGGCTTGCGGCTGCGCCGGGAATACGCCGCCTATGACGCAAACCAGGTCTTCGATTTGAGTGACCTTACGATTGACGAGCCAGCCGAGTGCATCAGCGCACAGGTTTTGCAGGGATTAAAGAAGCCGACTGATTGTCCGGCGTTTGGCATGAGGTGCACTCCCGAGAATCCTTTGGGAGCGCCCATGGTATCCACTGAAGGCGCTTGCGCGGCGTATTATCACTATCGCCGCCATTCGGTTGCGAGTTAGGAGAGAGGCGTGTCGACAAAAGGCAGCGTCGAAATCAAAGTCGAACTCAGTTGCCCGGCGCCGCTCCCCGTCAAGGACACCATCTTGCTCGGACACGGCAGCGGCGGGAAACTCAGCGCTGCGCTCATCCGCGACGTTTTTCTACCTGCATTTCAGAATCCGGCACTGGCGCGCATGGACGATCAGGCTCTCGTGGACATCAACGGCCAGCGTCTGGCGATCACGACCGATTCCTTCGTGGTCAAGCCGCTATTCTTCCCCGGCGGCGATATTGGATCCCTCTCGGTTCATGGCACAGTGAACGATTTAGCGATGGGTGGAGCAACGCCGCTGTTCTTGGCCGCCGCCTTCATCATCGAAGAAGGTTTCTCCATCGACGAACTTCGCCGCATTGTGAGTTCGTTGCAACGAGCGGCGCACGATGCCGGAGTGCAAGTCGTTACTGGTGACACGAAGGTCGTCGAAAAAGGCAAGGGCGACGGGCTCTTCATCAACACAACCGGAATTGGACTCGTTCCAAACGGTCTTGAGCTTTCCGCCGACCGCGCCCGTCCCGGAGACAAAATCCTACTGAGCGGTTCGATCGGCGACCACGGCATCGCAATTCTGGCGCAGCGCGAAGGCCTGGAGTTTGAAACCGAGATCCAAAGCGATAGTGCTGCCTTACATACGCTAGTGGTTGCGATACTGGCAGCGGTTTCCAGGACCACTTCCGACCTGCGCTGCATGCGGGATCCGACGCGAGGCGGCGTCTCTAGCACGCTGAACGAAATCGCACAGCAATCGCGTGTTGGGATCGAACTGGAAGAAAGTGTTCTTCCCATACGCGACCAGGTTCGAGGCGCCTGCGAGTTGCTTGGGTTGGATCCGCTCTACGTGGCGAACGAAGGCAAGCTGATCGCAATCGTTGCGCCCGATTCCGCTAACGCTGTGCTGCAAGCGATGCGGGATCATCCGCTGGGTGCGGAAGCCCAAATCATTGGAACTGTAAGCAAAAAGAATGCCGGACTCGTGACCATGCGAACGCCGCTCGGAACGACGCGTATCGTTGATATGCTCGCCGGAGACCAGTTACCTCGCATCTGCTAAACACGTATGCACGAACTGGGGATCGCAAACTCGGTACTGGAAGCGGTGAGAACCGAGATGGGCTTGCATCCCGGAATGTATCCCTGCAAAGTCGGCGTCCGAATCGGCGAAATGGCAGCCATCGACCAAGAGGCCTTGCGCTTCTGTTTTGATGCAATCATTCTCGACACGGATCTGAAGGCGCTCGAACTTGCGATCGAGATTTGTCCCCGCCGTCATCGTTGTCACGACTGCACGCGGGAATTCGTTGTACAGGACTACAACTCGCGCTGTCCGCACTGCGCGAGCTTTGCGACTATATGCTTCAGTGGAGACGAATTGGAATTGGCCTATCTGGAGGTGGAGGAATATGGATCGAGTACCGTTGGAGCGAAAAGTTCTCAGTGAGAACGACCGCGTCGCGGCGGAGTTGCGCGCACGCTTTCAGGAACATGACATCTTGTGCCTGAACCTTATCAGTTCGCCCGGTTCCGGCAAAACCAGTCTTCTGGAGCGCACTCTAGAAACCTTGCCGCGCCACGATTGCGTCGCTGTGTTGACCGGCGACATTCAAACAGAAAACGATGCAAACCGGCTCAAGCGATTCGGCTTTCCGGTAAAACAAATAACTACCGGGGGAACTTGCCACCTCGATGCCCGCATGATCGAACGCCATCTCGCGGATTGGAATCTTGCCGACCTCGATCTCCTGCTCATCGAAAACGTGGGAAACCTGGTGTGTCCCTCCAGCTATGACCTCGGCGAAGCGATCAAGATCGTGGTCCTGAGCGTCACCGAAGGCGAAGACAAGCCGTTGAAATATCCGTCCATATTTTTTAAGTCCGACCTGCTGGTGCTGAATAAGATTGACCTGCTTCCCTACGTTCCATTCGATATCGACGCAGCAGCGGAGAATGCTCGCAAGGTTCATCCCGGGATGGAAATTGTCAAAGTGTCTTGCCTCACCGGCAACGGTTTGCAGGAATGGATGACCTGGTTGGAACAACGACGCGCCGCCCGCAAAACGCATTTGCAGGAGATTGTGAGTCGATGACCGATGCTGGTTCGCCGCCAAATCGATGTCTCCGGAATCGTGCAGGGAGTCGGATTCCGGCCCTACATCTATCGCCTGGCTACCGGCCGGAACCTTAGTGGCACGATCCGCAATACCTCTGCTGGCGTGACCATTGAAGTTCAGGGACCGGCAGAAAACGTTCAGGATTTCGTGGATCACCTGCCCACTGAAGCGCCCCCCCTCGCGCGGATTACAAGCTTCACCGTTCATGAATTGCCATGTGATAGCTATCGTGATCTCCGTGATCATGATTCCCAGGACCACGATTTCCAGATCGTTCCGAGCTGCGATGGCCGAGAAGTTCGCACCCTGATATCTCCCGATGTGGCCGCATGCGCAGACTGCCTGAGTGAGATGTTCGACACGAGCGACCGGCGCTACGGTTATCCCTTCATCAACTGCACCAATTGCGGACCGCGCTTCACCATCGTGTCCGATATCCCGTACGACCGCCGCAGTACGTCGATGGCAATGTTTCCCATGTGCCCGGCTTGCCTTGAGGAATACGAGAATCCGCGGGACCGTCGCTTTCACGCGCAGCCCAATGCCTGCTGGGACTGTGGTCCTCGCGTCGAACTTTGGGATAAGTCGGGCCGAAAAATTGAATGCCACGATCCCGTCGCCGGAGCTGTCTCCGGCCTGCAGGCAGGCTCGGTCGTCGCTATTAAAGGACTGGGCGGGTTCCATCTCGCGGTGGATGCGACGAATTACGCCGCTGTAGTTCTGCTGCGGCAACGCAAGCACCGAATTGAGAAGCCATTCGCCGTGATGGTTCCGGACGTACACGCGGCGGAAGAATTGTGCGAGGTCGACGACGCGGCACGGGGCGTTCTGCAATCCATCCAGCGGCCCATTGTTTTGCTCCCGAAAAAACCCGACGCTGCGATTTTGGATGAGGTTGCTCCCTGCAATCGCTACATCGGAGTATTTCTCCCCTACACACCGCTGCACTACCGTGTGCTGGCAGAAGGAAACTTCAAAGCTCTGGTGATGACCAGCGGAAACCTCAGCGAGGATCCGATCGCCATTGATAATCGAGAAGCCATCGATCGCCTGCACGGTCTCGCCGACTATTTCCTCGTGCACAATCGCGACATCCTCTTGCGTTGCGATGATTCTGTGGTGCGAATTGCACACGGCGTCGTGCGGCAGTTGCGCCGTTCCCGAGGCTTCGTTCCCGTACCAATTTTTCTGCAAGACGAACAGCCCGCAGTGCTGGCGGTTGGAGGCGAACTGAAGAACACTATTTGCCTGACCAAGGGCAAGCACGCCTTCTTGAGCCAACACATTGGCGACCTTGAGAATGCCGAAAGTCTTGGGTTTTTCCACGAGGCGATCGAGCACCTTGAACGAATTCTGGAAATCCGTCCCGAGATTATTGCCCATGATTTGCATCCCGACTACTCGTCTTCGAAATGGGCATTGCAACAGAGTCGAGCGACGTTGATTGGCGTGCAACACCATCATGCGCATATCGCAAGTTGTATGGCGGAGAATCACCTCGAAGGCCGCGTGATCGGATTCGCCTTAGACGGCACGGGCTACGGCACGGACGGACAGATCTGGGGTGGAGAAGTTCTGATAGCCGGCTACGAGAATTTCGAACGTGCCGCTCATCTTGAGTATGTGCCACTTCCTGGGGGTAGCGCCGCGATCCGCGAGCCTTGGCGGATGGCGGTCAGCTATTTGACGCATCATTGCGGGCGCGACTTTCTACAATGCGAGTTGCGAGACCTCGATAATCCCTTTGTGCGCCAGCTCAGCCCGACGAAAGTCGAATTGCTGCAGCGCATGATGGAACAAGGTGTGAATTCGCCGCTGACGTCCAGTTGCGGGCGTTTGTTCGATGCCGTGGCTGCGCTGGTTGGAATCCGGCAGCGGGTGAACTACGAAGCGCAGGCCGCGATTGAACTGGAGATGGCCATTTCGGATTCGTCGGAATCGCACAACGAAACTGGATATCCCCTCAATTTGCTGTCAGATGACGCGGATTGTGAGTCAGGAAAGTGCAAATGGATCATCGGCACTCGTCCGTTGTTCGAGGCTTTGCTCAACGACCTCCGGCAAAATCTCCCTGCGGCGACCATCAGCCGGCGTTTCCACAACGGTCTAATCGATACGTTTGCCGAGTTAGCAATCCGTCTGCGCGAGCAAACCAATCTCAACCGCGTATGTCTCAGTGGTGGAACGTTTCACAATGTTTATTTGTCGCACCGGCTCGAGAAGCGCTTATCTGAGACGGGATTCGATGTGTTCACACAGCAAGAAGTGCCCTCCGGAGACGGTGGTTTGAGTTTGGGACAAGCCTTGGTAGCGGCTGCAAGATGCAAGCGCAAGATGTTCGATAGCGGGGGTCCGATACCAGATCATGCAAGGTGAGTGGAGAATTTATGACGAACCAGCCAACGAAGAGTGCAGCACGCGAGATTGGACCAAGCACCGTTAAAAAAAACGGGGCCGGACAAAACAATATCAGGCAAGACGACCGTATCCCGCGGTGGGCCACAACTGGCGCTTCCCTGGCTGCAGGGTTGGCATTCCTCGCGCTCTGGTTCTGGCTCTTGCCCATCTGGCTAGGCTTCAAGGTTGACTGGTCAGGGACAGCGCGCTGGCGTTACCTTGCCGCCATACCTTCCGCATTGGGTTTTACCGTAGCGCTCCGGTGTGTTTGGGATTTCGGATGGACAGGACACGGAACGCCCGTTCCAGTTGCCCCACCGACGCGACTAGTTGTGGTGGGATTCTATCGATATGTGCGCAATCCCATGTATTTAGGCTTCTACATTGGATGGGCCGGACTTTGGGTGATCTTCGGACGAGCCAACGCCGCGATGTTGACCGCTACCGCAATCGTGGTTCTTGGCGTGGCTCTGTTTGTGCTTCTTTATGAAGAGCCGCACTTGCGAAAGATCTTCGGCCAGCAATACGAGGAATACTGTCGCAACGTCCGTCGATGGACGCCGCGTATTCACGCCTGGAATCAGAATGAGTAAAGAAGACGATTCTTACCAAACCTCGACGGCAACTATGTAGCAACCGTCGTTTCGACCGCTTCGTCGGTGGTCCACCAAATACCAAGCTCAGTCGGATGCTGCCGGCATCGATAAGAGACTCCCAAGCGATCCAGTTCACCGAGCACTTCCGCGATCGCGTGATTCAGCGATGCCTTCACCAGCTTACTAAGACTGCAGCCCGCGTCGTAACCTTCCGCTGCAATTCCGACCAGCAGCAGATCCGCAGGCGCAACTCCGAACAGATCGGCGCTGAGGATGGCATCGACCAGTGCGGGTGAGTGCGGATCCATGCGCACCGAGGGACGGTACCGCATAATATCCGCTTTGCGATACAGGAACACAGTACCGGACGCTGCGGCAATGTCTTTCGCGTCCACCGAATCGATCAGGATGACGGCGTCTCTGCCCGAGAGCTGATCGATCAGGTCAAGCGCTGGAGTCCCGAGGTCGGCCACTTCAACGCCATCCTCGAACTCGTAGCGCGAGTCCAGAAGACGTGCCAGATAAGGCCCAACGCCGTCATCGCCCAGTAAAACGTTCCCGATCCCGCCGATCAGTATCTTTCTTGTCATAAGTTTTTCGTCACACCGTCGTTGTCGCGGCGAGCTACAGCACTTTCACCTTAGCGATCTGCTTGCCCGTCGGATCGAAAGTGTGGCACGCACAAGCCATACAAGGATCGAAGGAATGTACCGTGCGCAAGACCTCCAGCGGTTCTTCAGGCCGAGCCAGCGGAGTATGCAGCAGCGAAGCCTCATAGGGACCGTGCGCGCCGGAAGCGTCGCGGGGGCTTGCATTCCACGTTGAGGGAACGACTGCCTGATAGTTCTTGATTTTCTCGTCCTTGATCACAATCCAGTGCGACAACGTGCCGCGGGGCGCTTCGTGAGTTCCAACTCCTTCCACTTCGTGTCCGGGAAAGACTGGCGCGTTGTGAACCGAATAGTCCCCTTTCGCGATGTTGTCGGTCAAAAGCTGCAAGTGCTTCTGCGCCAACTCTGCCAACATCGAAGCGCGTATCGCGCGTGCGGCGTGCCGCCCCAGTGTGGAGTGCAGCATGTCAGGAGTTACGTGAAGGCCACCGATGCTCTCCACTTTATTGATGGCGAGATTGGCATGCTTCACCGTCAGAGGATGTCCCTGCGCGTATCCAATCAGAACCTGTGCCAGCGGACCAACCTGCATCGGTTGACCATTGAAACGTGGAGCCTTCACCCAGGAATATTTCTGCTCGCCGTTCCATCCCGTGAAATCGGGTTCGGTCTCTCCAGCCCAGGGATGCAGCGCCTTACCACCGTGGTAGTAGGCGTGCGCCACATCTTCGCTCACCGCATCGCGAAACTCCTTGTCGGATGCGGTTTTGAAGGGATGAACGCCGGCGATGTTTCCGTTCATAATCAGGCCACCGGGAAGATCGTACGCCGTGCCCGCGCTGTCCAGCGGTAGATCGGGCACAGCCATGTAGTTTTTCACGCCGCTGCCAATCTTGAACCAATCGGGATACATGGCGGCAATCGCGCAGACATCGACAACGTAAACCTGGTTGACGAACGCGACCACCTCTTCAAGAAGCAGGCGTATCGTTTCTAGCCGGTCCATGTTGAGCGCGCTGGCGCTATCCAGATCGATGGCGTTGGCGACGCCTCCAACGTTCAAATTCTGGATGTGCGGAGTCTTCGATCCGAGGAGCCCGACGACTTGCAGTGCCTTCCTCTGGTACTCGAGCGCCTGCACGTAATGCGAGAAGGCCAGCAGGTTTACATCAGGCGAGAGCCGCATCGCGGGATGACCCCAGTAGCCGTTCATAAAAATCCCCAACTGTCCGCTGCTCGCGACCGCATTGACACGATCTTGTGCTGCTTTGAACTCGTTGCGGGAATTGCGCGTCCACGGAGACAGGCTTTCCGCCAGTTTGGCGGTCGCCGTTGGATCGGCCTTGGGAATCTCAAGAATGTCGACCCAGTCCAGCGCCGACAGTTGGTAGAAGTGAACAATGTGGTCGTGCAAAGCGTGCGCAATCAGGATGAGATTGCGAATGTATTGCGCGTTGAGCGGGATCTCGAGTTTCAACGCGTCTTCCACGGCGCGCACGCTGGCCATGGCGTGGACGGTGGTGCAAACACCGCAGAAACGCTGGGTGAAGAGCCATGCGTCACGCGGGTCGCGGCCTCGTAAAATCGTTTCGATGCCCCGCCACATGGTGCAAGAAGCCCATGCATTGCTGACCGCATTGTTGTCAACTTCGACGTCGATACGAAGATGGCCTTCGATTCTGGTAATTGGGTCGATCGTAATTCGTTGCGACATAACACCTGCTGTCAGAGAGGATCTTTGGTGTCTGGTTCGTTTTCGCCAAAATATCCGTATTTGAAATATCCGGTCCATCGAATGTACGGTCTACGGAACCAGAAGTAATTCGCCATGCGGTGCCACTCAGAAAGCGGAGCCGGCAGAATTGCAATTCGCTTCACGATCAGAAGAAATCCCGCTATGCCCATTGATATGAACCCGAGCGATACGAGAATTTCGACCGTCGTGGGGAAATAAAGTGATTCGGGGTTCGGCCGGAACGCCAGAGTGGTCGGGCTAAAGCGATAGATCATGCCGCCCAGCGAACTGAGGATGTACCCCAGGAACATCCAGCGCGTTTTGTGATTGCTCAGAGAACGGCGAAGCATCCAGCCGCCCATGGAAGTCAACAGAACTTCCATCCAGAAAACGCCGGCGAAGCGGTCAAAGTGGAAGGCGGTGCCCAGCGCGCCCCGGAAGATGATGTCGATAGTGCGCAATCCGAGCCAGGCGAAAATCAGCCAACTCGTGATGAGTGCCGCTTCGTCAAGAACTTCCATGTCCATGGCGCGCTTCCATACCAGGCAACAAAGCATGGTCGTTCCGGCGACGCAGCCGAATGACATGAAACTGGCCGCGCCCAGATAGAGCAAGGGCAACCACGGCGTCTGCCACAAAGGATGAACGCGTTCGCCAGCCAATAGCATCAACGCGCCCAACGAAGATTGATGCATTCCCGGCAGCAGGTAGGCCGCCGCAATCAGGTAGGGAAAGAAATAATGCAGGATGCGTTCCAGCCGTTCAACACCCGGCCGCAGACGCGAATCGAAGTACCAGAGACGCTCCAATACGGGAGGAACATTTTCCAGGGCGAGCGGAATCATGGCGTAGATCGACATGCAGATCGCGACTTCGGCGAGCGGGGAGTGCATGTTCCACTTCCAGGGGAAGACCATCCAATAAAAATTCCAGGGACGCCCTGCATCGATGCCCAACAACAGAAGACCACAGGCGTACGCCAGGAAACTGGTGAGCAGCGCCATCCGCATCAGGGCATGCAGGCGTTTGCGGCGGAAGACCCACGCGGCGATCCCCACTGCAAAGGCACCCGATCCGAGCGCCGTCATCACCATCACGTTGAAGGTTTTCCAAATACCCCAGCCATACGCGTCGTTCATGCCGCTGACGGGTCCGAGTCCGTAAAGCTCGCGGTAGGCGGTCAGTCCAAACGCAACCAGAGTCAGCGCCACCAGGCAGAGAAAAAAGGGATTCACTACCGGGAAACCGTAGACTGGCACCGCACGCTCCCAGCGCGCGTTTTCGACTGCTGCGACGTTCGCGCCAGGCTCATTCAGGATGGCTGTGCTCATAGTTGCGCCCTCAGTCCCGTTTCCTTCTCGCGCTCATGCGCTTCGTGCTCATGCCCTTTCAGGCTCTTGCGAATCACCTGGACCAGTCCGGCATACAATAACGCCGGCAACGCGAAATACTGGTAGAGCCGTCTCTGCCAGCGCAAAGTTCTCGCCGGTACCGACTCCGGGCCAAGTTCCGGGAGCCCGAGTTTTTCAAACGGCACGCGAGAAAGATATAGAGCTTGCGTGCCCCCATTGTCGGTTTCTCCGTACACGCGGTTCTGGTAGTAGCGGCCAGGATTCGTCTTGATGCGCTTCTTGGCTTCGCTCAGAAGTACGGTGCGCGGGCCGTAGATCACGGCGCCCGTCGGACAGACCGTGGTGCAGCCGGGTTTCAGTCCCTTGTCCAGCCGGTCGCTGCACAACTCGCACTTGGTAACGCGCGGGTTGTATCCCTGCCATTGAAAGCGCGGAATGTGATACGGGCAGGTGATGGTGCAATAGCGGCAGCCAATACACTTGTCGGCCGTCCAAGTCACGATTCCTGTATCCGGATCTTTGTGGAGGGCCTGAAAGGGGCATCCCGCCGCGCACGCCGGATCCAGACATTGCATGCATTGGCGCTTCACGAAAGACGTTGCAGACCCGTCTTCCGGCTTGTAGAGCTTGATGATGTTGCGTGTGAGATCGTTCAGGTCGGAAGGTGCCTGATGCAGAGCGTCAGTTCGCGTATCGGAAGGAGTGTCGTTCGCTTCCGCGCACGCCGCCACGCACGCTTTGCATCCGATGCAGATGCTCGCGTCATACAGCAATCCGACGGCGGCATTCGGCATCGGAATCTCTTCCGCCGCCATGGTTTTTGTGCCAACGGTGAGCGCTATCGCTGCCGGTACGCTAGCCTTGCCGACGGTCGTAAATAATTCTCGCCGAGTGATGGCCACATCAGTCCTCTTTCCTATCGGCTTTCTTATCGGCCTGCGTATCAGTTTGCCCCTTCATCTTCTCTGCCAGGGCGCGGTCGGCTCCGATGCGTTCCATGCCCGCTTCCTGGCTGCTTCGGAAGCGCGACGACGCAACCCACGCGGATCCGCCAACCGCTCCCGCGACCGCTCCCAGCAGCGCCACAGCGCCCGTCTGTATTTTCCCGTTGGCACTGTAAATCGGTGGATAAGTATCGGGCGGCGTCGCCAGATGGATCGGGACCGTCTCCGCGGTCCGCATGCGCCAGACCACGCTTTTCTCGGTGCAACCAACGCAAGGAATTCCCAACCCGATCGGCCAGACCCCAGGAATCTCGTTGAAGTGCCGCGTGGAACACGCAGCATGCGTCACGGGACCCTTACATCCAAGTTTGTAAAGACACCATCCGTTGCGGTGGCCTTCGTCTCCGAAGGCGGCCGCGAAACGGCCCGCATCAAAATGTGCGCGGCGAGGGCAGTTTTCATGGATCACTCGCTCATACGCGAATTTCGGGCGGCCGTAATCATCCATTGCCGGAAGCTTGCCCATGGTGACGTACTCGAGAACCACCGCCAGCAAGTTGTAAGGATTCGGCGGGCATCCGGGCAGTGTGATAATCGGCTTGCCGGAAATCACCGAACTCACGCCCATGGCTCCTGTCGGATTCGGGTCAGCCGAAGGCACTCCGCCCCACGACGCGCACGACCCGATCGCAATCACGGCCGCCGCCTGCGCCGCTACTTCCCGCAGGACATCGACTCCGGGTCGTCCGCCCATTTCGTAGTAGATCCCGTTGTTCTTGGTCGGAATCGAGCCTTCCACCACCAGCACAAATTTGCCGGCGTTATCGGCGACGGCCTGGCGCAGCGCCGCTTCGGCCTGCGCACCCGAGGCAGCCATCAGAGTTTCATGGTAATCGAGCGAGATCACGTCAAGGATGAGGTGAGCCACATCGGGAGCCGACGTCCTTAAGAGGGTTTCCGTGCAGCCCGTGCAGTCCTGAAAGTGCATCCAAATTACCGAAGGCCGCTTCGTTTTCCCGATCGCTGCCGCCACTTGCAAGACCGAACTCTTGCTGGTCAGGGCCAATCCGGCGGGCGCGGTCGCCATCAGCATGCCGCATAACTGGAGAAAGCTTCTTCGGGAGACTCCGCTTGCTTTCAGGTGTTCCGCAATAGTTGGGTGCTTGGACATGAGAGCTTCCTCGGTATCGCACTACCTCATCTACAGCTGGCCATGGATCGGCATTGTTTATCTCTCGGATCGATAATTCAAAACAGTGACGAAAATCACCAATCAACGTGATGCGGTGACGATTTTGCAGGGCGAAGCGGCTATTTTAGGATCCGATTTCATTGGAATTGAAGAGAACTGGCAGGAATGGTCGTCCGATAGGGTCGCATTCGACCGCAGGGTTATCCAAAGATAGCCGCGCGAATGGCAACAGGAGTCACCCGCAGTTGCCCGGCCAATTCTTTCCCGGCAACTTTTGTGGGTGTTATGCTTTCTAAGATTCACGGATCAGGTTTTTACGATGAGCAACCAATGAATCAAAGCACGGTGCAGCTGGAGAAAGTGTGCAAGAACTATGGCGACGGCCAAATCGTCCACGCACTTCGGGATATCGATCTCAGCGTCGCTCAAGGCGAACGAGTCGCCGTCATGGGTCCTTCCGGTTCCGGCAAATCTTCTTTGCTTAATTTGATTTGCGGTTTGGACGACCCTACTACCGGCACTGTGAGTGTTGCGGGGGTCGATTTGTCGGAACTCAACGACGACCAGCGAACCCGAATGCGGCGCGAGAAGGTCGGCATGATCTTTCAGACGTTCAACCTTCTGCCCACCTTGACTGCAATCGAGAATGCCGCGCTTCCCCTTCGCCTCCAGGGTATGGGACGAAAGAAAGCGGAACAGCGAGCGACGGCCATGCTCGAACGCGTCGGCCTGAAGACAAGAATCACGCATCTGCCCGATGAAATGTCAGGTGGCGAACGGCAGCGCGTTGCCATCGCGCGCGCCCTTATTTTTTCGCCCCCGCTCCTGCTTGGAGACGAGCCAACGGGCAATCTCGATTCCGCCACCGGAGAGGAAATCCTCGCTCTTCTCGACGATCTCCACAAGGAATTCAACAGCACTCTACTGCTCGTGACGCACAACGATCTCGCCGCCAGCTTTTGCGATCGCGTAATCACTCTTCGCGATGGTCGCATCTTGAAAGAGCACCATAACGATCCTGCCGTCGCCAGGTCCCACGAATGTTCTTAGCGCTCTGGCACATCAGTCTTCTGCAGTGGTGGAACCATCGTCTTCGTCTGCTGTTGACCACAATGGGCATCGCGCTGGGCGTTGCCGTGTTCTTTGCCATCCGGACCGCCAATGTGACGCTGCTCGACTCGCTTCGCCTCACGGTCGAAAAAGTCGCCGGTAAAGCCACTCTGCAAATCACCGCCGGCGAAACTGGCTTCCCCGAAGAAATACTGGATAAAGTTCGCGCGACTCCCGGCGTCAAGCTGGCCGAGCCAGTTATCGAGGTCATCGCGCGCACGGCCTTCCCGGATGAGGGAAATCTCCTCATTCTCGGGGTCGACACCGCGGGCGATCAGCAACTGCGCGATTACGAGTTCGACAAATCACAGACCCAGATCTCCGATCCGCTCGTCTTCCTGGCGCAGCCCAATTCCATTCTGCTTTCGCGCGCCTTCGCGGACCGCCACTCTCTCAAAATCGGCGATACCTTTCCCTTGTACACGTCCATGGGACGCAAGGACTTCACTGTGCAAGGAACATTTAAGCCCGTCGGCATCGGCGAGGTCTTCGGCGGCAACATTGCCATCATGGACGTCTATTCCGCCCAGGTCGTTTTCAACCGCGGCCATAATTTTGACCGCATCGATCTGATGAACTCTCCCGATGTGCCGGTAGAAACTGTGCAGCGCAACCTGCATGCGAATTTGCCCGCAGGGCTCGAAATCGTGCCTCCGCAAACCCGAGGCCAGGATCTCGAAAGCGCCATTACCGCCATGCGCGTCGGTTTGACGATCACGAGCTTCACTGCCCTTCTCGTCGGCATTTACATCATCTTCAACTCCTTCACCATCGCGATCAATCAGCGCTGGAAAGAGATTGGCATCCTGCGCGCCGTAGGCGTCGAGCGTCGCAACATCAATCTGATGTTTCTCTGCGAAGCCTTTCTGATGGGAGTGATCGGATCCGCCCTCGGAGTGGTTGCCGGCTTTTACCTGGCTGCAATCGGCGTCAAAGTAATGGCCAACATGGCTTCCGCGGTATACGGCTTCTTATCCACGTCGACGCCAGTCGTCTTCAGCTACAAGTACGCGATCATCTCCATGCTGCTCGGAGTCACCACGTCCGTGGTTGGTGCGTGGTTCCCAGCACGTGCCGCGTCCCAACTCGATCCCACGAGGGCGTTACACAACATTGAGGCGCGCAACCGCGAAGCTGTGCTGGGATGGCGCCGCGTCACTCTCGGCCTCGTTCTGACTTTGTCCAGCCTCGCGCTGATGATCTGGACGCCGTCCGGGGTGGGAGCTACCTTCCAATTCTCCTACGCCGTGTTGATGCTCTTAGGCTTGACGACCCTGTTGCCCAAGCTCATCGAGATCCTCTCTCACGTCCTGCGCCCGATCATGGATTGGCTGGGCGGCGCGGAAGGCAGCCTGGCAGTGGACGCGATGATCCAGTGCCCCCGCCGCAGTTCCGCCACTGTAGGCGCTCTCATGGTCGGACTCATGTTTGTCTTCTCGACCGCAGCCTACATTCAAAGCTACCGGCACATGGTCGACCGCTGGATGAAGGAGTCTCTCAACGCTGACATTTTTGTCGCCACCTCCACCACAATGAGGTCCACGACCTATCATTTCAGCGAAGAACTGGGTCGACAGATCGCAGCCATTCCCGGCGTAAAACGCCTGGAAAACGTTCGTTTCACTACCATTCCCTATGACGGCGATAGTGCCGCCCTAATTGCCATTGAAATGAATGGTTTTATGGCCCGGGCCGTGGACGCTGTCCAAGGGGAGAACCAGAAAGTCCTGCTCGACAAACTTCCCAAAGGCGAGGGCGTGCTGGTCTCCCGCAACTTCGCACTGCGCTGGAAGAAGCACGTCGGTGACTCGCTCACGCTGAATTCTCCGACTGGCGCTCTTACGCGCCCGATCCTTGGCGTTCTCGATGACTATCGCTCGGAGAAAGGTACGATCTTCATCGACCGCGCGCTTTACAAACAGTACTGGCACGATAGTGCCGTCGACTTCTTCTTTCTGACTTTGAATCCGGGCGTCGATCCCGTGGTCGCTAAGCGGGAGGTGCAGAACCTGACCGCGAATACGATCCACGCCTTCGTCTACACCCAGGTTGAATTCAAAAAGTGGGTGTACGGCCTGGTCGATCAGTTTTTTGTACTCAACTACATGCAACTGGTCATTGCTGTGATCGTGTCCGTGCTGGGAATCGTGAACACGCTCATGATTTCGATCTTTGAGCGCAAGCGCGAGATTGGAATCATTCGTGCCATCGGCGGCCTGCGGGTTCAGATCCGCAAGCTGATCTTACTGGAAGCAGTCGCCATCTCCATCGTGGGAGTAGCACTCGGGGCGCTCGCCGGGATGTGCAGCACTGAATTCAATGTCCACACCGTATCGATGGTCTTAGTGGGATACGCCGTTCCATTCTTAATTCCGTGGACTCTGATTCTCATCAGTCTGCCGGTGGTAATTGTGGTTTCGCTTCTGGCCGGATGGTGGCCCGCCCAGCATGCGTCGATGAAAGATATTATTGAGGCGATTGGATATGAATAATCCGCGCGGCATTGGAAGAACAATCAACTGGTTTCTCGTTTCGACTTTGTTTCTATCCGTCATGTTTGCAGGGGCGTTTGCCGAGACCGACGCCCGCAAGATTCTCGATGGCGTCTATGAGCAAGACACAAGCCACGACACGACCATGAGGGGCGTGTTCGACATTTTCGATAAAGACGGACACAAGACCACGAAGAAGTTCATGCTCTACCGCCTGGGCTCGCCCGGAGATAGCAAGACGATTGTGCGCTTCAGCGATCCCCCGGAGATTCGCGGAGTTGCCCTCCTTTCGTACAATCACACAGGCGATACGGACCGGCAGTGGCTGTACATCCCCGCCACACAGCGTAGTCGCAGTGTCGCGCCGCGGGAACTTTCGGAGAAGTTCGCCGGCACCGACTTTACCTACGAAGACGTTGAAGAACGCGTGCTCGACAATTTCCATTACCGACTTCTCGGCGATAGCGAGATGATCGACGGACACAAGACTTACAAAATCGAAGCCGTTCCCATCGATAGCAGCCGGTCGCAATATAAATATGTCTACTATTGGGTCGGGCAGGATGTTCCTGTAATTCTTCATGCCGAAATGTACGACCGGGACGGAAAACTGGTACGCGAACTTCACGCGTCAGCGCTAAAAAAAGTTTCTGGAATGTGGGGGGCTCGCCACATTGAGATGAAATCGGTAGAGGACAAAACTCGAACCGTCCTAACTATCGATGAGGCCAAGTTCAATCAACATCTCGATGAGAAACTTTTTACTCCTGAAGATCTGGGCGAGGTGCCCGCAACGAAGCATTAAGCCGCTTTCGGCGGATCGATCACTTTCAGCCACGCGATATTTCACTCTGCAAGATAAGCGCGCCTAGGTGCTCGGGTTTGGCGTTCCGTCGTCGCGGTCGGTACGTGGTTGCGCGGGCTGCACGGTATCAACCTGGTCCGCGATGCGACGCACGGGGTTAGGATCGATCTCTCCGCCGTGACGACGCAACTCTTTGACGATCGTTTCGTGGTCGTTGGCTCCGTAATCGCGGGCGAAACGAGTCAGGGCCTGGGTGAGAATGTCGTGATGGTGAACGTTCTCGAGTCCCGGCTCGCGGGTCACATTCAGCCATAGACGATGAAGAAGCACAACATCCTCGTTCTTCATAGTGGGCGTATGGGGGCCGATGCGAAAGGTGTCAACAGTGCCGTTCGGCTCGACGATTTGAAGGATAAACTGTTGTTTGGGTTCCGGGATCGCTTCCCATGCGCTCCCAAGAACGAAGGCCTGCTCGGCGGCCGATATTTTGCTGGATAGACCCGCAACTACCCCTGAAGACTCCAGGTTATGTGCTGTCTGCGCGACCGCCGACCATGGGTCGCGAGCGGGCACAAGCAGCAGCGAGATTTTCTTTCCGAAGCTTTCGGCGACCGAAACGGCGCGAGTAAAGACAGTCTGCTCGTAATCGCTGAAAATCTGCTCGGTGGAAAGTCCGTAAGCAGCAGTGCCGAACTGGCTGATGCGCGCGGTCATGACGACGACATCCTGCTCTTTTGTGTCGGTGCGTTCGAGCACCCACTTGAGATGATTGAGCGTGTTGTAGTCGCGGACAGGAACGAGCACGTTGCCGGGTCGAATACCGACGGTTTCGCGCTCGACGGTGTCGGCTTGCTGCAACTGGAATTGCTCTTTCATCTGCGCGGCATGGTCGGCATGCTTGCGGCGATTGACTCTTTCCGAAAAGCTGAAAATCGCGAAGAAGATGACGGAGAAAATCAAGCCGCTAACTGTTGCCACCGACTTGGTAAAGAGATTGACGATCGCGGTCGAGAGCAAAACCATTCCGACCGAGGCCAGTCCGATGGGGATTTCGACTCCAAAGATGTGCAGATTCGGGGGAACTTTCCAAGCGCGCACGCCTTTATAGCGGTAGCGCAGGACGAGCATGGAAATGGTTTTGAAGACGAAGCTCCACACAACTCCGAAGGCGTAGGCTTCGCCAAGGGTATAGATATTGCCCCAACTGACGATGATGGTGAAGAGTTGGAGCCCCACAATCAGATTAATAATGCGATAGGTGGTGCCGAAGCGCTTGTGTGGACGGCGGAACCAGTCGGCCAGGACTCCGTCTTCCGAGACGCGATTCAATACGCCGTTCGATCCGACGATGGCGGTGTTGACCGCTCCCGAGAGAATCAAAAATCCGACGACGACGACGAAGGCGCGGAAGGCCAGTCGCAAGATTTGCGGGCCAACCATATTCATGGCGAGTCCGGCGATCAGGTTATCGCTGTAAACCTTCATGCGGACGTCGTCGGGGATGAGCATGACGGCGAGCAGCGAGACGAGTCCGGTGAAAACGAAGCTATAGACGCCGATGACGATCGCGGTGCGCTTCAGGTTTTTGAGTTTGGGATGCGCCAGTTCGCGATAGACCTGGGCTAAGGATTCTTCGCCGCTCATGGCGAGGACGGAATGTCCGAAACCGATGATCAGGCCGAGAATGCCGAACATGTGCGGCAGTTTGCTGTGCTTCCAGAAGCCCAGCGACTCGGAACTGTAATGAATGTTCGCGAGCGTTGGAAAGGGAGGCAGATGTCCGCCGACTTTGAAGAGTGTGAAGAACGACCACCCCAGCAGCATGACCACCATGACGGTCGTGATCTGCATGACCCAGAGCGCTTTTTCACTCGATTCTTCGATGCCTTTGATGTTCTCCCACCAGAAATACATCGTGACGGCAACGGCGAAAACGACGGCGGTGCCGTTGACGCCGACTTGCGGGGTGCCGTGAAACAGATGGTGAACGGCGGAAGGAATCCAGCCATGCGCGTCGGCAATGGTCAGCGTGTCGTTGATGAGTCCCGCGATGTACTGTCCGGCAGAGACGCCCGACACGGGTCCGGTCAGAATGTAGTCGAACATCAGCGCCGAGACGCTCAGTTTGGCAAGCGTCCCGCCAAGCGCTTCTTTG
>Ga0302274_10001720_pt1 | contig 20654 bp, 14 predicted proteins | sample III_Bog_N2_1_FD_198755 | JGI IMG/M metagenome (GOLD analysis project Ga0302274, IMG submission 198755) | Peat permafrost microbial communities from Stordalen Mire near Abisko, Sweden - III_Bog_N2_1 | ecosystem: Environmental > Terrestrial > Soil > Wetlands > Peat | place: Sweden: Abisko...
CTTTCGGCACGACTAAAGTCGTGCCCTGACACTTCTTGCCTTTCGAAATAAGTTTTTACGCAGCCTATGAAGCCTCTCCTGCTCCCTCCGATTGGTCTCCATCCCCGGTCCCCAACAGCGAGGGACCGAGCGAAAAGTAACCGCAGGTCCTTCGACTCGCTGCGCTCGCTCAGGATGACAGCTTCGAGGGTGAGTCCCCGCGGTTCAAGGATGCGCCGCCCTCCGGCATCTGAAATTCAAAGTTCTGCGCGTGTAGTATTTTGTGATAAATTGAGCTGGACATTGCTGTATTCAATCACAACTGGACATTACTGCATTCAATCAAGTTTGGGAGGTTGTGCCTTGAAGATTCGTTTGTATGTTTCCATCCTGGTTTTGACGTTTCTGGGCGTTCTCCCAGCCCTATCCGCAGGTGAGCCTGGCAACAAGAACATTCCGGCGCCAGCGCCAGAGCCCACTTGGACCGGCTTCTATGCCGGTTTCAATGGAGGCATCACTTGGGGCCACAACAATCACTACGATTTCATTACGGAAGATGACGCCCCTCCCTTCACTGTGATCGGCAGCTTGCTGGGCGGAACGGTGGGCTATAACCGCCAACTCGCGCAACAGATTGTTGTCGGCGCGGAGGGCGATGGCGATTGGGCCGATATCTCCGGCAAGTCGAACTGTCCGTTGGAAACCTACGCCTGTTCCACCCATGTGGGTGCGCTGTCTTCGATTCGCGGCCGCATCGGTTACGCCAAAAAGCGCTTTCTGCCGTTTGGAACCTTCGGTCTGGGTATTGGCGATTTCAAGTATCGCACCTACCTTATTTCATCGGGAGTGGATTTCATCACTCCGTTTACGACGACCAAGGAGGGCTGGGTGATAGGCGGCGGGGCGGAATACGCGCTCCCGCACAAAATGACTTTCAAGGGCGAATATGACTTTTACGGCTTCGGGAACAGCACCGCACCTGCCAACACACTCGAAGCAGGTGAGGGCGTGATTCTCCATAGCAATCTGCAAGTCTTCAAGTTCGGTTTGAATTATCGCTTCTGATCGATGCGGATGAGTCTGATTCCGCAAGCGGGATTGAACGAAGCGTGCGCCCCCAGGTCTCGATTTCAAGGCCTGGGGGCACACGGTTTTATTGACTGATTTCGATGGGGATCCGTGCCTCGCTCCGAAGGGCTCTCTAGCGCATTTATAATCGGGAACGAAAGGGCGCGGCTCAAGGGCGCGCAGGGGGTCGAGGAAGAGTATGGCGGATTTGCAGGGAAGAGTGGCGCTGGTGACCGGAGCGGCGCAGGGAATTGGGCGCGCGATTGCGCTGGAGCTGACCAAGGCCGGCGCGACGCTGGCGATTGCCGACATCAACGAGGAGAAGCTGGGCGCTGTTGCTGCCGAGATCACTGCTCTGGGCGGGACGGCGGCGGCCTTCAAGCTGGATGTGTCGAACCAGGAGTCGATCGAGAACGGCGCCAAGGCTGTGCTGGACAAGTTCGGCAAGGTGGAGATTCTGGTGAACAACGCCGGCATCACGCGCGACAACCTGATGATGAGCATGAAGCGGGCGGAGTGGGATCTGGTGTTGGCGATCAACCTGACCGGGCCGTTTCTGCTGACGCAGGCGCTGCTCAGGCCGATGATCAAGAACCGCTGGGGGCGGATTGTGAATATGGCCAGCGTGGTGGGCCGCGCGGGACAGGCGGGCCAGGTGAACTACTCGGCCTCGAAGGCGGGACTGATCGGGCTGACCAAATCTCTGGCGCGCGAGGTGGCCTCGCGGGGGATTACCGTGAATGCCGTGGCGCCGGGCTACATTGAGACGCCGATGACGGCGGTGCTGGACGAGAAGGTGACGGCGGCGATGCTGGCCAATATCCCGCTGGGACGGCGGGGCACGGATCTGGATGTGGCGCGGGCGGTGAAGTTCCTGGCCTCGGAAGAGGCCTCGTACATTACCGGCATGGTGCTGGATGTGAACGGCGGAATGTTCATGGGGTAAGCTGATCGACGGGCGGGAGCGCGGTGCGATCTTTGCCTGCTCTCGCCCTGGTCGCCTCCCGGTTGGCTGGATGGCGCGATACCGGAATCGGAAGTTTTCTCAAGTTACGATGCGGGTATGCCGATGACCTGATCTGGATGGTCATTGATGGCGACTCAAACAATTCGGGATACCAAGGCGCAAGACGCAACTCCCGAAGCGTCTGCGAAGACTGATGCGCCGGAGGCGTTGCGCTATGTGGCGCGACAGCCCATTCTGGACCTGCGGGCGCGTGTCCACGGCTACGAATTGCTCTTCCGCGCGGGGCGGGAGACGGCCTTCCGCGGCGATGGCGACCATGCCACCCGCACCATGCTCGACAATACGGTCATCTTCGGCCTGGAGAAGCTGACGGGCGGCCTGCCTGCCTTTGTCAATTGCACGCGCGAATCGCTGACCGACAGCCTTGTCCACGTGCTTCCGCCGAGCATGACGGTGCTGGAGATCCTGGAGAATCTGGAGCCGACCCCCAGCCTGATCGCCGCCTGCCGCAAGCTGAAGACGGAGGGATTCCGCATTGCGCTGGACGACTTCACCTGGAAGCCGGACTTCGATTCTCTGGTGGAGCTGGCCGATTATATCAAAGTGGATTTTATCCAGACCGGCATCCAGGAGCGGCGGATGCTGCTCAAGCGGCTGGAGAAACATACCGTGGCATTGGTGGCGGAGAAGATCGAGACGCAAGAGGAATATAAGCAGGCCTGCCAGGAGGGCTTCACACTCTTTCAGGGATACTACTTCTGCCGGCCGGCGCTGCTTGAGAACCGCAAGATTCCCACCAACAGCATCTCGCATATCGAGATCATGCAGCACCTGCGCAACAGCTCGATCGATGTACGCAAGCTGACCGGCCTGCTGAAGCGCGATCCCTCGCTGACCTATCGACTGCTGCGGCTGGTCAACTCGCCGATGTGCGCGATTCGCCAGGAGGTGCGCTCGATCCAGTCGGCGCTGATTGCCGTGGGCGAGGACACCTTCCGCCGCATTGCCATGCTGGCCATCGCCAGCGAATTGAATACCGGCCAGCCGGCGGAGATTCTGCGCATGGCCTTTGTGCGCGGACGCTTCTGCGAACTGGCCGCCGCACTCTGCGAGCTGGACCCGACCGAGCAATACCTGCTGGGATTGCTGAGCCTGCTGCCGGCGATGTTGCGCATCAGTATGCAGCAACTGGCCCCGGATCTGCCGATGCGCGATGAGATTCGCGAGGCTCTGCTGGGCGAAGCCAATGCGGAAAGCGTTCTGCTGCGCTGGCTGGAGAGCCACGAACGCGGCGACTGGGATGCCTGCGACGAGGTGGCTCTGGCTCATCATCTTGATCGAGAGATTTTGGCCGCCTGCTATGCCGAGGCTCTGCTGTGGGCCGAGGATGGATTGCGATCGGAGTAGAGGCCGCCAAGACGCTGCATATTGGAATCGAGTCGTTCGGTTCGCCGCGCCCCTCCGGGGCACAGCGTTCTTGGAGACAGCGTTCCCAGGGTTTCGCTGCGCTTCACCCTGCCACCCCAGCACGCAAAGACCGCGTGCCGGGGACCCCGGCCCTGGGCTATTGTCGATTGCCCCTCCGGGGCATCAGATACGGACCGAAAGGATCGTCCCTCAGGGGCTAAAGCCCGCAGGAATTTGCGGCCAATTGCGGCACGACTAAAGTCGTGCCCTTCAAAGCATTCAACAGCCTTGCTGCCAAGTTACTCGGCGTTCTTCTCCCAGGTCTTGGGGCGGCGGTTCTGCTGCAGGACCTTCTTGCGCAGGCGGAGGGACTTGGGGGTCACCTCGACCATCTCGTCCTCGGCGATAAACTCAATGGCCTGCTCCAGATTCAGCGAGCGGTAAGGCACCAGGCGAATGGCATCGTCGGCGCTGGAGGCGCGCATGTTGGTCAGCTTCTTTTCGCGCACCACGTTCACGTCGAGGTCCTTGTCGCGCGAGTGCTCGCCAATGATCATGCCCTCGTAGACCTCAACGCCCGCGCCGACAAACAAGATGCCGCGCTCCTGCAGGCCGTTGAGCGAATAGGTGGTGGTCAGACCCTGGCGGTCGGAGACCAGGGCTCCGGTGGGCCGCTGGGGAATCTCGCCCTGATAGGGAATGTAGCCGTCGAAGAGCGCGTTCATCACGATGGTGCCGCGGGTCTCGGTGAGCATCTCCGAGCGCAGACCGATCAGGCCGCGGCTGGGCACGCGGAACTCGAGGCGCACACGGCCCGAGCCGTGGTTGTGCATCTTGGTCATCTCGCCCTTGCGGGGGCCCAGCTTCTCGATCACCGTGCCGGTGTAGGCCTCGGGAATATCGATGGTGAGATGTTCAACCGGCTCCATGCGCGTGCCGTCCACCGTCTTGGTGACGATCTCCGGGCGTCCGGCGGAGAGCTCGAAGCCCTCGCGGCGCATCATCTCGATCAGGATCGCCAGTTGCAGCTCGCCGCGGCCCAGCACCTTGAAGGTATCCGGCGAGCCTGTCTCTTCGACGCGAATGCTGACGTTGGTGAGCAGTTCCTTCTGCAGGCGATCGCGCAAGTTGCGGCTGGTTACATACTGGCCTTCGCGACCGGCAAAGGGCGAGTTGTTGACGCTGAACTGAATGGCGATCGTCGGCTCGTCAATCACGATCAGCGGCAGCGGCGCGGGGTTCTCGACCGAGGTGATGGTCTCGCCGATGGTGATGCCCTCGACGCCGGCGACGGCGACAATGTCACCGGTCTCGGTCTCGGTGGTCTCGATGCGCTTGAGGCCGCTGAAGGTGAACAATTTTGTAATGCGCGTCTTCATCAGCGAACCGTCGCGCTTGCTGATCATGACGTCGTCGCCGGCGTGCAGCGTGCCCTGAAAGACGCGGCAGATGGCGATGCGGCCAAAGTAATCCGAGTAGTCGAGATTGGTGACGAGAATCTGCAAGGCGCCGTCGGGGTCGCCGGTGGCCGGAGGAATCGTGGAGACGATGGATTCAAAGAGCGGTTGCAGGTTGACGCCGGCAACGGCTGGATCGACCGAGGCCGTGCCCGCCTTGGCCACCGCATAGAGCACGGGGAAGTCCAGTTGCGTTTCGTCGGCGTCGAGATCGATGAACAGATCATAGATCTCGTTCAGCACCTCCTGGGGCCGCGCGTCGGGGCGGTCGATCTTGTTGATGACGACGATCGGCTTGAGCTTGGCTTCCAGAGCCTTGGAGAGCACATAGCGGGTCTGCGGCAGCGGACCCTCGGCGGCATCGACCAGCAGCATGACGCCATCGACCATCTTCAACGCGCGCTCGACCTCGCCGCCGAAGTCGGCGTGGCCGGGGGTGTCCACAATGTTGATCTTGCCGCCCTCGAAGACGATGGCGGTGTTTTTGGCCAGGATGGTGATGCCCCGCTCCCGCTCCAACTCGTTCGAGTCCATCACGCGCTCGGCCACCTGCTCGTTGGCGCGGAAGGTTCCGCTTTGCCGCAGCATGGCGTCTACGAGGGTTGTCTTGCCGTGGTCCACATGGGCGATGATGGCGATATTGCGTATCGTCTGAGTCACAGGGAGTTTTCCTTCTTTTGGTTCGGCCGCTTGGACCTTTGAGTTGGGAGACAATACAGTGATCAGTGATCAGTGATCCGTTGTCTGTGGTCAGAAAGCCTGATGGCTCTCTCAAAGTACTGAAAATCGTCGCACAGTGCGTCACTTTCCATTGTATCAGCAACCTGAATCACAGCCGCTTCAGTTGCGCCTCCACGCGGCAGCCGTTCTGGTTGGAGAACTTCAGCCTTCCGCCCAACTGATGCGCCAGGCTGGCGGCCAGCTTGAGCCCCATCGACGGACAGGCGCCTGCGTCGAAGTTCTCCGGCAGGCCTGCGCCGTCGTCGGTAACCGCCAGAGAGACAACGCCCTCGACGCGCTCGACGGAGACGGTGATCGTTCCTTGGCGGCCATCGGGAAAGCCGTGCTTGAAGCAGTTGGCCATCAGTTCATTGGCCAGCAGACCGAAGGGGATGGCCCGGTCCAGCGGCAAGGGAATCTCCTCTGCCTCGAGGCGCAGTTGAATCTGACCTGGCGGCGCGGAGTTCGAGGCGACAACGCCTTTGAAGAGATCGCGCAGGTAATCGCCGAGCGAGAGCCGGGCGACGTCGTCGGCGCGGTAGAGCCGCTCATGCACCAGTGCCATGGCGTGGATGCGCTGGATGGTGCTCTCAGTGGCCGCGCGAGCCTTGCCGGCGGGCTGCAGGCGGGCGCTCATGCGCAGCAGGCTCTGCACCACCTGCAGATTGTTCTTTACGCGGTGATGGATCTCGCCGAGAAGAACCTCTTTTTCCTTGAGCGAGGCCTGTATGCGCTCCTCATGCGCCCGCTGCTCGGTCACATCGTGCAGCGTGAGGACGATCATGGGCTGGGCGGTCGAGGTCATCTTGAGACGCGCCGCGCGGGCCTCCACCCACGCAACCGATCCGTCTTTGTGGCAGCAGCGCAGGGTGGCCGGATTGTGATCGCTCTCCTCCAGCCGGGATAACATCTTCAGCAGATGCTCGCGGTCCTCCGGCACCACAATCTCCATCCACGAACGCCCGATCAGCTCGTCGGGCTGCATGCCGAGCAGGGTGAGGCAGACGGGCGAGATATACACCAGCCTGCCCTCGCCGTTGTAGACCGCAACCAGATCCGAAGAATGCTCGACGATGGCGCTCATCAGCGCGCTGGTCTCATCCAGCCGGCTCTTCAGGCGGCCCAGCCGCGCCACGCGCTCCAGCACCAGGGGGAGTTCATTCCAGAAGCCGTCGGTCTTCTTCACATAGTCGGCAAAACCGCGGCGCAGGGCCTCGATGACCAGACTCTCATCGCTGACGCCGGTGACGATAACGACTGGAACCTCAGGAACACGCGCCTGTGCGGCATCGGCCAGCGGCCAGGGTTCGCCATCGGGAAGCCGGTAGTCGAGCAGGAGCGCGCAGAAGCCGCCGCTCTCATCGCCGCACAGGGCCTTCAGACCTGCCTCGACGCTGCCCGCAACCAGGACCGAATAGCCGGCGCGCTCCAAGGATCGCCGTACCAGTTCGGCGTTGCCGGCGTCGTCTTCGACCAGCAATACCCGCCGCGTTTCGGCAGGTATCTCGGCGATGGGTACACTGCCGGTCATGTCCTGGATGCCGCCTTTGTCCGGGGATTGTCCTCAGGCAAGCGGATCACCTGGAGAAAGAGACCCAGCCGCTTGATGGCCTCGATGAACTGCAGCGGGTCAACGGGTTTGGTGATGTAGACCGAGCAGCCCAATTCGTAACAGAGAGAGATCTCGCGCGGATCGTCGGTCGTGCTCAGCATGATGACTGGAATCTTGCCGGTGGCCGGATCGGCCTTGATCTGGCGCAGCACCTCCACGCCATTGACGCTGCCGGGCATATTGATGTCCAGCAGGATCAGCGGATCGGCACTGGTGCGCCCGTTGAACTGAGCTCGGCGGAAGACGTAATCGAGCGCCTGCGCGCCATCGTTCAGAGCGACAATGGGGTTGCCCAGCGCAATGCGGCTCAGATTGCGCCGCAGCAGCTCGATGTGGCCCTCGTCGTCATCCACGATCAGTATGGTAAAGCTGGACTCATACGCTGTCATGGCCGGTTAGCCTCCTGAGCGATCGTCGGCGTTTCCACAGGCGTTGAGGGCAGGGTGAAGTGGAAGGCCGAGCCCTCGCCCTCCCGGCTCTCCGCCCAGATCTTTCCCCCATGCCTCTCCACAATACGATGCGCAATAGCCAATCCCATCCCCTCACCCTCCGCCTGCTTGCGATGGAAGCGTTGAAAGACCTGAAATAGTTTTTTAATTCCGTATTCGGGAATACCCAGTCCATTGTCGCGCACCCAATAATGCACTTTATCCTCCTCCGCCTGTCCGCCGATCTCGATGCGCAGCGGCCGCTCGGGACAGCGATACTTAAGCGCATTGCCGATCAGATTGGAGAAGACCTGGCCCAGGGCCGTGATATCGGCATTTACGGAAGGCAATTGGCCTATATCAACCTCGGCTCCGGCCTCGGCGATCAACTGCTGGAAGGTGGCCACGGAGTTGGTTACCAGCTCCCAGACATTCACCCGCGTCATATGATAGACTTGGCGTCCCTGGCGCGAGAGTCCCAGCAGCGCATTGATCAGCCGTTCGAACTTCGTCGTGGAGGCGGAGATGTAGTGCAGCGCGCCGCCGATCTCATCCTCCAGAACCGGACGGACGCCGGGCCAGCACTCCTCCCAGCGCGGGCAGCTCTGGATGACCATCCTCAACGTCTTCGAGCTCTCCTCCAACTCACGCACGAAGCCCTGCACATTGACCAGCGGCGCGCGCAGATCGTGGGAGACGATGTGGACAAAGGCCTCCACCTCCTGATTCTTGCGCTGCAACTCAGCAACCGTCTCTTCCAGCTCATGAGTCCGGGCCGCAACGCGCCTCTCCAGATCGGCCGCCATTCGGGCCAGCGACTCCTCCAGCCGCTTCTGCACGGTCATGTCGCGCGCCACGCGGATGTAGCCGGTCATCTCGCCCGATTCATTGCGCACCGCGGTGAGCGAACCGCTGGACCAGAAGATCGATTCATCGCTGCGCCGGCGCCAGCCCTCGGCGATGCAATGTCCGCTGCGCGCTGCCTCCTCCAGCTCCTGGCGCGGCCTTCCCGCCGCCACATCCTCGGGCAGGAAGCTGATTGCATAGTCACGGCCCAAAGCAAACTCCGGCGCAAAGCCGGCCAGCGCCTGCGAGCCGGCAGTCCAACTGTCGATCCGTCCCTCGGCATCCATGGTATAGATCAGATGATCGGTGATGTTTTCCACGATGATCCGGTAGCGCTCCAGTTGGGCGTTGAGGTGAATCAAGGCCTCTTCCACGCGCTTCTGCCGCGTCATGTCGCGTCCCACGTACAAAAAGCCGGTCAACTTTCCGTCATCGCCGCGCAGCGATGCGATCACGCCCGTGGCCCAGATGAGTGAGCCATCCTTCGAGGCGCGCCAGACATCGCTTGCGCAGCGCCCGGTGCGCGCCGCCTCCTCTAACTCCCTTCCCGGCACCCCAGCCTGCCTGTCTTCCTCGGTCGAGCACAAGGAATACTCCTGGCCCAGCATCTCCGCGGCAGTGTAGCCTGTGCTTTTTTCGAGCGCGCTTCCCCAACTGGTAAACCGCCCTTCGGCATCCAGTGTGTACAGAACAAACTCGCCGATGTTCTCCACAATGAACTGATACTGCGCGATGCGTTTGCTGAACTGCCTGGTTGCCTCCTCGGCCGCCTTCTGCACGCTCAAGTCGCGCGTCACCTTGGCAAAGCCGTGCAGCTCTCCGTTGGGGTCGCGGATCGCGGTCATGGTCACCAGCGCCCAGAACTTCGTGCCGTCCTTGCGCCGCCGCCAGGCCTGAGTCTCAAAGCGACCCTCGCGGGCTGTGATTGCCAGCTCCCGCGCAGGCAAGCCGGCCGCCGCATCCTCCGGCAAAAAGACGATCGAGTAGTTTTGACCCAGCACCTCCTCCGCCTTGTATCCCTTGAGCCGTTCGGCCCCCAGATTCCAAGTGGCCACCCGGCCCTCTGGGTCGAGCATATAAATGGCGTAGTCGGTGACGCTGTCCACCAGCAACTGGTAGCGTGCCTCAAGATCCAACAGCGCGTGCCCGGAGATCTGGAACTCCTGGCTGGCCTCGCGCAGATCCTGGCTGGCGTCCCGCGTATTTTGTTCCGATTGACGGGAATCCTGGCCGGCCTCGCGCAGATCCTGGCTGCTCTCGCGCGTATTTTGTTCCGATTGACGGGAATCCTGCCCGACCTTGCGCTGGTTCTGGACGGCATCGCGCCTTTGCATGGCGGTTTGTTTCTCGTCTCCCGATTCCGGGTGAGGCAAACTGACAGGCGTATCTCGAGACGTATCCGAAACCGCGGAGTCAACCGGTTGCGAAGGATCTAAATCAGACATAGGGCCCTTCAGGGTTCTGATCTCAGCAGGTCGAGCGCGCCCCTGGTTTCCTGCCGCCCTGGGATCGGGGGGAGCGGGCGGCACAGTGACTACACTACCGTTTTCTGAGAGATGGACAGGGAGCAATTGTTAGATTGTTCATAGAATGAGTTCCAACTAAGAACATGGAGCGGCAAAGTCCTGTTGCGGGAAAATGGGCGGAGAAGATAAATGGTTCCCCGCCCGGAATATGCTGTCTTAGTTGACTGTGCGGGGCCGCGCTGTGCCCAGGAATGTGCCGCCTTGCAACAGGGTGTGCATCAGGTCTTTAGCGATGCGCGGGTCCGGGTCCATGCTCAAGCCGGTCAGCGTCCGCCCGATCAGGCTATCGGAGGCGACGCCCGACTCGCGCTCGAGTGCCTGATTGACGCGCACAATGCGCCCGTCGCCATCCAACTGCACCATCGCCGTCGGCGCCTGATCGAAGGAGTTTGCCTCGTCGATCGCCTCCTCGATGGCCTGCGAGCGAATGCGTTCAGCGGCATCGCGAATGGTAATCACATAGCCTTTGCGCGCGCCCGCGCCGCCGGCCAGCAGGGAGACGCTCAGGTCCACCTTGAGCGCGCCGCCGCCGTGCTGATGCAGCGTCCAGCCAAACTCCTCGACAGGAATGGCGTCTTCGCGGTTGTCCAGCAGCCGCGCCAATCGCTGGCTGCCGTCGTTCAGGCGCAGAACCTCCTCCAGCGAGCGGCCCTTGGCCTTGGCCAGCGACCAGCCGGCGAGCGCCTCGGCAGCCGCGTTCATGAACTCGATCCGGCCCTCGCAGGAGACCAGCAGCACACCCTCGCGCATTCCGCTCATGGTTGCGGCCAGCTTGCGATGCGCCGCATCCTGCTGCGCGTCCGCCCGGGCCTTGTGCAGCGCCACCTGCAGCGTGGCCTTCAGCTCGCCGCTCTGGAAGGGCTTGGTCAGATAGCCGTAAGGCATCTCCCGCGCCGCGCGCGCAATCGTCGATTCGTCGCTGTAGGAGGTCAAAAAGACCACGGGAATCTGATAGGCGGCGCGCAACAGGCCCGCCGTCTGAATTCCGTCGACGCTGCCCACAATGCGCACATCCATCAGCGCCAGATCCGGGCGATGAACTCCGGCTGCCACCAGCGCCTCGTCGGCGCTCTCGGCCACGCCCAGCACCTCGCAGCCCAACTGCTCCAACTCCTGTTTGAGGTCCAGGGCCACAATCGGTTCATCCTCGACTATCAGCAATCGTCCTCTCATCTGCGTATCCTCCTTGGGAAGTCTTGGGAATGCGTTGATGCGGGATCAGCCAATCACGCTCCGCGGGCGCTCTGAACGCACGTGCTCACTTACGTCATCGTCCGCAGTGAACGTGATCTTTAACAGCAAAAGTCACGTTGTGGAAATCACTGGTCATTTGGTTTTCCCAATGGTGAGTCCGGCCTGCGTTCTCGATTCGCACTCCGCGCACGGCATCGCAGAGTTTGCGCTACGATCATCTTGGAACGATGACACGCAAAGCCAAACCCCGCGCCGCAAAGCCGCGCTTCCGTGGAATGCTCGTGGCCTGCGCGGTAGCCTTGGCCATTCTGCTGCTGCTGGTGCGGCTGATCAACTTTGCGCACGGACGGCGATGAACAAGGACGTGCGCGCGATCAAATCCGTCTGCTTCGATCTGAAGTTACGGATGAACTCCTTCGAACCATGCGATTTTTTCCTCTTCCTTGCCCATCCTCCGCGGATTAAGTTAATCTGCTTCAACAGGCAGCCCGCAGAGCGGATTTTCCGGCAAAAATCCTTGCCGCCGTCCGCCGATGGCGTGGCGCCTGGTGCAAAATAGTCGAATCTGACGAGGTTATCCTTCGGAGGCAAGTCATGTGCAAGGAATCGATTCTCGGCGGCAGCAAGATCATGACATTTGTTCACATCACGGAGTGGGCGCGGGCGCGCGATTTTTACAAAGACGTGTTGGGGCTTCGCCTGGTGGAAGAGGAAAAGCCCTTCGCGCTGGTCTTTGACTCGAATGGAATCATGCTGCGCCTGACTCCCGGCGGCGAGCACAATCCTGCTCCCGGCACGGTGCTGGGCTGGCAGGTGGAATCCATCGAGAGCACGGTCGAGCAACTCACCGCGGCAGGTGTTGCATTCCTGCGCTATCCGGGGATGAACGACAGCGGCAGCTCCCCCGTCTGGACCTCGCCGAGCGGCGCGCGCGTCGCCTGGTTTCAAGATCCCGACCGGAATGTGCTCAGTTTGACGCAGTTTCCGTAAATAACCCTCCTCGTTTCAGAGAAGATGTTGCGAAGCGGTTTGCGGAAGACGCTTGTCGCGCCATAGACTGGTTGCGTCGCTACGGAGACGGTTTTTTTGTAGCCAATCTGCTTCGGCTCGGCGAAAGGAAAGCAACCCCTTGAAGCAGCCAAGCAGCTTTCACTTCTCCGGATTTATGTTGTTGTCGGTGGCCGGTTTGCCCTGATCTTCGCCGGATGCGGCTCCGGTTCATCGTCCGGTTCCTCGGGCTCGCCCGGTTCATCGGGGAATAACAATCCGCCGCCCCCGCCGACCGATCCCGGCCAAAGCGCACTTCAAGCCGTGAATCTCGGCCCGGGATTCCGACCCGAATCTCCACATCTATGCACTGTTTCCGCACCTTGCCGTCAACCCCGGCAAGGTCTAGGCTTGATTTTGGAGGGGTGATGGCCCGCAAAGCCCACTCTGCACCGGCTTTTGTGCAAGAGGCGCAGCCGGAAGCAGCCTCCGGCAAGGGCCATTCGAGCTTTCCACAGGCGTTTCCCTTTGTTTCGCAAGTTGATTCCACAAACGCAAACAAAATACAAGATGTTGTGGTTTTTTGTTGACAAGCACAACAGAGAGCGGTACTTTTTCATCTGCGGCTGTTAACGGCTTGTAAAGATCTTCGGCGTGATCCGCCCGCCAAGTGGCCGCTCAGAGAAGAGAATTTCGCGGTACTTTCCCTTTTCCGTTTCCCGTTCTTTGACCGAGATTTACCCGGGCCCCATCCTGGCTGACCTTTGCCGGACGGAGTCGGAGATTCACCAATTTTCTTCAATAGAGAGGATTTACATGAACGAGCTTCAGTATCAGAACGCAGCCGCCGCCCCCCAGGCCTCCCACACCCAGCGGGGATTGATCTTCACCCGTCGCTTCTCGACCGAGGGCGTCTCACCCTACGACGAGCTCCAGTGGGAGCAGCGCACGGCTCTGATTACCGATCAGAAGGGCAACACCATCTTCGAGCAGAAGACCGTCGATGTCCCCGTCGACTGGTCAATGACGGCGACCAACATTGTCGCCTCGAAGTATCTGCACGGCAAGCTGGGCTCGCCCGAGCGAGAGAGCGGCGTTCGCCAGCTCGTCGCCCGCGTGGCCGAAACCGTTCGCGACTGGGGTCTGAAGGGCGGCTACTTCGCCACCATCGAGGATGCGGAGATCTTCCACGATGAGCTGGCGCATATGCTGCTGACGCAGAAGGTTGCCTTCAACTCGCCGGTCTGGTTCAACGTGGGCTGCGACCGCCTGGAACCGGAGGCGGAGGCGCAGAACTGGCACTGGGATCCGATGACCGGCGGCATTCGCTACTCCGCCACCGGCTACCGCAATCCGCAGTGCTCGGCCTGCTTTATCAACTCGGTCGAGGATTCGATGAGCGGCATCATGGAGCTGGCGCGCACCGAGGCGATGCTCTTCAAATTCGGCTCCGGCACCGGCACCAACTTCAGCTCGCTGCGATCGAGCAAGGAGAATGTCTCCGGCGGGGGGACGGCCAGCGGCCCCTTGAGCTTCATGCGCGGCCTGGACGCCTTTGCCGGGGTGATCAAATCCGGCGGCAAGACCCGCCGCGCGGCCAAGATGGCCATCATGAACGCCGATCACCCGGATATTGTCGACTTCATCGAGTGCAAATCCAAGGAGGAGGCCAAGGCCTTCACGCTGATCAAGGCCGGCTACGACGGCTCGGGGCCGGACTCCGAGGCCTATTCTTCCATCTTCTTCCAGAACGCCAACAACTCCGTCCGCGTCAGCGACGAGTTCATGCGCGCCTACGAGAACGACGAGGAATACTCCACCTACACCGTCAAGGGACACGAGCCGGTGGATAGCTACAAGGCGCGCGATATCATGCGCAAGATCGCCGAGGCCACCTGGCTGTGCGGCGATCCCGGCCTGCAATTCGACTCGACCATCAACCGCTGGCACACCAGCAAGAACTCCGGCCGGATCAATGCCTCGAATCCCTGCTCGGAGTATATGTTCCTGGACAACTCGGCCTGCAACCTGGCCAGCTTCAATCTGATGAAGTACGTCTCGCCCTCGGGCGTCTTTGACATTCCCGCCTATCGCCACTCGATCTCGGTGGTCATCACGGCGATGGAAATTCTGGTGGACAACTCCGGTTATCCGACCGAGTCGATCGCCCGCAACTCGCACGACTATCGGCCGCTGGGCCTGGGCTACGCCAATCTGGGCGCGCTGCTGATGGCCTTCGGCCTGCCCTACGACTCGACCGCCGGCCGCGATCTGGCCGCCGCCTTCACCGCCATCCTGACCGGCCAGGCCTATCTGCAATCCTCGATTTTGGCCGCCAACTGCCCGCCGATCGCCTCGGCCACGCCGCTGACCGCGAATGTAGACCTGCAGGGCGGCGCCTGCCCCGGCTTTTACGTCAACCGCGAGCCCTTTCTGGATGTGATCCGCATGCACCGCGCCGAGGTGAACAAGATTGGCAAGTCGCGCCAGAGCGGCGAGCCCTTCGTCGTGCCTCAACTCGACTCGCTGATCGACGCCAGCCGCGAGTGCTGGGATATGGCTCTGGTTTACGGCGAGCGCTACGGCTATCGCAACTCCCAGACCACGGTTCTGGCCCCCACTGGCACCATCGGCTTCATGATGGATTGCGACACCACCGGCATCGAGCCCGATCTGGCTCTGGTCAAGTACAAGAAGCTGGTGGGCGGCGGCATGATCAAGATCGTCAACAACACCGTGCCCTCGGCTCTCTTCAAGCTCGGCTACACGAGCGATGAGGTCAACGCCATCGTCAGCTACATCGACGCTACCGGGACGATTGAAGGCGCGCCCGGCATCAAGAGCGAGCATCTGGCCGTCTTCGATTGCAGCTTCAAGCCTTCCAAGGGCACGCGCTCGATCCACTACATGGGCCACATCAAGATGATGGCCGCCACGCAGCCCTTCCTCTCGGGCGCGATCTCGAAGACCGTCAACCTGCCCCAGGACGCCAGCGTCGAAGAGGTTGCCGAGGCCTACGCCGAGAGTTGGCGTCAGGGCATCAAGGCCGTGGCCATCTACCGCGACGGCTCCAAGGGCACGCAGCCGCTGAACGTCAGCATGGACGAGGCCAAGCGCGAGCCCTCGCCGCTGGATGCCGCCGGAGCGCGCATTCTGGCCCAGTTGGCCGCCGGACAGGTTGCCGCCGAGGCCGATCTGAAAGCTCTCGAAGCCAAGCCGCAAGAGAAGCTTACGGTCGAAGCAAAGTCGATCCTTCTGGCCGAGGCCGCCTTCCAGCGCGCCCTGCAGGAGATCGCCAAGGCCGCCGCCGTTCCCACACTGCAACCCTCGACGGCCCTCGACGCCACGGCGGATTCGCCCGCCGCGCAGGACCCCAACGGTCCACCCCGCGCCGTCCGTCATCGCCTGCAAGAGGAGCGCGCCTCTATCACCCACAAGTTCTCCATCGCCGGACACGAGGGCTATGTCACCGTCGGCCTCTATCCCAACGGCCAGCCGGGCGAAATCTTCATCAAGATGGCCAAGGAAGGTTCCACTATATCCGGGCTCATGGACGCCTTCGCCACCTCGGTCTCCATCGCCCTGCAGCACGGTGTGGCGCTGAAGACCCTGTGCGAGAAGTTCGCCCACACCCGCTTCGAGCCCTCCGGCTGGACCGGAAATCCGCAGATCGGCTACGCCAAAAGCCTGATGGATTACATCTTCCGCTGGCTCAATCTGCGCTTCCTCTCGGGCACGCAACTAACGCTCTTTGCAGGCTTTGCTCCGCACACAGAGCAGTTGCCCGCCCCGCCCAGCATGATTCCGGAGAGCGAGTCGGAGGAGGACAATGCCATCGCCCAGGGTCAGTTGGCCCGCATCGCCGAGGAGGTCGCCAAGCGCCTCGGTCAGGCCGGCGCAACCGCTCCCGCGCCGCAGGGCAAGCCTTTGTATGACGACGGCTCCTCCAGCGGCCAAAGCCTGGCCGACCGCGGCATCTTCCACGCCGCCGATGCCATGAAGGATATGTACGAGATGGGCGACGCTCCCAGTTGCTCGGTCTGCGGCGCCATCATGGTCCGCAACGGCAGTTGCTACCGCTGCATGAGCTGCGGCTCAACCAGCGGTTGCAGCTAAAGCTTAAAAACCAGGCAATAAATCTCACTGTGCCCCGGAGTTTTCTTGATTCCGGGGCACAGCTCTTTGTTGGCCTTGTTGTTTAATGGACTGAATCTGTCCAAAAGATTACCTTTTTGATGCAAACCTTTGCATGATGAGAGGATATAGCTCCTCTAATACGTTGATTGCAATAGAGATATTTCCTTAAAACTGGCAATCAAATTGCTTGGTTTAGCCTGAGTCATCCCGAATGCTTTTTCAAGCATTTTCCGGCGATCCTCTCAGGAGGCTTTGTGCAACTCTCGCTGCGGCAATTGATTCTTCCCATTCTCCTCCTGATCGCCTGCGCCATTCCAGCCAGCGCCAGCGGCATCACTTACTTCTGCGATCCCTCAATCGGCTCCGCGGAGTGCGCCACGCTCAACACCACCATCACCGGCCAGTATGACAGCACCTTCTCGAATGCCAACGCCTCCATCTACGTCACCTATGGGAATACCGGCCTCGGCTCCAGCACTCAGTACCTGAACTTTGTCACCTATGGCGCCTACCGGGCAGCGCTCACTGCCGACTCCTCCGGCGACGCCGTGGATGCAGCCGCGCTGGTCAGCCTTCCGTCGATCGAGCCCGCCCTCTATGGCGGCGGCAATATCGAAGTAACCAGCGCCCTGATCAGCGCGCTTGGCCTGGGGACCGGCGCTGGCTCAACCTCCAGCCTGAGCTTCTGCGGCGATCCCGGCGGCAGCGGCTGCTACGACGGGGTGATCACACTGGCAACCCCTTCCATTGTTGCTGGTTACGGTGACAGCTACTACTACGGCAGCGGCCCGCAAGCCGGCAATTCGTACAACATCAACTCAGTGATTGAACATGAGACCGACGAGATTCTCGGCACCTCCTCCTGCGTCAGCACCTCGGGCGCCTCGCTCGCGGATGTCTGCGGCGGCACGAACGCCTCGGCCGTCGATCTCTTCCGTTATCAGGCTCCGGGCACGAGCGTCTTTGAAAGCACCACACCCGGCGCTTACTTCTCCTATAGCGGCGGCGCCACCAACGGAGCCGACGGCGCAATCTACAACACGCTCTCCAATGGCGAAGACTATGCGGACTTTACGCAGAACTGCCAATTCGTCCAGGGTGCGGATGGTTGCCTCGGTGGGACGCAGTACCTCACCACCGATGGCGGCGCTGAGGTCAACATTCTGGACGCCGTCGGCTACAACCTGAATGAACAGCCCTCTGCAGATACGCCCGAGCCTTCATCGCTCCTCCTCTCGGCCACTGGTCTGCTGGGCATTTTTCTCTTTCTCCGGCGCAAAAACCATCTATCGCCAGTGAAGTTCTGAAACAGCGAAGACTATAATCCAGAAGAATAATCATATATAACTACATTGAAACCAGGAAGATATAGATTATTTCCAGCAATTTTTCCGTTGTCTTCCTTGCCTTGTGGTGAGATGGCCGACTGATTTGCCAATCGATCCGCGTTGCCTGAATGCTTGCCGAAGCCGCATTTGCAGAATGGGAGTTGTAAAAAGAAGTCGCAAAGAAGGTTGCCCATGGGCAGACCGGCGGTGGTACTCTGCTTGCATGGTTTTCGCCATCGAGCGAAGACCACGGCTGCCGCCGGAAGGGCAGTACGCTTTGGACTGGTCTATGGAAATTGAGATTGTTGCCGTTGGTGAGTCGAGCAGGTGGGTTCTGAATCAACCGTACGTTCGCATAGGCCAGGATCCGTCCTGTGAAGTGAGCCTCGGAGGCGGAAGATATCCTTCGGTGGCGGGCGAGCATGTGACGCTGGATCTGGCCGCGGGCGCAGTAAGGCTGATCAAGGGATCGCAGCCTGGAGTAGAAACCTTTTTGAATGGACATCCAGCCAGCGAGGGCGCCGCGCTGCGCTCCGGCGATGTGCTGCGATTGGGCGCGGGTGGGCCGGAGTTGCGCATTCGCCTGCTGGAGCAGGAGGCGCGGACACTGAGCCATGAGCCAACGCGCGTGCTCTATCAACCCGCTCCGCAGTCGCACGAAGCCACGCGCATGATCCAGAGCCATGAAGCGACGCGGGTGATCTCCGCTCCGGAGGCGGCGAGCTTTTCTCCCGAGGCGGGAGCGCCGGCGAGGCAGAGCTACACGACGCCGAGCACACAGACGGTTGCCTCCGCTCCTTATACCTCAGCGGCTGCGCAGCGGCGCATGGAGACCGTGGTGAGCGGTGCGGGAACACAAGTGAACTATGGGCAGGCGCGCCCTCGAGAGAATGCGGCGCAATTGACAAGCCGGCCGGCGGAAGGCGGAAATATGCAGACCCTAGAGAACAAATTGAATGCGATGCGGCTCTTGCTGATCGCCAATCTGGCGCTGGTGGCGCTGCTGTTTGTATGGATCTTCCTGCAAGGGCAGGAGCTGTCGCGGACACACAACGATTTGCAGGCCCTGCGCGCGCAGTCGCAGACCGCGATCGGCCAGTTTACACCGCAACTGGATCAGCGGCTGAGCGCCTTCGATCAGCGCATGGACGCGATGGACGCCAAGATTGCCGCCGCTCAGGATCGCATGGTTAAGGGCATGGACGCACAGGAGAAGCTGGCCGAAGATCACCTGGTGGAGCGCATGAAGACGGAGATTCCCGGCATACTGAACAGCAGCATCGCCAAGATGAGAACGGATATGGCGCAGCACTAGCCTGCATTATTCATGAACACATGACGAAGGCGTTTTGTGGTGGTACGAGATTGCCGAAAATGCTGATGGCGCCGTAATTTTGCCTTACAGAAGGCAGTTGCGATCCTGGTTGGCATTGAGCGGCGGCGCGGCCGCGATTTTGGCGCGGGGCTTTCTCGTGTTATCGTCTGCATTCGTCAAGAGCAGGTATTTTTTGGGCTGCCAGGACGTGCTACCCAGGCGAAGCTCCCAGTTCCGCCGCAATGTGCCGGAAGGTTGTCAGAAACGGGAACGACTGCGGCAAGTGTATGACCATGCGTCGCAGCGAGCAAACGACCCGCGCACCCAGTTTCAGCAAGCGTTCCCGCAACGTCCAGACTTGCGCTCTTGCGCAGTTGGTCCCCGCCGCTGCTAAGCGCAGTTCCTGCATCAGCACATAAGCTGCGGCGGTCAGCAGCACGCGGAACTGGTTGGCCCAGAAACGGCTGCAACTGGTGCGGTCGATCTCCAGGGCGTGCAATTCTTTGATCCGGTTCTCGATTTCGCCGCGCTGGCAGTAGACTTCCTCGTAGAGCCATTGCGGAGTCTGCTTCATATTCGTGATCACGAAACGCGGGTTATCCTTCGGCGCTTTATCTTCGGCGCGCACCACTTCGGCTTTGATAAGGACGCGGCGCTCTTGCTTCCAGGTGCCCGCCGCATAGCGGGCCTCGCCGTAAACGTGCTCCGTCTGATCGGTGAGCCCCGCCAGCAGGCGGGCAACCTGCATGGCCTCTTCCGCCTTGCGATTCAACACCGCATTGCTGGCCATCGCCACGACATATTCGACGCCGGGCTCGCCATCCAGAAACGTCAGCAGTTCGGGGTTGGCAAAGCCGCCGTCGAGACGAACGCGGATGCGCGCCTTGGGAAACGAGCCGCGAATCAAGGCTATCAAGCGGCGCAGTATCCCCACCGCGCCCGCCGCCGCCGTCACATTGCCGGGACGCAATACGGCGGCGCACAGATACTGATCGGCTTCGTCGTTGAAGCTGACAAAGCCCATCATCGGCAGGTAGCACGCGTTGTCGTAGTGGCTGTTGAAGAACGATAACTGCTGCGCCCCATGCGTAGGATCGTCGGTCGGATCCAGATCGATGGTGACCAGCCGTGCGCGATGGTGCAACCGTTGCGCATGACGTTCGATTACGCTCTCGGCCAGCGCCGCGCCCATGTTGTAAAGCTGGCGCGGACCAACCGCATTTTCAAAGCGCGACAGCGTCGGCTGCGAAGCCATATCGAGACCCGTGACCGGATCGCGGTCGAGCAGCATCTTGTGCATCGGATCGGCGGCCAAGCGAGCCGAGTCATTCGCGTCCGCATAGCCGCAGCCGATGGAAAATACGCGCTGCGCAAAAAGATCCGGCAACGAATGATCGACCTTGCCCGCCTGACGAGGATCGCGTAAGCAGCCAGACATGCCGGCGATCAACCCGTAGCGACGCTCGGCCGCCTTCAACAGCAAGGCGCCACCATCGGAACTGCCTTGACGCTGGTCGAATTCCATTACCACCGGCTTGGCAAAAAGCTCGGGAAACAACAAACGCTCTGCTGTGCTATCCTCGGTCAAGCGAAGGCCCTTTCTTGCTATCCAAACACTGTCTTATCAACATGTTTGTAGCAGATCGGGCCTTTCGTGTCTGTGATCTTCATGAATAATGCAGG
>Ga0302274_10001726_pt1 | contig 20596 bp, 15 predicted proteins | sample III_Bog_N2_1_FD_198755 | JGI IMG/M metagenome (GOLD analysis project Ga0302274, IMG submission 198755) | Peat permafrost microbial communities from Stordalen Mire near Abisko, Sweden - III_Bog_N2_1 | ecosystem: Environmental > Terrestrial > Soil > Wetlands > Peat | place: Sweden: Abisko...
CGCGGTTGTCGTAGTCGGACTTCTGCTTGCTGGAACGGGAGTTTTGCTTGATGAGCAGTTCCTTCAACTGGGCGACTTCGCCGGCCAGTTGGTTTTTCAGTTTAAGTGCCTTTGCGATTTTCATGGGTTTCCTTTCATTGTTGATATTTGGTAGTCCCGCGCGGTAACGCTCCGCGTTCTGCCGGTTATCGACCGGCGGCTCTGCTTTTGAGCTACGGGACCGTTTTAACTTGTGGTTTCAGTCCGAAACGAACCGGCCGAAAGACGAAGTTCAATTCAGCTGGGCGAATGCGGAGAACCCGCCTCGGCTTGGGTGCATTTCACTTTTTTGGGTAGCTCGAGCTGAAAGCGGGGTTGGGCGGGATCAAGACTTCGTTTTGGCCATTTGCTGCCGCAAGATTTCGGCTCTTTCCAAGGACAAGGTAACCCATTGGTCGACCCATCGGCGGAGCTTTTTAAAATTAGCCAACTGGCGGCGCACGTCCGCCAGTTGTGCGGCACGGATGAAGCGGGTGGTCTTTTTGCCATGATGGACGTAATCCAGATGGTAGTAGGGACCATGGCGCTGCGGTTGGAGGGGGTCTTGACAACGGCAGCCCGGCTTGCGGCAGACATGATACTGGCGGGAAAGACTGCCCGGGCGCAGCGGCCCCAGGTCTCCGAGTTGGGTTTTCAGGGTTTTAATTTTTTGCTCAATGGCTTGAATTTGCGCGGTGGTTTTCATATCTGATAGTATATATATGCTATCCGAGAAAGACAACCCCCCCGCTGCCACCACCAACCGCGCAGGGCTTCGCCGCGTGGCTGGCGGCCGCCCAACAACGGCTGGAGCAGCTGGCGCGAACTCCGGAAAACAACCTGGGCGACTTGGAAATCGCCCTCGTCGAAGACCTTCACCGGCTGGGGGCCGCCTTGTTAACCCAGGCCGCCAACTGCCAAGGCCAAGCCACCCCTTTCCGCTGTTCCCGCTGTCAGGGGCCGTTGGTACGCGAAGCCAGGAACCACGCCCGCAAAGTCGATTCGGTGGTCGGCCCGCTCCGGCTGAGCCGGGATTACGGCTGGTGCCAGAAGTGTCAGGCTTGGGAGTATCCCGCCGATGTCAGCTGGGGCCTCCGCCCCAACGCGCCCGCCTCGCCCCGCATCCAGGAGATGGCCGCCGAAGCGGTGCTCAAAATGCCTTGCGCGCAGGCGGAGAAATCACTCCCCCGGTTGGGCGGCTGTTCCCTGAGCGCCACCACGCTTCATCGCGAGGCGTTCCGCCAGGGACAGCGGGCGCTGGCTTGCCAGGCGGCCGATCAGCAGCGCACCACTACCGTCGAAGGCGTTGCGCAGCTGGCCCGGCAGGCCGTCCCGCCCCCCAGGCCGTTTGTGCTCATCCTGGAATTTGACGCTTGGAATATCCGGGAACGCACGGCTTGGGGCCGCACTAACTAAAGCCCTGCGAAAAAAGGGCCAGGAACCGGAACGCTGGCACTGGGTTTACACCGCCACGATTTTCCGGTTGGATCAGCGCGGCCACACCGCCGCCCAACGTCCCGTGATTACAGACCGCGGCTATGTCGCCACGCGCGCCGGCTTGGCGGCGTTTGAACCATTGGTCTATGCCGAAGCGCTCCGCCGGGGGGTGGCCCAGGCCGCCGAAGTGTTGGTGATCGCCGACGGGGCCATCTGGATTTGGCACCTGGCGGAAAATCGCTTCCGGCGCGCCACCCAACGGGTGGACCTCTACCACGTCAAACAACATCTCTGGAGCGTGGCCCGCGAACTCTATGATCAAGACAACGCCCAGGCCCGCCAATGGCTCCGCCCCCTCTTTCGCCAGTTGAAAACCAAAAGCAACGGGGGCCAACAAGTACGGGGCGCGCTCCAGGAACTGTTACGCAACAAGGCGAGCCTGACGCCCGCGCAACGGGCTGCCGTGGCCAAAGAAGTCGGCTATTTCACCACGCACGCCCACCGGATGAATTACGCGGCCGGTCAGCGCAAGCAGCAACCCCTCGGTTCGGGAGCGATTGAATCAACCTGCCGACAATATCAGGTGCGGTTCAAGCGCTCGGGCCAGTTTTGGTCGCTGGCTGGCGATGAAGCCCTTTTGGCTTTGGAAACACTGCGACGCAATGAGCGATGGTCCCTCTTGTTTCCGCACGCCCACCGGCAACCGGTGTCTGCCACCCACGCCGGAGCATAGTCACCCAAAAAAGTGAAATGCACCCACTACCCCTCCCTTCGAGAGGAAATTAGGGACCTCACTAAAAAATCTCTCAAGAAGGGAAACTGGCGCCAGCATGCTCCGCGCCACGGGATCCGCAGGAGTAGTTTCGCAACAAAAAAATGGATGCGCTAATATTATGACGTCAAATTTGCCGCCAATGTTTGAGAAAAGGTTGGACTCGACAGCATTAGTAGTGCTTTGAAGCAACCGAACGGTACTTCATAAAGTTGCAGAGAACCTGTATCGGCTCGAATCATCAGGCAGATATTATGCCCTCGTCCAAAAAAACGGCAAGCAATTTCGGCGCTCGCAAAAGCGACGAACAGTATTTATCCGGCATGCACGGTGCAATTCCATAGACAGATGTTGCGTCATCCCAAATTGTGCCGCCCTCAGGGCTATCCCCGGCCAGCATGCAAAGTTGAACAAAGTGCAGGCGTGGGCAACCGGCGACGAGGGCGTCGCCCGACTACGCCGCCTTTGGCGTCAACTGGCCGGAGGGGGGCTGGAAGGTTTCCATTTCGGGATGGAAATGCTCCAACTCCTCACCTTTGCGGACGAGCCGGGCGCTGTTGAAAATCACGATCAGCGAGCCGACGTTATGCAACAGCGCGGCAAAAATCGGACCGATCACGGCAAAAGAGGCCAAGGTCAGGCCCACGATGATGAACACCACGCCAAAGAGGAAATTCTGGTTGATGACGGCCCGCGTGCTGCGCGAAAGCTTCACCAGGAACGGCAGCCGGCGCAGGTCGTTGTTCATCAGGGCAATGGTGGCGCTGTGGATGGCCACCTCGCTGCCGGCGGCACCCATCGCAATGCCGATGTCGCCGGCCGCCAGCGCGGGGGCGTCGTTCACGCCGTCGCCAATGACGGCCACCTTGTAGCCCTTGGCTTTGGCGGCACGGACGAAGGCCACCTTGTCCTGGGGCAGGCAGTCGCCTTTGGCCTCCTCGCAGCCGATCTCAGCGGCCACGCGGGTGGCCACGGGCTGGCGGTCGCCGGAAACCATGGAGATGCGGCGCACGCCGGCGGCCTTCAATTCCGCCAGGGCTTCTTTGGCCTCGGGGCGGGTCTGGTCCTGCATGCCCACCCAGCCGACACACTGGCCGTTTTGCGCGACAAAAATCAGGCTCCAGCCTTCGGCGTCATTCACGTCCACAGAGGACTCAAACCCGGCGGCGACACCGTTGTCCTTGAGCCATTGGGCGCGGCCCACGAGCACTTTGGCACCATTGATTTCGGCCTGGACGCCGCGCCCGGCGGTTTCGATGAAATTCTTCGGTTCCACGAGCGGCACGCCGGCTTCGGCCGCGAGGGCGGCCAGGGCCTTGGCGGTGGGATGGTTGCTGTATTTTTCGGTGGAGGCGGCGAGGAGCAGCAGCTCGGCAGGCTTGATTTGGCCCAAGGGAGCGAGGCGGCTGACGGCGAGCTGCCCGGTGGTCAGGGTGCCGGTTTTGTCGAAAATGAATGCGTTGATTTTTGCGGCGGCCTCGATGTCGGCGACGTTTTTGATGAGAATGCCGAGCCGGGCGGCGGCGGAAAGCGCGGCAACCATGGCGGTGGGCGTGGCCAGAATGAAGGCGCAGGGGCAGGACACGACAAACACCGTGATGACGCGGTTCAAATCATGCGTGAAGGCCCAGACGAGCGCCCCGATGACCAGCACAAGCGGCGTGTAAAATCCCATGTACTGATCCACGATCTTCTGGATGGGCAGCTTGGTTTGCTCGGCGGCAATGATCAACTCGCGCACGCGGCCCAGGGTGGTGTCGGTGCCGGCGCGGCTGACTTTCACCTCGAGCACGCCGGTCAGGTTCTGGGTGCCGGCAAAGACTTCGTCGCCCGTTTTTTTGTCGGCCGGCAGCGATTCGCCGGTGATGGTGGCCTGGTTGAAGGATCCCTGGCCGGTGAGAATCACACCGTCGGCGGCCACGTTGTCGCCGGGCCGGATGCGGATGACATCGCCCACGGCGAGCTGGCTGGCGGGAACCTCCTCCTCCTTGCCGTCCGGCAAAATGCGGCGCGCCTTGGTGGGCGTGAGTTTGATGAGCGACTCGATGGAATTGCGCGCGCCCTCGGCGGTGCGGGTCTCAATCAATTCGCCGGTGAGCATGAAGAAGGCGACCACGCCGGCGACCTTGTAATCGGCCGAGGCGAACGCCGCGAGCACGGCAATGGCCACCAGCTCGTTGATGCTCAGGCGGCCGGCCCGCAAGTCGCGGACGGAGGTGAGCAAAATGGGGATGATCAGGATGATGGCCCCCACCATGGCGCTGATGTTGGCGATCTGGTTGTCGCCCCCGTAGATCCAGTCCACCACGAAGGAGTTCAGGACGCAGACCACCCCGAGCACGGCCTGCCAGAGATGCACCACGGAATGTTCGTGGTCGTGGCCGCAGCCGCAATTGGGGCCGTGCTCGTGCTCGTGGCTCAAAAGGGAAGTGACTTGCATGGTAAAAAAGATGCGGGATTGATGCGAACCGTGATGCGGGATGCGGGATGCGTAAGACGGGAAAAGGCGACGACAAAATTGGCGGCGGCAGAGGAATGAACCTGGGCCACCTTCCCGATTTGTTTTTGCATCGCGTCCATGGGACTTTATGGGTTTGCCGCCGACCGCGGCTGGGGCGGTTCGCGGTTTAACATTAACCTCAGTTCGCGCGCTTTGCCATCGGGACGTTGCGGGAGAAAATCCTTTTGCACGTTGGCCAGGATTTGCGGCATGGCCTTGGCCAGTTCCAGTTGGGCGTACAACCGGGGGTTGCTCTGGTATTGGGGCAGCAGCTTGGTAAACGCCTCGGCGTCGGACTGGATGGAGGTTACGTAGCGGGTGCGGGCGGATTCGGCGAAGTTGGTGATGGAGGCGGCCTGGGCTCCGGCCTGGCTCAAAATGCGGTTTTGCTCACCGAGCGCGTCCTGGACCAGCTTGTCGCGGTTTTGGCGCGCGGCGGTCACCTGCCGGAAGACATCGGCCAACTGCCGGGGGGCCGCGCTTTGCACCTGGCATTGGTCAATGACCACGCCGAGATGCTCGCGCTCCACCAAATCATCGAGGCGCTGCCGGACGGCGTCCTGAAACCCGGCGATGTTGCGGGTCAGAATGTCATCCACATTAAAGCGGGCGGCGGTGGCCACCAGCGCGTTATTGGCGGCGTTTTGCACGGCGTTGGAAATGCCCGCGACATTGAATTGCTGGTTCGTGCCCGCGGCAAAGTTGAATATCGCCGCCAACGGATCGTCAATGCGGTAAAACACGGTGGCCCGGGTGTGAATGACGTTCTGATCGGCGGTAAGCACATAGCCGTCGAAGAGCGGGTTCAAGCCCGCGCCGGAGGGCGGCGGCTCGGTGCCCAGGGTTTCATACGCCACTTCCTGATCATGGGTCATGGCATACCAGCCGGCGGTGGAAACCACCTTCTGGATTTCGGCGATGGGAATGCGCACCACCTCGTCAATGGGATAAGGAAACGACCAATAAATCTTTCCGGGGTTCAGCAGCATTTTCTGCCCCTCGCCCAGCGGGTGGCCAAAACGCAGTCTCACCGCTTTCTCGCCGGGCTTCACGGTGAAAATACCCGCCCACAAGATGACGAGGACCAGCAAGACCATGGCGTATTTGACAATGGTGAAGCTGCTGCCGAGGGCTTCGGAGAGGGCCTGTGAAGCGGCATCCCGGGTTTCCGGTGCCGGGGGCGTCGGCGGTTGACCGTGATCGTGATCGTGATGGTGGTGGTCGCTCATGTCACTTTCCCGTGGAGTTCGGCAAATTCTGGAACAGACTGAACGGCGAGCAGCGCTCATCCAGAATCAGCGTGGTTTTTTGATTCATGGAGCTTTTCAGGGCATCCAACTGCAACTGGAACACCGCGAGCTGGGGGTTCTGCTGGAACACGCCGAGCAGCTTGGCGGCCTCGGCCTCGCCCGCGCCCTGGATGCGCGTGGCATCGGCGGTGGCATTGGCGATCAAGTCGGCGGCCTGGCGCTCGGCGGCGGACTTGAGCTTGGTCGCGGAAGCCTCGCCTTGATATTGGGCCTCGGTGATATACTTGTTGCGTTCGGCCTTCATGCGGTCAAACACGGACTGGGTGACGCTCTCGGGCAGGCCAATGCGCTTGATGCCCAGAAACTCGAGGCGGATGCCGTAATTGTTCTTGGCCAGCTCGGCATCCACGGACGTTTTGATCTCCTTTTCGATCTCATCGAATTTGAGCAGGCTGGCGTCGGAATTCACGAAGTCGGAAAGGTTGTGTTTGCCCATGACATCGAGCTTGGCACTGCGCAGCATGTTTTCGAGCTGGCGCTGCGCGGCCGCCGTGGAGCCGCCGGGGAATTTCGGCAAAAACGCCTGCGCATCGGAGATCCGCCAGCCCACGTAAACGCTGGCCAGCAGGATGCTGTGATCGGCCAGGTAGTTCTCGCTGAACTTGTCTTCAAAGGATTGCACCCGCTGGTCAAAACGATCAATGGTGTTGAATGGCGGCGGCAGCTTCCAATGAATTCCCGGGGTGGTGACGGTGGCCACCGGCTGCAGCAGCCATGACCTGACGACGACTTCCGACTGGCGCACCTGATAACTAATCAGCAGGAGCAAAAAAATCAGCCCTAAAACCGAGGCAACAATAATCGTTATGGCATTTTTTTTCATGGCGAATTCGTGAGGGAAAGATTCATCAGATCGTCGCGGATTTTGTCTTCCAAGTCAAAGATCACGACGTCCTGGGTATTGGTCACCAGCAAAACGTATTTGCGGGCGTCTTTCGTGGCCTCGGCAAAACTCTGCAAATACTGGCGCTGGCGGTAAACGGACGGCGCGGCCGCGTAGGCGGGAATCTGGTTGGTGAACAGGGCGGCGCGCGCATAGGCGGAGGTGATGGTGCGGACACGCTTGGCGTCGGCCACGTTGGTGAGGGTGAAGGCGCGGGCATCGGCGAGCGAATTGGTGCGGATGGCGGCCGCCTCGGCATCAAGAATCTTCGCCAGCCGGGTCTGTTCCGCCCCGACCACTTTTTCGTAGGTGGCGGCGACCTCGCTGCCCGTGGGCGGATGAATGTCCTGCAAGCCCACAAAAACGATTTTCGCGCCGAGCTGGCGCTCGTTGGCGGCCGCCTGAATGCGGTCCCGCAACGCGGAGGCCGCCTCCAGCCGCCCGTGCGAGAGGATATGATTCAAATCACTGCCCGCGAGGTAATGCACGACTTCGCGGGTGGCGAGGCTTTGCAGCAAATCATCGGGCGTCGAATTCTGATAGATCCATTGGGTGATGTTGGTGATCTGGAACTGGACGGGAATGCTGACGGTGATGAGGGCCACGGGCTTGGCGCTGGTGTCGTTGGTGGCCACATTGATGTCATTGGTGGCCCCCACGAGGAAGTTTTCCTCCTTGGCATGGGGAATGGTCCAGAGCACCACGGGCATGGCATCGGTTTGGGCGTCGGGCGTGTAGCCCACGGCGAAAGACTGGATCTGCTCGGTGCGGAAGCGATAGATTTTATCCACCGGCCAGGGCATTTTCCAATGGCCGCCCGGAGCCAGGACGTCCACCGGCTGGCCATAATGTTCCAGGACCGCCTGCTCGCCGGCATCCACGAAAACCACCATGGTGGACAGCCACAGGACGGCGAGTTGCACCAGCAGGAGCGCGAGCAGGTATTGCTTGCAGGCTTGAAAAAACCAGGTGTCGGAGACCTTGAAGCCAAACTGGTAATCCAAGGTCTGGGCGGCCGTGGTGAACAGGCTTTCGGGCTGGGCCAGCAGGCCGACGACGCGGCTTTCATACAGGGGACGCGCCACCTTGCCCTTGACGCGCGGGCGGTAGATTTCCAGCAGCAGCGTCAGCAGATTTTCCGCCGCCATGAGGCCCAGCAGCACGCACAGGCTGCGGGCGGCCCATAATTCGGCGTCGGGATATTTGGCCTGCACGCCCACGATGCCCAGGGCGACCAGCGCGCAGACGTAGGCACCGCCGAGCAGAAAACTCGCGCCCGGACGCAGCAACCGGTGATTCTCCAGCCGGGCGATAGTCACGGAAAACCGGCCAAACAGAAACAGCAGCAGGGCAAAAATGGCAAACAATGAAAGCGCAGCGGTGATCCTGGTTTCATCGAGCGTGGATGGGTTTTTACCGCTCCAGTACCAGAGCAGCCACGCGCCGCCCGCCGCCAGCAAGAGGAACAAAATCGTAAAGCCGGGCACGAAATATTTCTCGAACTGCTCCCGGGCACTGCGGGCGGGAAAACTGCCGGCATCCTTGGCCTCGAACAGCGAGGTTCCCCGGCTGCGAGCCAGTTCATCCAGCTCGAGTTTTTCCAGCCGCTCGTTTTCCGCAAGCCGCATCTGGAACCAGCTCACAAAAGTGACGAGCACGCCCAGCCCCAGGAAAACGGAGGCCGCCTGCCCGGCCAGCGAGCCGGCGAGCACCGTCACGGCAAAGGCGGCGAGAAAAATGACCAGGGCCACCGAGAGGTTCACCAGTCCGTTCTTTTGTATGCTTCGGTCCATTTTGGATTCGCGGTCTCAGCTTAACTTAATTCACGATCATCAAATAATGCCACCGCCACGGACAAGGCCGCGCCGGCGTAAAAAATCATATAGGCAAACGCCTTGCCGACATAGGCCCAGGAAAAGGTGTCCTTACCTGTTTCCAGCGCGTCGGCGAGCCAGAAAAGCTGCCAGTTTGGCACGGCACTGTAAAGCGCGGAAGCCCACCAGCTGCCCCGTTCGGCCAGCTGGCCAAACAAATAATCCGACATGAGCCCCAGCAGAAAAATGGCCGAACACACGGTCAGCGTGGCAATCATGTCCAGCCGCGTGGAACAGGCCAGCGCCACGGCCGCGAAAATCCAGAAGGCGAACAGGATCAGAATGCCGGCCGGCACCAGCCGCCAGTCCACTGCCGCCCATTCACCCAGACTTTGCATTTGTTTGGTGAATTGCAGGATGATGAACGCGGCGAGCGTGATCATGACGACGAGGGCAAACACGGCGTCGCTCACAAAGGGCCGGCGCAGGAAGAAATTGCTGAACCCGGCCAGGGCGTAGGCCAGCACCACGCCGCCGCCAAAAATTCCGATGGCGGTGAGGTTCGTTTTGCCGTAGGCGTCAAAGGCCATCCAACTGGCGGTCATGACCCCCACCAGGTTGACATACGCCAGCAGGGTCAGGGCCGCCGCCAGGCCGACGAACTTGGCCAGTAAAAACTGCGTGCGGCCGACGGGTTTGGACAGCACCGCCAGGGCGGTGCCCGTGCGGATTTCGCGCGCGAGCGACGCGGACGCGCTGAGCACCGCGCCGAACAGGCCGGCGAGCAACATGATGGCGAGCGAGCTGGTTTTGACGAGCTTCATTTCATCGCCAAAGGCGAAATAATAGGGCACGGCGAGAAAAATCTCGAACAGCACGGACCCGGTCAGAAGGAGCAGGAAAACCGGCTGCCGGACCAGCTCCATGAACGCATTCAGCGCGATGTTTAAAAATTGACGCACGTAATAGTAGGGTCAGTTTACGCATGGAACGAAAAAACGCCAGCCGTTATTGGCGGGACGAATTTGAAGGATTTGAAGGGGGGACAACATTTTTCAGATTGGGCCTGGCTGGGAACCGGCTCCGCAAACACAAACGGCATGGCCCAGTTCAACGACACGCCCGCCAGCGGCCGCCGCTTTTACCGGAGGGCGGCCGATTAAGTCCCCCGCGGTTTGCCGGCCTTGGCTGCGCCGCCGGCGAATTTCGAATGGCGCGGGGACGGTGGAATGCCCATACTTGGGCGGCATTGAAATCCGCAATGAACCATGATTCCCAGGCAAACCCTTGGCTTCCCCGGCCGTGGTTGCTGGCCCTGTTATTGTCCGCCGTCACCCTGGCGTTATTTTCGCCGGCCATGGGGTACGAATTCATCAATTATGACGACAGCCTGTATGTGTATGAAAACCCCCAGGTGGCCCGGGGATTCACCTGGGACGGGTTGAAGTATGCCGTTCACACCATCGATGGCGCCAATTGGATGCCCGTTACGTGGCTTTCGTATTTTCTGGATGCGTCGGTTTACGGAACAAGACCGGCGGGGTTTCATCTGACCAGCATTCTGCTGCATTCCGCCAGTGTGGCGCTGCTGTTTTTGGCGCTGCAACGGATGACCCAACGCGTCTGGCCCGCGTTGTGTGTGGCGGCCTTGTTTGCCGTGCATCCGCAACGCTCGGAGTCCGTGGTCTGGGTGGCCGAACGGAAGGACGTGTTGAGCGTCTTTTTTTGGATGCTGGGACTGCTGGCCTATGGGTGGCATGCCGAACGGCCCGGGTTCCGCCGGATGAGTGCGGTGCTGGGTTGTCTGAGCCTGGGGCTGATGGCCAAGCCCATGGTGGTGTCCTTTCCCTTGATTTTGCTGCTGTTGGATTTTTGGCCGCTACGGCGGTTTGGCCATGCTCCCGGGGAACTGCGGGCCAGGCTGTGGCCGCTGCTCCGGGAAAAGTTGCCGTTGGTGGCCATTTGTGCCGTGGTGGCTGGAGTGACAGTATGGTCGCAGCATGTTTGGCACGCGGTCTGGCCGGTGCATATTCCCTGGTATGCGAAGGTTTGCCAGATCGTTGAGAATTTGTGGTTTTACGTCCAAACATTGTTTGTGCCGCGGGACTTGGCCATTGTGTATGCGGTGGCACCACTGGATTACTTCCATGGCGGACTCGTGGCATTGTTATTAGGCGCGATCACGGTGGCGTCCTTGCGGTGGTGGTGGCGGTGGCCCGGGTTCGGGGTCGGCTGGTTCTGGTTTTTGTTTGCCGTGGCACCCGTGGTGGGGGTTTTCCGGATTGGCGAAATCACGGTGGCGGACCGTTATACTTATTTGCCTTCCATCGGGCTTTTGCTGGCGGTGGTTTACCTGCTGGCGGAGGCCGTGGCGCATTCCCCGCGTGCGCGCACCGGGGTGACGGGAGCCCTGGCGGGCTGGGTGCTCCTCTGCGGGCTGGCCACCTGGGCCGATTTGCCGCGCTGGCGAAATACGTGGTCGGTTTTTGCCAGCGCCGTCCAGCGCGGAGCGCACTATGTGGCCTGCGATCATGTGGCCGCCATCCTGTACGCCCAGAAGGATTATCAGGATTCCCTGGCGATCTGCAACCGCGGGTTGCAGCTGAACCCCGGAATTGGCTCCCTGTACTACACCCGGGGCGGCGATTATTACATGCTCGGCGAGTGGGACAAGGCCCTGGCTGATTTTAACCGGGCCCTCCAGCTGGCCCCGGATTTTTCCCTGTCGTATTATGGGCGTGCACTGGTCGAGGTCCAACTCAAACAATTGGCGGCCGCGCGGGCGGACGCGGCCAGTTACGTCAAACATGGCGGCAGCCTGGATGTCGCCGGGCTGAAAATACCCAGGGAATGACGATAATGGCATAATGGCATAATGGCTCCAGTGGGTCGTTCCCCATCCGGTCGGCCCCGGGCGCTGCGATGGGGAGTTGCGTCAAGCGTCAGGCTTCGCCCTTTTTTTCTTGGTTTCCAGCGACGATTTTCCAGCTTGTTCCTCGCCTTCGCTGATGACTGGAATCCAGGCCGTGACGGTGGTGCCCTGACCGGGCGTGGATTGGATCGCGAGTCGGCCACCGACCATCTGCAACCGTTCCCGCATGCCGAGCAATCCCAACCGGCCGGTTCCGGGCGTGCGGAGAACGCGTTTCACATCAAACGATTTGCCGTTGTCGGTGAGGGTCAGGCAAACCCAGTCCGGCAGTTTTTTAAGTTGCACGGCCACCGTGCTGGCTTGCGCATGGATGGCCACGTTATTGAGGGCCTCGAGCGCGACGCGATAGAGGACGGCGCGCTGGCCGATGGGCAGTTGGTTGACCGCCGCGCAGGCGGTCAAACGGGCCTGCACGCCCGTTCGTTTCATGAAATCTTTCAGGGAAGTGCGCAACGCGGGAATGAGTCCCAAATCATCCAAAACCGTCGGGCGCAGTTCCACGGCGAACCGCTGCACCATGGCCAGCGATTGCTCCACGAGCCGTTGCGTCCGCGTGATTTGCCGCCGGAGGCGCGTGGGATTGTCCGCCAACTGCGGCGTCAAGGATGCCAGATGAACATTAATGCCCACCAGGGTTTGCAGGACGGTATCATGCAGTTCGCGGCTGATGCGCTTGCGTTCTTCCTCCTGCGCGAGCAGAATTTGGTGGGATAATTGCCGCAATTGTTGCCCGCTGGTTTTGAGGTCCTGCTCCAGCTTTTTGCGCCGGGTGATTTCCTGTTCCAACTTCCGGTTCGAGGCGGCCATCACTTCCAGGCGGCACCGGGCGGCCTCGGCAACTTTGCGCGCGGTGATGTCCACCACGGCGGCGCGGCATTCCTGCCCGCTGCGCAGGCATTGGGCCTCGATGGTCACGAGCCGGAGCGGCTGGCCGGGGCAGGCGAGCTCAAAATCACCGGCGGCTTGGCTCTGGCCGGCAAAAACTTGAGCCAGAAAGGTGGTGAAAGCCGGCCGGAACCCGGCGGAAATCAGCCGCCCAAACGGCTGGCCCACCAACCGGGAACGTTCGATTCCGACCAGCGTGGCTCCGGTCAGGTTGGCCTGCAGGATGGCCCCCGTGGGGGCGAAGGTGAAATAGCCGCTCGGGGCGAAATCGTAGAGGTCGGTGTAATTATCCAGCGCCACCTCCAGTTCATCCCGGGCTTGCCGCAACTCGGCGTTCTGCAGCTCCAACTCGATCTGATGGACCTGCAATTCATGCAGCAGCCTTTTGGCGTCGGCGGCGGATTGGGGGACGGCCGCGGTGGACCGCCGGTTGCTGGCGCGCGCGCGCAAACGGTCTTCGGCGCGGCGGCGCAGTTGGACCGGCGGGTCAGCGGCGGGCGGCGGGCGATTCATGGCAGAGTGCGTTGCGGGTTACCGGTCACCACTTTGTTTTCTGCTGCCGGCGCTGCAACTCGGTGGTTTGCCGGGTGACGTGCTGTTCCAAGGCGGATTGGTTTTTTCGCAACCTGGCTTCCAGCGTCTTGGCGCTGGTGATGTTCGCAAAGGTGATCACCACGCCATCAATCCGGTCATCCTGGGTGCGATAGGGCATGATGCGGACGGTGAACCAGCGGCCATCGCGGGTGCCGACCGGTTTTTCCACGGCGGCCAGTTTTCGCAGGACCTCGCGGGCATCGGCGGATAACTCCGGGTAGCACAGTTCCGAGGCAAGGTCGGTGATGGGCCGGCCGGCATCCCCGGCGATGAGCTTGATGATTTTCGTCGTTTGCGGCGTGAACCGCCGCACATTGAGTTCCTTGTCCAGAAACAGGGTCGCAATATCCGTGCTATCGAGCAGGTTCTTCATGTCGTTGCTGGCCCGCGACAGTTCGTCCACCTTGGCCTGCAGCTCGGTGTTGACGGTCTGGAGCTCCTCGTTCATGGATTGCATTTCCTCCTTCGACGTGGTGAGCTCCTCGTTGGTGGACTGCAGTTCTTCATTGGTGGATTGCAGTTCCTCGTTGGCGGACCGCAGTTCCTCCTGGGAGGTTTGCATCTCCTCGTGGGTGGCCCGCGCCTCGCCTCGAACCTGCAACAGTTCCTGCTCCAGCTCCGCCAGCCGGGGGCTGCGAGCGGGCGACTTGGCGGACTGGCCAGCGGCGGCGGCGGCCGCGGGCGCGGCCGTGTCGGTGAAAACGATCATGACCAGACCCCGCAAGGACTCCGGTTCGGCCAGCCGTTGAACGGTCACATCCACATGCTGGGTGCGGCCATTGGTTTCCACTTTGAGGCCGTGCAACGCCACGCTGGCGGTTTGCCGGAGAGCGGCGGCAAAGGCGCGCGTGAGTTCGTAGCGCAGCCCTTCGCGGGCCATCGCGAAGAGGTTCCAGTTGGCCTTGCCCGCCGCCGGTTCCAGATAGTTGCCGGTCCGTCCGCTGACGTAAAAAATATCCCCGGTGTCATTGGTCAAGACCGCCGGCGGGGCATAGCGTTGCAAGACCAGTTGGTCCGCGAGCGACTGCAGGCTGGCGGGCGGTTTGGCGGCCGAACGGACTTCGGCGCCGGCGGGCGGCCCGGAGCTGAAGGTCGAAGGAAAGGCGATTTGTTCCGGCCGCAGGATGGATTCCAGGCGCCGGAAGATCCGCGACTTGCCGGCGAGCGGGGTGAATAAATCAGCGAATTCGCCAATCGTCTCTGCGCTGCCTTGAAATAAAATGCCGCCGGGGTTAAGGCTATAGTGAAACAGCGGAATCAGCTTCTTCTGCACGTCCGTCGTCAAGTAGATCAGCAGGTTGCGGCAGCTCAAGATGTCGAGCTTGGTAAAGGGCGGTTCCAGAATGAGGTTCTGGGGCGCAAAAATCACCAGTTCCCGCAGCTCTTTGCGCACCCGGTAGCCGGTTTCCTCGGGGGTGAAGAAGCGTTTCAGTCTTGCGGCCGAGACATCGGCGGAAATATTGGACGGGAAAACCCCCTGCCGGGCCTTCTCGATCGCATCCTTGTCCAGATCGGTGGCAAAGATTTGAATCGGGACGTTCACCCTGGGTTTGAGTTCATCCAGCGCCTCCCGGAGCAGGATGGCCAGGGAATACGCCTCTTCGCCGGTGGAACAACCCGGGACCCAGGCCCGCAACGGCTGGCCGGGGGGGCGATCCGCCAGCAGCGCAGGAATGGCTTGCGCGCGCAACTGGTCCCAAGCGGCGGGGTCGCGAAAAAAGCTCGTCACGCCAATCAGCAGCTCCTTGAAAAGGAGATTCAGCTCCTGGGAATTCTCCTGCAGGTAGCGCACATACGCCGACATCTTGCTGAGCTGGTGAAGGCCCATGCGGCGCTCAATCCGGCGGTACAGGGTGTTTCGTTTGTAACAGGAAAAATCGTTCCCCGTGTGCGCGCGGAGCAGGACGACCACTTTTTCCAGGGCGCTTTGCGTCCTGGCTTCCAAGGCGGCCTCCGTCCGCGCGATTTGCGGCGCGCGTTGCCGCCAGGCGAGAATTTTCCCCGGCAGCTCGTCTGCCGGGGCCACGATGTCGGCCAGCCCGGCCGCAATCGCGTGGCGCGGCATGGAGTCAAATTTCGCGGTCGCCGGCTCCTGCACCAGCGCCACGCCGGCGGCCTCCTTGATCGCCCGCAAGCCCAGCGTGCCGTCGGAACCCATGCCCGAGAGAATCACGCCGACGCTATGCTCCTGCTGGTCCTGGGCGAGGGAACGGAAAAAGAAATCAATGGGCAGGCGCAACCCGCGCGGCGCCTCGGGCGCGAGCAAGTGGAGCACCCCATGCAACAGGGACATGTCTTTGTTCGGCGGAATCACAAACACGCAATCCGGCCGCACCACGGTGCGATCCTTGACCTGGACGACTTTCATGCTCGTGGCCCGCTGGAGCAGTCCGGACATGACGCCCTTGCGCGTCGGGTCCAGATGCTGAATGATGACAAAGGCCAGGCCGCTGGCCGCCGGCACATGCTTCAAAAACTGCTCCAGGGCTTCGAGGCCGCCGGCGGACGCCCCGATGCCGACAATTGGAAACGCGGCTTTCGCGGGGGGGTTGGCAGTTTTAGGCGGAACGGCTTCCGCGGGAATTTTTCCTGGGGACGGTGAAGCTTGCTTTTTCATGCGCGGTTGATTGCCTGCGCTGGAGTATGCCAGCTTTCATGGCGACTGCCTAGCATGGCGAGACGATATTTGCATGGGCCGGGACGGATTTCGCTTTCATGGGCCGGGGAAAATAACCGGCTTGCGGGCAAGCATTCCCCGCGTCTCAATGTTTGGCCAGTTTCAGCAAGGCCTTGGCCGCGGCGGCGGAGGAGGCGGGGTTTTGGCCCGTGATCAGCAATCCATCGGTTTGCACATGCACTCCCCAATCGGGCCCTTTCGTGTAATGGCCGCCCGCTTTTTTTAACTCATCTTCCAGCAAAAACGGCACCACGTTGGCGAGCTTCACGGCCGCTTCCTCGGTGTCCGAGAAACCCGTCACGTTCCGGCCTTTGAGCAGCAAGTCGCCATTGGCCACTTTGACATGGAGCAGGGCGCAAGGCGCATGACAGACCAGGGCCATGGGTTTTCCCTGTTGCTGGAAGGCTTCGAGCAACGCGATGGAATTCGTGTCCCTGACCAGATCCCAGAGGGGGCCATGGCCGCCCGGATAAAACACCGCGTCAAAATCGGCGGCCTGGACGTCACTTAATTTCAGCGTGTGCGCCAATTTCTGTTTGAGCGGCTGGTCCTGGTCAAAACGGCGGGTGAATTGGGTTTGGGCCCCGGGCAACTCGCTGCTGGGGTCAATCGGCGGCTGTCCGCCCTGGGGCGAAGCGAGGGTGATTTCCGCGCCGGCATCCGCCAGTTCGTAATACGGAGCCGCAAATTCCTCAACCCAGAAACCGGTTTTCCTGCCGGTGTCGCCCAATTGACTGTGCGAGGTTAAGACGATCAATATTTTCATGATGAGATGTGCAGCCATATTGGCGGTTGATTCATGGTTTCGGCCCGATCGCCCCGACTTCAGCGCAGCAGAAGGACGACGATGATGATCACGAGCAGAAGGCTGCCGCCGCCGCCAATCCAGATGGCACTGCCAATCACCGGGAAGAATAATTGAGTCATATAGCTGCACCTTACGCGATTGATGGAGCGGCCGCCATGGGGTCTTACCCGAATGGGGGGAACACGCTTTCAGTCGGTAAAATCGGTCAGGTTGCCGGATTTCGTTCGGGCAGCAGCGGGTGGGTAATAAGTGATATTTCGCGGGTTTTCGCTAAAAAGTGCTCAGGGTTCAGTGTTTCGTATTCAAGTGTTCAGGAAAAAGCATTGGGGAAGAGGGGACCAAGGAAAGCTTGTTTGCCTGGATGCCAATAGCGGCGCAGGGTTGTCGTTTGGCAGCGTAAAAAGTGATATTTCGGGGATTTTGGCGGGTTTTCAGCGTTGGGTGCCGGCAAAATGATCCTGGGTGCCGGATGCTGGATGCTGACCGGCGATGGCGTGCGCACGGGGTATTTGTGAGGTGCATTCATGGATGTTTCAAGTTGTAAAAAGTGTTATTTCGGGGTTTTTTGATGTTTTTACTTCGGGCACAGGCCATGTTCGCATGGGCTGCGCCGGGCGGGAAATCATGCGCGAGTCCTGGGCGAGGCCAGGCCGCAAAGTGCGTGCTCCGCAGGCACACAGAGTCGCACCGCGCCCCTGTCCCCCCCTGGAGTCTGGCGCGGGAACGGCGGATAGACGGCGCGGATGGCATCGCTCCGGGAGGCAACGGCGGCGAGACAGTCAGGTCGCGGCCAAGGGTGAGGAGGACAATGAGGATGGGGATGACGATGATTTGCAAGCGCGCGGGGACGCGCGCGGGTGGCGCGGGGCCGGGCCGACGTTGCAAGGGCGGAACACGGGGTCCGGCCCGGACTTTGATATGATGGGGGCAGCCCATGGCAATCCGGGACGAGTATGGCAGAGATCCGGGAAACCGGGTTGTTAGCGGCTAACGGATCCGGCACTTTTTTGGCATTTATTTTCAAAAATGCGTTAGCCGCTTACATCGGGAAAGGGCCAGCAGGTAGAATTTAGAAGCTGGAAGTTAGAAGTTAATGCAACATTCTTTTATTCAATGTGTTGTGCGTTTGTTGGGCGGGAAATCCGGGAGCTTTAACGAGCAACAAAGGGGTTTTGCAGCGGAAAGCGGAAAAGTCGGGTGCCGGAACCGATTTCAAACGTTTGGGGGCGAATGACGCGAATTTTCACGAATTGGCGGAGAAAAATTTGACCGCAAAGAACGCAAAGACCCCAAAGTAAAATACTTGCGCGCCACAAAGCCGCCATGGGGAACTCTATTCCGGCAGTTTTCCAATTCATTTCGCGTCAATAGGATTCGCCAGAAGAATGCCCGCCATGATATAGTTGCCGTATGGAAACATTCGAGAAAATGACCAATCCAGCACTGGCCCTAGCCCAGTAAGCACTATTCACCTCAGGCAACCTCAGGCCGGCCCACGGGCTGAATTCACTTGCCCTGACGGTTCCTGACCAGTTCAATAGACATCCATACTCATGAAGCGGTTGTCTGTCATTTTACTGGCGGGGTTGCTGTTAATCATCGGCGCAACGGCCGGTCTCTATTTCCGGTTTGCCTGTCCGGTTGGCAGCGGACCCGCCGGGCCAGAGGTGGGAAGACAGGGGTTCGCCCAAGCATGGTCTTCCCGCCCTGTGTTGCTGGTCGGATTGGGTGACAGTGTGACGGCGGGTTTTGGGGCGCACAAAGGCACTTCCTATTTTGACCGGCTCGCCAGAAATCCCGCAGATGAGTTTCCCGAAATGAAGGGCCTCGACTTGAAGGAGGTTTGCCCCAGGCTCCAAGTCACCAATCTGTCCGTGTCGGGCAGCACGTCTTCCGAGGTCATTCAGCGACAACTCCATTTGCTGCCCACCAATCCACCGGAGACTTTCGGCATCGTGGTCATGACCACCGGCGGCAACGATCTCATTCACAATTACGGACGGACGCCGCCACGGGAGGAGGCGATGTATGGAGCCACTGTTGCCGAAGCCAAACCGTGGGTGGACAATTTCGCGCACCGATTGGAGGCGACGCTGGGACAAATCGAAAGCCGTTTTCCCGGCGGCTGTGAAATTTTTCTGGCTAACATTTTTGATCCCACCGATGGCGTGGGGGATGCGGAGCGCGCGGGGTTGCCCGCATGGAAAGATTCGGTGCCGCTTTTGGATGCGTACAATGCCGCCATCGCCCAAGCGGTGGCGGCACATCCGCACGCGCACCTGGTCGATGTGCATCAGGCGTTCCTGGGGCACGGCATTCACTGCACCCAATTCTGGCATGCGCATTATGACTGGCACGACCCGCATTACTGGTATTTCACCAATCTCGAAGATCCCAATGAGCGCGGCTACGATGTCATCCGCCGGCTGTTCTTGAAAGCGATCGCCCAAACCGGGATTCCAAGCCGGGGCGCCGTAAAACAAGGGGAAGGCTACCTGCATCCCAGCAGCTTGAGATAGTTGGCCGGGCGTTTCAGGGCGTGCCGATGGGCGGCTTCGCCCATGATCACGCTGGCCGCGAAGTCGCAGAGGCGCTGGGCGCGGCTGACGAGGCGTCAACTGCCGCACGCGAGGGCGTGCGCTCCCCGAGACCAACGCTTCGGCCTAAAAGCTAAATCGTTTCATTTCACCGCGGCCCATCAGATCGCAATGTTACAATTCGGGAACGAAAGGCAATTTTAATTGACGCTAAACTCTGGATTTGGTTTTTAGCGATGGGCCTGGGAAAATTCAACTTATGTGAATAATTATGAAACCACTAAAATTCTTTACAGACGGAACCGGCAACAAAAAGAGAAAAAGTCATACCCCCCCGGTTGCCCCCCCGGCCACAAGTTCGACGTTGAAGGTGCAAGCCAACCAATCTGGTCGCCCACAACTTCCCCATTATGGATTTCAGCCGCTGCCGCAGCCGAATGGCGCGCCGCCTTACCGGTATGACCTTTCCAATCTGCTTTCAGCGACCGATATTAAAAGCATAACGGATTCAGGAACAATGGTGGCCCATTTCGTGGGAGACACGGGTGATTTCCGGGGGCAACAAAAGGATTTTGTGGCGGAAATGATGACGTTGGACGCCCAAAGCGCTCCGGATGGCAAACAGCCGGCCTTTTTTTATCATTTGGGCGATGTGGTTTACTTCGCCGGCGACGTTGACATGTATGGGGATAATTTTTATGAGACTTATAAAGATTATCCCGGATTCATCGTGGCCATTCCTGGGAATCACGACTGCCAGCCAGATGATCCTCAAGATGGGCCGGTGGATCCGAACAAGACGCCACTCGACGGCTGGGTGAAAAATTTCATGTCGCCGGATGCAGGACAACTTGGCTCCCTCAAAACCGGGTCTGGTCGAACCCAAATGGATTTACCGAATGTCTTTTGGACCTTTACCACGCCGTTGGTGACAATTATCGGACTTTTTTCCAATGTCGGGGAGACGCAAGGGGAAATCAAGGCGGATCAAATTGCCTGGTTTGAAGGGGAATTGAAAGCAGCCAATCCCAATCTCCCGCTCCTGGTGGCGGTTCATCACCCGCCGTTTTCCGGTGACACGGATCACTCCGGTAGTGATGTGGTGGCAAAGGTGCTTTTTCAAAGCTTCAAAAACGCCAATCGCTATCCAAATATGATCTTATCTGGTCATGTGCATAATTACCAGCGCTTCACCAACGTGGTGCCAGGTCCAAACGGCAAGATTGAGGTGACCTGTGTGGTGGCTGGGGCTGGAGGCTATACCAAACTCGGCAGACTGCCTGAAATAGATGGGAGTTATCCGGGAGTTCCATTGACCATTGATGACAGCCTTACTTTGGAAGAATATGACCACGATAATTTTGGATTTCTTCGGCTGGAATTGAGCAAGCGCTCCATTGTCGGCACTTATTTTTCCGCCCCTTATTCC